>Ga0207857_1000003_pt1 | contig 129619 bp, 114 predicted proteins | sample LuqExpMetageno22_FD_187780 | JGI IMG/M metagenome (GOLD analysis project Ga0207857, IMG submission 187780) | Tropical forest soil microbial communities from Luquillo Experimental Forest, Puerto Rico - Sample 22 (SPAdes) | ecosystem: Environmental > Terrestrial > Soil > Tropical forest ... | reverse complement strand
TACGAGCAGGGGGTATTCAAACATATCAAGGTCGCCACCCAACTGGACGACCAGCTTTCCATGGCGCTGGTTGACCCCCACCAATTGCAACAGGTGCTGATCAACCTGATCCTCAACAGCCGGGATGCCATGCAGGATGGCGGCAAGCTGGCCCTCCGGGTCAGGCAGGAGGCCAGCCCGGCATTCCTCAGAAACTCTTCCCGCTGCCTGCGTCTGGATGTGATGGACAGTGGGGGAGGCATCCCCGAGGAGAATCTTTCCCGCATTTTCGACCCGTTTTTTACGACCAAGCCGCCCGGAAAGGGGACCGGCCTGGGGCTCGCCATATCGGCGCGCATCATCGAGGCCTTCGGAGGCAGGATCACCGTCAGGAGCATGGCGGGGACCGGGAGTTGCTTCACCCTGTGGCTTCCCGCCCAGACAGGCTGTTGAAAAACTCAGGTTGTTCAAAAATAGTCAGATCGTCGCACCCGCAGTATAATCGCCTCTGGCGATTATCGGTGACGGAGCCATAGCGTAGTCATCCCGTTTAGCGGGACGCCGATAGGCGCCAAGATGGCTGTTTTTCAACAACCTCCCTGGCGAGAGGCCTCATGACAAACCACAAACGTATCCTGATCATCGATGACGAGGAAAATCTGCGCCACATGCTCTCGGTCATGCTGACACGCCAGGGATACCTGACCGACACGGCCGCCGACGGTGCCCAGGGGTTGGAACGTCTCGAATCGACGGTGTACGATTTTGTCCTCTGCGATATCCGCATGCCGGAGATGGACGGCAAGACCCTCCTGGCACGGGCGCTGGAGACGCGCATCCCTTCGTCCTTTATCATGATGTCCGCCTATGGAACGGTGGACACGGCGGTGGAGTGCATGAAGATGGGCGCCTACGACTTCATCTCCAAGCCGTTCAAAAAAGACGAAATCGTGATGGTGTTGAAGAAGGCCGAGGAACGGGAGCGCCTCAAGTCGGAAAATCGGCGGCTGCGCGAGGCCGTGGCCGGTAAGGAAGGCTTTTGCGGCATCATCAGCCGCAATCCGGCCATGCGGGAGATCTTCTCCCAGATCGGCAGAATTGCCGACCTCAAGACCACCGCGCTGATCCTGGGGGAGTCCGGCACCGGCAAGGAACTGGTGGCAAGCGCCATTCACCATTGCGGAAACCGGGCAAAAAGACCGTTCGTAGCGGTCAACTGCGGCGCCATCCCCGAAAACCTGCTGGAGAGCGAGCTGTTCGGTCATGTCCGCGGCGCTTTCACCGACGCTTCCGGCGACAAGGCCGGCCTGTTCGAGCAGGCAGACAACGGGACCCTCTTTCTCGATGAGATCGGCGAGATGCCGCCGGCCCTGCAGGTCAAGCTGTTGCGCGTACTCCAGGAGGAGGAGATCCGCCGGGTGGGAGCCGCCGAATCACGCAAGGTCAATGTGCGGGTCGTCTCGGCCACGTCGCGGGACCTGGAGGCGGATGTGCGTTCAGGCCGTTTCCGCGAGGATCTTTACTTCCGCATCAATGTCTTCAGCATCATCCTGCCGCCGCTCCGGGAACGGATCGAGGATATTCCCCTCCTGGCGGAACATTTCATCGCCAAATACGCGGCCGACGCCGGCGCCGCGCCTGCCGGAATCGCCCCGGACGCCATGCGCCTGCTGTCGGCATACGATTGGCCCGGCAACATCCGCGAGCTGGAAAACGTCATCGAGCGCGCAACGATCCTCTGCGCGGGCACCACGGTCACCGCCGAATGCCTGCCGCCCAAGGTCCGGGGGGGAAGGGGAGCCGTTTCGGCGTACCCGTCGGACGAAAACCTTTCCATCAAAAAGGCCGAAGACGCCCTGGAACGGGACCTCATCCGCAAGGCGCTGGCCAGGACCGGCGGCAACCGGACCAAGGCGGCCATCATCCTGGAAATCAGCCACCGCTCCCTCCTCTATAAGCTCAAGGAATTCGGAATCGAGTAGGCAAAAATTGCGTGGTTGTGAGGCATGTAATACATCTGGTATGAAAAAATTGCGGGGTGATTTGAGGCCCTTGCTAAAAAATGCATTAGAATCAGCATGTTAAATTGTTATTGCTTTAAGGCACTCATTTTGCTTGGTTTACGCCATATTTCCCGAAAGGACTTCATTTCATGCTCAAAGTACTCTTTTTCGCTGTCGCGGTTATCACCCTTTCCTGTTCCCCGCTGTTCGCCATGGACAAAGAGGGGCACAGCAATGACTGCGCTTCGTGTCACACCCTTTCCGTCAAGGAAGCATCGGAACTTCTCAAGGCTACGGGCGGAACGGTTAAATCCATCAAACAGGCCCCGATCAAGGGAATGTTCGAACTCTTGATGGAAAAGGACGGCAGGCAGGGGATCGTCTATATCGACTACGCCAAGAAACGGGTCGTGCAGGGCTTGATCATCGACCTGGCAACCCTGCAGCCGGTCACCACGCACACGCCGCAGGAGCTGCCCCAGCAAAAACAGCCGACCTCCCTGGACACAAAAACCATCCCGTTGGAAAACGCCATCGTCATGGGCAACCCCAAGGGCGCCAAGAAGCTGTACGTGTTCACCGACCCGGACTGCCCCTATTGCCGCAAGTTCCATGCTGAGCTGAAGACGCTCGCCAAAACAGCGCCGGACGTGGCGATCTACATTGTGCCGTTCCCGCTGCCCATGCATCCGGGCGCCTACGACAAGGCGCGGGCGGTCCTGGAGGCACAGAGCCTGGATGTGCTGGACAAGGCCTTTGAGGGGAAGGAAGTCCCCAAACCGGCACAGGACGCCAGCAAGGCCAGGATCGACGCCAACATCAAATACGGCAATAGCAACGGCATTACGGGCACCCCCACCATGGTCCTGCCGGACGGGAAGATCGTAGTGGGGGGCAGGGATGCGGAGAAATTGAAGAAGATGCTGGAAGGGAATTAGGCTAACCAATGAATTTGACAAGTTATATGTTGGTCTTGACGGGTGCGGTGGCGCTGGCGTCGTCGCCCGCCCTGTCGTGGGCCCATGAGGGCACCGTTCGCGGTGATTGCGCCTCGTGCCACACCCTCTCGCCCGAGGAGGCCACCAAGCTCCTGAAAAAAGGGGGCGGGACGGTTAAGTCCGTGAAACAGGCCCCCAATCGGGGCATGTTCGAACTGCTGGTGGAAAAGGACGGTAAAGAGGGCATCGTGTATCTCGACTACGGCAAAAAGTTCCTGATACAGGGCTTGGTCCTCAGCCTGGACACCTTTGAGCCGGTGGCATCCCACGGCGTCCCGGCCCTGCAGCCGAAGAAGATTGCAAGCGTCAACCCGCTCTCCATTCCGGACCAGTACGCCCTGAACCTGGGCAACCCGGAGGGGACAAAACGCCTGTACGTCTTCACCGATCCCGACTGTCCCTATTGCCGCAACCTGCACGGCGAGCTGAAAAAACTCGAAAAAATGGCTCCGAACGTGTCGATCCGCGTCATGCTTCTCCCCCTGCCGATACACCAGGGGGCCTATGACAAGGCGCGGGTCATCCTGGGGCGGAAGAGTCCGGAGTTGCTGGATAAGGCCTTTGCAGGGAAGGAACTGCCGCAGCCGGTGGGAGACGAGGGCAAGGCGGAGCTTGACGCCGTCATGGGTTTTGCCTATGCACACGGTCTTACCGGCACGCCCACCATCGTGTTTCCCGATGGCTCGGTCGTGGTGGGCGTTCGGGATGCCGCGATGCTGAAGAACTTGTTGGAGCGCATGTAACGCAGTCGCCATGCAGGAGGAGTCGTCATGATACAGAGCACTTTCAAGCTGCGGGTGGTTTTCACATTACTGGTACTGGCGTTGGGAAGCGGGGCGAGCACGCTGCACGCGGCATCCAGCCAGACGGCCTATACCCCGAGCATGTCGGATTACTGCGTGCAGCCCCCGTTCCTGGCCGGCTATGTCCCGCCCCAGGTGCTGTTCACCATGGGCAAGGACCACAAGTTCTACTACCCGGCCTATAACGACGCCTCGGACATCAATGGCGACGGCAAGCTCGAAATAGGCTATACCCACTCCTTCGATTACTACGGCTATTTCGACTCCTACAAGTGCTACAACTACAATAGTTCCGGCGGCCGCTTCGAACCCTACGGCGATACCACCGACAAGTACTGCACCGGCACCAACGCCGGCATGTGGAGCGGCAATTTCCTTAACTGGGCGACCATGTCCCGGGCCGATGTGATCAAGCTGGTGATCTACGGCGGCTACCGCACCGCGGACAACCAGGGGACCAACTACGACGAGATCAGCGGCGAATGGATTCCCCAGGATGGTCATATCTGGGGCAAAGAATATTTTGACGGCGCGACTACATCGGGCGGAAGCGGGTTGGGCGACGCCGCCAAACTTTTTCCTACAGCAGTGAGCGGCAAGCGAGCCCTGTTCTGCGTCAATGGGACCACGGCCAACGGTAACAACATCTCGCAATTGAAGGTGATCCCCGATGCGACCCAGGTATCAGATACTTCATCGCACTCGGCAGGGGTTGGGGTGACGGTTACTGGCGGTTTGCGGGCGTGGAACTGGGTCAACGTGGACGGTAACACCAATATCTGTTCCGACAGCAATATAGATCTGAATGGAGACGGGGCCGCGGAGTCCGCTTACTTGAGAGGTTTGGCCAAGTACAACGTCTCGGTCAAGGTGTGCGACCCCTCCTCGGGCTTCATCAACGACGCCACCTGGGAGACGAAGCACTGCAAGCAATACGGCTCCAACTACCGTTCCGTCGGCCTGATGCAGCTCTACGGCGAGACCGCCAACAGCGCCAAGGTCTGCAGCAAGGATATGTACACCTCCTGCACCAGCGACAACACCTGTTCCTCCATCGGCAAGGGGCAGTGCGTCAATGCGGCCAACATGTTCTTCGGCATGATCGCCGGGTCGTATCAGAATCCCAAGGCAGGGGGGTATATCCGCAAGGACGTGTACAGCATCAACGAGGAGACCAATCAAACGAACGGCCAGTTCCAGACCTCCGCCAGCAGCGGCAAGGGGCTGCTCATCAAGTCCATCGAGCAGTTCAAGGCCCAGGCGTCCTATCCCCTGAATACCCAGTGGGGCAACCCCATCGGTGAGATCCTGTACGAAGGGATGCGCTACTGGGCCGGCAAGGGCACCCCTACCTCCGCGTTCGTTTCCGGTATCTCCAACGGCTCGAACGGCGACAACGGCAACTATTCATCCCAACCAGCGTGGGATACTCCGGCGACCCTTTATCCCGCCTGTTCCATGCGTTTCAACCTGGTCTTTTCCGACGTCTACAACAGCTTCGACGACGACCAGTTGCCCGGATCGGCCTTCAACAGCAGTTTTACCGGCGATTTGGCGAACCTGAACGTCCAGACGTTGGCCAATCAGATAGGGAACAACGAGGCACTGGGTTCGGGTGCTTCCATGGTGGTGGGGGAGTCGCTGACCTCCAACAGCACGACCACTGATCTGTCAGGACGTTGTGGCAGCAAAACCTCCATCGACGGTATGGGAAACGTCCGTGGTCTCTGTCCGGCCGAGGGTGATTTGAAGGGGAGCTATTATCCGGCCGCTGTGGCCCTGTACGGCCACAACTCCATGCTTGCCAATACCAATACGCCCAACGTACTTACCTATGTGGTGGCTTTTACTTCCAATGTACCCGAGGCCAGGGTAACGACAGCGGCGGGCACCCAAGCTTTGGTTATGCCCTACGGCAAGTCGGTGTCCAGCAGTTTTGGCTGGAACTGCAGTACCACGAATACCACCTTTAACGTTGCGAACGTCACAGATGCTGCGAGTGCAAGCGTACCGAACCTGAAAATCGACGCAAAGCCCGGTTACACCACCTCCAGTTGCCCTTCCATGGCGACGGTCGGTTATTATGTGCTTGACAGACAATACAACTCCTCGAACCAACTCAACTATATCCAGTTCCTCACTTCTTTTGACGACTTGGGGGGGGGCGACTATGATTTGGACGTGCTGGCCAAATATACGGTCTGTGCCGCCGGTAACAGCAATTGCTCGGATTTGACCGGAAGTCAAGTCCGGGTGACGGTGGAACGCATGTATTCGTCGGCGGGCAATCCGGACGCTTTTGGTTTTACTATTGCAGGCGTCGGTTCCTCCCTGTCCGGCACGTACATGATCGTGCAGCATACCTCGAGCCCGCCGTCAGGGTCGTCATGGGCCAGCACTCCATTGACCACAACCTCTAAGTCCATGACCTTCCAGGCAAGCGACTCAACCGTCTCGTTGCCCAAGCCGCCATTGTGGTACGCGGCCAAATACGGCGGCTTCAAGGATACGGACGGCACGGGGCTGCCGTACACCGATGCCACCTGCGACCCGGCGACCCGCAATGGGGCGACGCGCAACACCCGTTGCAACCAATGGGACAGCGTGGGCAACGGCACCCCGGACAACTACTTCCTGGTGACCGACCCAAGCAAGATGGAAGCGCAACTGCGCCTGGCCCTTGATTCCATCCTGGCGCGGGTCGCCTCGGGGACGGCGGCGTCGATCCTCAACAACAGCCAGGGGAGCGGCGCCAGCCTGATCCAGGCGGTCTTCTTTCCGCGCAAGGACTTCGACAACGGGACGTCCGGCTACTGGATCGGCGAGCTGTATAATATGTGGTACTACCTGGACCCGTTCCTCCAGACGACCTCCATCAGGGAAGATACCAATAAAGATTATAAACTGAACCTGAAAGACGATCGGATTGCCCAGTTCTATTTCGATTCGTCCCAGAACAAAACCCTGGTACAGTTGTACAGCGACGCCAATGGCGACGGCACGCCGGATTCGGCGTCGCCGGACGTCGTGGTGGACCCCGATGCGATCAGCAGTCTCTGGAAGGCCGGAAGGACCCTGTGGAACAGGAATCCGTCCAGCAGCTACGACCCGCGCCTGCTCTATACGCACACCGATGACACAACCCTGGACATCTTCAACAGCAACAGCCTGGCCAAGTTCACCACCCTCACGTCCGCCTACAGCCCGGCGCTGCAGAACAAGAGCACCATCCTGTCGCTGCTCGGCATGTCCGACGTCACGAAGACCGGCAAGGTGATCGACTACATCAACGGCATCGACCAGAGCGCGGACAGCGACGGCACCCTCTACCGCAACCGCAAGATCAGCATCAGCAATTGCGGCGTCACCAGCAGCAATCTGGAATCCACCTCCACCGACAGTTGCTACCGTGTCTGGAAACTCGGCGATATCGTCACCTCCACTCCCAAGGTGGTTTCCACGGTGAGCCAGAACTCCTACAACAACGTCGCGCCCAACGGCTATAACGACCAGACCTATGCCAACTTTATCAAATCCACCACCTACCAGAATCGCGGGATGGTGTTCGTCGGCGGCAACGACGGGATGCTGCACGCCTTCCGCCTGGGCGTTCTCAAGGAACTGAGCGGCAGGTACGACAAGGCGCAGTTTTATTATGCCGGCAACCCGGCGGACAGCACCAGCAAACTGGGCCGGGAAGAGTGGAGTTTCATCCCGAAACAGGCGTTGCCCTATCTGCCGTACCTGAAGGATCCCGCATATTGCCATATCTATTATGTGGATAAATCGCCATCCCTCATCGATGCGAGCGTCATCAAACCGTCGTCATGCTCCTCTGCCAACTACTGGGATTGCACCAAAAGCACGGACGGCTCTACCTGGAAGACCGTGCTGGTCGGGGGGATGGGGTACGGCGGCGCGGCAAAATGGAACGGCGACTCGACCTATACCGCTCCGACGAACAGCGTGAAAACGCCGGTCAAGGGGACCAGCGCTACCACCGGGGTAGGGTATTCCTCCTACTTTGCGCTCGACGTGACCGATCCCACCACCCCCAAGTACCTGTGGGAGTTCCCCGGCTCGACCTCTGCTGTCGGGCAGTTGGGCTTTTCCACCACCGGCCCGGCGTTTGTGCGTATTGCGGGAAAGGTCAAGGCTACGGACGGCGTGACGGATACGGCGGTGCCCGACCATACGAAAAACGGCCGCTGGTTTGCCGTGTTCGCCTCCGGCCCCACCGGGTACATCGATACGGTGCAGCACGCCTTTCTGGGGCAGTCCGATCAGCAACTGCGTATCTTCGTGGTTGACCTGGCCACCGGCGCCCTGGTTCGGACGATCGACAAATTCGCCGATAATTCGACGCTTCCCGCTAATGCGTTTGCGGGTTCCCTGTCCACCAGCGTTATCGACACCGATAGGGCGAACACGGCCTCAAGCGGCTGGTATAGCGATGACGCTATCTATATCGGTTATACGCAACAGGCCAGCGACGGCACCTGGACCCAGGGAGGGGTGATACGCGTGCTGACCAAGGAAAGTAACGATCCCAGTACCTGGGCCGCCTCGTCCCTGATCAGCGGGATCGGCCCGGTAACCACCTCAGTCGCCAAGCTTCAGGACCGCGCCAAAAAGAACCTCTGGCTGTACTTCGGGACCGGCCGCTATTTCTTCAAAGGCGACGACGGCACGGGGCAAAGGGTCCTGTACGGGGTGAAGGAACCCTGTTACAGCACCTCGAGCCGGGGCGCCAGGTTTACGCTGAGCAGCGTCACCGGCGGAACGGACAATGACCTCGATCCCACCTGTACCGATGCATCGCCGTCCGGCCTGGTGAATCAATCGGGCACGGACTCAACAGCGCCAGCCCTGACGCTCGGCGCGACCGACCCCGGGTGGTATATCAATCTGGATGGGGCCGACAGCGCCAACTCCATCAACGCCGAGCGGGTGATTACCGACCCCATCGCCAGTACCGCAGGCGCGGTGTTTTTCACCACCTTGAAACCGAGCGGCGATGTGTGCAAATTCGGTGGCGACACCCTGATCTGGGCGGTGCGCTACGACACGGGCGGCGCGCCTCCCTCCGCAGCCATGCAGGGGAAAGCCCTGATACAGGTTTCCACCGGAGCCTTCTCGCAGATATCCTTGCAGTCGGCCTTCGGCAGCTCAAGCAAACGATATAATCAGAGGCGCCTGGCGAGCGCGATCTCCGGTGTGCCTCCTGTGTCCCAGGGGCTTTCGCTGGTCACCAACCCGCCTCCGGTAAAGAAGTTCTTGCATGTCAGAGAGAAGTGATGCAGTTATATGCTGGGCAAGGGGAGCAAAATCCTTTTTGCACCCTCTTTTGGCACGGCAAGGGAGACAGGGGATGAGCAAAGCCGGGTTTACGTTGATTGAGCTGATCGTCACCATGGTCATCATCGGGATACTGCTTGCCATCGCCACGCTCAACTTCAATTCCATGCAACGCAAGGCGCAGATCGAGAGCGAGACGCGGCAGGTCTTTGCCGACCTGAATAGTGCAAGGCTCAATGCCATCTACCTGAAGAAGCGCAATCGGATCACGTTCCAGCCCGGCAGCTATGCGATGAAAAACTACACCAGCGATAACGAGGCCCCGGCGGCCGGGACAGCCGTTTATGCAAGAACGGTCCCCTATCAACTGAGCCTGGTGAATGGCGGCTCCATTGCAAACGCTATTGCTGAATTTGACAGCCGGGGGCTTGCCACCGATCAGACGACCCTGAATATTTTCTATGTCAATCCGGTGAAAAGCGGCGCCACGGTCGATTGTATCGCTGTCGGCACGGCGAAAACCAATATGGGGCAGGGAGTGGACAGTGACAATAATGGGCAGCCGGACAACTGCAGTGTCAAGTGATCGAGGTTTTACTCTCATCGAGTTCCTGGTGGCCATCGTCATCCTCATGGTGGGGCTTTTGGGACTTCTGCAGGCCGTCAACATCTCCCTGAACCACAATCTCCAGAACCAGATGCGGAACGAGGGGGTTATCGTTGCCGATGAGGAGATGGCCAGGGTAATTGCCAAGGGATATGAACCCGTTTCCAGCGCCGCCGCTCCCGGTATCTATACCCATACCTATTTCATCAATCAGCGCCGGGTTTTGAATGCGTTCAAGAATTTTTCGGTTACCCTCACCGGAACAACCATACAGAATTCCAAACAGGTCAATGTTGTGGTTACCTGGCGCCATAAAGGGGTTGCGTACAACCATGAGGCGGCGACGATCATCACAAAGACGAATCAGTGAGCGGAAATTACTATGCGATTGAATGACAAAGGTTTTACTTTGATCGAAATGGTGATCGTCACGGCGGTTTTCGTTATCGTCCTGATGATCACGGCCAGCGCCTTCAAGACGATCCTCGGACAGAGCACCAAGCTGTTCCGGAGCGAGGAGAGCAACATAGAGGGCGTCATTGGGCTCGAAATGGTGAGGCACGATCTGCAGCAGGCCGGTTTGGGGCTCTTTACCGAACCGTCGCCGGTCAATTATACCGGCGAAGCCCTGAATGCTCCCGCCAGAACCTATAACGACTTCAGTGCCGGTACCGAGCCCCCGCGGCCGATCGTGACCGGTAATAATGTAGCTGCCGCCGCGACGGACCCGGACGGCAGCGGAAATTACACCCTTCTTGCCAACACTGACTACCTGGTCATCAAGGCCACCACGGTCGGCACCTCGAAAACCGCCCAGAAATGGACCTATCTCGCCATCTCGCCCCCCAACGTTACCCCCAATTCCTGGCCATCTACAGCGGAGAACCTGGGAAGCGGCGATAATGTCGTATTATTGAGGCGGCAGGTGAGTGCCGCCGGTCAGAGCGTGACACTCGAGCAGAACCTTTCCGGCTCCCCGAACAACTTCTCCTATGCCTACAGCAATACGGCCTTTGCCCAGTATTCTTCCTCAAGCAATACCATATACACGGCATACGGCGTGAATAGCTCCGCCCTCGGCGTGGTGGACAGCTCTGCCCCCCGCATGCCCTTCAACCGGGCCGACTATTTCGTCGCCCAGCCAACGATTGGTTCCAATACTCCCGATCCGAGCCGGATTCCGGCCATCTGCGCCAAGGACGCCAGCGGCAATCCCAGCCCCTATGTCGGCATCCTCTACAAGGCGACGGTCAACCACTCCGATGGCAAGCTGACCTATCTGCCGCTCCTGGACTGTGTCGCCGATATGCAGATCGTCCTGGGCTGGGATATGAATGGCGATGGCCTAATCGATTGTTATTCGAACGCGGATGGTACGTCCCTGTCGGGTAGTCCGGCCAGTTGCGTTGCACCAAACGGGGGCACGGTGTTGAATGCCCTTTCTCGGGCAAACAATGCCTCCGCCGCAACGACGCCGAATATCAGGAATAATCTGAAAATTGTAAAGATCTATGTGTTGGCCCAGAACGGCAGGCGTGACCCGAACTACACGAGTCCGTCGTCGATTGTCGTCGGTGATACGGGCGAAACGTCTCTGACTGATCTTTACGACCTGGCTGCGAAGGGGCTTTTGAATTACCGGTGGAAGCTGTACCGCATCGTGGTTCGCCCCAAAAATCTCTTCTCCAACGAGTAGTCCGAGGTGATGACCTTGAACAGGTTAAAGAACGAAGATGGTATCGCCCTGGTCACATCCCTGATGCTGACGCTGATATCGCTCACGGTTGTCATGGCGCTGCTCTACATGATGACCCAGAGCATCCAGGTGTCGGGGATGAACAAGCGTTACAAGACTGCGATTGAGGCGACCTATGGCGGGGCCGAACTGTACGCCAAGGATGTCCTGCCGTTCATCATGCGAAACTACTCCAGCACTACCATGGCGACAGATCTTCAGACTGCCTTCGGTACCGGTGTTCAGCTGATTTCCAGTGAAGCATGCGTGCGGAGCAAGCTGACCAAATCGACCGCCAACTGGCCCGCCGGGTGCAGCAGCACCCCCTACGCGACCAAAGAGGGTTCCGATATGAGTTTTACCTTGACGGCCGTCAAGGGTAGCCCGTTTGTCGTGTACTCCAAGATCGTGGATACGGTGAAGGGTAATTCCGATACCAGCGGCCTGCAGCTTGAGGGGTCCGGGGTCGCGGAATCCAGCACACTCCTCACGCCGCAATCGGTTCCCTACGTCTACCGCATGGAACTCAAGGGGCAGCGGCAGAATAACCCCACCGCGCAAGCCAATATCGAAGTCCTGTATGCCTATTGATGCACGGTGGAAAGACTCCCGGCGATATTTGGCCCCCCACAATGGCGTGATGGATTTGCGTGCCGGTCAAAGAGAGAAATTGCTTGACAAATAGCCATATCCGTGGTTTGAAAACTGTATAGAAATGTTATGATTTTTGCTGTCTGAGGGGGGATTGTACCGTGCACGGGAAAATGCCATGTGTTGTTCTAGTTCTGTTTGTACTTGCCGCCGGTATGCAACTCCTTTCGTTTTCCGGCTCCGCCGGCAACGCCTTTGCCCTGTCGGGTCAATCGTCCCCCCTGAAAGCATCCTGTGTTACCGCCGATTGCCATGGGAAAATGGGCACGGAGAAATTCGTTCACGGTCCCGCGGCGACGGGGGACTGCACCTTCTGCCATAAACAGTCGGGCAAGCATTCGTTTGAACCGATCAAGGACACGGGCAAGCTGTGCGCCGAGTGTCACGAACGCCTCGATACCCACAAATATGTCCACGCACCGGTCAAGCAGGGCAAATGCTTCACCTGCCACGATTCCCACCAGTCCCCCAACAAGTACCAGTTGCGCGCGGCCGGGGCGGAACTCTGCTTCAAGTGCCATGACCGGTCCATCATGAAGGGCAAGTTCGTCCATGGACCGGTTGCCGTGGGGAGCTGCACCACCTGCCACGCCGTGCATCAGGGGGATTACCCCAAATTGCTGCGGACAACCGTCAATCAGGTCTGTTTCGAATGCCATGCCGACAAGGCCGAGGCCTTCAAGAGCAAGAAGTTTACCCACGCTCCGGTCCAGAAGTCCTGCACCGAGTGTCACGACGCCCATAACGGCGAATTCCGGTACAACCTGAAAGCCGACGGCTCGGAGGATCTCTGTCTGGGCTGCCATCGGGACAAACAGTCGGATATCAATTCGGCAACCGTGAAACACAAGGGTCTCGCGACGGACAGGAAATGCCTGGCCTGCCACGACCCGCACGTGTCCGATTACGTCAAGCAGTTGACCATGCAGCCGGCGGACCTCTGCATGAGTTGCCATAACAAGGAATATGGGGCCGGCGCCACGCGCGTGGCGAATATGAAGGCCATACTGGATTCCAATACCGATTACCATGGCCCCATAAAACAGAAGGATTGCTCGGGATGCCATAACACCCACGGCTCCAAGAATTTCAGGATTCTGCGCGAAAATTTCCCCCCGGTCTTTTATGCCGGCTACAATCCTGAAAACTACAAGCTTTGCTTCATGTGCCACGAAAAGTCCCTGGCCGACGACGCGCGTACTACAAAATTGACCGCCTTCAGGAACGGCGATCAAAACCTGCATTTCGTCCACGTCAACAAGACGGTGAAGGGGCGCACCTGCCGGGCATGCCATGATGCCCATGCGACGAATAACCCGCGCCATATCCGGGATTCGGTTCCTTTCAATGCCTGGAAGCTGCCGGTCGGTTTCGAGAAGACCGCCGATGGCGGCAGTTGCCTGCCGGGATGCCACAAGCAGTTTTTCTATGACCGGAAACACGCGGTAAAGAACCAGTAATGGCACGGGGCGGCACGAAAACCTCGACGATTACACCGGCCTGGTCCCGTTTGCCATGGTGTGCGCTTGTCGGCATCGGCGCCGTACTCGTGTGCTCTTCCTCCTGGGCTGCGGACGGGGGGGCACCCCAGGCGGCGGCACCGGAAAAAGCGCCGGTATCCGTATCCGCTCCGGCCGCCACCAATCCGTGGGAGAATGAAATCCGTGTTCTGCGCGGGCAAATCGCGCAGACGCCGGATGATTCCCTTCTGTATGTGCGCCTCGGGTATCTGCTGCTGAACACCGGGGAGCTGACGGAGGCAAAATCGGCATTCGACGATGCCTTGAAACGAAACCAACACTCCCATGCCGCCATGACGGGCGTGGGAGTAGTTCTGGCCCGCACCGGGAACCTCAAGGAGGCCGAGCAGTTGCTGAAAACGGCCCTGGTCCGCAATCCCAACCCGGTCAGGACCCATTATGAGCTGGGGCTTGTCTACGAAAAGTCAGGCGATCTTGAGAGTGCCCTTGCCGAGTACAAAGAGGGAATCGCCAAGCACCAGCAGGGAAGAAAGTAACGCCCGATCCCGCCGCTCCCGCCCGCCGCGATAACTGTTAGAAGGAACGATGACCTGGTATATTCCTCCATCTTTTTGGCTTTTCGTGAGAAGAACCGTGCTGCTTGGCGCCGTGTTCGCGGCCTGCGGCGCCTTCCTGCTCACTCCCGCCGACGCCACGTTGCAGCAGCTCCAGGTCGGTATGGAGGCCCCTGATTTTTCCCTGCCGCTCGTCTCCGGGGAAAAGAAGTCGTTTGCCGCCCTGCGGGGGGACAAGCTGACCGTGCTCCTGGTCTGGTCCACCTGGGACAAGAAATCGGAAAAGGCCCTGGCCCGGATGCAGAAGCTCTATCGGAAGTACCGGGATAAAGGGCTGGCGGTGGTGGCCATCGAAGCCAATGTGCAGGGAAGCGCCGATGCCGACCAGGCGAAGATTCGTTCGATCATCGAGCGGCTCCAGTTGACCTATCCCGTTCTCGTGGACAACGGCCTCGACTATTTCCACGATATCGGCATCATTGCCCTTCCTTCGACGGTCATCGTGGACAGGGACCGGATCATCAAGTATGAGCTTTCCGGCTATCCCCTGGTGGGCGCCGAGGAGATGGCGGACTTCGTGACGGCCTCCCTTGAGGGCACGAAACCGGCCCTGGCGGAGAAAAAAGGCTATCAGCCCACCAAGACCGCGCTCCGGTTCTACAACATGGGCAAGAACACCCTGCGGTCGGGGCGCATGGCCGAGAGCGCCGAGATGTGGTTCAAAAAGGCCATCGAGGCCGATCCGAAATTCGTTCTGCCCCATATCAGCCTGGGCAAATTCTACGTGCAGCGTGGCGACAAGGCGCAGGCCGAGGCGCAGTTCAAGGAGGCGCTGGCGAAAGAGCCGACCCACGTAATCGCCCTGTGCGAATCGGCGCTTCTGCTGTTCGAGGACAACCGTCTGGCGGAAGGGCAGACCTTGCTGGAGAGTGCGTTCAAGGCGGACGAGGCCTACACGCCGTGTTACTACTATGCGGGCTTTGCCTACGGCAGGCAGGACAAGCTGGAGCAGGCGCTGAAGATGTTCGACGAGGCGGAGAAGATCAACCCGCTGGACTATAACCTGTATGTGTACAAGGGTCGGGTGTTCGAGGGGCAGAAGAAGCCGCAGGAGGCCGCTGCCGCCTATCGGAAGGCGTTGGAAACCATCCTTCAGGTCCATTAGCAGGTTGTTGAAAAACAGCCATCCCAGCGCCTGTCGGCGTCCCGCTCAACGGGATGACTACGCTATCGCTCCGGCTCGTTCCGGGCGGTAGCTACCTTTTCTGGTATTCGAGGATAAACGCCTTCTCCACGTCGGCGGCCTTGACATCCAGGCTGGTCGGGGAGAGATAGCGGAGCCCGCCTTCGAGCGTGTTTTCAGTAGCGCTGAGCGGTCCGTCATGGGGCTCTTTCACCTCTTCGATCTGGGCTCCGATGACCAGCAGGGTGTTGTCGAAGAGCGTCCCCTTGACGTTGACCTTCGGGTTGGCCCGTTCATCGATCTTTGAGCGGATGGCCATGACCCGGTCGGTAAGGGAAGCCCTTTTCCGGCGCAACTCCTCGATTTCCTGAAGGGACGACGTCTGTCCGATCTTCTGGTGATTCCCGGCCAGTTCATCCATGAGCTGTTCCAGTTCCTCGGCATCGTGATAATCGACGCCCACGGTAAGCTTTGTCCTGACCGAAGCCAGTGATCCGATCTTTTTGGCCTCGGCCCCTCCCAGCGCGATGTAGGAGCCTCCGGCAATCGCACCCTTGTTGACGACGATCCTGCCCAGTGTCTTGACGATGCAGTTATGCATCTCCACCTCCACGATGATATCGCCGGCGCATTCGACGATGCAGTCGTGGAGGAACTGCGCCCTGAGGCTGCCCCCGCACACGATGGTTCCCTTGCCCTGGCCGTCCATGCCGCAGAGGGTGACGTCGCCGCCGCTCGTTATGGCACAGTTCCCGATGTTGCCGCTGACGCGCAGCCCTTTGGCGGCGTTGACGCTGAAATCGTCCAGCACGTCCCCCCGCACCTCCACCACGCCGTTGAAGATGATCGAACCGACCCTGAAATTCACATCTCCGGATACGACATATTCTTCCTCAACGGAGATTTCGCCGGAAACCAGGCACACCCTGCCTGCTGCAGTGGCGGCAAGCCGCTCGCCATTATCAGTTATGGTAATATTTTTGCCGATCTTGAGGGACAGGGGCTTGCCGGGCTGCGCGGGAAGGGTGGTTCCGGTCACCCCCCTGCCGGCGGCGCCGGGTCCGGGAGGGATGATGCGGGCTATTTCGTCGCCCGGGGCAACGTTGATGAAGGTCTGAACCTGGTGCAGGTCAATGTCGGCGCTATCGTCACTATCCGATTGGACAAGAGTGGACGGCTGCACCGTATAGGAGAACCAGCCGTCGATACCGTTGACGGCCGGGATGCCGGTCGCCGTCACCACATCGCGCAGCGATTGCCCGGCCGCGGCATTGACCGCAAAGGCGGTGACGGCGTCCTCGTCGAGGCCTTCTTTCACCCCGGCAGCGGCCAGGTAGCCGTTGAATTCGTCCCGGGTCATCATGGAACCCTGCTGACGAGGCATATAACTGCAACGGCATACCAGGTTGTCATTGGATATGGCGATGAACAGGCTGTAACCGAGTCTTTTGAACTCCTTGCCCTGGATGCTTTCCTTGATCTCTTCCCCTGAAGACGTTTCGCTCATCATGAATGTAACTCCGTTCGCTGGAGTGACTTCTGGTTATTTAGCGTGTAAACGTTGTGCTTACCTACGGTTCGGGAGTGCTTCGGGTGTGGCAGATTCTTTAATTAATATCGGCACAATGCTCACATATCTGTAGAACTATTTGAATTTTTTCTTGCGCAGGGAGGGGGAAGGGGGGCTCCCCCGGCAGGACCGGGGGAGCTGGGGTCGGTTATTTCGCGGCAGCCTTGACCATCAATTCGCTGACCAGCTTGGTGAACCGCAGCGGATCCTTGATGGGCGAACCCTCGGTCAGGAGGGCCTGATCGTAGAGCAGGTCGGCATAATCGCCAAGGGCGGGGGCACCCTTGTCCGCTGTATGGAGGTCCGCCATGACCTTGAGGATGGGGTGGCCCGGGTTCAGTTCCAGGATACGCTTGGATTCGGGCACACTCTGGTTGAGCGCTTTCATGATCCGCTCCATGTTGGCGTTCATGCCGTATTCGTCGGCAACCAGACAACAGGCGCTGTCGGTCAGGCGGTTCGAAAAGCGTACCTCCTTGACCTTGTCCTTCAGTCGCTCCGTTATGAGCGAGATCAGGTCGGAGAACTCCTTCTGGGCCTCTTCCCGTTTCTTCTCCTTTTCCTGTTTCTCCTCGTCGCTGTCGATGCTGATGTCGCCCCGGTCAACCGCCTTGAGCTGTTTGCCGTCGTACTCGGTGAGCGCCTGAACTACCCACTCGTCCACCGGGTCGGCCAGGAAAAGGACCTCGAACCCCTTGGACCGGAACACCTCCAGGTGTGGTGACTGCTCCAGGGCCTCGCGGCTGGTGCCGGTGATGAAGTAGATCTCCTTCTGTGTCTCGGCCATGCGCTCCACGTACTCTTTCAGCGATACAAAGGCGCCGTTCTCGGTCCTGGTGCTTTCGAACAGCAGCAGATCCTGGAGCTTCTCCTTGTTGGCAAAATCGAAGTGGACCCCTTCCTTGATGACCTGGCCGAATTCCTTCCAGAACGTCACATACTCGTCGTAATTTTTCTCCTTCACCTCGGCCAGGGTGGAGAGGATCTTGCCGACCAGGCTCTTCTGGATGCGCTTGATCTGAACATCCTCCTGCAGAAGCTCGCGGGAGACATTGAGCGGCAGGTCGGAGGAATCCACCACCCCTTTGACGAAGCGCAGGTAGTCGGGGATCAGCTCTTCGCACTTGTCGGAGATGAACACCCGTTTGACATAGAGTTGCAGCCCCTTTTTGCGGTCGGCGAAGAACATGTCGAACGGCTTGCGGGACGGCAGGTACACCAGGGCCTTGAACTCGCTGGTCCCCTCGGCCGAAAAATGGATGGTGCGGAAGGGGGCGTCGAAGTCATGGGAGATATGCTTGTAGAACTCGTTGTACTCCTCTTCGGTCACATCGCTCTTGGAACGCGCCCAGATGGCCTTCATGGAGTTGAGGGTTTCCTCTTCCGTCTTCTCGATGGTGCCGGCACCTTCGATCTCCTTGCCGTCCACCCCCTTGGGCACTTCGGTGCGGGTGACGTCCATCACCACGGGGTACTGGATGTAATCCGAATATTTCTTCACGATGGAGCGGATCTTCCACTCGTCCAGATACTCTTTGAACTCTTCCTTCAAATGCAGGACGATCTCGGTGCCGCGCCGCTCCCGGCTGCATTCTTCGATGGTATAGGAACCGTCGCCGGTGGACTCCCAGCAGCACCCGCTTTCAATGGATCCGGCCGTGCGCGTGAAGAGCACAACCTTGTCGGCAACCATGAACGATGCGTAAAAGCCGACGCCGAACTGGCCGATCAATTCCGGGTTGTCGGTGGCGGCCTTGTCCTTGAGGGCCTGCATAAACGCCTTGGTACCGGAGCGGGCGATGGTGCCGATGTTCTCCTCGACCTCGGCGATGCTCATGCCGATGCCGTTATCGCGGATGGTGAGGGTGCCCGCATCCTTGTCGGGGACGAGCTTGATCTTCCAGTCGCTGTTGCCTTCCAGTATTGTCTCGTTGGAGTGGGCCTCGAAGCGTACCTTGTCGATGGCGTCCGACGCGTTGGAGATCAGTTCCCGCAGAAATATGTCGCGGTTGGAATAGAGGGAGTGGATGACCAGGTCGAGAAGTTGCTGTACCTCGGTCTGGAACTGCTTGGTGGTTTTGGACATGCGTATATGCTCTCCTTTGTGGGATGGAATCGATACACAAGAAACCTAATCATCGCCGGGAAGTTTTTCAAGGGGGGATATTTTCATAACGCGAACTACAGATTGTTGAAAAACCCAGGTTGTTCAAAAATGGTCAGATCGTCGCACCTGCTAGACAAGCCCCGAGGAGGCGTAGCAGCGCTACGCCGCACAAAGGGGCTTTCGAGGACGGCGGCGAGATGGCCGTTTTTCAACAACCTAGCCTTGCACCTTTTTCCTGATGGCCTCCACCACATGGTAGGCGTCGTTGATGGCGGTGTAGATCAGGTTGGGGTGTTTCTCCTCGGCAATGGCGCCTTCCTTGATCTTCATGTAGGAAGGGGAGATGGCGCCGCCGATGACGTAGACCCCCTTGCGGGTGGATTCGAATTCGGCGGTCAGAAGCACCAGGCGGTCCCCGTCCTTGGCGATCTTGCAGACCCCGGCCGTGCAAGCGATCATTTGGATGCCGAGCTTGTCGAAGATCGGCATCGGCCCTTGGGAGCCGATGCAGGCGATCACATTTTCCATGGGGAAACTCAGGGAGTGGTTCAGGCCGATGCCGTCCGCCTGCTTGAACTCGTTGATGCGGATGACCAGGCGATCGACGCCCTCTTCGTCCACCTCGCCGATGCGGGGCGTGGCGCCGGGCAGCAGGCGGATATTGCCTCCCAGGAGGATCTCTTCACCCAGACGTTGGGCCGTCTCTTTGTTGATATCGAATTTTTCCGATTTGTGGGCCCAGTAGATAGACTGATTGTCGTTGACTTCGCGTTTGGCCTTGAGGATGGCGGTGACCACGTCTGCCGCGGTGTTGCCGCCGCCGATGACCAGGGTCTTGATGCCGACGAATTTGCTGGCGTCCTCCATGGTCTTGGCCACCATCTTGGCGTCGCCGTACACCGACAGTTCGCGGGGGATGCTGCTCCCGAAGGCAAGCACGACCTTGCGGCCGCGGAAGACACGTTTGTTGGTGACGACGGAGAGTATGTCCCGTTCTTCCCGGATGTCCTCGAACGCGACGTCGGTTTCAACCTTCAGGTTCTCATGCTGCACGAAATGCTGAACGTACTGGATGTAGCTCTCCACCGTGACCGGCTTGTCGGGCGGCCGCAATTCGTCCACCAGGAATGGTTCGGGCGCATCCTTGGGTTTGGAGGCGTACACATGTTTGCCTTCGGGATAGGTATTGGCGATCCCCTGGAATACCGCCTTGCCCGATTCCAGCACCAGGTAGGAGAGGCCGTGTTTGTGGCACAGATAGGCGGTGGCCAGGCCGGCCGGCCCGCCGCCGACGATGAGAACATCGTATGTTGAGCTCATGTAGTGTCCTCTGACTTTTTCGTTTGTTTTCATTGAGACTGGATTATTTTATCACAATGCTAGCATAAAAGAGGAGGGCGGACAATAAGTCACCCTCCCTTCCTCTTCTACATCACCCAAAAGCAACTTTCAATGTAATTTCAAAGTTTTTAAAATATTGACACTGGAATGGCAATCGCATTACCCCTTGTTATCACATCGAAAACGGCGCCTGAAACCTGCTCGCGCTCCGCTGTTTGCGTCGTTTTGACACAGAAAAAAGTGCCGGACCACGGCCGCACGGTTTTCTCCCTGCCGCCCGCCCGTCTTTTTGCCTGCAACCCGGCGCGACAGGGGATGCGGGCCGGCATGGGTGGATTTTTCCTTACAGTAGGGTAGAATAGTATCTACTACGAGCAAAGGAGGACGATCATGGAAGATAATGATAACAAGGTTGCTGCGGCGGCATTGCTGATAGTGGCGGGCGGGATCCTGGGGGCGGGGCTGGCGCTGCTTTGGGCGCCCCAGTCCGGCCGGCGCACCCGGCGGGACATCTCGCGCTATGCCAGGCGCGCCAAGACCAGGGCCGATGAGGCGGTGGAGGGTCTTACGACCAACATCAACGATTTGGTTGAAACCATCGGCGAGAAGACCGATGAACTGGTGGAAAAAGGCAAGGATGTGGCCGGCGGCGCCCGCAAGGACCTGATACGTCTGATCGAGGAAGGCGCATCGCGCCTGGAGAGGTTTCGTACCAAACTGAGCAGGATGTAGAGCCGTTTATGGGGTTGTTGAAAAACAGCCATCTCACCGCCATCCTCGAAAGCCCTCTCGTGCGACGTAGCGCTGCTACGCCTCCTCAGGTCTTTCTGCGGGTGCGACGATCTGACTATTTTTGAACAACCCGAGTTGTTTAATAGTCTGTCATTACTGGTTTTGGGTAGGGGAAGGGGCAGCCGGAGGTGGCGGGGTGGAACCGTTGCCGTTTGGCTGCTCTTTCGGCTTTGCGGGGTGCTGCTTGGCCGGCTGTTCTTTCGGCGACGGTTCTTTGGATTGCAGCTCCTTTGATTTTTGCTCGTCCTCCTTGGTCCCCTGGAGCAGGGTGATATCGCCGTAGTAGCCCGTCGCCGATTCATGGGTGTTGTCGCTGTCGGTCATGATGGCGATGGCTCCGGCCTTGGGGGCTTCCTCGCCAAAGGCCGTGCGGTAGTCGTCGGCGAAATTGCGCCGGTGAACGGTCCAATGCCCCGCCAGCTCATCGCCGCCATCCACCGCGATCATGACGGCATTCTTGGAGTAGGGGCTACGGATACTCTCGCCTTTGTGCAGGACATTGCCCCATACGTACTCGATGGCCCGGGTCCGGGAGAAGATGCCGCGGGGGAACACCACGTACAGGCGGGCCGCGAAATCATGGCCGTCCTTGATCCTCTCGTTGCCTTTCTTTACCGTGTGATCGATCTTCCAGGCCCATCTGATGATCGGATAGGTCTTGGGGTCGATGTCGATCTTGTAGAGCAATCCCGAAGCCGCATCGCTGCTCTTTGCCACCAGAACGGTTTTCCCGTTGTCCTGGGCAAAGCCGTACGTGGATTTTTTCGAGCCGAAAACGGTTTGTTCCTTCCAGCCGGCCAGGTCCGCCGAGCTGAACTTGCCGACGTGCAATTCCGGCTCGGCCGCCGGGGCGGGCAGGCTGGCCAGGAGGGAAGCCATGATAAGGGTGGAGCAGAATGTCCGGTAAGGTTGCATGTCATTTAGCCTTTGAGATGGTGATGGTTGTTTCGCCGTCGCCGGGGATCAGGGCGCTGAAGTACTCGATGGAGGCAAAGGAGGATGACGGTTTCGGCTGGATCCTGGAACTGAAGCGGCTGATGTACACCGGATACCTGATGCCGTACTGTTCCGCCGTGGCAAGGTTGGTTTCACTGTCTTCCCCCAGCAGGGTCCGCGCCGGATCATAGCTGACGAACCGCTGGAGCGCCTCCCAGAAACGGCTGTCTTCCTTGGGCAGGCCCACCTGGTGTGCCGAGACGATACCGTCGAAGTATGCCCCGATCCGGGTGGTTTTCATCTTCAGGTCCAGCGTCTTGGAGTGGGCGTTGGTCACCAGCCAGATGTCTTTTCGGTGGCGCCGCAGAAACAGCAGAAACTCCACCACAAAGGGGTGAACGGCGATCAGGTGCTCCACCTCCCGTTTGAGTTGGGGGATGTCGAGCTTCAGGCGTTCGGACCAGTAGTCCAGGTCGGTCCAGTTGAGGGTCTGCTCCTGGGATCTGAACAGGGCGTGCAGGTGCGTGCGGGCATAGTCCAGAGTTGTGCCGTTCCCGGCGGCCCACCGCTTTGGGACGTGTTCGAGCCAAAAGTGGTCGTCGAAGTGCCGGTCCAGCAGGGTGCCGTCCATATCCAGCAGCACGGTGTCGATGGTGTTCCAGTCAATGATCATGGCAGTATAGGTCTAAGAACGTGTCCGCAATTAACTTCGTTCGGGTAGTGCGCCTGGATTTCGGGTAGATTTGGCGGGCCTGGTTGAACAAAACCGCTGGCGTAGCAGCGCTACGTCGAGGATTTTGTGATTGAGGGGCCGTCAAAGACGCCTGGAAGGCAGGATGCGCAAAATATTCAGCGTTTGCCGTTGGCCATCTTGATGCTTTCGGGAGAGCGCCGGAGCAGCCACATGAAGACCGGCCCGGCCAGTCCGCCGATTCCCACGCTGGCAAAGGCCACGCCCCAGGCGCCGTTGATGCCGGGAAGCGGCTGCCACCCCCGGAAGGTGTCCAGGGCCCAGCCGAAGACCGTCGGCGAAACCGTGGCCAGGGAGTAGCCGATCAACGACTGGAGCCCCATGGCTGCGCCCAGATAGCCGGGGGCGACCAGTTCCGTCAGTCCGGTGGAGAACACCGGCGATTCCGCGACCACCAGATAACCGTACAGCAGACCGGCGGCCAAGGTCAACCATATGTTGGTGTTGATCAGCCAGCCAAAGGAGAAGGAGAGCAGGGCGCTGGAGAACATGACCATGCTGATGGTGGCGGTGCGGCCGAAACGGTCGGAAAGGGTGCCGGTCACGGCGGTCGAAAATGCGCCGATGCCGACCAGGAGCGCGGCAATGGTCGAAGCAAGGCCGGTGGCGCGTCCCTGCCCGTAGCCCCAGCCGATCAAGGCGGACGTGAAGAACGGCGCCAGCCAGCTCCGCATGCCGTACATCTCCCACATGTGAGAACCATAGGCCAGGATCATCAGGAGGGCGGGGCGGTTGCGGACCACTTCCGCGGTGTAGCCGCGGGCGCTTTCCGGCCTGGGGGACGGACGATAATTGCGGAAGATCGGGAATGAGAGCAGCGCCCCGACGAAAACCCCGGCGGAACAGCCGATGAAGGCGACGCGCCAGCCGTACAGGCCGTTCAACCATCCGGTGACGGCCAGGGACAATGATGAGCCCAGCATCAGCGACCCGACGTAGATGCCGATGGCCCGGCCGCGTTTGGCCGGGGCGAAGCGCTCCGCAACCAGTTTGAGCCCCGGCATATAGGTGCCGCCCATGCCGATGCCGGTCAGGGCGCGCAGGATCAGACCGCTGGCGAAATCATGGGCGTACAGCGCGAACAGCAGGTTGGCGGCGGCGGACCAGAGGGCGGCGCCGATGAAGATCAGCTTGGTGTTCATGCGATCGGTCAGGGTCGAGAGGATGACCCCTGAGGTGATATAGCCCAACTGGTAGACCGAAAAGATCATGCCGGCCCGGGTGTTGCTCATGCCCCATTCCTGCCGCAGGGTGGGGAGGATGGCCGAGTAGTTGATAAACACCAGCATGATGAAGATCTGGCACAGGCAGAGCAGCAGGAGCCAGCGGGTATTTTCCCGTTCCTGGGCCGCGCCGGTGCCGTTTGGCGCGTGGGTCATGGAAACAGGTCTGCTTCCTTGAATCGCTTGCCGTCGCGATCCTTGGCCGAAATGATCGGTTCGGCGGCCAGCGGCCAGGCAATCGCCAGGTCGGGGTCATCCCAGGCGATGCAGCGTTCGTGCTCCGGAGCCCAGTAGTCGGTGGTCAGGTAGAGAAACTCGGCCTGTTCGGAGGTGACGCAGAAACCGTGGGCGAATCCGGGAGGCACCCACATCTGGCGCTTGTTTTCGGCGGAGAGGTGTGCTCCGAACCAGGCGCCGAACGTGGGCGAACTGCGGCGGATGTCCACCGCCACGTCGAAAACCTCGCCGACGATGACCCGCACGAGTTTTCCCTGGGGCTGTTGAATCTGGTAGTGCAGTCCGCGCAGGACCCCGCCGGCCGAACGTGAATGGTTGTGCTGGACGAAGTTGACGTCGAGCCCGGTCAATTGGCGCCAGAGCCGGTCGTTGAAGCTTTCGAAGAAAAACCCGCGTTCGTCGCCGAAAATCTTCGGTTCGAGGATGAGGACATCGGGGATGGTGGTGCTCACGATATTCATGGCTGCTCCGAACGAAAAGATGGTGGACCTGTTCTAGCAAATTACGGGAGTATGCTGCAAGAGTTACTTTTTTATGCGCCCGGCCCCAAACAGGGTGGCTTTTTCCAAAAAGCGCGGTATGATGTGCTCATGATAAACTCTACAGTCCTCGTCAACGGCGTCAGGCTTGTCAGCCAGCGTGTGGAACATATGCACACCGTTTCCATCGGTATCTGGGTGGCCAACGGCACCCGCCACGAAATTCAGGATCAAAACGGCATCGCCCACTTCATCGAACATCTGCTCTTCAAGGGAACCAAACGGCGCACGGCGCGGCAGATATCCCACGAGATCGATTCCATGGGGGGCGTCCTCAACGCCTTCACCAGCCACGAATATGTCTGTTATTACGCCAAGGTGCTCGCTTCATTCCTTCCCCGGGTGGCGGACCTGCTGACCGATATCTTTCTCCATTCGAATTTCCCGGCCGACGAGCTCGAGCGCGAACGGAAGGTCATCCTCCAGGAGATCAAGATGCGGGACGACGCACCGGAGGAGTGCATCCACGACCACTTTCACGAGAGCTTCTGGAAGGGGCATCCGCTGGGGCTTTCGGTGCTTGGTTCGGAAGAGACCATCGGCAGGATCACCCGTGACGTCATCATCGCCTACAAGCAGAGCCGTTACCGCCCCGAGGACATCATCATCTCGGCTGCCGGCAACGTGAACCACAATGAGTTGGTCGGTCTCATGGAAACGGCGTTTTCAGGTATTTCATCGGACTGGGTTCCCGCTGCCCATGCCGGAGAGCCCGACAGCCCCCCCGGACGGTGCATCCACCTTATCGAGCGCGACCTGGAACAGTCTCTGATCTGCCTGGGAACGCGGGCCTTGCCCCAGGATCATCCCGGCCGCTATGCCCTGTTTCTGCTCAACACGATCCTGGGGGGCGGCATGAGTTCGCGTCTCTTCGACGAGGTGCGCGAGAAAAAAGGCCTGGCCTACTCGGTCTATTCCTATGTCATCTCCCACGCCGACTCCGGTTCGCTGGTGGTCTATGCCGGAACGGAACAGGAGCACTGCCGGGAGGTTGTCGATATATCCCTTAGGGAGATAGGACGGCTGAAGCGTGAAGCGGTATCGGCGGACGAGCTCAATTCCTCGCGGGAACAGCTGAAGGGGAGGATTCTCATGTCGTTGGAAAGCACCGACAGCCTGATGACCCGCCTGGCCAAGAACGAGATTTATCTCCGGCGGTATCAGCCGGTTGAAGAGGTCCTGGCCGGTTTCGACGCCGTTACCGCCGATGATATTCTGGTGCTGGCGGGCGAGCTCTTTGACGGCGGCAGGCTGATCCTGGAAGTGATGGGCAAGACCGCCGGTCTCGGTATGACCGTGGAGAGTCTGGTTTTCTGATGCCCCAAGAGGTTGTTGAAAAACAGTCATCTCAGCGCCTGTCGGCGTCCCGCTGAACGGGATGAACTTCGCTCGCGCTTCGTCGCCGATAATCGCCTCCGGCGATTATCGGCGGGTGCGACGATCTGACTATTTTTGAACAACCTGGGCTTTACAACAACCTGTTAATCCCTGCCGGTATGGCCAAAACCTCCCGCGCCGCGTGAACTATTCCGGCTGAACTCATCGACAATACTCAATTCAGTCTGCGCCACCGGCACGAAGAGCATCTGGCAGATGCGTTCGCCGGGCTCCACGGTGTAGGCTGCCGTGCCCCGGTTGAGAATGCCGATGCCGATCTCCCCCTGGTAGTCCGAATCGATAACCCCGACGGTATTCGCCAGGACAATCCCGTGTTTGATGCCCAGCCCGGAGCGCGGCACCAGGAGCGCCACCAGATTCCGGTCATGGATGCTGATGGCTATACCGCTGGGGATTAGCACGGTTTCGCCCGGTTGTATTGTCAGGGGAGCGTCCAGGCAGGCCCGGAGGTCCATGGCCGCCGAACCTGCGGTGGCGTAGGTCGGGAGGGGGATACGCGACCCCATCAGGGGATTCATGATTTTGGTTTCAATTTTATGACGGTTCATGATAGCTTTTCCGGTAATTCAGAATAGAAAACCTGGCTGCCACCATAACGGGAGCGGCCTTTGAGCGCAACCAAAATCTGCCGGCACAAAGGAAGTATGAGCGATGAAAGATCCTAGAATCACTCAGTTCGCAGAGATATTGGTGGACTACTCGACGCGGGTGAAAAAGGGCGATGTGGTGTTGATCAATGCCGCCGGCCTGGAAGCGCTGCCCCTGGTCAAGGAGCTCCACGCCCTCTGCCTCAAGCGGGGCGCCGCGTATGTGGAGTACTCCTTTTCGGTCCCCGAGATCGACCGCAACTTCTATAATCTGGCCAACAAACAGCAGTTGGACCATTTCCCCCAGCACAAGCTGGATTTCTTCAAGACCCTGACCGTCTACATCGGTATCGCGGCCGGCGACAACTCCATGGTCATGGCCAATGCCCGCCAGCAGGCCATGGTGGCTTACCAGAAGCTGACCAAGCCGCTTGTGGACCAACGGGTCAAGCATACCCGCTGGGTGGTTACCCGTTACCCGACCCATGCCGCTGCCCAGGAAGCCAGGATGAGCCTGGACGAATACGAGGATTACCTGTTTTCGGCCTGTTGCATCGATTGGCGCGCGGAATCGAAGAAACAGGACAAACTCAAGAAGTTGATGGACAAGACCGACAAGGTGCGTATCGTTGCGCCGGATACGGATCTGTCGTTCAGCATCGGCGGCCTGCCGGGGATCAAGTGCGACGGGCGTTTGAACATGCCGGACGGCGAGGTGTTCTCAGCACCGGTGAGGGATTCGGTCCAGGGGCATATCACCTATAACTGCCCCAGCATCTACCAGGGCAAGGAGTTCAACGGCGTGCGCTTCGAGTTCAAGGACGGTAAAATCGTCAAGGCTAGTGCCGAGGCAGGCATGAGCGGGGCGCTCAACAAGATTCTCGATACCGACGAGGGGGCGCGCTACATCGGCGAGTTCTCCCTGGGCATCAATCCCGGCATTCGCCGGCCCATGCGCAATATCCTCTTTGACGAAAAGATCTTCGGCTCGATCCACTTCACGCCGGGCCAGGCCTACGATGAGTGCGACAACGGCAACCGCTCCGCCGTACACTGGGATCTGGTCAGGGTCCTCGCCGACGGCGAGATATGGTTCGATGGCGTCCTGATCCAGAAACAGGGCGTATTCGTCCATAAGGATCTCTTGGAGTTGAATCCGTGACAGGAGTTGCCCGGTTTATATGAGTGAATTGAAACAGCCTGAAATAGAATTCGAGCACGATGATTTCGAGTGCGCGTCGCTCGACGACGAACTCCGGGTGGACGAGTGCTGCCAGGAGTTGCTCAAGCGCTTTTACCTCGATCTCATCGGCAAGGGCATGGCGCCGCCCCAGGCATCGGAGCTGGCCTTCAGCGCCGACCTCTACCTGCGGGACTATCTGGTGGATTTTGCCCGCCTGAATGTGTCCCGGCCGCAACCGGGTATTGTCAGGCGCTTTGCGGCGACCTGGTTCGTCACCCACACCCTCGACCCGGAGATGCGCATCCTGGAACGGCATCTGGCCGGCGTCCGGGAGTTGTATCGCTACCTGCACGGGCAGCACCTGATCTCCCGCGAGGAATTGAACTTCCTTGAGGATGAGGCGGCGCAGACCGACTATTACCGTCACCGCATCGAGAGCTTTCTCGATATCGTGGGTGACGGTTATTTTGCCTGGGAGGCGGAGTGTCCCCTCCGGGACTGACATCTACCCAGGTTGTTGAAAAACAGCCATCTCAGCGCCTATCGGCGTCCCGCTCAACGTGATGACTACGCTATGGCTCCGTCACCGATAAGTATGCTCACGCATAATTATACGCCGCACGAAAGGGCCTTCCCCGGGTGCGACGATCTGACTATTTTTGAACAACCTACAACGCAAGAGGATTGCCGGACCATGGCAAGTAAACGATTGAAGGAAATGACCATAACGATCCTGGCCCAGGAACATATCCGGAAAGAATGGTATTTCGATTTCGACGCGGAGGTCTTCCGTAATTTTTGCGAGAACCTGGCGCGGGATATGAAAAAGATGGGCGTGGCGCTCACGACCGTCCACAACCGCGACGCAACCATCAAGATCAAAAGTTATGCCGACCTGTTGAATTGTGTCAAGATCTCCTCGCCTGACGACGGTCATGCCAATCAGTGCGTCGGGCACATCATCGGCAAGAGCGAACACCTCGATATCATGGAAGATATCGGGGCAGCGGCGCGGCGGATCGCCTTTGCTCCGGAAACCATAGCGCCATCCAGCGAATTCAGAAAGGTATGCCACAACTGCGGTTGCGGGTGTTGAAACGGAATAATGATAACTACCACGGATAGATTCGAAGCATTGCTGGAAAAGGTGGAGCGGCTTGTGGAAGGGATGATGCCCGCTACGCCCGTCCCACCCGATTTTGAACATTTCCTGGCGTTTCGCTGGGAAAAAAACGGTGAGCGGGGGCGGCTGGCACCGGTGAAGTACCCGCATCTCTTTGACCTGGACGAACTGGTGGGCGTTGACGACATCAGGGAAGAGGTCGTCCGCAACACCACCCAGTTCGTTGAGGGGCTGCCGGCCAATAACGTGCTTCTGTGGGGGGAGCGGGGATGTGGAAAGTCATCCCTGGTCAAGGGCATTCTGAAACCGTTCGCCTCCCGGGGACTGCGGATTGTCGAACTGAAGCGCTGGGACATCATGTCGCTGCCCCACATCACCTCCCTGCTGCGGGATGCGCCGTATCGTTTCATCCTGTTCTGCGATGATCTTTCCTTCGACGAAGGCGAAGGGGATTTTCGCGCGCTCAAGACCCTGCTGGACGGGGATCTGGAGGAACGCCCCGGCAATGTGCTGATCTATGCTACCTCGAACCGCCGTCACCTCATGCCGGAACGGATGGAGGACAACACCGGCGAACTGGAAATACATCCCGAGGAAGCGGTGGGCGAAAAACTGGCCTTATCCGATCGTTTCGGTCTGAGCTTCGGTTTTTACAGCCTCGACCAGGAGGAGTATCTCGACGTGGTCCGCCACTATGCAGCCCGCAGGGAGCTGGCGATAAAGGATGCGGAGTTGTGCGCCCTGGCGTTGAAGTGGTCATTGTATTCCGCCCGTCGCAGTGGGCGTTCGGCCCGCCAGTTCGTGGATGATCTGGAAGGGCGTCTGGGATTGTCGAAGAAGGGAAAACGGGCGAAAGCGTCCGCCTGACCGGATCAGGCAAGGGAACGCCCCTTGGAAAATAGTAGCGTTAAGAGGCGTTATGGTGTATTTGTTAACGTCATCACACCCTGTGCACGATCACATCCGGCTCGTGCCATAAGTTGTCTGCAGGGCTGAAACGGAAGGGCGTACGTTTCAGGTCTGCGACGACAGTTAGTGCCGTCACCTTAGTGCCGGCACCCCCCTTCCGCGAAGGAGACGTTAGTCTATGACCACCGCCGTCATACCGGAAACCGTCAGGAAACTGCTTGCCTCACAGCCTATCGAGCTGCCGATCTTTCATCCGGTTGCCCTCAAGCTCCAACGGATGCTTTCCGATTATGACTTTACGGTGGACGAGGTTTCCCAGGTGGCCATCGAGGATCAGTCCCTGGCGACCCAGATGCTGAAGATGGCCAACTCGCCCATGTATATGGGGCGCACCAAGGTCGCCACCATCAAGGAAGCCGTCATCCGCCTGGGCGCGCAGCAGGTCATCAACCTCGCCATAGCCGCATCACAGGCAGCCAGCCACTCTTCCCGCAATGAAGCGCTCAACCGTTACATGAAGCAGCTTTGGCTCCATAGCCACGGCTCGGCCCTGGGCGCGCGCTGGCTCGCCCAGGCCTGCGGCATGCGCGGAGTCGCGGACGAAACCTACCTGGCGGCGCTTCTGCACGACATCGGCAAGCTCTACCTGCTCAAGGCCATCGAACGCCTGGTGGATGCCGGCGTGATCAGCTCCCTGTTCGATGAGGACCTGATCGCCGACATCTTCGAGGTCATGCATGTGGAGCAGGGCTACCGGCTGATGCAGCACTGGAACTTCCCGGCCATGTACTGCGATGTGGTCCGGGATCATCATCTCGAACAATGGGATGTGGTCAACAAGATGCTGACCATTGTCCGCTTCGTCAACCTGGCCTGCCATCGGGTCGGCCTCGGCCTGAAACACGAGCCCGAATTGGCGCTGATCGCAACCAGAGAGGCCGAGGTTCTCGATCTCACGGATTTCCAGATTGCCGAGCTTGAGGCCCTGCTGGATGAGTCACGGGAAGTCGGGTTTGCCTGATATGAGAGATGAGTCAGAACCGATGAGAGTTGAGTAGATGAGAAGGGCAGCCGAAAGATTTTTCTCTCATCCATCATCTCCCATCCGCCTTCGATGGTGCCGCCCGCCATGTCTTTAGCAACCACCCTACGCTCCTACATCGTGCTTCTTCGGCCGACGCAATGGCTGAAAAACCTGATGATCTTCTTTCCCCCTTTTCTGGGGGGAACGCTCTTCACTGCCGTTGTTCGTCCCGCTGCGCTGCTCCCGTTCGCATCCTTCTGTCTGGCGTCGAGCGCCACCTACATCCTCAACGATCTCCTGGACAGGGAGAATGATCGCAACCACCCGGAAAAAAGGTTGCGGCCGTTGCCGTCCGGCCGGGTCTCATCCGTCTCCGCCGCCACACTTGCCCTTGTGCTTGCCTTGGTCGCCCTGGTGCTCGCCTGGACGCTATCCCCGCTGTTTCTGCTCTTTTTGTTGATCTACGGCCTCGTTTCCTGTGCCTACTCGATCAGATTGAAGGAGTATGCGCTGGTTGATATCTTTTGCATATCAACCGGATTTCTGCTGCGGCTCGAAGCCGGGGGGGCGGCTTTCGGGGTGACGATCTCGGAGTGGCTGTTCCTGAGCGTATTTCTGCTGGCGATCTTCCTCAGCACCGGCAAGCGCCTCAGCGAGAAGAACCGCCTGGGGGGGGCTGCCGCCAACCACCGCAAGGCCCTTGCCACCTATCCCGAAGGCTTTCTGAGCGGAACCATGTACATGACCGGCGCAGCCGTGCTGGTGACCTATACCCTGTATGTGATCACGCGCCACTCGGCGATCCTCATCTATTCGGTCCCGCTCTGCTGTTTCGGGCTCCTGCGCTACATCCTCAGGGTCCAGTCCGGGAAGGGGGGCGACCCGACCGAGTCGCTGACCAAAGACCTGCCGCTGTTCATCGTGGGGCTCGCCTGGGCGCTGATGGTGGGATGGGGGATCTACGCCCCATGAGACGCGCCCTGTTGGGATGGCTTTATAAGGCGTTCCCGTTCGACCTGCGGGGGGATTGTCCGGTGCCCCAGGCGCGGGACGGGATCCGCATCTCCTGCGTCATCAACTTTTACGGCCGGCTCGACCTGCTGTCCGGCATTCTCCATTCCCTTGCCCAACAGCACTACCCCAGGGAGCGGTTCGAAGTGGTCCTGGTGGAGGACCGTAACGGCACGGATGGCGGCAGACAAATAGCGGAACGCTTTGCAGAACAGCTCCGGATCGTCTACCTTCCCCTCGACGCGAATTTCGGAAAAATGGGCTATTCGAGGAACTACGGCTTGTCCCGGACCCGGGGCGAGATCGTGCTGTTCCTTGACGACGATACCGTCATATTGCAGCGGGATTTTCTCTCGATCCTCGATGACAAGTTTGGGCGGGATGGCGGCCCGGATGCCGTGGTGCCCCATGGTCATGCCGCTTTCTCCCTGATCCGGGGCCGCTACGGTTTCCATGATCCCTATTTCATGACCAGCCGCTGTACCGCCTATCGTCGGGAGGTCCTGGACGAGTTGGGCGGGTTCATGGCCCACTTCGTGGGGCAGGAGGACGTGGAGTTCGTGGCCAGGTTTCTCATGGCCGGCAAGCGATCGGAGAACGTCCCGGAGCTGAACTATTTTCATCCGCCGCTCCTGGTCTCCAATTTCCGCAAGCCACGCTCCGTGGGACATTCGTTCTATGGCTTGCGCTCGAGATACCCCCTGCCGATCTGGCTCATAATCATCCTCAACTGCTCCCGGCACGCCCCCCTATACCTGCTTCCCGTCAGGCGATGCCGGGAGATGGGCCGCTTCGGCATCGGTTTTTTTGCCGGGGTGGTAGTTTCCCTTTTCAAAAAGGAAGGCTTTCAGTACAATTGAGACGATGGAACAGCCGGAAATCATCATAAGGCCCGGTATGGGTGCGCTCCACTACTGGCGCGATATCTGGCGCTACCGGGAACTTTTCTTCTTTCTGGCGTGGCGGGATATTCTGGTGCGCTATAAGCAGACCGCAATAGGTGTCGCCTGGAGTGTGTTGCGGCCGCTTTTGACCATGGTGGTCTTCACCATCGTCTTCGGCAAGCTGGCCAAACTTCCCTCGAACGGCGTTCCCTATCCGATCATGGTCTATGCGGCCATGCTGCCGTGGCAATTCTTCGCCAATTCCCTTACCGAGAGCAGCAATTCGTTGATCGACAACGCGAATCTGCTCACCAAGGTTTACTTCCCCCGCCTGATCGTCCCGGCCGGCTCGGTCATCGTCAGCATGGTGGATTTTCTTATCTCCGCCGTCATCCTCGTCGGACTGATGGTCTGGTACCATTTTGTCCCCGACATGAGGATTCTCTTCTTGCCCGCATTCTTCATGATGGCCTTCATGGCCTCCTTCGGCGCCGGATTATGGCTTTCCGCTCTCAACGTGCAGTATCGCGACTTTCGCTACGTGGTGCCGTTCCTGGTGCAGTTCGGGCTCTACATCTCGCCGGTCGGCTTTTCCAGCGCCATCGTGCCGGAGCAGTGGCGTTTCCTGTATTTTCTCAACCCCATGGTTGGCGTCATTGACGGTTTTCGCTGGGCGCTCCTGGGTGACGCCTTCCCGGTAAACTGGTCCGGATTAGCCCTTTCATCCGTTCTGGTCTTCCTGATCCTTGCCGGAGGAATCTTCTACTTCCGCCGCATGGAACGCAGCTTCGCGGACGTGGTGTAACCGGATGTCCACGGTTATTACGGTCGAAAATCTCGGCAAAAAATACCTCCTGCGGCATCAATCCGGCCAACAGCCCTATGTGGCCCTGCGCGACGTGCTGAGCGACGGGGCGAGAAGCCTCGGCCGCAAACTGCTGGGGCGGGGCGGTACGTCGGCAGGCGGTGCGGAACGGGAAGAGTTCTGGGCGCTCAAGGATGTGTCCTTCGAGGTAAAGCAGGGGGACCGGATCGGCATCATCGGCCGTAACGGCGCCGGTAAATCGACGTTGCTGAAGATCTTGAGCCGCATCACCGAGCCGACCACCGGCAGCGTCCGTATCAGGGGGAGGGTGGCCAGCCTCCTGGAGGTGGGGACCGGTTTTCATCCCGAGTTGACCGGACGGGAGAACATCTACCTCAACGGCGCCATCCTGGGAATGAGCCGGGTGGAAATAAAGAAGAAGTTCGACGAGATTGTCGATTTCGCCGAGATCGAGAAATTTCTCGATACGCCGGTAAAGCGGTATTCGTCGGGGATGTATGTGCGGCTGGCCTTTGCCGTGGCTGCGCACCTGGAACCGGAGATCCTTGTTGTTGATGAGGTGCTGGCGGTCGGGGATGCGCAGTTTCAGAAGAAGTGCCTGGGGAAGATGGAGGATGTTTCCACGAAAGAAGGGCGGACGGTGTTGTTTGTGAGTCATAATATGGCGGCCATAGAATCTTTTTGCTCAAAGTCAATCTTGATTACTGGTGGTAGGATTAATTATTTTGGTTTTCCGCTTGACGCCATCTCCAGGTACTTTGACTACAAGAATTATGGCGATGATAATGGGTTGGCAAAGCGGGTAGATCGTTCCGGTACAGGAAGTGTTAAACTTTCAGAGCTTAAAATATGCGATTCTCAAGGTAATGTAACTGATGCAATGTTTTCAGGTCACGACTATATCTTTGAACTTGGTTATATTAAAAACTCCGACGAAGTTTTAGATGAAGTAGTCGTTAGCCTCGATATATTTGATGACAAAATGATTCGGGTGCTTATGTTCAGAAGTAATTTTACAAAAAGCAATCTACGTTTGGTTGAAAAATACGGATCTATTTCATGCTTGGTCAAGAATCTCCCATTAGCAAAAGGCTTATACCATATTAATATATTTATCAGCCACAAGGATGTTGTTGTCTTGGATTATATAGAAAATGTTGTTGCAGTTCAGGTGGTCGGTGGCGATTTCTTTGGCACAGGGAGTGAAGGGATGTCGTCGCATTGTAAAATTTTACACATGTCAAAGTGGTGGACTGCGAATGTTTTACAAGCCTGACTTGTTGTAGCTATTATCAAACCAATAAAATAGTAGCGATGACAATGGAAAATAATGTTTAAAATACCAATTGTTTATATTGTCTTTAACCGTCCTCGCCTTACTCGCGAAACATTCGCGTCCATCCGCGAGCAGCGTCCAACCAAACTTTTCATCATTGCAGACGGCCCACGTCCTGGTCATCCAACCGATGAGGAACGTTGTCAAGAGGTTCGGGATATTGTCGAATTAATTGATTGGCCGTGCGAAGTTCAGCGCAACTATGCAGATAAAAATCTTGGTTGTAAGCATCGGGTAGTAACTGGGCTGGATTGGGTGTTTTTATATGTTGAGAGTGCAATTATCATTGAAGATGATGTACTTCCGCATTCTGATTTCTATGGATATTGTGAAACGCTGCTTGAGCGTTATCAGAATAATGATCGAGTGATGGCCATTACTGGGGACAATTTTCAGGATGGACATCGGCGTGGCTCGTCCGCATATTATTTTTCGAAATATAACCATGTCTGGGGATGGGCTACTTGGCGGAGAGCGTGGCTCAAAAACGATCCGTCTCTTTCATTCTGGCCGTCTTGGAAGAACTCTAATGCTTGGCGCAGGCAAACGCCCATCCGTACTGAACGACGTTATTGGTCTGATATATTTGATCGCATGTACCGCAATGAAATTGATACTTGGGACTACTCATGGACTGGTAGCATATGGTTTCACGGTGGATTAACAGCAACACCTAACGTGAATTTGGTTACCAATATCGGATTCGGACCGGATGGTACGCACACGGTGGCAAGCGAGGACCAAGACGGACATCCCTCATATCCGCTCGGGCCGCTGATACATCCAGAGAAAATTGAACAAAACTGTAAAGCTGACCGGTATGTGTATGAACATGCATTCGGAGGTTTGGAACATAATTTATACAAATGTTTATTGAGGCTGACAAGATTGGTTGCCAGTAAGCTGTATGAAAAAATCATGGGCTTTAAATGAAATCGGCTGATAATTTCAAAAATAGAAGAAACTGTATAATTTGCGGACATGAAATGAATCATGCTTTTACCGGCATGATTCTTGGAAAGTATGAATGCTATGCGTTCAGTTGCCCCGATTGCGGATTTTTACAGATTGTTGACCCGCATTGGTTGTCAGAAGCCTACACTGATGCTATTGCTGACTCTGACACAGGACTTGTCGCGAGAAATATTTCCTTGTCCAATCAACTGTCACCGTTGCTTTTTTATCTGTTTGGGACTGATGGCATTTATGTCGACTTTGCCGGAGGCACGGGCCTTCTTGTGCGTTTAATGCGCGATATTGGATTCGACTATTATTGGAATGATCAATATTGCCAAAATATTCATGCGAGGGGTTTTGAGTTTGATATAAATGATAGAATGTATGATGTAGTAACAGCTTTTGAGGTGCTGGAGCACGTACAGGATCCAGTGAGTTTTTTGATGGATACGTTGGAAAAGACTAAGGCCAAGGTTTTCGTCATCTCAACCGAATGTTTTGAAGGTTTACCGCCTGATTATAATGAGTGGTGGTATTATTCTTTTCATAGCGGACAACACATTTCTTTTTATCAAATAAAAACCTTGAAATATATTGCAAGCTGCCTTGATTTAAGCTTCATAAATGTTGGCAGTCTGTATGTTTTTTGCGATTCCTGCATCAAAGAAAAAATATATAAGTTTAATGGTTCTCGCTGGACGCAGATGCTTACACGTTTTAGATTGCGCAAGCATTTGAAATCAAAGACTTTGAGCGATCACTTGATAATAAGCGGAAGACTATAAAGATATTATTACCCGGCCAAATCAATATCTCTTTTGGAAGGATTAATTAAAACAATGTTTTGTATTGATTTCCTTGGGACTCAAATTTCATTGGGCGAATTTCGTGAAATATACCAATGAACTTTTAATCCTGCGACCCGACAATATCGGCGACGTCGTCCTGTTTTCCGGTTGTCTTGAACACATACGTCGCCTTTATCCCGACTTTCGCATCACCTTGGCCGTACAGCCCCACATCGTCAATCTGGTTGAACTCTGCCCCTGGGTGGATAGGGTAACTAAGGCCAGGGTCAGGAGGCGGGGGCAGGATCTTCTCTCCGGCCCTGTGCAGGCTGTTGCCAGGGGAGTGGACCGGTTGCGGTCTGTTTTCGGTACCGTATATGATGTTGTGCTCTTTCCCCTTAAATCTCCTGATCCGGATCAACTGGTTCTGCTGAGCAATCATGCGGCTCCGGAAGTTTTCGGGCTGGTAGGTTGTAGTGTCAATGCTCCTGAGGGGGGATATCCTGCGGCTCTGTCGCCGAATAAACTCTGCAACCATATTCATGATATCAGTGGAGCGGACTCCTGGCGGCACGAACTTCTCACCAATCTTGAATACCTGAAATTTCTGGGAAGTCCGGTGAAAGACGTTCGGGATATTGGTCCTGTCGTCTGGCTTTCGGACGCCGATCACGCTTTTTCCCGATTTAAGGACTCGGTACCTTCTCCAGTTGTCGGTATTTTCCCGTGCTCATTCGATCCAAAGAAAAATTGGGGTCTGGAGAATTATGTCAACTGGGCCAAACTTCTCAACAACGCGGGAACATTTGTCATATTTGGCGCAGCGGCTGACAGGAACATGGCGTCAGCATTGGCCTCCAGCCTGCATGAGGCTCGCCCATCCGTTGCCGTAATCAATATGGTAGGACAGACTACGCTCCGGCAGCTCGCGGTCGGCATCGGCGCGTGTGATATTCTTTTCAGTGTCGATTCGGCAGGGCTTCACCTTGGCATTGTCGCAGGTGTCCCAACAGTCGGCATAATGGGGGGGTGGCATTTCGGTCGTTTTGCCCCGTGGGGAGACCCGGCCCGGCATCGAATAGTTACGCACCATCTTCCCTGCTTCGGCTGCAACCTGGTGTGCAGCAGGCCACTGCACGAGTGTCTCCATTCGGTCACCCCGTCTGAGGTTGCTGACAGTTGCAACGAATTGTTGGACGTATTTTACCGCAAACAATCGTCCGACCACAGGAGAGAGTGAAAGAGAATGAACGGTAAAGGAACCTGCCAATTGCCTCGCATCTCCATCGTCACCCCGTCGTATAATCAGGGTGATTTTCTGGAGCAAACCATTATTTCCGTTCTCCAGCAGGGGTATGCCAACCTTGAATACATAATAATTGATGGTGGAAGCAAGGATAACAGTGCCGAAATCATAAAGCGCTACGAGGGTCATCTCTCATACTGGGTCAGCGAGCCGGACAACGGCCAAAGCTCTGCGATCAACAAAGGATTTTCCAAGGCAAGTGGAGAACTTTTTGGCTGGCTCAATTCCGACGATTACCTGTTGCCCGGGGCACTAGCGACCATAGCTGCCATGTATCGGGAAAACCCGACTGCCGGCGCCTTTGTCGGTGGTGGCGAATATGTCGATGTCAAAGGCAAGGTGCTCCTCAGCAAGGAGCCTGCCGAGGTTTCACTGGAATCGCTCTATGATTGGCTGGATATCTTCCATTTTATGCAACCCTCATGTTTCTTCGCCCGTGAGGCTTGGGAGCGTGCCGGCGGCTTGGACGAATCCGTGCACGTCGCCATGGATGTCGATCTTTGGCTGAAGATTGCCCGCTATTACCCCTTCGCGCGGTCACCCGCCATGATTTCCCGAAGTCTCGTTCACTCGGGGGCAAAGACCACTTCACACAGATATTTCAGTGAAATCGACACGGCCTTTGTGATTATGCACCACGGCGGCGAGAAACAGGGGCGGCGAGCTATTGAAAAAATCGCCGCAAAGCTCGAATGTTATGAGCGCTGGCTCAGCATTGTTACAGCCAATCCGCTTTTTGAATATTTGCTGCCGCTCCTGAAACGGTTCACCGGCTATGAGCGTCAGCTCCGTTCCCGGTATCCCGACTGGCAGAATAAATGAAAATACTGCACGTTCTGTGGGGGTATAGCCCCTGGCGCGAGGGGGGACTCGTACAATATGCCGACGATCTCATGGAGGCTCAATCCGGTGCCGGGCATGACGTTGCGGCTTTTTTCCCAGGCCGGCGCGGCCTCTGGGGCGGGCCAGTCCTCGACAAATGGCAGCGCGGCGCCATCCGCAACTATGAGATACGCAACTCACCACTTATGCATCTGGGAATCCGCGGCACCTTTCCGGCGGCGGCTGAACTGGGTGAGCCCTGTTCGGAACGTTTTTTCCGGGAGGCCCTGGATGATTTTGCCCCTCAGGTCGTGCATATCCATGAGTTGGCTGGTCTCCCCTTTACAGTTATGGATATTGTCAAGGAGCGCAAGCTCCCGCTTATTGTAACGCTTCACGATTATTTTCCCTTCTGTCCCGCCCTTAATCTGTTCACTCCGCAGGGAGAACTATGTCGCGACCAATCCGGTGGCGGTTGTGCAGCCTGTTGCAGCCAAGGGGGTGATGGCGGCTTCAGTGACCGGCTGCGAACCATGAAAGCGGCAGGGTATCCAAAATGGTTGTTTGCGGCCCCCCTTCTGCTGCGCTGCGGCTGGGATCTGCTCTTCTCCGGGCGGAAGGGTGATCTGACGTCGGCTCCGGCAGAGATCTACCGCGAACGTTTGCGCCGAAACATCGAACGGCTCCGGCGTGTGGATATCATCCTTGCCCAGTCAAGGCGGACCAGGGAAATATATGCGGAACGGACGGGGCGTACCGACATCAGGGTTGCCCATTCGTCCCTTGCCTATATGGAAAACATCGCGCCCAGGCGCAAGACGGGCACCGCGGCTCCACTTCGTTTTGCGACGCTTAATGGTGCCGCCGCACCCCATAAGGGAGCCGGACTTATGGCGGATACAGTAGAAATTCTGCGGCAACGGGGGTATGAAGGAAAATATCGCCTTGATATCCATGGCGATATGGACCGGTGTGTCCGGAGCCGTTTGCTTTCTTCCAACTCGGTTCGTTGGCATGGCAGGTATCGGCGCAACCAGCTTGTGGAAATTCTCGATCAGGCGGACGTGGGTATTATTCCCTCTGTCTGCGAGGAGGTCTACGGTTATGTCGGGATTGAGTTTCTGGCCCGGGGGATCCCGGTCATCGGCAACCGTTGTGGAGGGATCGTCGAATACACCCTGAACGGCAAAACCGGCTGGGTCAACGAAACATGCACAGCTCAAGAACTGGCCGATATCATGGAGGGGATCATGAAAGCCCCGGAGAGCATTTTGCCGTTCAACGACTGGATTATCCATAACCGTAGCGCAGTCGTCGCGGACAGGAAAGAACATCTCCGTTTTGTTCTGGAGTGCTATGAAGAGGCAATGGACACCGGAAGGGAGAACCTGTGAGGAGTGAACAATCACTACCTGCTGAGCCGCTTGTTGCAATCATCATCGTCAACTGGAACAAACGGCAGTGTGTGATAAATCTTCTCGATTCGCTCCGTGCTATCGAGTACGGCAGTCATTCGATCGTAATTGTCGATAACGCTTCGACCGATGACTCGATCATGGCCATTCGGGAGCATGAGTTGCCCGCGTTGCTTATTGAGAACAGCGAAAACCGGGGAGGAACCGGCGGCTTCAACACCGGCATGACCACCGCGCTTCGAGAGCTCGAGCCAACGTATCTGTGGCTTCTCGATAACGACGCTGAGGTGCTTCCCGGTACGCTCAAGGCACTGGTCAACCTTATGGAATCGGACAAGAGCATCGGCATCGCCGGTTCGTGCATCATGAGTCCGGAGGACCATGGACTGATCGTTGAGGCGGGGGCATTTGTCGGCTGGCGGTCCGGAACCTCGGACCCTCATCTGCGGTACAGCCGTGTGGATGACTGGCAGGGGCCGCGGGTTATGGATGTGGACAGTGTTGCCGCCTGTTCTGCCTTGGTGCGTGCCGAAGCGGTACGTCGGGTCGGCATCATGGACGAACGTTACTTCCTTCATTGGGACGACATAGACTTTTGCATACGGATCAGGGACGCTGGATACCGGGTTGTTGCCAGCCTGGATGCTCCGGCGTTCCATGGTGCGGAAAAGGGGTACAGCCCCATCACCCTATACTATGATTTCCGGAATGCCCTGCTGTTCCAGGGAAAGCATTGCCAAGGATGGGGCGTACTGGTTGCAGTCTGGAATATCCTGGGGAATTATCTCACTTCGATGGCATATTTTTTTCTGCTGGGGCAGTGGAAGCCTGCCCGGTACCTTCAGACCGCACTGGGAGATTTTCTCGTCCGGCGCTTCGGACGGGCCACGACCGCCCCCGCGGAACTCGTTTCGCAACCATCGTTTGCTGCATCGGCATCCGGCACGCAGCTCGGCAAATGCCAAAAGGTTGTCGTTTTTGCCGTCGGCTCGTTCGACGAAGTTGTCACCGCCATCAGATACGTCAAATCGTGCGGCGATTCCATTTCTGTGTCGGTTGCCGTTGCCGCCGACCGTGCCGAGGTCTATCGTCTCCCGGAAGTGGATATGGTTATAACGTATGATCTCTTTAGATCAGGTCTGTATGAAAAAATAGCGACAGCACTGGCTATCTTGGGAGGCGGTTTTTCCTGCGGCGTTACCGCCGGCGGTCCTTTCGTAGTGCCGTATGCCTTTCTCCTGCGCCGGAATTTCCGCTTCGATGGTCGTACAGGAGTTCTCGGAGGCCTGAGGGTATCGTTCTACACCGCTTGGAAGCTGCCTTTTGCCCTCGTAGCCGGTAAGCTTTTGGCGGTAAGGTACCTGTTTCCGGTAGTCAATACCTGCCGAAGCTTGAGAAATGAGGCCGGCCACTATGAGCCTGAATCCGCAAAGGGCAGGCAGAAGATGGAGGAATCTACTGCACCATGACCATCCTCATCCTCGGCGCCGGCCCCACGGGCCTGGGCGCCGCCTACCACCTCAATAAACTCGGCCACACCGACTGGCGGCTCTTCGAGCGCAACGACCATGTGGGCGGCCTTTCCGCCTCTTTTCTCGACGATGCAGGCTTCACTTGGGACATCGGAGGTCATGTCCTCTTTTCCCATTACGATTATTTCGACAAGGCGGTTGCCGATTCCTTGGGCGATGCCTACTACGAGCACCAGCGTGAAAGCTGGGTCCGCATCCTGCAAACCTGGGTGCCGTATCCTTTTCAGAACAACGTCCGTCACCTGCCGGACGAAGCCTTGCGGGCCTGCGTCGAAGGGTTGCGCAATCTCTCGGGAAGCCCGGCGCAGGCGGCCAATTTCCGCGAGTGGATGGATACGGTCTTCGGCGGCGGCATCGTCGAGTACTTCATGGGGCCCTACAACCGCAAGGTGTGGGGCGTGCCGCTGGAAACCATGAGCAAGGAATGGATTGCCGAGCGGGTCAGCGTGGTGGACCTGGCCCGTATCGAGCGCAACATCGCCGATGGGCGGGACGACCTGAGCTGGGGGCCGAACAATACCTTCAAGTTCCCGAAACAGGGGGGGACCGGGGCCATCTGCGAAGGGATCGCCAACCCGCTCAAGGACAGGATTCACCTGAACCACGAGATGCAGACGGTCGATCTGGAGGCGAAACAGGTCAGGTTCACCAACGGCAGGGTGGAGTCGTACGACGTGTTGATCACCACGGTCCCTCTGGACGCGTTTGTCGGGTCATGCAAGGCTGCGCCGGAAACGCTGGTTGCGGCCACGGAGGGCCTGGTCCATAACGGCGGCCTGATCGTCGGGCTCGGTTTCGACGGGCGCCGTGAGGATACGAAGTGCTGGATGTACTTCCCGGAGAACAGCAGCCCGTTCTACCGGGTGACAAACTTCCACAATTATTCTCCCCACAACGTGCCGGGCGGCGATACGGAGCGCTCGTTCTCCCTCATGTGCGAGACCACCTGTTCGGCACACAAGCCGGAGTCTCCGGCGGCCATCGTGGAGGAAACGGTCCAGGGGCTGATCAACAGCGGCATGATCGAGAAAGGGCAGTGCGAACATATCGTCAGCCGTTATCTGATCGACATTCCCTATTCCTATCCGGTGCCGACGCTCGGGCGGGACAGGGCGCTCGACCTGATCCAGCCGTATCTGGAATCCAGGGGTGTTTATTCCCGCGGCCGTTTCGGCGCCTGGAAATACGAGGTGGGCAACATGGACCACTCCTTCATGCAGGGGGTGGAGGTTATCGACCGGCTCCTGCTCGGCAAGCCCGAACCGACGGTGAGCGGCGTTTCCCAATGAATATCGGCGTGATGAAATCCCTGGACGCCGTCATCGGCCGGCTGGCGGCTTCGCTGCTTGCCCGGCCGGATGTCACGCCCAGGCCCTGCCCAATCACCACCATCCTTCTCATCCGCCCCGGCGGCATCGGCGACGCCGTGCACCTGATCCCCGCAATCGATGCCGTCAAGGCCGCATATCCCGATGCAGCCATCGATATCCTCGCCGAAAAGCGCAACAGCGCCATCTTCCGCCTCTCGCCCCATGTCCGCCGGATATTCCATTATGATCGCCCGGCCGAGTTGTTCCACGCCCTGCGCACACCCTACGACGTGGTCGTGGACACGGAACAATGGCACCGCCTGTCGGCCGTGGTGGCCCGCCTGACCCGCGCGCCCCGGCTGATCGGCTTTGCCACCAACGAGCGTGCGCGCCTGTTTACCCACCCCATAGCCTATGCCCAGGACGATTATGAGATCGACAGTTTTTTCAGGCTGCTTGCGCCGTTGGGTATCGAGCCGCGCGAGGTTTCAGGCCCTTTCCTCGCCGTTCCCCCCGCGGCGGTGGAGCGGGCGGAGGTACTCCTGGAGAAACTCGTGGGGAAGGCCTACGTAACGATATTTCCCGGCGCCAGCATCCCGGAACGGCGCTGGGGGGCGGAGAGGTTCGGAAGGATCGCCGGATTGCTGGCGGCCCTGGGGGTCGCGGTTGTCGTGGTGGGGGGCAGGGAGGATGCGGGACTTGGGGAGACGATCATTGGCGGGGGAGGAGGGCTGAACCTGGCGGGCCGGACCTCGTTGTCCGAAACCGCTGCGGTTATCCGGAAAAGCGCCTTGCTGCTCGGCGGTGATTCCGGTGTGCTGCACATTGCCGTGGGGTTGGGGATTCCCACCGTGTCGCTGTTCGGACCGGGAAGGGCCAAAAAATGGGCGCCTCGGGGGGATCGCCACCTGGTGATCGACAAGGGGTTGCCCTGCTCGCCCTGTACGACCTTCGGCACCACACCGCCGTGTCCCATTGCTGCCCGGTGCATGAGTGACATTACGGTCGATGAGGTGTTTACCGCCGTGACCGTCCTGTTGACCGCCACCGGGGGGCTTCCCTCCGCCTGCCGCAAGGGTTGTTGAAAAACAGCCATCTCGCCGCCGTCCTCGAAAACCCTTTCGTGCGGCGTAGCGCTGCTACGCCTCCTCAGGGCCTTCTGCGGGTGCGACGATCTGACTATTTTTGAACAACCTTTTAGGCCTCGATGGGGGCCGGTTCGCAGAGATTCTCTGCGCAGTTGGCCTCGGCGCCGCAGGTAAAGCAGTAGAACTTGGGATCGGTGGTGATGCGTGCGATCTCTTCCGTTTTCCCGTTGCTTCTGAGCATGCACATGTGGCTGTGCGTGGTCCCGCCGCAACGGCAGGTTGCTGATGTCATGGTCTTCTCCTCCTTTCCTGAGATGTGATTTCCCGTTTATATACCAACTTCGGCAGGTGGGCAAGCGCCGTGCCTGCCGCTGGTGTGGCGAGAGTTTTTTTATTCGCAGACCGCCGCCAAATATGGTACATTTTTCCGGTTTATATCCTTTGACCCTGAGGAGAATCGTTGAGATGCCATTCAAACCGACATCCATTCTCGTGACCGGCGGCGCCGGTTTCATCGGCTCCAATTTTATCCATTCCTTTATTGCCGCGAACCCTGACTGCGATGTGATCAATCTGGATTGCCTGACCTATGCCGGCAACCTGAAGAACCTGACCGCGGTCGAGAATAATCCCCGCTACCGTTTTATCAAGGGGGATATTTGCGATGCCCCCCTGGTGGCGGCGCTCCTGAAGGAGCGGACGGTCGATGCGGTCGTCCATTTTGCCGCCGAGTCCCATGTGGACCGCTCCATTACCGGTCCGGAGATCTTTGTGCGTACCAATGTGCTGGGGACCCAGGTCCTGCTGGAGGAGAGCCGCCGGCATTGGCAGTCCGGGGCGGTGCCCGATTTCCGCTACCTCCAGATCTCCACGGACGAGGTCTACGGCAGTCTTGGTGAAACCGGCTATTTTACGGAGCAGACGCCCCTGTCCGCCAATTCCCCGTATTCGGCCAGCAAGGCCGGCGCCGATCTTCTGGTGCGGGCCTACCACGAAACCTACGGCATGCCGACCCTCAACACCCGCTGCTCCAATAACTACGGCCCCTACCATTTCCCCGAGAAACTGATCCCGCTCATGATCCACAACATCATCAACAAAAAACCGCTGCCGGTCTACGGCGACGGCCTCAATGTGCGCGACTGGCTGCACGTGCGCGATCACGGCGCGGCGGTGGAGACGGTCCTGAAACATGCCGCCCCCGGCTCGGTCTACAACATCGGCGGCAACAACGAGTGGAAGAACATCGATATCGTCCATCTGGTCTGCGATCTGCTGGATTCACGGCTCGGCCGCCCTGCCGGCGACAATCGCAGCCTGATCACCTTTGTCAAGGATCGGCCCGGCCACGACCGCCGCTATGCCATCGACGCCTCAAAGTTGAAGGACGACCTGGGTTGGGGCCCGGCCTACACCTTCGAGCAGGGCATTGCCGAAACCATCGACTGGTATCTGGCCAACCAGGAGTGGGTGGCCGAGGTCACCTCGGGCGCATACCGCGAATACTACACGCAGCAATACGGGGGCAAGCAATGATACTGGTCGTCGGAGCCAACGGCATGCTGGGCCGGGATCTTATGCCCCTGCTCGGCGAGCGGGGACGGGGGGTGGACATCGACGCTATCGACATCACCTCGCTGGAGTCCGTGGAACGTGTTCTCACGGCCATCCGCCCGTCGGTGGTGGTCAACTGCGCCGCATACACCGATGTGGACGGTTGCGAGAGTAATCAGGATACCGCCATGCAGGTCAATGGCGAAGGCGTGGCCCACTTGGCCATGGCCACCCGTACGATCGGAGCGCGCCTGGTCCAGCTCAGCACCGATTATGTCTTCGACGGCGGCAAGGGCGCGCCCTACCTTGAGGACGATGCTCCCAACCCTCTCAGCGTCTACGGCGAATCCAAGCTGGCGGGCGAGATGAACGCTGCCGTCAACCCCGATCACCTGATCGTCCGCACCCAGTGGCTGTACGGCCTGCGCGGAAAAAACTTCGTTGAAACCATGCTGCGTTTAGGTGCGGAGCGGGATGAGCTCTCGGTGGTGGACGACCAGATAGGTTCCCCCACCTGGACCGTGGATCTGGCCCATGCCATTCTGGCTCTGCTCGAAAAGGGGTGCCGGGGCGTGTATCATGCCGCCAACGAGGGGTACTGTTCGTGGAACGATTTTGCCCGCGCCATCTTCCAGGAGGCGGGGATGGCGGTAAAGGTCACCGCCATGACCACCGAACAGTTGAACCGTCCGGCGAGGCGCCCGCTCTATTCGACGCTGGACTGCGGCAAGCTGGCCCGTGACGGCGGCTACCGTCCGCAACCGTGGCGGGACGCGCTGCGCTCGTATCTGAGATTGAGGAAATAGCAGGCTGTTAAAAAAAACAGGTTGTTCAAAAATAGTCAGATCGTCGCATCCGGAGAAGGCCTGATGGCTGTTTTTCAACAACCGCCTAGGAGAAGATATGGAACGGGGAGAGCGCCCTTGGGGGGAATACGTTGTGCTGGACGAGAACACCAGCTACAAGATCAAGCGCATCGAGGTCAAGCCGGGACAGCGTCTGTCGCTGCAGAAGCACCACCACCGCAGCGAGCATTGGATCATCGTGTCCGGCATTGCCAAGGTCACCTGCGGTGATGATGAGTTTCTGGTCAATGTGAATGAATCCACCTTTATCCCGATCGGGAAGACCCACCGCCTGGAGAATCCGGGGAAGATTCCCCTGGTAGTCATCGAGGTGCAAAGCGGCGAGTATCTCGGGGAAGACGACATTGTCCGTTTCGACGATGATTACAATCGGTGTTCCCCGTCCGATGCTGTTTAAAGCTTTACTGCGGTTGTGTATGTCTAACTATTTAAAATATATTGCCATTGTTGTCTTGCTGCTGGTGCTGTCTGCCTGCGCCGCCACCTCCACCACGGTGGTGGATGAAGAGGTCGTCACCAACAAGCAGCCCATGGCGACCTATAAATCCCTTGTTATCCGCAACTTCGAGTTGAACCGCGACTTGTACACCAGCGTCCCGGAGGGGCGCATGAGCGAGCGCGAGCGGCAGTATGCCCAGATGCCTGACGAGTTGGCCGAGCAGATAGAACGGTACGTCCTGTCCCGGCATATCTACCGGGAGGTTACCCGCGATGGCCAGACAACCGAGACGGCGCTCGTGCTGAAGGGCCGTTTTACGCGGCTCGGGCGCTTCAGGATTTCCATTACGGCGACGCTTCACGATGGCGCGACGGGCCAGGAAGTCGCCTATTTCCGGCAAACCCTGTGGGATGTTTTCGACACCAGTGAGACGCTCAATACTCTGGCCCGCGAAGTGGCCGACTTTATAGATCGCATTCAATACAAATAAGGAAGGGGCTACCGTGTACATTGTGATCCTCGCCGGCGGTTCCGGCACCCGTTTCTGGCCTTTATCCCGCGCTGCGCGTCCCAAGCAACTCATCTCCATCACCGGGGACCGGACCATGCTCCAGCGGACGGTCGAGCGGGTCCTGCCCCTTAACCCCAAACGCATCCTGGTGGTCACCAACCAGGTTCAGGCCGGGGAGACGAAGCTGCAGCTCTCCGGTTACCGGGGCGTGCCCATCGACGTCATCGCCGAACCGTCCGCCCGGAATACCGCTCCGGCCATCGGGCTGGCCGCGGCCATCATTGCCGCCCACGATCCCGCCGGAATCATGGTGGTCCTGCCCGCGGACCATTTCATCAAGGACGAGGAGGGACTCCGGGAAACCCTGATTCGAGCCCGCCATGCGGCACACAATGGGTACCTGGTGACGCTGGGCATCATGCCGTCCCGCCCCGAAACCGGCTACGGCTATATTGAGGCCGATCTCGAGCTGCGCGGCGAAGGACCGTTCCCGGTACGGCGTTTTGTGGAAAAACCGCCGTTGGAACAGGCGCTCCGTTACCTGGAAGAGGGTAATTTCTTCTGGAACAGCGGGATGTTCATCTGGCGGAGCGATACGATCCTGAGCGAGATCGCCCGCTATCTGCCCGACCTGGGATGCGCCCTGGCGGGCCTCTCGTTCACCGGCGATGTGTGGGAGCTCTCCGATCTTGCCGCGCAGATCGAGGCTATGTATGGCGCCATCGCCAGCGTTTCCATAGATTACGCCGTCATGGAAAGATCTTCCAAGGTTCAGGTGGTGCCGGTTGAGATGGGGTGGAGCGACGTGGGAAGCTGGAGCGCCCTGCCCGAAGTGGTTGCCCCTGACGCCGCCGGTACGGTTTGCATCAACGCCGCCGGCCATGTGTCGATCGATTCGTCCGATTGCCTGATCTACGCCGACGGTAAGGTGGTGGCCACGGTCGGGGTACGGGGTTTGGTGGTGGTTTCAACCCCGGACGCCATGCTGGTGTGTGACCGGGAGCGGGCCCAGGACGTGAAAAAAGTGGTCGAACAACTGACGGCGCGCGGACTTACATCCTGTTTGTAGGAGGCAGGTATGGCTCAAGCACATTCCGCACCTTCCCTGACCCGGTTTGCCCCTGCCGAGGCGGCCTCCCGCGAGGTTCTGGCGGAACAGCGACGGGTCGTTCTCCAGGAAGAACTGGTGGATATCCTCATTCAGGCCATGCCGGGTTGTGTGCTGCTGGTCAACGAACAGCGACAGATTGTGGCCTTTAACCGCAATGCACTTCGGCTTTCCGGTGCTGCCGACAAAGGGGAACTGGTCGGCAAGCGTCTCGGTGAGGCGCTCAACTGCATCCATACCGATGATTCTCCCGGCGGATGCGGTACCAGCGATTATTGTTCCGTGTGCGGTGCGGTGCTCGCCCTTCTGAACAGCCGGGAAAGCGGCGGCCAGGTTGTGCGGGAGTGTCTGGTGACTGTGAAGGGCAGCGAAGAACTTGCCCTTGATATGCAGGCAACGGTGACGCCGATCCAACTCCACGGTCAGAAATTTTCCATCGTGGTGCTTCAGGATATCAGCAGCGAAAAACGGCGCGAGGTTATGGAGCGTCTCTTTTTCCATGATGTCATCAATACGGCCGGCGGCATTCATGGTTTGGCCTCCCTTCTGGCGGAACGGGAGGAAGGGACCGGGCGTGGGCATTCCGATTATGTTGACTGGCTTGTGTCGCTATCGGGAAACCTGCTGGAGGAGATCCAGGGACAACGCAAACTGATGGCGGCCGAACAGGGAGAGTTTGTACCGGAATACTCAGCGGTGAGTGTCCGGGCATTGCTGCTCGAAACCAGCCGGCTTTTCAACCATCACGAAAGAACACCCGGCAGGGAACTGGTGCTGAAGGACGGCCCCGATTGCACCGTTGTCACCGACGCATCGGTTCTGCGCCGGATCATCGGCAATATGACGCTGAATGCCCTGGAGGCATCGCCGGTCGGGGGGGTGGTAACGCTTTCCGTTGCTTCGGATGAATCCTGGGCAACCATCGAGGTGCACAATAGCGGCGTGATCCCGATGGAGGTACAGCTTCAGCTGTTCAAGCGTTCTTTCAGCACAAAGGCGTCGTTGGGGCGGGGTGTCGGCACGTACAGTATGAAACTGTTCGGGGAACGCTACCTTAAGGGCAAGGTCTCCTTCAGAAGCAATCAGGATGAAGGTACCGTTTTTTCCTTTTCCCTGCCCTTGGGCTAGTGTTCCCTGTGGGTGGTTCGTTCAGGTAATGGCGGTTTTCAAGACCTTTGCCGTCGTTGCGGCTCCTTGATGCAGGCCCTGCTCAACCCGATTCGTCGCGCCTCGGCACCGGCCAAAAGCTTGGAAGTGCCGCACGACCAACCGCACGGGATATGAGTTTTTTTTTGCCACGCTTGTCAACCAGGTTATTGAAATTGGTTGACCATTTGGAGGGCTCGTGGAGAGTACCATACAACAGGAGCTGGAACAGATTCAGGAGCGGGGATTGTACCGCAGGACGCACCTTATCCAGGGACGCCAATCGGCGTGGGTGACCATGGACGGGAAAAGGGTGCTGATGCTCTGTTCCAACAACTATCTGGGGCTTGCCGATCACCCCGCCCTGGTCGGGGCGGCGATCGGCGCCGCAACTCAGTTCGGTGTTTCCAGCGGGGCCTCGCGGCTCGTGTCCGGCACCATGGAGCTGCACGAACGCCTGGAGGATGCGGTGGCCCGCTTCAAAGAGACGGAGGCGGCACTGCTCTTCAACAGCGGTTATGCCGCCAATGCCGGCATTATCCCGGCGCTGGCCGGGCGTGGGGACGTCATTTTTTCCGACAGGCTTAACCACGCCAGCATCATCGACGGCGCACTCCTTTCCGGGGCGCGCTTGGTGCGTTATCCCCACAACGATCACGAAGTCCTGGCCAGGCTGCTGGAAAAACACCGCGGCACGGGCCGCGCATTGATCGTCACGGACGGCGTTTTCAGCATGGACGGCGATATCGCCCCGCTCAGGGAGCTGGTCGGGCTCAAAACCGCCCACAAGGCACTCCTGATGGTGGACGACGCCCACGGCAGCGGGGTCCTGGGGGAGCAGGGGAGGGGAACGGCCGAAATGCTGGGCGTTACGGCCGGCGTGGATATCCGGATGGGAACCTTCGGCAAGGCCCTGGGAAGCTACGGTGCCTATGCCGCGGTTTCGTCCGAGTTGCGCGAGTTGTTGCTCAACCGCGCGCGCAGCTTTATTTTTTCCACCTCCTTGCCTCCGACGGTACTGGCGGCATCGCTGGCAGCGCTTGAACTGGTCCAGTCACCGGAAGGAAAGAGCCTGCGGGATCAACTCCGCCGCAAGAGCGAGCTGTTCAGAAACCGGCTGCGCTCGGCCGGGTTCACGCTCCCTGCCGGCGAAACCCAGATCGTGCCGCTCATGACCGGGGAGGCTGATACCACCATGAGGTTTTCCGGGATGCTGCTGGATGAAGGCCTGTACGTTCAGGGGATCCGGCCACCCACCGTGCCCGCCGGCGCCTCCCGGCTCCGTTTTACCCTCATGGCAACCCATGGTGACGAGGACCTGGAAAGGGCGGCCGAGCGGGTCGCAGCAGTCGGCCGAAGACTGGGGGTTATCTAGATGCCGTGGTATGAAAACCCCTGGGGCGAACGTCTCTGGTACCGGGAGCAGGGGGAGGGACCAGCGCTGGTGCTGGTCCATGGCTGGTGCATGTCCTCCGCCGTCTGGCGCCTCCAGCTTGAGCGGCTGTCCGCCCGGTTCCGCGTGATAGCCCCGGACCTGCGCGGCCACGGAGACTCTCCCCTGGGGTCCGGCGCATGCGGTCTCGAAACGTTCTGCTCCGATATTGTTGCTCTTTTCCGCAATCTCGATCTGAACGGCGCCATCCTGGCGGGCTGGTCACTGGGGACCCAGGTGGCACTAAGCGCCGTACCCCTGTTGCGGGAGCGTTTGAACGGCCTGGCGCTGATCTGTGGAACGCCGCTGTTCACCTCCAGTGCGGATTTTCCCCACAGTCTCGCCCCGGCCGAGGCCCAGGGCATGGCCCTCAAGGTGCAGCGCAACCTGAACCGGGCCCTTGACGGTTTCGTTGCCCGCATGTTCGTTCCGGGAGAGCAGGCTGCACACGGCCGGGAGGCCGAGATCCGCTCCGTACTGGATGCGGTGCCGGTCCCGGAAACGGCTGTGGCGCTTCAATCCCTGGCCGCACTCGTGGCGGCAGACCTGCGCAGCCGGCTCACGGACATCGACCTGCCGACCCTTGTGATCAGCGGCGAACTGGATCCGATCTGCCCGCCAGCGGCTTCCGCCTTCATGGCAGAGCGGATCCCCGGCAGCCGCCATGTGACCTATGCCGGGTGCGGCCATGCCCCCTTCCTGACCAGGTGCGGCGAGTTCAATGCCTGTCTGGCGGATTTCGGCAGGGAGGTGTCAGGCACCCATGTTTGACAGACGCAAGGTAGGCAGTTCGTTTCACCGGCATGCCGATGCATACGACCGGTTCGCCTCGGTGCAGCAGCGCGTGGTGCGGCGCCTCATGGAGCTGTTGGAGGCGCACCTCGCAGCGGCGCCCTGCGCGGTGCTGGATATCGGTTGCGGCACCGGGGCGCTCTCCGCCTCATTGCAGGGCCGCTACCCGCAGGCGCTTTGCTGCGGGCTCGACCTGGCGCTCAACATGGTTCGCCAGGCCGCCGCCAAAAGCGGCGAGGGCTGCCTGTTCGTCAACGGGGACGCGGAACATCTCCCCTTCCGCGGTGCCTCCTTCGATCTGGTGGTTTCCGCATCCACCCTGCAATGGCTCGACTCTTTGGACGGCTGTCTCGAAGAGTGCCGGAGGGTCGTTACAAAGGACGGATTGATCGGCATGGCCTTTTTTGGCGGTACTACGTTGTGGGAGTTGCAGGAAAGTTATCGGGAGGCGCTTGCCCGGCGGTCGCCGGGGGATGACCCCCGGGTCGGGCGTTTGCACCGATTCAAGGGGGTTGCCGCGGTGCGGCAGACGTTGGACCGTCTTGGCTTCGGACCAGCGCTGGTGACCAGCGAGATCGAGATGGATCACCACCCCGACGTGCAGGCATTGCTCAGGTCCATCAAGGGTATCGGCGCCGGTACGGCGTCACGGGGTGGTGCGGGGGGGCTCGGCTGGCGTGGAATCGTCAACGACATGTCCGAAATTTACCAACGGCGCTTCCTGGCGGACGGAATGATCCCGGCGACCTATGAGGTGATATACCTGATCATACAACAGGCCTGAATAAGATTGTCGAAAAACAACCGTCAGGCCCTCGTCTTTGAAAAACCTTTTGTGCCGAAGGCCTTTGGCCGTCTGTGCGGTCCGGTTCAGCAAACCTGATTATGCTCTGTAGCGCTGCAACGCCTCCGCAGGATTTGTCCAGCGGAGGGGACGACCTGATTATTCTCTAACCCTGCGGGTTTTCAACAACCTTTTAGAGGGCGGCGATGATCTTTTTGGCCAGGGGATGGATAACACTGTAGTGCACCTCGACCCCCTCCCGTTTCCCCTCGATGATCCCCTTGTGTTTGAGCAGGGCCAAGTGTTGGGATACCGTGGCCTGCGGCAGGTTGAGGCACTCCCAGATGTGTTTCACGTTGCATTCCTGGGTGCAGAGGCCGGCCACGATCTTGAGCCTGATCGGATGTCCCATTACTTTCAAAACCTCCGCCTCGGCCGCAAACTGTTTGTTGACGTTGAATTCCATGGTTGCCTCGTCTAAAAAAATAATGAAAAAGAATATATATTGGTTTTTAAGCTGTCAAGGAGAAAAGGCGCGGAGTAATTGATAATATCCGCACCAGGTGGTCGGTCAGCGGGGAAATATCACCTCGCTCAGATGGCAGGCCGCAAAGTGGCCGTCCCGCTTCTCTTCCAGGGGAGGGGGCGTGGTACGGCAGATCTCGGCGGCATAGCGGCAGCGGGGATGGAAACGGCACCCTCCGGGGATGGCCAGGGGCGAGGGAAGGTCGCCGGACAAAAGAACCGATGCGTCCCTGTGTCCGCCGGCGATGCGAGGAACGGCCGCGATCAGCGCCTCGGTATAGGGATGCCGAAAGTGCTGGAAGAGTTGGCCGGCCGGGGCGCTCTCCACGATCACCCCCAGGTACATGACCATCACCCGGTCGCAGATGTGACGAAGGACCGAAAGATCATGGGAGACGATGATCATGGTCAGGTGGTGTTCCGATTTCATGGCCTGGAGCAGGTTGATGATCTGGGCCTGGATGGAGATGTCGAGGGAGGAGACCGGTTCGTCGGCTATGATGATCTCGGGTGACGAGGCCAGGGCCCGCGCGATGCCGATGCGCTGGCGCTGACCGCCGGAGAATTCGTTGGGGAAACGGTCGGCGTGCTCCGCCTTCAGGCCGACCGCCTCCAGAAGCTGCAACATCCTGGCGCGGATGGCCTGCTGTGAACCGCCGCCGGCGATGACCAGCGGCTCGGCGATGGAATCGCCGATGCGCATGCGCGGGTTGAGGGAGGAAAAGGGGTCCTGAAAGATCATCTGCGTCCGTTGCCGGAACCGTTGCCGTTCTGCCGGGGAGAGGGTGCCTATCGCCGTGCCGCAGTAGCGGACCTCACCACCGTCGGAAGGCAGCAAACCGGCCAGGAGTTTGGCAAGGGTCGATTTGCCGCACCCGGATTCGCCCGCAATGCCGACGGTTTCGCCCGTGCGTATCTCCATATCGATCCCGTCAACCGAGGTAAGCACCCCGGTCCGGGAGGCGGGACCGGAGCTGACGTGGAACTGCTTGCGGAGTTTTACTCCGCTGAGAAGCGGCGGATGCGTGGTCATAGGCGTTTCCAGCAACGTACGTAATGGCCGGGAGAGACCTCCTCCAGCTCGGGGACCTGGGTTCGGCACGGGGGGGAGGCCACGGGGCAGCGTTCGCAAAAGCCGCATCCGGACAGTTGCTGCGTCAGGCCGGGTGGCTGTCCCGGAAGGGTAGTGAGCGGCTGTCCCGGCTGCGCGTTCTGGGGAAGGGACGCCAGAAGCGCAACCGTATAGGGGTGCCGGGGGGCGCCGAGGAGTTCCGCGGTCGGGGCCGACTCCACGATGCGGCCGGCATACATGACGCAGGTCTGTTCCGAACGCTCGGCCACAATGCCCAGGTCGTGGGTGATCAGCAGGATGCCCATGTCCTCGGACCGTCTGAGGGAGTCGATCAGTTCAAGGATCTGGGCCTGGATGGTGACGTCCAGAGCGGTGGTCGGTTCGTCGGCGATCAAGAGCGCCGGGCTGCAGGCCAGGGCCATGGCGATCATGACCCGCTGGCGCATGCCGCCGCTCAACTGGTGGGGATAGTCGCGCATGCGGTCCCCGGCCGAGGGTATCCCCACCTTGCGAAGCAATTCAGCGGCGTAACCCTCAGCATCGCGCCGTGACATGGCACGGTGCAACCGCAACGGTTCCGTAACCTGGTCTCCGATGCGCAGGACCGGGTTCAGGGAGGTCATGGGCTCCTGGAATACCATGGATATCCTGCTGCCCCGGACGGAACGCATGGCCTCCTCCGGGAGCGGGACGAGGTCGGTGCCGTCCAGCGCGATCTCACCGGAGCGGATGAAGCCGGGCGAGGGGACGAGCCGCATGATGGAGAGCGCGGTCAATGACTTGCCCGAGCCCGATTCGCCCACAAGGGCGACGGTGTTCCCCTTGTCTACCTCCAGGCTGACGTCGTTGACCGCCGCCAGAACCCCTTGGGGGGTCCTGAAACAGGTGCTCAGGTGTTTGATCGAAAGGAGCGCGCTCATTGCCGCCGCAGTGTAACCAGTCTCCCCCCACATTTCAATGGTAAATGTGGCCACCACCACCCTTGGCGGCCGCACTGTTCCATGCGGTCAGCCGAGGGAAGGCATTCCTTTGCCTTTTGGGCGGGCGCCGGGAGGGGGTGACGTGGTTGAAGCACGGTATACATCGGGGGCTGCGACAACGGGTAAAGGCCTTAAGATACGAAATTGCGAGTACAAACCAACCGCATGGGACACTGGTGCCCGAATGTTAAAAGAAATTGACAGATAGCCTGTTTGTGTGGTCTTATCATCGAGTTTTGCATCAGATAAAGTTACGCATATTTCTGGTCGCAGTTTTGATTGTAGCAGCCTCGGTCATTTCAACGGGATTCGAGAGCGATGCGGCGCTACCGGCTGATACGATCAGGATCGCAATCGTCAAGAATGCCCCTGGGATCACTGTGGACGGTGACGGGCTCCTGGCATTGCGGGAAAACGGTGCCGCCGTTGCCCTGAAGACCCCTGCCGTGGTCAAGGCTGGCCGGGACGATGTGGTTATGGATGGTGTCTCCTACCGCAGACTGGTCTTTTCAGCGGCATCGGCGGTCTCCATAAACGGGAAACCCTACCGCGGCATAGCCGAGATCAGCTTTAGCGATAAAGGGTTGCTTGCCGTCAACGAGCTGCCTCTTGAGGAGTATCTCGTAGGGCTGATCAATTGCGAGATATCCTCCGCCTGGCCGATCGAGGCGATCAAGGCCCAGGCGGTGGTCGCCCGGACCTATGCCGTCAACCGGAGAGAAACCCGCCGCAATGCACTGTATCACCTTGAATCGTCGGTTATCGACCAGGTGTATAACGGCTGCGAGATCGAGGACAGTCGCGCCCGGCGAGGGGTTGCGGAAACGGCCGGAGAGGTGCTGACGTACAAGGGCGCCATCATTCAGGCCTTCTACCACTCCAATTGCGGCGGCAAGACCGAGGCGGCGGAGAATGTGTGGGGAACGAGCATTCCCTATCTCAAGGGCGTTGATTGCCAGTACTGCCAATTGTCGCCGTCCAGCACCTGGGACCAGAAGCTGACCTTGAAGGAGATAGAGGAAAGGCTCAGAGCCGCCGGTTTCAAGGCGGCGAACCTGACCGATATCCGGGCGGGAGTCCGCAACAGCCGCGGCAGACTGAAAAACGTCATCGCCGTGACCCCGCGGGGTGAGGTGGCCGTGGCCGGCGACCAGTTCCGCAAGGCGATCGGCTATGGGGTCATAAAAAGCACCAATTTCACCGTCAAGGTTGTCAATGGGGACGCCATCTTCTCGGGCCTCGGCAACGGACACGGGGTTGGGCTCTGCCAATGGGGGGCCAAACAACGCGCCCTGGAGGGTTTTTCGTACGCCGAGATCCTTTCCTACTATTATCCCGGCACAGAATTGAAAATGCTCTCTGACATTCGCTGAATGGTTGTGCGGTTATGCTTGTAAAGGATTTCAATTACCACCTGCCACAGGAACTGATCGCCCGTTATCCCGCTCCCGAACGTGATGCATCGCGTCTGATGCTGCTGGATCGCAGCTCGGGAACGATCGGTGAGGACATCTTCTCCCGTCTGGGCAGCTACCTGCATCCCGGCGACCTGTTGGTGATGAACGATACAAGGGTCATTCCGGCCCGGCTGTTCGGCGTCAAGGAAACCGGCGGGAGTGTGGAGCTGTTCCTGGTGAAGCGGCTGTCCGGTGACGGTGACGAGTGGGAATGTCTGCTGCGCGGCTCGAAACGCTTTCGCGAGGGACAACCGATCCTGCTCGCTGCGGGGATGTCGGCGCGGGTGATCACCCGCCAGGGGCCGGAGTCGTGGCGGGTGGCGTTTTCGGGTAAAGAACCCTTTGCTGCGTGGCTTGACCGGGAGGGGCACATCCCCCTGCCTCCCTATCTCCAGCGTGATGATGATGCCGGGGACCGGGAACGGTACCAGACGGTGATCGCCTCGAAAGCCGGGGCGGTAGCCGCGCCCACGGCAGGACTCCATTTCACCCGTGAACTGTTGGCTGCATTGGCGGCGCAGGGGGTCGAAAGCGCCCGCTTGACCCTGCATACCGGTCTGGGCACCTTCAAGCCGGTGCGGGTGGAACAGGTGGAGGAACACCGCATTCACCGCGAATGGTACGCCATTCCCCCGGAAACGGTCGAGGCCATCCACTCCGCCAGGGAACGGGGGGGCAGGGTGGTCGCGGTCGGCACCACCAGCGCCCGGGCACTGGAGTTTGCGGCCGATGAGAAGGGGCACGTCAGGGCCGGTGCCGGTGAAGCGGATATCTTCATCTATCCCGGTTATCGCTTCCGGGTGGTGGATGGCCTGATAACGAACTTTCACCTGCCGGAATCGACGTTGCTCATGTTGGTGGCGGCCTTTGCCGGACGGGAGTTCGTTCTTGACGCCTACCGGGAAGCGGTTGCCCGCGATTTCAGGTTTTACAGCTACGGCGATGCAATGTTGATTATATGACCTGAACCCGTGACGCCGCCATGCCTTCGCTGGTCCGGAAGGCCTCGTCTTTGCGTTTGAAGCGTTTGCAACGATCGGACGGGGTATCGCCAGCGGGTGGGTTGTCAAGACATGGCGGCGGGCGGGCTCCGCTTCTTCCGGACGCCACGGCATTCCGGCATCACGGATTCAGGTATGATAGTTTAGAGAGGGTATGTGTCCGGTCATTTTTCCGTTATTCACCGCGATGCCTCGTGTGGGGCTCGCCTCGGTTCTTTGAAAACGCCCCACGGCGCGATAGAAACCCCGATCTTCATGCCGGTGGGCACCAACGCCACCGTCAAGGCCATGACCCCCGAGGATCTGCATGCGGCTCACGCCCAGATCATCCTGGCCAATACCTACCACCTGTACCTGCGACCCGGCCACCGGCTGGTGGAGACGCTGGGCGGGCTGCACCGCTTCATGAACTGGTCGGGACCGATCCTCACCGACAGTGGCGGGTTTCAGGTCTTCAGCCTGGGGGAATTACGCAAGATCAGCGAGGAGGGGGTCAAGTTCCAATCGCACCTGGACGGCTCCTATCACGTCTTGACGCCGGAGCTGTCCATCAAGATTCAGGAAGCCCTGGGCGCGGACATCATCATGTGCTTCGACGAATGCCCGGCAGCTACGGCCGATTACGATTACGTCAGCCGTTCGCTGGAAATGACGACCCGCTGGGCGAAACGCTGCAAGGAGGCCCACCACCGGGAGGGACAGCAGTTGTTCGGCATTATCCAGGGGGGGATGCATCACGATCTGCGCGCCCGCAGCCTGAACGAGATCTGCGCCATCGGTTTTGACGGCTATGCCCTGGGCGGGCTTTCGGTGGGCGAGGAAAAGGAACAAATGTACGGGGTAATGGAGTGCTGCGCTCCACTCATGCCGGAGGCGGCGCCCCGGTACATCATGGGGATCGGTGCCCCGGAGGATTTGGTCGAGGCGGTCTGGCACGGTTTTGATATGTTCGACTGCGTCATGCCGACCCGTAATGCGCGTAACGGCATGCTCTTTACCAGCCAGGGGCGAATAAATATCAAGGCCAAGGTGTACGAGGATGACGGGGGACCGCTCGACCCGGCCTGCGGCTGCCATGTGTGCCGGACCTATTCCCGTGCCTATCTGCGGCATCTTTACCGGGCCGGCGAGATCCTGGCTTCACAGTTGAATACCCAGCACAATCTGTATTATTATCTCGATCTGATGCGCCGGATGCGCGAAGCGATTCGGGAAAACAGCTTCGCTGCATTTCGCCGGGATTTTTACGGCAGTCAGAAGAATAATCAGGCTCAAAAAAAGGAGGACGGTTAGATGTTAGGATTAGCATTTGCAATGGCAGGCCCCCCAGGGGGAGGAACAGGGCAGACGGGTGGATTGGCCGCCTTTCAGCAGATCATTCCGCTGGTTTTGATGTTCGCCATTTTTTACTTTCTGCTGATCCGCCCGCAACAGAAAAAGGCCAAGGAACACAAGGCGTTGTTGGATGCGCTCAAAAAAGGCGATAACGTGATTACCGCCGGCGGAGTCCACGGCAAGGTTACGTCCGTTGACGATACCATCGTGACCCTGGAGATCGCCGCCGGCGTCAACATCAAGATCACCAAGAGCTACGTCGCTACCGTAAAGAAGGATTAGGAGGTTGTTGAAAAACAGTCGTCAGGCCTTCGTCCTCGAATGCCCTTTCGTGCGGCGTAGCGCTGCTACGCCTCTTCGGGGCCTGTCCAGCGGGTGCGACGATCTGACTATTTTTGAACAACCTGGATTTTCAAGAGTCTGTTAGTACAAGCCGTACGCTGCATATAATGTTATTACATCGAAGGGAGAATGAGCCTCATGCCGAAAGGAATTGGCTGGCGTATTGGCCTTATAGGCATTTTCATCCTGCTGTCGTTTCTCTACCTGACCCCGACCCTGGTATCCAAACTGCCCTCCTGGTGGAGCGGCCTGCTGCCCAAGGACAAGATTCATCTGGGTCTTGACCTGCAAGGCGGCACGCACCTCGTGCTGGAGGTCGATACCCAGAAGGCGGTCGAGGGTACCCTGGACATCGTGGCAACCGACCTGGAAGACACGCTGACCAGCAAAAGCCTCCATTTCAAACGAATCAGCCGGACCGGTTCCGATAAGGTAACGGTGGTCCTTTACGAAAAAGGGACCGCCGATGCGGTGCAGAAGATTCTTAAAGAGAAGTATCCCGGCTATGAGCAGAGCCCTCTTCATGACGAAGGCGGTTTTGTCGCCGTCGATCTGCGGGTGAACGAAAAGGATGCGCAGGACCGCAAGGACAAGGCGGTTCAGCAGGCGCTGGAGACCATCAGGAACAGGATAGACCAGTTCGGGGTTTCGGAGCCGATCATCCAGCGGGAAGGTGTGGATCACATCGTCGTGCAGCTCCCCGGCATCAAGGACCCGCAACGCGCCATCGAACTGATCGGGCGCACGGCGCGACTTGAATTCAAGATGGTCCGGGAGGATATTCAGCCGTCCGCAGCCTCGATTCCCGACGACGCGGAAATCCTGAAGGAAAAGTCCGTCGATCCGACCACCGGAGCCGTAAGCGAGACCCCGTTCGTGCTGCAGAAAAAATCGCTCATCACCGGCGATCTTCTGACCGACGCCCAGGTGCGTATCGACTCCCAGTTCAACCAGCCCTACGTGGCCATTGAATTCAACTCCCTGGGCGCCAAGCTGTTCGATCAGGTGACCGCCGCTAACGTAGGCAAACGATTTGCCATCGTTTTGGACAACAACGTCTATTCCGCCCCGGTCATCCGGGAACGCATTTCCGGCGGCAGCGCCCAGATATCGGGCAGCTTCACCGAGAAGACCGCCTCCGACCTGGCTATCGTGCTCCGTGCCGGAGCGCTCCCCGCTCCGGTCAAGATCATCCAGAACGTGACCGTCGGCCCGTCCCTGGGACAGGACTCCATCAACAAGGGCTTGATGGCCGGCCTGATCGGGGTGGTCCTCGTCGTTGTCTTTATGGCGATTTACTACAAGCTGTCCGGCATGGTGGCCAACATGGGCATGGTGCTGAACGTGGTCTACCTGATGGGGGCACTGGCTGCCATGGGCGCCACCCTGACCCTGCCGGGTATCGCCGCCATCGTCCTGTTGATCGGTATGTCGGTTGACTCCAACGTTCTGATCTTCGAACGCATCCGTGAGGAGCTCAAGTTGGGCAAGAGCCCCAAGGCTGCCCTGGATGCCGGCTATGACAAGGCTTTCCTGACCATCATGGACTCCCACATCACCACCCTGATTACGGCGGCGGTGCTGTTCCAGTTCGGCACCGGTCCGGTCAAGGGGTTCGCCGTTTCCCTCAGCCTGGGTGTCATCATCAACCTGTTTACCTCTCTGATCGGCACCAAGGTGACCTTCGACCTGTTCCTGCACAAGGGTACAGCAAAGAAAATGAGCATATAGGGGGAGCACATGGAACTTCTGGGCAAGACCAACATAGACTTTATCGGAAAACGCAACATTTCGTTCGTCATATCGTCGATCATCGCCATACTTGGGATCGTCGGCATCATCCAGATCGCCCGCGGGGCAGCCAACATGGGGATCGATTTCTCCGGCGGCACTTCCATGCAGCTCAAGTTCGCCAAACCGATGGCCATGTCGGATGCGCGTACGGCGCTCCACAAACACGGCATCGCCAGGGTTGACCTGCAGGAGATCAAAGAGGGCAACAAGCTGCTGATCAAGATCGACAAGAACGCCGGGGCTGCCGTCGGCAAGTCGGCCGATGCGGTCAAGGCTTCCTTTACCAGCGAGTTTGCCGACAACCCCTTTGTCGTGGAGAGCACCACCGAGATCGGCCCTTCCATCGGCGACAAGCTGCGCAAGGACACCCTGGTAGCGGTAACTATTTCGCTTCTGGGCATCATCCTGTACATCGCCTGGCGCTTCGATTTCAAGTTCGGCATCGGAGCCACCGTGGCGACGATTCATGACTGCCTGGCCATGTTTGCGGTCTTTTACCTGTTCAACAAGGAGATAAACCTGCTGTTCATCACCGCCGTGCTGACCATTGCCGGCTACTCCCTGACCGATACGGTGGTCGTGTTCGACCGGATTCGCGAGAATCTGCACAAGAACCTCAAGGGGGCAATGCAGACCATCTTCAACAACAGCATCAACGAGGTACTTTCCCGGACCATCGTCACCTCTCTGACCGTTTTTCTCGCTGCGGCATCACTGTTCCTCTTTGGTGGCGAAGTAATCCATGACTTCTCGCTTGCCCTCCTGGTCGGCGTGCTGGTCGGTACCTATTCATCGGTTTTCGTTGCCAGTCCCATTGTGGTTCTGCTCGAAAATCGCGCTCTGGCCAAACAGGGCGACAAGGCCTGACTGAATCAAGGATAGAAATTCAGAAGGAGAAACAGCCATTGAAAAACGAAACTATTCTCTTAGCTGTTATAGCGTTGATTGTCGGTCTTTTGGGCGGTTATCTCGTGTTCAGCATCAGCTCCGGCCATAAGGAACAACAAGCTATGCCGGCGATCCCGGCCGGCTCCGGTTCCCCTACGGACTATGCGCGCCGCATTGCCGAAGCGGAAAAGCTTGTGGTGCAGGACCCCAAAAATCTCACGGTCTGGATCTCCCTGGCTAACGACTACTTTGATACCGACCAGGCCCAGAAAGCCATCGGCGCCTATGCCAAGGCGCTGGAACTGGACCCCAACAACACCAACGTGCTTACCGACCAGGGGGTCATGTACCGCAGGGTGGGGTGGTACGACAAGGCGATCGCCAACTTTGACCGGGCGCTGAAGATCGATCCCAAGCATCTCCAGAGTTTGTACAACATGGGTATTGTCTATGCCGTCGATATGAAACAGCCGGAAAAGGGGGTCCCGTACTGGAAGAGATACATAGAGGTGGACCCGACCAGTGCAACCGGCATCCAGATCAAGGGCATGATCGAGCAGTACAGCAAGGGAACGCCGGCCACGAAATAAGACAGAAAATCCCCCGCCAGACGGGGGATTTTTTTTACCCGCATCGGGGTAATTTCAAAACCGTTCTCTCTCCCGCTCACAGTAGTCCGCTCAAGCTCACGGAGGCACGGAGAAATCAGAAAACCAAGCGTTTTTTGCGGCATACCAACATTCCTTGTGGTTTTCTCCATGCTCTGCGAGCTCTGTGAGAGGTAGCCTTTGACATTTCGGAACAAAGATCGGAGAAAGAGTTGTCGTGCACAAACGATGGAACACAAAACACGTCGATGAACTGACAGTCGGACGCCTGGCCAAAGAACTGGCCCTGCACCGGCTCTCGGCAACCGTGCTTGCTTCCAGGGGGATCGAAGCCGCCAACGAGGCGCGTGCGTTCCTTGCTCCGTCGCTGTCGGACATGCTCGATCCCCAACTTCTGAAAGGGGTGGGAGCGGCGGTCGGACGGTTGTTGACTGCGCGCCGCAATCGGGAAACCGTCTGCATCTACGGTGATTACGACGTGGACGGCATCACCGGCACCGCCCTCCTGGTCTCCTTCCTGCGGCAGACCGGGTTTTCCTGCCGCTATTTCATTCCAAACCGTTTCGATGACGGCTACGGGCTTAACCGGGAGGCCATCCAGGGGATCATTGCCTTGGGAGCCGACCTGATCGTGTCGGTGGACTGCGGCATTACGGCGGTTGACGAGGCGCTGTTCTGTACCGGACAGGGGATCGACCTGATCGTTGTTGACCACCATCTGCCCAAGGAAACGCTCCCGGCCGCCGTTGCCGTGGTCAATCCCGTGCAACCCGGCTGCCCCTATCCGTTCAAGTCGCTGGCTGGCGTCGGCGTGGCCTTCAACCTGCTGGTGGCCCTGCGGGTAGCGTTGCGTGACGAGGGAGCCTTCAAGGGGGAGGATGAACCGGACCTGCGGGAGTGGCTCGACCTGGTGGCCCTGGGCACCATCGCCGATGTCGTCCCCCTGATCGGGCAAAACCGCATCTTCGCCTTTCACGGCCTCAAGCAACTCGCCAATTCGGCAAAACCTGGCATTCAGGCGCTCAAACGGGTCGCCGGTGTGGCGGGCAGCGTGAGCTGCGGCCAGGTCGGTTTCCGCCTTGCCCCGCGCCTGAACGCCGCCGGCCGTATGGAAAGCGCCGTTCCGGGGGTGGACCTGCTGTTGAGTGCCGATCAGGCGGAGAGCCAAGGGATCGCCGAGGAACTGGATGCCGCCAACGCCGAACGACAGGCCTGTGAACGGCGCATCCTTGATGAGGCGGTCGGGATGGTGGAGAAGTCCGGCGCGTATCCCGGCTGCCGGAGCATCGTGCTGGCCTCCCCGGACTGGCACCAGGGTGTGGTGGGTATTGTCGCCTCCCGTCTGGTGGAACGGTATCACCGGCCGACGATCCTGATCAGCATTGATGAAGACGGCAGCGCCAAGGGGTCGGGCCGCAGCATTCCCGGTTTTCATCTGCTGGATGCCGTCACGGCCTGTTCCGGGTTCCTGGAGCGCTTCGGCGGCCACCGTTACGCCGCCGGCATAGGCCTGCGTGCCGAGACGGTCACACCATTTGCCGCCGCCTTTGAGGCCGAAGCGGCCCGGCTGCTGACAGACGACGATCTTGTGGCGCATCTGGACATGGATGCCGAGGTGCGGCCGGACGAAATTACTCCGGAGCTCGCCCGGGAGCTGAAGCGACTGGAACCGTTCGGTGCCGGGAACCCGGAGCCGGTGCTGTTCTTGCGCGGGCTGCGGGTCATGGAACATCGGGTGGTGGGGGATGGACACCTGCGTCTGCGCCTGGCGGCGGGTGGGCGCCACTTCAACGCCATCGCCTTTCGCCTTGCCGCACGCCAGATCCCAGGTATGATTGATATCGCGTTTTTCCCGGAGATGAACGAATGGAACGGCAATTCCACCCTGCAGTTGCGGGTGAAAGACCTGCGTCCCGCGGAGTGATCGATGCAGCGCGATGAACGTTTTGATAGGGCCGAGAGCGTCATCCGCATCGGTTTCTGGGTCAACGCGGTACTGATGGTCTTCAAGCTGGCCGCCGGCTACTGGGGGCATTCGGACGCCGTGTTTGCCGACGGTATTGAAAGCGCCTGCGATTTCGTGGCCCTGCTTTCCACCATGGTGGCGCTCAGGCTGGGCCGCAAGCCTTTCGACGAGAAGCATCCGTACGGCCACGGCCGGGCTGAAAGCCTGGCGGCCCTGTTCGTCTCTATGGTCATCGTCGCCACCGGCGCCTGGATCCTGGTTGAATCGGTACATGCCGTCATCGACCGCGACTTCAAATCGCCCGGTCTGGTCGCCGTCTTCGCGGCTTTCATCACCATCATCATCAAGGAGTGGCTCTACCGCTTCTCGCAGAAGATCGGCGCGCACCTGGAAAGCCCCGCGCTCCTGGCGGTTGCCAAGGATCACCGCAAGGATGCCATAACGTCGATCTCCACCCTGGTCGGCGTGGGGGGGGCCTATTTCGGCTGGGGGATCATGGACCCCCTGGCGGCCGGCCTGACTTCGTTCTTCATCCTGCATATCGGTTTTCAGACCTTCCGGGAGTCTGCACACGACCTGATGGACGGCAGCGCGCCGCCGGATTTTGTCGGCGAGGTCACCCGCATGGCGGAGAGCGTGCCGCGGGTGGAACATGTCCACGGGATCCGCGCCCGCCGGTCCGGCCAGTACATGATCATCGACCTCAAGCTGGATATGGACCCCGCCATGACGGTCAAGGAGTCCCACGATGTGGCCACCCAGGTGAAGAAGCTGATCTTTGCCGGTTTTTCCAATGTGGGGGACGTTATGATCCACATCAATCCCCATGACGAAGATCATGAGGATCTGATCAGGCTGTGACTACCCCATACCTTCCCATCGACGAGGTCCTTCCTGACCTTCTCGGCACCATCCACCGTCACCCCAACACCGTCCTGCACGCCCCGCCCGGCGCCGGCAAGACCACCCGTGTCCCCCTGGCTCTGCTGGATATCATCCCGCCCGAAGCGGGCCGCATCGTCATGTTGGAACCCCGTCGCATCGCCGCGGCCGCGGCTGCCCGCTGGATGGCGCGCACCATGGGGGAAGAGGCCGGCCAGACCGTTGGCTATTCGATCCGTTTCGAGAGCCGGGTATCACCCGCCACCCGGATCGAGGTGGTCACCGAGGGCATTCTGACCCGCCGCATCCAGAACGACCCGCTGCTGGAAGGTGTGGGGCTGGTGATCTTCGACGAGTTCCATGAACGGAGCATTCAGGCTGACCTGGGGCTGGCCCTCTGTCTGGATGTACAGCGCCAGGTACGGCCGGACCTGAAGATCCTGGTCATGTCGGCCACCCTGGACGTGGAACCCCTGTCGTGCCTCATGGGGATGGCCCCGGTGGTAAGTTCGGCCGGCCGCTCCTTCCCGGTGGAGGAGGTCTACCTGGATGAACGTTCCTCCCTGCGGCTTCCCGACCGGATGGCCGCAGCTATCCAGCGGGCCTTGCGCGAGACGGAGGGGGATCTCCTGGCGTTTCTGCCCGGCAGCGGCGAGATCCGAACCTGTGCCTCCCTGCTGGCAGCGGGTGGATTGGCGGAAAGGCAGGTTGCGGTCCACCAACTCTACGGTGATCTCCCCTTTGAGGAACAGCAGCGGGCCATCCAGCCCGGAAGGCAGCGCAAGGTAGTGCTGGCCACCAGTATTGCCGAGACCAGCCTGACCATCGAAGGGGTGCGGGCGGTGATCGACAGCGGTCTTTCCCGGCGGCTCCGCTTCGATCCGGCCAGCGGCATGAACCGGTTGGTCACGGTACGGGAATCCGCCTCCTCCGCCGAACAGCGCAAAGGGAGGGCGGGCCGGCTCGGGCCGGGGGTCTGTTACCGCCTGTTCAGCCGCCACACCCTGAGTGCCATGACGCCCCACACCCCGCCGGAGATCCTGGACACCGACCTGTCGCCCCTGGTGCTGGAGCTGGCCGCCTGGGGTGTTCACGACCCGGCCACCCTGGCATGGCTGGACCCGCCTCCCGAGGCGGCTCTGGCCGTTGGGCGGCACCTGCTGGTCGCCATGGGGGCCTTTGATGCCAAAAACCGTATCACGCCCCTGGGCGGAATGATGACCCGTCTGCCGCTCCATCCGCGCTTGAGCCGACTCCTGGTGCGCGCCGGGGAGTTGGGGTGCTCCCGGCTCGGGTGCGACCTGGCGGCGCTGGTGTCCGAGCGGGATATATTACGCACGGCCAGGGACAGGCATGCTCCCCGTGTCGGGCCGTCGGATATCGTCGAGCGCCTGGAATGCCTGCATGCCTGGCGCAGGGGTAGTTCCGGCGGACCGGGAGCGGACGCGACCGCCCTGAAAGCGGTTGAACGGGTGAGCCGCCAGTTGGAGCGCCTGGTGGGAACATCCACAGGCACTAATGGGGTGGCTGACGAGGATGTGGTGGTCGCCCGGCTGCTGCTGGCCGCCTATCCGGACCGGCTGGCCCGGCGGCGCGGTGACGATGAAGGGCGATATCTGCTGGCAAGCGGCCGGGGTGCCGTACTGTCGCCACGTAGTGTGGCACGGAAGGCCCAATTCATTGTGGCGGTGGACGTGGACGGCGGCGGGCAGGGTGAGGGGATCATCCATCTGGCCTCGGAGGTCGGGGAGGAACTCCTGCGTCAGGAGTGCGCCGCTCTGATCGTCCGGCGGAACGCCATCGCCTGGAGTGAGCGGGAAAAACGGGCCGTGGCGGTCGGGGAGGAGCGCATCGGCGCACTTACTCTCTCGTCATCGCCCTATACGCCCGGCAGTGAGGAGTTATGCCCGGTGGTTCTTGAGGCGGTGCGGACATCCCGGTTGGAACTGCTCGATATGGGCGAGTCCGTGCGTCGCTTGCAGGGGAGGGTGGCGCTGCTGCGCAGGGCGCTGCCGGAGGAGGGGTGGCCCGACCTGTCGGACGAGCATGTGCTGGAGACGCTTGACGGGTGGCTGGCGCCCCATCTGAACGGGATACGTACCGCCCAGCAACTGCGGGCCCTGGACGTGACCGCGCTGCTGCACGGGCTTTTGGACTACCGCAGCCAGCGGCTTTTGGACGAGCTTGCTCCGACCCATCTGGAGGTGCCCAGCGGCTCCCGCATCAGGCTCGATTACTCTGCCGGTGATTGTCCGGTACTGGCGGTGAAACTGCAGGAGTTGTTCGGCTTGGCGGATACCCCGACCATTGCCAGGGGGAGGGTTGGGGTGTTGCTGCACCTGTTGTCGCCGGCCGGGAGGCCGATACAGGTTACGCGGGACCTGAAGGGGTTCTGGAACGGCGCCTACCACGAGGTGAAAAAGGAATTGAAGGGGCGGTATCCCAAACACCCCTGGCCGGACGACCCCTGGAGCGCCCCACCCACCCGGCGTGCAAAACCGCGTGGTCACTGACTTCGTAAAACTTTACATCTGCCACAGAGACACGGAGACGCAGAGGTTCACAGAGAAAACCAAAACAGTAGGATTTTGACTTTCTCCATGTCTCCGTGGCAGATGCTTAAATGTTTTTATCTTAAATATCTTATCGTTATGGTCTATTTCTTAACGTTATAGAAGACGTCGTGTCCCCTGAACAGGGCAACGTTCTCCAACTCGTCCTCGATGCGCAGCAACTGGTTGTACTTGGCGACCCGGTCGGTGCGGCAGAGGGAGCCGGTCTTGATCTGCCCGGCGTTGACCGCCACGGCCAGGTCGGCCAGGGTGGTGTCTTCGGTTTCACCCGAGCGGTGTGAGATGACCGTGGTGTAACCGGCCCGCTTGGCCATCTCGATGGCTTCCAGGGTCTCGGTCAGGGTGCCGATCTGGTTGAGCTTGATGAGGATCGAGTTGGCTATCCCTTTCTGGATGCCTTCCTTAAGAATCTTGGGATTGGTGACGAACAGGTCGTCGCCCACGATCTGGATGCGTTCGCCCAGGCGGTCGGTCAGCTTCTTCCAGCCGTCCCAGTCGTTTTCGGCCATGCCGTCCTCAATGGAGATAATGGGGTACTTGTTGACCAGGTTTTCGTAGAAGTCGATCAACTGGTCGGAGCTCTTTTTCGGCTCAGCCTCGTTCTCCAAGGTATAGACGCCGTCCTTGAACAGCTCCGACGAGGCTACGTCCAGGGCCAGCAGAACATCTTCGCCCGGTTTGTAGCCTGCCTTGACGATGGCCTCCATGATCACTTCCAGGGCCTCTTCGTTGGATTTCAGGTTGGGGGCGAAACCGCCCTCGTCGCCAACGGCAGTGTTGTAGCCTTTGCTCTTGAGCACGGATTTGAGGGCGTGAAAGACCTCGGCTCCCATGCGCAGGGCCTCGGCAAAGTTCTTTGCCCCGGCGGGCATGATCATGAATTCCTGGATATCCACGTTATTGTCGGCATGGGCGCCGCCGTTGATGATGTTCATCATCGGCAACGGCAGTTCGCGGGCGCCGGCGCCGCCGATGTACTTATAGAGCGGTTGCGCCGCCTCCTCGGCTGCGGCCTTTGCCACAGCCAGGGACACGCCCAGGATGGCGTTGGCGCCCAGGTTGCTCTTGTATTCGGTGCCGTCCAGTTCCAGCATCTTCATGTCGATGCCGACCTGGTCGTCCGCCTCCATGCCGATGATCTCATCGGCGATCTGGCTGTTGACGTTATCCACCGCCTTGAGGACGCCTTTGCCCAGATAACGGGACGTGTCACCGTCGCGCAACTCAAGGGCCTCGCGTTCGCCGGTGGATGCACCGGAAGGAACGGCGGCCCGCCCAAAAGCGCCGGATTCGAGGAACACTTCCACTTCCAGTGTCGGATTCCCTCGGGAATCAAGGATCTCCCGAGCATAGACATCTACGATTTCACTCATTGCTGCCCCCTTGCATGGAATTGATTGGTGGGGAGACCATATCCGTCTCCATAAACACAAAACAGCATTTCTATAGCACATTACTTTCAATAAATACAGACATGCCGGGAAAAAAATGGCCGGTGCCGAAATGTCCCCGTATGGTGGCTAATTTTAAATCAAAACTACTCGGACTTCCCATTATGTTGTAATAATGATATGAAATACCGTGCCATTCTTTCAGAATGGAATTCCCCGATCAGCGGAGAAAACAATTCATGTCATCAGGTTCGCTGGACCGCCTCACCATCGACAAATCCCGCCAGCCTTCGGCCAAAAGCACACGAACGCGCATTGTGGCCGCTGTTGCCGCGCTGCTTGTTGCCGGGGTTGTGCTGCTGGTTCTGCAGCGGCACGCCGTCTCCATCGAGACAGCCTACGTCTCACAGTTGTTTCCGACCCAGTCCTTTACCCTGTTGAACGCAAGCGGTTACGTGGTGGCCCAGCGCAAGGCGGCGGTGGCGGCAAAAACCACCGGCCGGCTGGAGTGGCTGGGGGTCGAGGAGGGGAGCCGGGTCGCGAGCGGCCAGATTATCGCCCGATTGGAGAACAAGGACCTGGAGGCGGCTGTGCGGCAGAACGAGGCGGCCGTCCAGAACGCCAAATCGGTTCTTGAACAGGCCAGGGCGGAACTGGTCGATGCCGACCAGGCCTTCAGGCGTGAAAAGGAACTGCTGAAAGAGGGAATCGTCGCCAAGTCGGAATACGATGCGGCCGATGCCCGTTACAAGAAGGCCGTTGCCGGCGTTGCGGGCGCCGAATCCGGTATCCGCTCCGCGACTGCCGCGCTCCGGGGAGCCAGCGTGAACTACGACTACAGTCTGATCCGCGCTCCGTTCGGTGCCGTGGTACTGACCAAAAATGCCGACGTGGGCGACCTCATTACCCCCCTGGGGGCGGCGGCCAATGCAAAGGCCGCCGTGGTAACCATCGCGGATCTGGGTTCCCTGGAGGTGGAGGCCGACGTCTCCGAATCCAACCTGGCGGTGGTGAAGGTGGAGCAGCCCTGCGAAATTACCCTGGATGCCCTGCCGAACGCACGCTTCCGCGGCGTCGTGCATACCATCGTGCCGACGGCCGACCGCACCAAGGCCTCGGTCATGGTCAAGGTGCGTTTTGTGGATTCCGACTCCCACATCTTGCCTGAGATGAGCGCCAAGGTGGCTTTTCTGGAGCGGGAGGCCCACAAGGCGGACCAGAGGCCGCGCATCGTCGTCAAAGCCTCGACGATCGTCACTTCCGGCGGCCGCGAGGGGGTTTATCTGGTCAAGGGAGATCGGGTGGTTTTTGCGCCGGTTACGCGCGGTGCAACCATGGGCGACCTGGTGGAGGTCGGCGGAGTGAAATCCGGGGACAAGATTGCGCTCAAGCCGCTGGATAAACTGAAGGATGGCGCCAGGATCAGCCTGGCCGGGGAAAAATAGGAACATGCAGGATTCCGGGGAACGTCGGATTGTCGTCAGCATCCGCAACGCAGCCAAGTCTTACCAGCGCGGCAGCCAGGTGGTGCCGGTCCTGGAGGAGATCTCCTTCGAGATCTTCCAGGGGGAGTTCCTGGCGCTGATGGGGCCGTCCGGATCGGGCAAGAGCACCCTGCTCAACCTGATCGCCGGCATTGATTCGGTGGATCGCGGCTCTATCTTGGTGGACGGCGTGGATATCGCCACCCTGGGGGAGCGGGAGCTTGCCGGCTGGCGGGCGGCCCATGTGGGTTTTATCTTCCAGTTCTATAACCTCATCCCGGTCCTGACCGCGTTTGAAAATGTGGAACTCCCGCTTCTCCTGACGCCGCTCGGCCGCCGTGCCCGCCGCGAACACGTGGAGGCCGCCCTGGAGGTGGTCGGCCTGGCCGACCGCATGGAACATTATCCCTCCCAGCTTTCGGGCGGCCAGCAGCAGCGGGTCGCCATTGCCCGGGCCGTAGTAAGCGACCCCTCCATCCTGGTGGCCGACGAGCCGACCGGAGACCTGGACCGGGTTTCCGCCGAGGAGATTCTGCGCCTGATGGCGCGCCTGAACAGCGAGTTCGGCAAGACGATCATCATGGTGACCCACGACCCGCGTGCCGCTGAAAAGGCCCATACTGTCCGGCACCTGGAAAAGGGTGTGCTGAGTGATGTTCCTTCTTAAGCTGCTCACAAGGAACGCCCTGCGCCACCGTCTGCGCACCGGGCTGACCATTTTGGGAATCACCATCGCCATTCTGGCCTTCGGCCTGCTGCGCACGGTGATCACCGCATGGTACGCCGGGGTCAACGCCTCATCGGCGGCACGCCTGATCTCGCGCAATGCCATCTCCCTGACCTTTTCCCTGCCGATCTCCTATCTGGAGCGGATCCGGCAGGTGGAGGGGGTCAAGTCGGTCTCCTACGCCAACTGGTTCGGCGGCGTCTACATCACGGAAAAGAATTTTTTCCCGAACTTCGCCATTGAGCCGAAGAGCTATTTTGAACTGTACCCCGAGTTCGTGCTCTCCCCCGAAGCCGAACGGGCCTTCGTGACCGACCGCAAGGGGTGTGTGGCCGGGCGGAAGATGGCCGAGCGCTTCGGCTGGAAGGTGGGGGACAACATCACGCTCAAGGGCACCATCTATCCCGGCACGTGGGACTTCGTCCTGCGCGGCATCTATCGCGGCGCGGAGAAATCGACCGACGAGAACCAGTTTTTCTTCCATTGGGACTATCTGAACGAAACCCTGAAAAAGACGGTTCCGCGCCGGGCCGACCAGGTAGGCGTCGTCATCCTCGGGCTGAAAAGCCCGCTCACGGCGGCGGAAACCTCCCTGGCCGTGGATGCGCGGTTCAAGAACTCCCTGGCCGAGACCCTGACCGAGACGGAAAAGGCCTTCCAGCTCAGCTTCATCTCCATGACCGAGGCGATCGTGGTGGCCATCCGCATCGTGTCGTTCGTGGTGATCATTATCATCATGGCCGTGGTGGCCAATACCATGGCCATGACCGCCCGGGAGCGGATCGGCGAGTACGCCATCTTCAAGGCCATGGGATTTCGCGGTTATTACATCGCCGGCATGGTCTTCGGCGAGTCGCTGTTCATCGCCATGACCGGCTGTGCGGTCGGCATTGCCCTGACCTTTCCGGTGGCCGCCAAATTCGGCGAGATCATGGGCGCGTTTTTCCCCGTATTCCAGGTCGAACGCTCGACCCTCTACCTGGATGTGGTGTTCTGCCTGCTGGTCGGGCTGGTGGCGGCCGTGTTTCCCACCTGGCGGGCGGTGAGGATAGGGATTGCCGACGGCCTGCGCAGGATCGGCTAGTGCCTTGCGACGCTTGAAATGACGTAATCCCCCTCCCTTGACGGGAGGGGGTTGGGGGGAGGGTGAAGCTGCAACAGGCTGATATGTCGGCACCTTCCCCCCCACCCTGACCCTCCCCCGCAAGGGGGGAGGGAATTTTCCGAAATACGTATTGTTATAAAGTACGAGAAGGTTTCAATATGTAGACGAGGAGCCTCATGAAAACCAGAATCCTGATCGTTGACGACGAACTGAGCATGCGCGAATTCCTCTCCATCCTGCTGGAACGGGAGGGGTACGAGGTGGCGGTGGCGAGCAATGCCGAGGAGGCGCTCGGGCAGATCGACGGTTCTTTGTTCGACCTGGTCATCTCGGATGTGCAGATGCCCGGCCTGAACGGCATCGAACTGCTGGCCCGGATCAAACAGGCGGCCCCGGACACCGCCGTGCTGATGGTGACGGCATTTACCGCCGCTGATCAGGCGGTGGAGGCCATGAAGCTGGGGGCCTACGATTACATCTCCAAGCCGTTCAAAAACGAGGAGATCAAGGTCCTGATCAGCAAGGCCCTTGAAAAACAGGGGCTGAAACGGGAAAATACCATCCTCAGGCAGGAGGCCGCCCAGCGGGACGGTTTTTGCGGGATCATCGGCAAGAGCGCCAAGATGCGGGAATTGTTCGACATGATCCAGAAGGTCGCCCCCAGCCAGAGTTCGGTGCTGATCATGGGGGAGAGCGGCACCGGCAAGGAGTTGGCGGCCCGAGCCATCCACCAATGCAGCCCGCGCAAAACCAAGACCTTTGTGGCGGTCAACTGCGGGGCCATACCCGAATCCTTGATCGAGAGCGAGCTGTTCGGCCACAAAAAAGGCGCTTTTACCGGTGCGGTGGCCGACCGGCCCGGTCTTTTCGAACAGGCCGAGGGTGGGACGCTCTTTCTGGACGAGATCGGCGAACTGCCGCTTCTGTTGCAGACCAAGCTGTTGCGGGTCTTGCAGGAGCGCGAGTTCCGCCGGGTTGGGGACGCCAAGGTGTACAAGACCGATGTGCGCGTGTTGACCGCCTCCAACCGCGACCTGGACGAAGACATCAAGAACGCCAGCTTCCGCGAGGATCTCTACTATCGTATCAACGTGGTGCAGATCGTCATGCCGCCGCTCAGGGAACGGATTGAGGACATCCCGCTCCTGGTGGAGCATTTTTGCCGCAAGCTCCAGCCCGATGCCCCGGCGTCCGTCTCTCCCGGCGCACTCAAAGCGCTGATGAATTATATCTTTCCCGGTAATATCCGCGAACTGGAGAATATTGTCGAACGCAGCCTGATCCTGGACAGCAAGCTTATTTCCGAAAGCAGCCTTCCGAAACAGGTGGCGGCGGGCAGGGCGCCCTGCCTGAGTGCGGACGTGACGATCCCCGACGAGGGGATGTTCCTGGAGCCGCTTTTGGAAAACCTGGAAAGGCAATACCTCCTGAAAGCCCTGGAAAAGACCGGCGGAGCGAAGAAGAAAGCCGCCGAACTGCTGGGCATGTCGTTCCGGTCGTTTCGATATAGGCTGGCGAAGCTGGGGATGGATGATGGTCCGGCATGATATGTGCTTAATTTTTCAGGCACGTAAGAATAATCGGTTGGTCGCCCAGGGGATGCCGCATGAAAACGAGACTGTTGAGCATCAGGGGATTTACGCTGATAGAATTGCTGGTGGTCGTTGCCATAATCGGTATTTTGGTGGCCGTAATGATTCCAAACTACCGGCATTATGTAACCCGAGGCTTCAATGCAGCGGCTATAGCCGACCTCAGGAATTTCAAGGCCAATATGGAGTCATCTTACGTGGATAATCATGAGTATCAAACATTTTAGCTTGTGACAAAATTTGTCAATTGAGGTGACTATATCTGGTTCGTTTCTGAGATCAATAATGATGTTTAGTCGAAAATAGCCAAAATATTAGTATGTTGCTTGATGTTGTGTTGTTGGCCCGTTGTTTGCTTTAGAGTTTGATACATAGACAATTCTGAAACTTCAGGCTTCTGTGAAGGAACACACAACGAAAGGAGAAAAACATGCTTAACAAACTTCGTAGCAGAAAGGGCTTTACCCTGATCGAGCTGCTGATCGTTGTTGCGATCATCGGTATCCTGGCCGCCGTTGCCATCCCGCAGTTCTCCGCTTACCGTATCAAGGGTTTCAACTCGGCTGCCACCAGCGACTTGAGGAACTTCAAGACCCAGATGGAGTCGGCCTTTGCCGATCAGCAGCAATACCCGACAATGTAATTAAAATATCTGTGGTTTGAACGCATTTATTACAGAAAGGAGTAAATTATAATGAGTAAAAAACATATTTTTGTACTCAGTCTGGTGGCCGCACTCACCACGTCGTATTCCGGAGCCTTTGCAGCAGGTACGCCCATTACGGGTGCGACACAGATTGGCGGCGGCACATTTTCTCCCTCCAACAAGGTTACCATCAACTGCAATGCAACTACCGTAAATTACGCCGCCACCTCCGGGCATACCAGTGGAGACCGGTCCATTGGTACCAATAACACCGATCCGAAGATCTACTGGACTGCAAAAACTGTTGGTAGTGACCCTGCAACTGTTTCTGGGGCAACGCAAGATTTTGCCGGCAGCAGTTGGACCACGCTGTAACAAGGCTGTTCACGTAATCCTTAAAAGCCTGGCAACTGTGCCAGGCTTTTTTTATGCTGTACCTGTCAGAAAACTTAGACGCCTAAGGAATTTTTCCCCATGGACAATCAATTGTTGTTGCCACATGTGTCGCAAAATGATCTCGAGAATAAATTTATTGCCGCAAATGTCTATTTTAAAAAAGAAAATTATGATGGGGCACTTGAAGTCTATTCGCGAATTCTACGTGAAAGTCCCGAAAATACCCGGGCATTGCATGCAATAGGTGTGATTCTGCACCGACAAGCAAAACACGAAGGCGCCATTGACCATATAGAACGGGCTCTGAGTTATAAACCGGATTATTTGGATGCATATATCAGCCTTGGGAAAATTTATAATAGAATCGGTTACTACAAATCAGCACGGAATAATTTTTCAGCAGCCCTTGCCATTAGCCCTAATTCGGTTGAGTCTCAAAATGGCCTTGGCGTTTCCTTTTTTTATCTTAAGCAGTATGACGAGGCAGAAACTTGTTTAACAAAGGCGTTGCAACTAGAACCAGATAACAAATCTGTTCTCAATAATCTGGGGAATCTACGGAAAAAGTTTTTGCGATTCGATGAAGCTATGGATTGCTACCAGAAGGTGCTGCATCTGGATTCCATGTATACAGAGAGCCTTTCCGGTATGGCGAGTATCTACATGGCGCAGGGGCGCCATGACCAAGCAATTGAACAATTCAGGCGTGTCCTCAGTCTGAAACCGAACTCCTTCTCATGTCAATCCGGCATCATGTTTGCCATGCATTATAGCGAGGGTGTATCCCAAGACGACGTTTACCGCGAAAGTGTTGCCTGTGAGACGATAACCTTGCGGGACATAGAAGTTTTCGACACATGGAAGAATCTTCCCGACCCAGGCCGAAGATTGCGTATAGGATTGGTTTCCCCGGATTTCCGGCGTCATCCCGTGGGGTACTTCATTCAGGCCTTTCTGATGCTGCATGATTTTGAGCAGTACGAAGTTGTCTGTTATAACGATTATGAGGGTGAAGATGATCTGACTCTTTCGCTGAAAGAATCCGCCGACATCTGGCGACGGACCTATGGCGTCAAAGACATGAGATTGGCTGAAATGATCCGGCGAGACGGCATCGATATACTGGTTGATCTTGCGGGGCATACCAACAGCAACAGGCTATGCATGTTTGCCATGAAGCCGGCCCCCGTGCAGGTCACTTGGGCAGGTTATGTGGGCACCACCGGTTTTTCCGCTATCGATTATTTGATTTCCGACAAATTCCAATCTCCAGTTGATGCACAAAAATTCACCGTAGAGCAAATTGTCAGGCTTCCTGATGACTATATTTGTTACTGTCCCCCCGATTATGCCCCTGATATTACTCCTTTGCCGGCATTATCGAATGATTATATCACTTTTGGTTGTTTCAATAATCTTGCAAAGGTGAGCGACGATGTAATAGCACTCTGGAGTGAGGTTCTCAAGGCGGTAGATAATTCCCGGCTCTTTATGAAGAACCCCTCTTTTAATGATCAGGAGACGGTCAAGTATTATCTGAATAAGTTTTCCTGCCACGGTATATCAGCCGAGAGGATTATTACGGAGGGGAGAAGTCCCCATCCTGAAATGTTGGGACGATACTCTGTCGTCGATATTCAACTGGATACGCGCCCCTATAGTGGTGGGCTTACCACGTTGGAATCACTTTGGATGGGGGTCCCGGTCATCACTCTTCCGGGAGAGTTGTTTTCATCACGGCACTCGTTATCGCACCTTATGAATGTTGGGCTTCCTGAGTTTGTCGCGTCAACTCGCGATGAATTTATCTCTATTGCATCCGGTTTTGCGGGAAATCTTCCGCTTCTTGCTGACATTCGGTCAACTCTCCGCGACCGAATGATGGCGTCGCCCGTTTGTGACGGTATAACGTTTGCCGATAACATCCAACAGGCTTTCCGAAGCATGTGGTTAAAGTGGTGTAGTGATGCGAGTTGTTTAGATGTGCCTGTAGATGTGAAACCGCTAGAGTCTGATGACGCTGAACAATTTCTTGGAGACCATATCGACTACAATGATCGTGGTAATTTCTTTTCCGATAACGGTGAGTTCGACAAAGCAATCGAATGTTATGATAAAGCACTGGAAATTAAACCGGAATATATGGAAGCTGCATACAACCTGGGACTTGTTTATTTTAAATTAGGAGCGTTTGAGCCTGCTCTGCAATTCTACAAAAAGGCTGTCAGGCTGGACCCCGATTTTGCGGATGCGCATTTGAATCTATCCACCGTGCTGATCTCCCTTGGCCGGAATAACGATGCCTTGGAATCATGTCGAAGAGCTCTCGCGCTAAAGCCTGATTTTGCCGAGGCATATAACAATATTGGAACAGCCAGTCTCAATCTCTCTCGACCTCAAGACGCTTACGAGGCGTTCTCGCAGGCTGTTGAAATGCGACCGGATTATTTCCAGGCCCACTCGAACATCCTCTATGTAATGCACTTCCTGGCTCATTTTACGGCACGCGATGTTTTGGACGAGAGTCGTAAGTGGGATGCCATCCATGCCCTGCCGCTCCTCTCAACAACCACCTATGACAGGCCAACTGGCCGTCGTTCAGCAGCACTCAGGATCGGATTTGTCTCCCCTGACCTCTACCGCCATCCGGTTGGGTATTTTGTCCAATCGTTTTTTATGATGCATGACCGGAATGAGTTTGAGGTCATTTGTTATTCCGATGCCAATATTCATGATGAGCTCTCCGAGGTCTTGCGCGATTCTGTGGCCGAATGGAAGTGGGTGTCCGGAATCCCTGACGGAGATCTGGCAAAGATGATCCATGATGATGGTATCGATATTTTGATCGATTTGGCCGGGCACTCAAACAACAACCGTCTGCTGGTCTTTGCAAGAAAACCGGCTCCGGTGCAGGCGACATGGGCCGGATATATCGGTACAACCGGCCTTACCTCCATAGACTATCTGATCTCCGACCATTTTCAATCGCCCGTTGAGGCGGAAGAGGTTACGTCGGAGAAAATCATCCGTTTGCCTGACGATTACATTTCCTATTGTCCCCCAGATGTTGCCCCGGACGTTTCCCCTTTGCCCGCTACGTCTAATGGTTATATTACGTTTTGCTCCTTCAACAAAATGGCCAAGATATCCGATCAAGCGCTTGGATTATGGGTAGAGACAATGAAGCGGGTAGATGGGTCGCACTTGCTTATGAAAAACCCTTCTCTGAGCGATCCAGTTGTAGCAAGAAAAATACAACAGTTTTTTCTTGATCGCGGGATAGCAAGCGACAGACTTATTCTGGAAGGAGCCTCGCCGCATGTGGAAATCTTTAAACGATATTGGGCTGTTGATATCCAATTGGACACGCTTCCCTACAGCGGTGGACTGACAACCCTTGAATCTCTCTGGATGGGAGTTCCTGTAGTCACGTTGCCGGGGGAGTTATTTTCGTCGCGCCACTCCTTGACGCATCTTATGAATGTAGGGCTTGCGGAATGTGTTGCCGCTACCCCGGAAGAGTTTATTTCCGCTGTCTGTGCTCTTGCAGGCGATTACGACCACCTTGCTCACCTCCGCGGTACCCTGCGTCAAAAGATGGCAGCGTCAAAAATCTGTGATGGACTCGGCTTTACCGAAAACATGCAGCAGGCTCTTTATTCCATGTGGCAACACTACGTCGATACGGCGCACCATCAAAAATCATCAGGGGACGGCGATGTTGTCGCCACCGGGTTACCGGTCGAGGTGACTCTCAATGATGCCGCCATTCTTCGGTATAACAATGGAATAAGATGTATGGAAACTGGTAGCTTATTGGGCGCAGAAGAGGTGTTTTACGGGATTGTCGAAGAATTTCCGCTTTTTTTACCGGCGCATAATAGTTTGGCTATGACGATGTCGAAAATGGGCCGCTTGTCTGAGGCTGAATCCATTCTTCTTGATATAATAAAGCGTCAGCCGGATTTTTATGAAGCCCACAATAACCTGGGAAATATCTATCTTTCCTGGGGAATGGCGGATGAAGCCCTGGCATGTTTCCGTAAAGCTTTGAAGTTCAAGCCCACACTTCCGTCGGCATATTCGAATATGCTCTTTTGCATGAATTATCTGTCGGAATTTTCCCAAGAGGATATGTTTTCAGCATCTCAAAAATGGAGTGAAACGGTAGAGATGGATTGTTTCCCGAATGGGAAATCTTGCCGCACAATTCCACTGGATGGGGAAAAACGTAAAATCCGTGTCGGATACGTATCTGGCGACTTTAGGTTCCATTCGGTGAGCTTCTTTATCAGGCCGCTTTTCGAACACCATGATCGCGAGCAGTTCGAAATTTTTTGCTTGTCCAATGTAACGCGTGCCGACGCGGTAACCTATGAATTTCAACAATACGCCGACAAATGGCTTGACATCTCCGGCATGACGGATACCCTGGCTGCACAGTGTGTCAGGGATGCTAACATTGATATTCTGGTGGATCTCTCAGGTCATACCTCCGGCAACCGCTTGGGGATCTTTCTCGGTCAGCCTGCTCCGGTTCAGGTTAGCTGGCTCGGCTATCCCAATACAACTGGTCTTAGAGAAATAGGATATCGGCTAACGGATGCCATTGCTGATCCGGAGCCCTCTTCTGATTCGGGATATACGGAAACGTTATATCGGATGCCGCAAGGTTTTCTTTGCTATCAACCACCTGAGGTCGTCCCGGATGTATCCGCTTTACCATGCGACAAAAATGGTTACATAACGTTCTGCTCCTTTAACAATCTGGCTAAGTTGAACGATTTGACAATTCAAAACTGGTCAAGGATATTGCTTCAACTTCCAGGTTCGCGCCTTATACTGAAGAGCAGTAGCAAGTGCGCAGAACCGCTCAAATATCGACATATCGTGCAGTCATTTGAAAACGCTGGGGTTGACGAGGAACGGATTGAGATTCTTCAAGCGACGGACACGCTTTATGCGCACCTCAATAAATATTCCAGCATCGATATTGCTTTCGATACGTTTCCTTACAATGGCACCACAACGACATTTGAAGCACTCCTTATGGGGGTCCCTGTTGTGTCGTTGTCCGGTACCCGTCATGCATCACGAGTTGGAGCCAGTATTCTGACTTACCTTGGGGAACCCGGCTTGATTGCTGCATCGGAGGAAGGGTTTACAGCGCTTGCGGTTGCGCTTGCAACAGATAGGAACAGGTTGCGATCTATCCGTGCTTCGTTGCGTACGAGGTTGCTTGCATCGTCATTGTGTGATGGAGTCGAATTCGTCAGGGGGCTGGAAAACGCCTATCGTAGTATGCTCAATATTCCACTATGTGAACATAAATAATGAACTATAGTATTGAAAATAATAACTTAAATATTGGTAGACCCTATCAAATTTGTCTACTTTGTGTCGTTGTCCTTGCAATCTACTATCCGACGATGTTTGCCGAGATAAGTATTCTGGATGATCGAGAAGCAATTTCACATCTGTTGAACCTTGAAACGTTTAGCCTGAAGTCGATTTTTTTCCCCGGCGTTAGGGAGGGGGGGTACTATCGACCGTTTATAGGGCTTAGCTATATTGTTGATCGGTTCTGGTGGTTTCTGGACGCAAAGATAATGCATTTTGAAAATATCCTAATGCATCTATTCAATACGGTAATGGTATTTCAAATCGGCATAAGGTTGTATCGAAGAAAAGAACCTTCTGCATTTATGCTGCCTTTGGTGGCAGCATTGTTGTTTGCCCTGCACCCGATCAACACTGAATCCGTGAACTGGATTTCCGGGAGAACGGATGCTATGGCATGCATGTTTGTTCTTTCTGCTTTGCTCATACTTATTATATATCGTGACAATGGTGGTAAGGCGCTATTAGCTGGCACATTTATTGTCGCATTGCTCGGAATTCTAGCAAAAGAAACAGCGCTTGGGTTCATCCCTGGTGCGGCATTTGTCCTCCTTTCGTTTAATAAAGCGGCACCGATCGTGAAATGTGAGGAGGATTATCCACATAGTAGCCTTTTGCGTGATTCTACTCTGTTTCTATGTTATACGGCGGCCGCTTTGTTGGCTGCTCTCTGTCTTGTAAGTTATTTTCTTGTTATCGCGATTGGTATCGCTTACGGGATACATCGTGTGTTTCGCCTTCATCATTCAGAAATTGTACGAAATATTTCGATTAAGGTGCAATCGCTGTTAATTGTCGCTGGGGCGTGCATTCTGCTGGTTATAGTGTATCAAGGACTGAGAAGGGCTGCATTCGTTTCTGATATTTCAAAGATACCGGACACAATCAAAGTAATGACGGCCGATATAAATTACACCATTGAGCTGTTCATGGGAGCAGCTGGATTCTATGTCAAAAAGTTTTTTATTCCTTTACCTTTGAACATTGCGATTCGTGAAGTTGATCCGCTCTATGAACTGTTTGGTGTGATCTGTTTTCTCGCATGTATTCATCTCGCCTCTCTCAAGCGAATTGAGACCGCCTTGGTCATAGCAGGTTTTTTTATGCTTGCGCCTGTATTTCCACTTGCGTTTGGAACCATTGCATGGACAGGGTATGCTGAACGATATGATTATATACCATCGGCTTTCTGGATTCTTGGCGGCATAGGTTTGATTGAACCAACAACCAGCAATTTTAGACGGTATAGTATGAACATTGCCGTTATGTTGTTATTACTGTCTTTTGCAGTAATAACGCTGCAAAGAAATTTCACTTGGCAAAGCAATGTCACTCTTTTTAAAGATGCGGTCGAAAAATCGCCGGAATTCAAAAATATTCGCGGAATATATATATCCGCACTGTTTGACCAAAAAAAGTACGACGAGGCTGAAAGGCAGTATTTTATTGCAAAAAAGCTTTACAGCATAAAATATGATGAACAATATGACTTATTGTACGCATCACTATTAACCTTTAAAAAAAAGTATGCTGAAGCAGAAAATGTATATCGTGATGTCGAATCTAAAACAAAAAGTAAATCAATAAAATTGTATGAATCAAAAATTGTTTTCTATAATACATGCGAGAATGATGAATTAGATAAAAAAAAGAAACGTGATTATGCATATAGAAAAATAGATGCTTATAAAAGTCTCTACAGCTTAAATAAGTCTGCTGATACCAGCTACAGGCTTGGGCAGGCGTATATTTCTGTTGGAGAGCAAAACAAAGCAATTGAAGCGATAAAAGTTGCTATTGAACAATTGGCGGAGGGTGATCCGTTAAAGCGTTCCGCTGAAAACACTTTGAAATCCTTGACTAACCCCAAAAAGTAACTCTACAAAAGGTTAACATGCTAAAATAGAGGAGTTTGAACAGCGTGAAGACAATAATCAACATTACCCTTAAAGGTATCTTTCGTGACCGCATTTTTCAAGGCATCATGGTTTTGGCGGCACTCTTTCTTTTTATTCCGTCTGCTGCCTCCCTTTCCATGCGCCAGGTAACAGAACTTTCCATAACCCTTTCTTTGTCACTAATTTCTTTCATTCTGTTGCTTTTGTCTGTCTTTCTAGGGGCTATCTCGATTTGGAAAGATATTGAACGACGTTATACCTTCAGCGTTCTTAGTCTGCCGATAAGTCGGACTGAGTACCTTGTGGGTCGTTTTTGCGGGATTGCCCTCTTCATGCTGCTGACCGCGCTAATCTTGGGGGGTATAGCCCTGTCAGTTACAAAATTTGCCACCGTTATCTACCCTCCAGCTCGGCCGATTCTCTGGAGTGCAATTATTGCCTCCATTCTTTTTAGCGCACTTAAATACATTATGCTCGTTGCGGTTGCCATGCTTCTGGCGACGGTTGGTACCTCTTTCTTTCTTCCGGTATTTGGTACGGTATGCACCTATCTTGCAGGTTCCATCACGCAACAGGTCTACGACTACCTGCATACGCCTTCAGCAGAGAAAGCAGTCTCATTATTTATAAAAAAAGTAGCTCTGTTTTTATATTATTTGCTGCCGAACCTGAGCGCATTTGATTTCAGGGTTAACGCTATCTACGCCTTACCACTCAACCCGTATGGTATGTTGGTCTCGGTACTTTACTTCGTAGCATATACGTCGATACTGTTGGCGGTAGGTGCCATTCTTCTTGGCCGGAGAGAAATGAAATGAGTCAAGTTCGCCGTCCATTAGGGGTTCTGTTACTCTCGTTGTGTCTCTATGGTGTTGTTCTTGGCCCGTTTACAACCTATATGAAGCAGAAGCCGGTCGAAGAAAAGTTGGGGTATGTGCCGAGTGCCAAGCTGCTTCACTATCTTAGTGCCGATCACAAAGAATTTTTCGGCGCTATGTTAGTTATGAAGGCCATAATGTATTTTGGCAGCCTTATTGAAAATCAGCAGGCTAAGGTTGTTGTTACTCCTCCCGATTATCCGGGAATGTCACGAATTCTGCACGGAGCGGTGCAGCTCGACCCTTACAATATGGACGCCTACTATTTTGCTCAGTCTTTTCTCACTTGGGAAGTTAAGCAGTACAAGCTTGCCAACAGCCTTTTGGATTATGGCATGAAATATCGCACCTGGGACTGGTATCTCCCGTTTTTCGCCGGATTCAACAGTGCCTACTTTTTGAACGACTATGCGGCGGCCGCGAAGTATTACCAGCGAGCAGGGGAACTTTCCGGTTCCGACCTGTCGAAGCTGCTGGCCGGCCGCTACATGCAGGAATCCGGCCAGACCGAACTGGCCATTGCCTACCTGACCGCCATGGAAAAGGGTGAGGGGAATCAGGCCCTGAAGCAGACCTATCGGACCCGTCTTGGCGCCTTTCAAGAGGTTCGCAGGATCGAACTGGCGCGAGACCGGTTCAAGGAAGCCAAAGGAGCTTTACCGACCACAATTGCACAACTCTTACAGGGCGGTTTTCTCGTCCCCCCGCCGGTTGATCCCTATGGCGGGCAGTTCTACCTTGTGTCCGGCGGCAAAGTGGCAACCACCAGCAAATTTGCATTTGGAGGAAAATCGAAGTGACCGGTTTTAATTCTCTTGACATACAAGGGCTTGCAAAAACATTCAAAGGCAAACGTGGACAACGCGTAGAAGCGCTCAAAGGTCTTACGCTCTCCATCGCCCAGGGTGAAATCTTCGGCTTCCTCGGCCCCAACGGCGCAGGCAAGAGTACGACCATCAAGTGTCTGATGGGGCTGATTCGACCGACCGCGGGCACGGCAACCATCATGGGTGAGCAGATCGGCAGCGTTGCATCACGGGCCAAGATCGGCTTCCTGCCTGAAAATCCCGCCTTTTACGATTACTTGTCTGCCGAGGAGTATCTCCGTTTTGTGGGTAAGGCGTTCAAGATGCCGGAATCGCTTTTGACCCGCAGGACGGACGAAACGTTGAAACTGCTTGAACTGTGGGAGGCCCGCAAGCGGCCCATGCGCGGCTACAGCAAGGGGATGGTGCAACGGGTGGGTTTGGCGCAGACCCTGATCCACGATCCCGACCTGTATATCCTGGATGAGCCCATGAGCGGGCTCGACCCCATCGGCAGGGCATTGGTGAAAGATATCATCATTGATTTGAAGAAACGCGGCAAGAGTGTCTTTTTCAGCACCCACATCACCGACGATGTGGAGAAGGTCTGCGACAGGGTAGGGGTGATCGTCAAGGGGCAGCTCGAGGCCTTGGACAGCGTCGAGAATGTCGTGCGGAAAGGCATCGAGGGGTACATCGTGCAGACCCGGTCGGACCGGGGAAATCATAACGCTTTGGGATGTTTCGACATGGCGCGCAAAAATGAAACCTTTGTTGAGTACTTTGTCCCGGTCTCGGGATTCAATGACTTCATGGCGCTGGTCGGAGCCAATTCAATCGAGGTCACCCTGGTCGAAACGAAGCGCAAAGACCTGGAAAGTTTTTTTCTGGAAATTGTGGAAAAGAGGAATTCATAAGCACGCCGTCCTACCGTGCGGCCTTCCGCAAGACCTCCGTCAGCTCTTTCATCCGATACGGCTTAATCACAGCGCCGCAAAAGCCGTACTCTTCGTAGTGGGCCATGATCGGGTCGTTGGAATACCCGCTGGAGACAATCAGGTGGGCCCGGGGGTCCAAGGCAAGGATACGCTGGGCCGCCTCCTTGCCTCCCATGCCGCCCGGCACGGTCAGGTCCATGATGACACTGTCGAACGGTCTGGCCGCCTCCATGGCCGCTTGATAGTTTGAAACGGCTTCTTCACCGTCGGCGCAGGTTGTTACCCGGTAGCCCAAGAGATCGAGCATTTTCGCGGCAAGGTCGAGAATCATGTCGTCGTCGTCCATGACAAGCACTGAGCCGCCGGACGGGTTGCCGGCAGCAACGGCTGGGTGTTCCTTGCCTGGTCCTGCAGATGCCTCACCCATTGAAGGGAAATGGATGGTGAAGCGGGTCCCTTTGTCGGCACCGGAGTTGACGGAAATATGGCCGCCGTGCCTGATGATGATCGAATAGACCGAGGAAAGGCCTAACCCCGTCCCGCCCGATTTTGTGGTGAAATACGGATCGAATATTTGCTTTTGCTCTTCCTCCGGAATGCCGCAGCCTTCGTCTGAAAAGACCAGTTTGACATATTCCCCCGCCGCCAGCCCCAAGGTGTTCATGTCGTTCAGGACGACATTTTCCGCTGTGACGGTTAACTTCCCTCCACCCGGCATGGCCTGTACCGCGTTGATGACAATGTTGTTGAAGGCCTGGTTGATCTGGCCCGCATCCGCCTCGATGGTGTGCAAGTCGTCAGGTATGTCGATGGCAGTTATCACTTTTGTCCCCCGCAACACGAGTGAAACCGATTCTTCAACCAGTAGCCGTAGCGCCACCGGCTTTTTGACCGGCTCGCCCCCCTTGGCGAAGGTCAGCAGCTGACCGGCAAGTTCGGCCGCCCGTAGCGATGCCTTTTCCGCCTGTTCCAGAGGGGGGCGGGCTTTGTGTGAGTCATCGAGGAATGCCTGGGCAAATGAGATATTCCCCAGGATGCTGGTGAGGATGTTGTTGAAATCATGGGCGATTCCCCCGGCCAGGAGTCCGAGGGATTCGAGTTTTTGCACCTTCAGGAGTTCATTCTGGGTGAGTTCGCGCTCGGTGATGTCGGTGAAGATGGCAAGGGCGCGGTTGCCGATGGGTTGGGTATTGATGATGACATGCCGCACCGTGCCGTTTTTGCAGGTAATCTTCGCTTCCTGGGGCGGCGGTGGAGTACCGTCCGCCATGGCTTGTGCTAGATGTTTCGTCCACGTTGTGGCCATCTGTTCACGGTAAACGGGATCGGGATATGCTTTCAGAAACCACGCATCGACCGTGGGGATGTCGTCGATGGTGTAGCCGAAACGGTTCACGAAACTGCTGTTGACATATTCGACTACCCCATGATTGTTCGCCAGGCCGACACCAACGGGCATCGCCTCCACAAGCAGCTTTAAGGTTTTTTCGCTTTCCCGCAGCAACTCTTCTGCGCGTTTACGCTCCGTAATGTCCCGGGATATGTTGAGGATGCAGGGGAAACCTTCGATGTCGATGAGGCGTGCCGACATCTGTCCGACAATGATCGTTCCGTCCTTTTTCCTGAACTCGGTCTCATGATTCATGGCAATCCCATGGGCCTTGACCTCACGCACCAGGCGGGCCCTGTCCTCGGGATTGGCCCAGATGTCCAGTTCGAGGGATGATTTGCCGACAACCTCTTCCGGCTGATAGCCGGTAATAGCGCTGAAGCCTTCGTTTACCTCCAGATAGACGCCGTCTTCCAGACGATTGATGCTGACCGAGTCAGGTGAAATGCGGAATGCGGTGGAAAACTTCTCTTCGGAAAGGCGGAGGCTTTCGGCGACCCGCTTGCGTTCGGATATATCCCGGACCATGACCAGGACGGCGTTTTTATCATCGAGGGTCGTCTTGCACATGGTTACCTCTGCCGGGAAGCAACTGCCATCCCTTTTTTTACACACCCATTCAAACACCTGGGGCTGGCCGCAGAGTGCTCTCTGAAGGCACTCCAGCGCTTCCTCCGACGAATAGGGAGAAATGCCGTGACTTATGTCGCTAACGGTCATGGCGAGGATTTCGTCATGGGTGTAGCCGAACATGCGGCAGGCGGTCAGGTTGGCGTCAATGAAGCCACTGGTCTCGGCATCATTGATGAATACCGCGTCGTACATGTTGTCATAGATGGTCCGGAAGCGTTCCTCGCTTGTCTGCCCCTGATGCTTTGCTTCGAGTGTGCTGATGACGTAACGGGCAATGAGGTGAGACAGGAGCGCCGCTGTGACAAGGACAAACAGGAAGCCCTTGAAGATGGAGATGCGGGCAATGGTGACTGCGTCCTTTACAAGCAGCTCAAGGGCTGAGTCGGACAGATATATCCACAGCAGACTGAAGGTCGCATAGATGCCTACAATCTTGAAGACCTGCCAACGTTCCCTTGTGCCGAAAAATTTGTGCACCTGATGTTTCTCCATGAAAGCGGCTGATCTGGCTGTACCTGATTTTCCGTAGGAAATAATACTAATTGGATTAATATATCCTAGAAAAATATCGCCAACAACCAATTACGAACAGGTGCCGGAAAATATCTCATGCTGATTTCGATATAATTGTACTGCCAATATTAATTTATCAAGAGGCTGTATTTATCTGAATTTAAAGTTATCTTCCCGGGCATTCGCCCTTGTTCTTGACTTATGATGAAGGAAAGTATACAAATAAAAAAAATTTTCATTTAATTGTGGGCGTTATTTTGGATAAAGAGCAAGGTCGTACCATTCTTAAACAGCTGAAATTGAAGGTTACTCCCAAGCGGCTTGAGGTCATGAGCTGTCTGGGGGGCGAGCCGCTCTATCTCTCTGCCGATGAGGTCTGGCAGCGTGTCAAGGTCAGAGTTGCCAGCATCGGGCTGCCCACAGTGTACCGCATCCTTGACGAATTGGTGGCGGCCGGCGTCATTACCCGCATCTTTCTGGCTGACCGCAAGCAGTACTACTTTCTCTGCACCAATCAGGAACACCACCATCATCATTTTGTCTGTGAGTCCTGCCGGAAGGTCGAGGAACTGGGGCGCTGCATGCTCGGCGAGGGGGTGCTTGAAGCGGTCCAACGGTCGGGCGGACGCATGACATCCCACATCCTTCAGATCAACGGGGTATGCGGTACATGCAGCAGTTCGCATCGGGAGGCGCCATGCCGGACGAAGTAGTCAGGACCGACCGGCTCTGTTGCAGTTATCGTACGGGGCGAGTGTTGGAGGATATCTCCATTTCGGTCGAGGCGGGCGATTACGTCGGCATTGTCGGTCCCAATGGTTCCGGTAAGAGCACGTTGGTGCGTGCCCTGATGGGACTGTGCAGCATCAACGATGGAACAGCCTCCCTGTTCGGGATTCCGTGCAATCGTTTCAACGACTGGGCCCGGATCGGGTATCTCCCCCAAAGCCTGCATCTGCGCAACTCCATATTCCCGGCCACGGTTGCGGAAACGGTCGGCCTGGGCCTGCTGTCGTTGAAACGCTTTCCCCGGCGATTAACGCGCACCGACAGGGAAAGGGTAGATAGTGTTCTCGAACAATTGGATGTTTATGATATAAAAACGAAACTCATAGGTGAGCTTTCCGGCGGTCAGCAGCAGCGCGTTCTGCTGGCCCGCGCCTTGGTCAACGCTCCTGATCTTCTGATCCTTGACGAACCGACTGCAGCCCTTGACCCTGAAATGCGCGAACGTTTCTATGCCCTGATCGGGGAGATAAACCGTGCCCGGCAGGTTACCGTGCTGCTGGTGACCCATGACAGCGGCGCCATTGGAAAATTTGCCTCGAAGATGCTCTATCTGGACAAGCGCATGCTGTTTTACGGCAATTTTGAGGAATTCTGCCGTTCCGCGGACATGTCTGCCCTGTTCGGAGAACATTCGCAGCACTTGATGTGCCACCGGCATTGATGACCATGAATATAATTGAAATCCTCTCATACGGTTTCATCCAGCGTGCGCTTCTGGCGGGGACGTTGATTGCCGTTCTCTGCTCGGTGCTGGGTGTGTTCCTCGTGCTGCGACGGCTCTCCCTGATCGGAGACGGCCTGGCTCATGTCACGTTTGGCGGGACGGCCATAGCCCTGTCGCTCAAGCTCTATTCGGCCTCGTCATTGCTGGTGTCGCTTCCTGTTGTCATGCTTTCGTCGCTGGGTATTCTCAAGCTGACGGAAAAAGCGCGTCTGAGCGGTGATACCGCCATCGGCATCGTCTCGGCGCTGGGGATTTCGGCAGGTATCATCCTGGCAAGCGTGGGAGGAGGCTACAACGTCGATCTGCTGAGCTATCTGTTCGGCAATATTCTGTCCATCACCACACAGGAGGTAGGTATTGCCGCGGCGTTGTTCTGCGTGGTGCTCATGCTTTTGTCGCTTTTTTTCAACGATCTGCTTGCCATAACCTTCGATGAGGAGTTGGCCCGTGTCTCCGGTATACGGACCTCAACCATCAATGCGGTTCTGGTGCTGTTGACGGCCCTGTCGGTCGTCCTGGCTATGAAGCTGGTGGGGATCATGCTGATCTCGTCGCTCTTGATTTTGCCCGCGGTGTCGGCCCTGCAGCTGGCCCGCAGTTTCAAGGCGTGCGTTACCTTGGCAGCTCTTCAGGGCTGTTGTTCGGTGACGGCCGGCATCTTCCTCTCCTTTGCCACCAATCTGCCCACCAGCGCGATGATTGTGCTGCTCAATCTGTTCTTTTTCAGCCTTGCGTTCCTGGTTCGGCGCTATTTTCATCACAAAGTTAAAAATAGTAACTGAACCATTTGTTTTTTTTATGGAATAATTTTTTCAATATTCTATGAAAAGTTCCACGGGAAAGGGATCGGACTGCATCCCTTTTTTGCTTTTAAGCACACCAGTGTCAACCTTCTCCCGGATTGGCCGGCAGGAGCGAACAGGGAGTGTGTTTTGTACCCGGGCACAGGCTTCAAACAGCGGCAATTTCCCAATTTAATTGACTTTACAGGTGCTAATTGCGTATAAACAATCACTTTGCCATGAACGAAAAGAATCTTTTTATCGAAACCTTCGGCTGCCAGATGAATGTGAATGATTCCGAACGGATTGTCACCATGCTGGCCGATTTGGGCTACAGGCCGACCGCCACACCGACCGATGCGGACATGATCCTGCTCAATACCTGTAGTGTCCGGGGAGGGGCGGAGGAAAAGGTCTATAAGCGCCTCATTCATTTTCGCGGCCTGAAAAAGGCAAAGAAGGGCCTCATTGTAGGGGTGGGGGGCTGTGTGGCCCAGCAGGAGGGGGATCATCTGTTGCAGAAGTTCCCTTTTCTGGACCTGGTATTCGGTACCCATAATCTGCACCTGCTCCCCGACATGGTGCGTGGTGCGGAAAACGGCGAGCGGCGTTGCGAGACCGCCTTTATCGACAACGACCAGCGCCTCGATCTGTTTCCGCCGGTCAAGGGGGCCAGCCGCCTGAGTCGTTTTGTTACCGTTATGCAGGGGTGCGACAATTTTTGCTCCTACTGCATTGTGCCGTATGTACGGGGCCGTGAAATCAGCCGACGTTCGGCCGATATCCTCGACGAGGTCAGGCAACTCGCCGACGAAGGCGTCCAGGAGGTCGTGCTGCTGGGGCAGAATGTCAATTCCTATGGTCTCAGAAGCCCAAACGAACCGAGTTTTGCCCAATTGATCAGGCAGGTTGCCGGGGTGGAGGGGATTCGCCGGATCCGTTTTACCACCTCACATCCCAAGGATATGTCCGACGAACTGATAGCCTGTTTTGCGGATGTGCCCAAGCTCTGCGGCCAGATCCACCTGCCGGCGCAGACAGGCAGCGACGCGGTGCTCTCCCGCATGAACCGCGGTTACTCCTGCGCGACGTATCTGGATAGAATCCGCGCCCTTAAGGCGGCCCGGCCCGGCATCGCCATCACCGGCGACATGATCGTCGGCTTTCCCGGCGAGAGCGAGGACGATTTTGAGCAGACTCTGACCCTGATGGAAGAGGTTCGCTACGCCGACCTTTTTTTGTTCGTGTATTCGCCGCGCCCCGGCACCAAGGCTGCGGAACTGCCCGAGGAGCTTTCCCGCGAGCAGAAGGTGGAACGCCTGGAGCGCTTGCTTGGACTGCAAAGGCGCATCACCCTTGAGATCAACAAGTCGTACCTCGGCACCATTCAGGATGTTTTGGTGGAGGGGGAGGGAAAGCGCCCTGGCCAGATGTCCGGCAAGGCGGAGAGCGGCAGGATCGTGAATTTTCCAGGTGATCCGGGTCTGATCGGGAGTTTTGTCCCGGTGCGCATCGTGGCGGCCTACCAGAACTCGCTCCTGGGAGAATTGCAGCGTAACAGCTAAGTCCGCCACGGCGACACGGAGAGAAACAGAAGGATCGAAATTGATATGAACATGAAATAGTGCGGCTCCAGGCCGTTATCCTGTTCAGCGTTGTGAATTCCTCTGTGTTTCTGGGCAGGCGTTATTTGATTTAATGAAGAGAGGCAAGCATGTCCACCGAATCGACACCAGCGCCGGTATCCAACAATTTTTTGCGCACCATTATCGACGACGATCTGAAAAACGGCAAACACGCGTCCATAGTCACCCGTTTTCCGCCGGAGCCGAACGGCTACCTGCATATCGGCCATGCCAAGTCCATCTGTCTCAATTTCGGGCTGGCGCGGGATTTTGGCGGCCGCTGCCATCTGCGCTTCGATGATACCAACCCGGTCAAAGAGGAAACGGAGTATATCGAGTCCATCAAGGAGAGTGTCCGCTGGCTCGGTTTCGACTGGGGCACGGACCTCTATTACGCCTCGGAATATTTCGAGCAGCTCTATCAATGGGCACAGTACCTGATACAGCAGGGCAAGGCCTATGTGGAGGACCTTTCCGCCGAAGAGATTCGCGCCTACCGCGGCACCCTGACCGAACCGGGCAAGGAAAGCCCCTGGCGCAACCGTACCATCGACGAGAACCTCGACCTGTTCCACCGCATGCGGGCCGGCGAGTTTCCCGACGGGGCCAAGGTGCTCAGGGCGAAGATCGATATGGCCTCCCCCAATATCAACCTGCGCGACCCGGTGCTGTACCGCATCATTCACACCACCCATCCTCACGTGGGTGACGCCTGGTGTGTCTATCCCATGTATGATTTTGCCCATGGCCAGTCGGACGCCATCGAGGGTGTCACCCATTCCATCTGCACCCTGGAGTTCGAGGCTCACAAGCCGCTGTACGAGTGGTTCCTGGACAACCTGCCGGTGCCGAACCGGCCGCGGCAGTATGAGTTCGCGCGGCTCAACCTGACCTATGCGGTGATGAGCAAGCGCAAACTCCATGAGCTGGTCAATCTGGGGGTCGTCAGCGGCTGGGATGACCCGCGCATGCCGACCCTGATGGGCATCAGGCGGCGCGGCTACACGCCCGGGGCGGTCCGGGCCTTTTGCGAAATGATCGGGGTAGGGCGCAGCGATTCCTGGATCGATATGTCCATTCTGGAGGAGTGCGTTCGGGCCGACCTGAATGAGTGTGCGCCGCGCGCCATGGCGGTACTCAGGCCGCTCAAGGTCGTGATTGTCAATTACCCGGAAGGGCAGGCCGAGGAGTTTGAAGCACTCGACCACCCCCAGAAGCCGGAGATGGGGAGCCATCAGGTGGCCTTTTCCCGCGAGCTGTTCATCGAGCAGGACGACTTCATGGAAGCCCCACCCAAGGGATTCTTCCGCATGACCCCCGGCAGCGAGGTGCGCCTGCGTTACGCCTATATTGTGCGCTGCACCGGCGTGGTCAAGGACGAAAGCGGCGCCGTAACCGAGGTGCATTGCGAATACGATCCCGCTTCAAGGGGTGGTTCGGCTGCCGACGGCCGGAAGATCAAGGGCACCATCCACTGGGTTTCCCGGGCCCATGCCGTCGATGCCGAGGTCCGCCTGTTCGACCGTCTTTTCAGCGACCCCAATCCCGACCGGGGCGGGGCCGACTACAAGCAGTTCCTCAATCCGCTCTCCGTCGAGGTCATAGAGACCGCCAAGCTGGAGAAAAGCCTGGCCGGTGCCGACCCGGAGACCCGCTTCCAGTTTGAACGCCAGGGATATTTCCGTCCGGACCCTGTGGACTCCCGGCCGGGAAAGCCGATATTCAACCGGATCGTAACCCTCCGGGATGCCTGGACCAAAAAGTAATGCATGAAAGAATGTGACCCAATTATATGAAAAACAAAGAATTTAAATCAGGTTTTGTCTCTATTGTCGGCCGTCCGAACGTGGGCAAGTCCACGCTCTTGAACCGCCTCCTTGGCGAGAAGATCGTGGCGGTTTCGGATAAGCCGCAAACGACCCGGACGATCATTCGTGGTATTCTCTCCGATGAAACGAGCCAGATCGTGTTCGTGGACACGCCCGGCATTCATGCCGCCAAAAGCCGCATGAACCGCGCCATGGTCGATGCCGCCTACGGGGCCATATCGGGTATTGACCTGATCCTCCTGGTGGTGGACGCCACGGCGCCGCGGGATGACGCCTTCATACGGGAAGTGGCAACCAAGGCCGGAGCCCCGGTTTTCCTGGTGTTGAACAAGGTGGATCTGGTGGAGCCCAAGGAACGCCTTTTAGGGCTGATCGCTGCTATCTCGCACCTGCATCCATTTGCCGAGGTGGTGCCGATCTCGGCCCAGGCCGGCAATAATGTGGAGCGCCTGGTGGCCCTGATTCGCGAGCGTCTCCCCGAGGGGGTTGCTTATTTTCCCGACGATATCCTCACCGATCAGCCGGAAAAGGTCATCTGTGCCGAGTTGGTGCGGGAAAAGGTGTTTCGTCTGACCGGCGAAGAAGTCCCCTATGCCACGGCAGTTATGGTTGATTCCTTCAAGGAGCGGGAGAACGGCGTGGTCGCCATCAGCGCCACCATCCTGGTGGAGCGTGCGGGGCAGAAGGGGATCGTGATCGGTAAAAAGGGCGCGATGCTCAAAAAGATCGGCCAGGCTGCCCGGGGTGATATCGAGCGCCTTCTGGGGACCAGGGTCTACCTGGAACTGTTCGTCAAGGTACAGGAGCGTTGGACGGAGCGGACTGCCGTTCTGAGGGAGTTGGGATACGAATGAAACCTATTGTAGCCATAGTCGGCCGTCCCAATGTGGGCAAATCCACCCTGTTCAACCGCCTGCTGGGTCATCGCCGCGCCATTGTGGACGATATGCCCGGCGTGACCCGCGACCGCAATTACGCCACCATCAATCGCTTTGAAAAGCCGTTTCTCCTGATCGATACCGGCGGCTTCGAGCCGGTGACCGAGGACCGCCTGTTGCAACAGATGCGGGAGCAGTCGCGCCTGGCCATGGAGGAAGCCGACGTCATCATCTTCCTGATGGATGCCAGAAGCGGCCTGACCCCGGCCGATGTGGAAGTGGCCGAGATGCTGCGCCGCGTGACGAAGCCGGTCTTCTATGTGGTCAACAAGGTGGACGGCGAAAAGATCGAGAACGAGTCGGCCGAGTTCTATTCTCTTGGCGTGGAGCGTCTCCACACCATTTCGGCCGAACATAATCGCGGCGTTATCGACCTGATGGAGGAGTTGCTGGAGGTATTTCCGCCGGCGGACACCAGCGTGGCCGATGACGAGATTACCCGGATTGCCGTTGTGGGGCGCCCCAATGTGGGTAAATCCTCCCTGGTCAACCGCCTGCTCGGCTTCGAGCGGGTGGTGGCCAATCCCACTGCCGGTACGACCCGCGATTCAGTGGATACCCTCTTTACCTGCAACAAGAAGCCCTATTTGCTGATCGATACCGCCGGTATCCGGCGTAAGGGCAAGACCACCGAGAAGCTGGAGAAATACAGCGTGGTGGACTCTCTGCGCAGCATCGAACGGGCCGACGTGGTCCTGGTTGTCCTCGACGCCGAGGAGGGGGTCACGGAGCAGGACGAGCGCATCGCCGGCTATGTACACGAGGCCGGCAGAGGGTGCGTCTTTGTGGTGAACAAGTGGGATACCCTGGAGAAGGACAACAGCACCCTTGGTGTCTATGTGGACAAGGTCAGGACCGGATTCAAGTACCTGGCGTACGCGCCGATCGTCTTCGTGTCCGCCAAGACCGGCCAGCGTATCGGCAAGATCATGACCACCGTGGATGACGTCATGGGGCAGTATGTACACCGGGTGACAACCTCGGACTTGAACCGGGTCTTTTCCGAGGCCACGGACGCTCACCATGCGCCCCTGGCCCACGGCCGCCGCGTGAAGTTCTACTTCGCCACCCAGGTGGGCACCCGTCCGCCCTCCTTTGTCATCTTCACCAACCAGCCGGATAGCATTCACTTTTCCTATGAGCGTTATCTTATTAACCGATTCAGAGAGTCCTTCGGTTTCGATGGTGTGCCGATCCGGATCATCTTCAGGGGGCGCGAGAAAAACGGCGCGGCCCGCCGGCCCCAGGCCAAGCGCGAGCGGCGCTGATAAAGGCTTTACTTTGCCGACGCTGATAGTTTACTATTTCAGCCGGTTTTTTACCTTTTTCCACACAGGTGGGGCATTTCCGTATGAGTCTTGTCGGAAACCTTGAAGAGCTTGGGCTGGGCGAGATCCTGCAGTTGATCAGCCTCAGCCGGAAGACCGGGGTGCTTTCCCTCCACAGCAGGGGGCGGGAAGGCTCGATCGTCTTTAAACAAGGCCTGGTGGTAAAAGCGCTTTCCTCCACCTTTCGCATGAGCCTGGGAGAGGTGCTCATCCAGAAAGGCGTCATCAATCAGGATATTCTCCGCAAGGCCCTTGCGCTTCAGCAGGAAAGGGGGTTTTGCGAATATCTGGGAGTGCTCCTGTCCAAGCGTTTCGCCGTTTCCCATGAAACAATCGAAGTGGTGGTTCGCGAACAGATCGAGCAGGTTGTCATGTCGTTGTTTGCCTGGGTTGAAGGCACGTTCGACTTTGAGGCCCAGGAAGGTATCGAGCCCATTGACGGCGGCATTGTCGATCCGTTGCAATTCATGCTTTCCAAGGGGCTTAATCCGCAATTTCTGGCAATGGAGGGAGCCCGGGTCGTCACCGAGAGCCGCGCCGCCGCCGAAGAGGACCACGACCGCGGCGGGGACGAAACCGATGAAGCGGAAATAACCTTTGACCTCTCCGATGTGGTCGTCTCGCCGGATGACGCGCTGGAGCAGGCGGTCGTCCGCCCGTTGGTGATCGTTGACGATGACGGTACGACACTGAAAACCCTGGCGGGACTGTTGCAGGAGAACGGCTTCGAGGTTCATGCCATGACCAGCAGCGAAGATACGCTGATCAAGGTTGACGGCCTTTGCCGTGGCGGGCAACATCCCACGGTCCTTGTGGATCTGATCATGCCCAGGATGGACGGTTCGGGCGTTCTTGGCGGGATCGAATTACTGGAGCTGCTCCATAACAATTTCAGGGATATTTCCATTCTGGTGATGACGGACTATCACCACGTGGACGCAGAGAAGAAAATCGGCGACATGGGGTATCGCTGTGTCATGAAGCCTCACCGTGCCGAGTGCTCTTCGCCGGAAGGCCTGAGGGGATTTCTGCCGTTGCTTCTTGAGGAGATCCGGCGGGTGGAGGCAGACGAACCGGGCCACGGGTAACAGGAACGAAAGCTATAGCAAAGGATTGCGCGGAATCAGTACCGGGCAGCGCAGAAACTTTGACGTTATATGCAAAGGTGTATCGGGTGAACCAAAAGACAATACTGATAACGGATGATTCAATGGCCTTGCGGGCCATGCTGGTGTCCATTGTCGAGTCCCTGGGCGATTTTCGCATCGTTGAGGCCGCCAATGGTTTCGAGGCCCTGCGCCTTCTGCCGCGGGAACGTGTGGACCTTATCTTCACGGACATCAACATGCCCGACATCAACGGCCTTGAACTGATCAGCTACCTGCGGAATAATCCCAATTACCAGAGCATTCCGGTCGTTATCATCTCCACCGAAGGAAGCCAGAGCGACATCGAAAAGGGGAGAATGCTCGGCGCCAATGACTATATCGTCAAACCGTTTGAAAGCTCTGATTTGGAGAATATCATCGCAAAGTACCTTGGTGACCGCCAAGGGTGACGGACTTGCCGCATGACTGACAACAATCCACTTATGAATAAGTCTGTGCGGGATTTTCTGGCCGAAGCCGAGGAGATTGTCGAACACCTCGGTTCCGAACTGGCCGATCTTGCTGATTCGGCCGATTCCGGGGACATCAATCCCGACCTGCTGAATTCCATTTTCCGGGGAGCCCACTCTCTAAAAGGTTTGGCGGGCATGTTTGGCTTCACGGGAATTTCCGAATTGTCCCACAATATGGAGAATCTTCTGGATTGGCTTCGGCTGGGCAAACTCAAGCTCGATACCGCTGTGATCGCCGTACTGCTGGAATCCCACGATGTTCTGCTCTCCCTGGTGCGGAGCCTGTCCGAAGGGGATGCCGGCGGGTATGACGGGAAGGTTGCCGCATGTGTGTCCCGGATCAACGCCTGCCTGGGAAAACCATCCCTCGATGCACCGCAGGCTTCGCCTCTGGACGTGTTGGGGCTTTCCGAACAGGTGCTGAAATCCCTCACGGAATATGAGGAACACCGCCTGCTGGAGAATCTCTCCAGGGGCAAGAATATCTACAGTGTTCATGCAACGCTCGATTTGGCGACCTTTGACCAGGAACTGGCAAGGATTTCCGATGCGATCAAGACCTGCGGCGAAATCATCAGCACCCTGCCCAGCATGAGCAGCAATCTGGAAACCAACATTGATTTCGACATCCTGGCCGGTTCCGACCTGGCATTTGAAGAGTTTTCCCAGGCCACGCGACACGACAATGTGACCCTGACGCTCTTGAGAGGGGGGACGCAACCGCCCGCCCCCCCTGCGCCGGCAGTGCCGGATACCGCCCGTCCCGTCCCGGAAAGCCCCGAAAGTCCGGAAAGCGCCGAGACCCCTGCACCACCGGCCGTACAGGCCACTGCCCCGGACAGTTCTGCCGCAGGAACACCGCTCCCGTCCGCCAAGAGCATCAGTCGCACGGTCCGCGTAGATATTGGAAAACTCGACGAGCTGATGAATATCGTCGGAGAACTTGTCCTGGCTCATTCCTCGATCGCCGCCCTGGCGGAGCGGCTGCGGCGCGATCGCTTTTCCCAGCTGGCTGTCGAACTGGGCAAGTCCGCCAAGGTGCTGGAACGCAAGTTGACCGATCTGCAGAAGGGGGTCATGGATATCCGCATGATCCCGGTAGGGCAGCTCTATGAGAAGATGTCCCGTATTGTCCGCACCATCTCCCGCGAGCAGGGTAAAAAAGTGGAACTGCTTTTCTACGGAGCGGATACGGAACTGGACAAGCTGATTGTGGAAGATATTTCCGATCCGATGATGCACATTATCAGGAATGCCATCGATCACGGGATCGAGAGCCCGGAAAAACGCCTGGCGGCGGGTAAGAATGAAAAGGGCGTCATAAAGATTTCGTCCTATCAGAAGGGAAACCACGTCGTTATCGAGGTCGAGGACGACGGCGGCGGCATAGATGTGGAAAAGGTTAAGGCCCGGGCGTTTCAGAAGGGTTTCGTGCAGGACCCGAATGCCGTCTCCGATAAAGAGGCGCTCGAATTTATCTTCCTTCCCGGCTTCTCCACGACCGATCAGGTGAGCGAGGTTTCGGGGCGCGGCGTCGGCATGGACGTGGTCAGGAACAACATTGCCGCCATTTCGGGCATGGTCGATATTGAAACCACGCCCGGCTTGGGTACCCGTTTCATCATAACCCTGCCGATTACCCTGGCCATCATCAAGTCTCTGATCATCTCCTGCGCCGGCAGAACCTACGCCCTGCCGGTGACGTCGGTGCTGGAGTCGCTGATCCTGACCGGAGCGGATCTCAAAACCGTGGAGCGGCGTGAGGTCACGCAACTGCGGGAGACTACGCTGCCTCTCCTCAGGCTGGAGGAGTTTCTCTGTCTGAACCGCCCAACGGAACGCCCCGCCGAGTTTTATGCCGTGGTGGTCGGCGTGGCCGAGAAACGGCTGGGCATCGTGGTCGATGAACTCCTCGGCCAGCAGGACATCGTCATCAAGTCTCTGGGAGAAGGCCTCCGGCGTTTCCCCGGCATCGCCGGAGCGGCCGATCTGGGAGACCAGCGGACGATCCTGGTGCTGGATGTGGGCGGCATAATCAACGACACCATGAGATCCGGGAGCTAAGGCCATGTACAAAGCCTTTTTCGGGTTTCGGGAGAAACCGTTCGGCAAGACCCCCGATCCCCGCTTTCTTTTTCTCAGCGCGGGGCATGAAGAAGCCCTGGCCCGCCTGGAGTTTGTGCTGGAGGAACGGGAAATGGCCGTCCTTACCGGTGAGATCGGCTGCGGCAAGACGACGCTCTCGCGGGCTCTGATGGACCGGCTGGGGGATGGCTACCATTTTTGTTACATCGTGAATCCCCGGTTGACGGGGTTGGAATTCCTGCGGACCACGGCACGCCTGCTCGACGTGGAGGCCCCGGCAGCACTGAAGGACGAGCTGTTGGAGCAGATCAATACGGTCGTCTACCAGAGCTTCCAGAAGGGAATCTGTCCGGTCATCGTGGTAGATGAAGCACAGATGATCTCCGATGCGGAGGTGTTTGACGAGATCCGCCTGCTGACCAATTTTCAACTGGACGACCGCAATCTTTTGTCGGTCATTATCATGGGGCAGCCGGAATTACGCCCCATGCTGGCTTCGTCCCGTTTTGAACCCCTGCGGCAGCGGATTGCCCTCAACTATCATCTTGAGCCGCTGACGCTTGAAGAAACCATGGAATATCTCGATTTCAGGCTTGAAAAGGCCGGCGGCATGCCGGGGTTATTCACCCCCGATGCCGTCCAGAAGATTTTTGAGCTGACCGGCGGCGTGCCACGCAAGATCAACTCCCTTGCCACCAATGCCCTGCTGGTCGCCTACGGCAGTGACGCTGCGCTGATCGACTCGGCGATTATCGATGAGATTAAAGACGAACTGATGATGTAGGGGATTCCGACTCGCATGAACCTGGCAAAGATACGGCAGAAGATCAGGAACAAACAGGCGTCTCAACAGGTAGTTGAGACGGATCGCCTTGGCCAGGCCGCGCCCGTGGATGTCCCCGTGCCGCGGGCCGACTCTCCGGCTTCCCCTGTTGTTGCCGATGATCGCCCATCGCTCGCCGGTACGGCAGCCGCACCGGTTGTCGAGCCCGGTCGTGAGCCGGTGCCGCGCCGGGCGAGGGATATGGACCCGCTTGATATCATCCTGGCGGGGCGGGCGGCGGCCGGATGCGACGACGACCTGCCGCTGGCGTCCGAAGACAAGGCGGCCCAGGAACTTGAAGAGTATGAGGAAATACTCTGTTTCCGGATCTCCGATGAGATATACGGCATCAACATCATGGAACTCAAGGAGATCATCAAGCCCCGTGAAGCAACCGAGGTCCCCCGCACCCCGCCGTTCATCATGGGAGTGATTTCGTTACGGGGCATCATAATTCCGGTCTTCAACATGCGTGAACGCCTTGGCCTCCGCCAGGGAGAGCAAAGCGGCCGTGAACGCATTGTGATCGTGAAGCGTAGTGAAGGGTTCACCGGCCTGCTGGTTGATGAGGTTATCAAGGTCGTGCGCATCGGGAAAGAAGGGCGAGAACCGGCGCCGGCTGTTCTCGAAGGGATCGACCGCGATTTTGTCTGCGGGATCGGCCGCACCGGCGCCATGATGATTATCCTGCTCAACGTGGCGAGCATTGCCGATATCAGCCTCTACTGAATAAGCCCGGCCCGGCGGCCATGCCGGGCTACGCGTCAATGATGGTGGTCGTGACGGAGCACGTGACAACGTATGAAAAATGACCTGCAAAATATCCAACTGGCCTGCTTCAGCCTGGGCGACAGACTCTTTGCGGTCGATATCATGCGCATCAAAGAGATTATCGTGCCGCAGAAACTAGCCGGTCTGCCCAGGGAATCGGAATTGCTGGAAGGGGTCATCAACCTGCGCGGCGAGGTGATTCCGGTCATGGATATGCGTAACCGGTTCGGGATGGCGAAGGCCGTCGAGCATATTCCAGGCCGGCTCCTGATCGTGTCACTTCAGCGGCAAATGCTGGCGCTGGCTGTGGATGACGTACTTGAGGTCATCACTGTTCCGGTCGGCGGGATCAAGCCCGCTCCGGACGTGGTGGATGGAATCGGGATGGAATTTGTACTGGGGATCTGTTTTTCCCGCGAGCAGATGTTCATGATCCTTGATATCGACTCCCTGTTTTGTCCGTCTGATGTCCGCCAGGAGCTCGTACATGGATAATCGGGAAAAGGTACGCAACTCCCTCAAATCTTCCGACGAAGAGCTGCGCCGCGCCGCCATCGATTCCCTGCGCGGCGAAGACCCCGGCGAAGTGTGTGGGTTGATCTTTACCGCCATGGGAGACGAGAGCTGGCGGGTACGCAAGGAAGCGGTCAATGTCTTTGTGGCGGCGGGGCCTTCGAGTGAACTTATCACTGCGCTCCTGGAGTTGTTGCGTGACGAAGACAATGCAGGCTTGAGAAATTCCGCCGCCGAGGCGATCATCATGCTTGGCGTTCTGGCGGCACGGCAGTTGAAAGCGCTTGCCGGAGATGCCGACGCCGGTGTGCGGAAGTTTGCCATCGACATGATGGGAGGCATCGGGAGTGCGGAGTTTGTTCCGGTATTGCTTGCCGCCCTCCATGATCCTGATGTGAATGTTTCGGCCGCCGCGGCCGAGCATCTCGGCACCATCGGGGATACGGGAACCGCAGCGGAACTTCTCGCGGCAATTGCGACGAACGAGAATGTTTTTTTTCGTTTCAGCGCCCTCTCTGCCTTGGGAAAACTGGGGATTCCCGCACCGGTACCCGCGGAAATCGAAAAACTTGTCGGGCAGGAGATCTTCAGCAAGGTCATCTATGACTGCCTTGGGAGCATCGGCGATCATACGGCGGCGCCCATCCTGCAGGAGGGGTTTCTCTCCGGCCAGAAGAGTGCCCGTTGCGCTGCCGTCAAGGCTTTCAATCGTATTTTTCAGCGTTCATCCGCTCCGGAGCGGCAGGGCCTGGCCGATTCATTGCGGCGATTGTCGGGCAGCGAGGTCGTGCCGGCCTTCATCGAGCTGCTCGATGCCGAGGGACCGGATACGGCGCTGGCGGAAGCTGTGACGAATCTGCTCGGGGTTATTGGGGATGCGCGCGCGGCCGTGCCCCTTTTGGCGTCATACCTCACGGAACGGCTTTCAAACCCGGCGCTCAATGCCCTTGCCGCTCTCGGTCCAACCGGTATGGATGCCTTGCGCGGGTTCTATCACCATGCCGATGAAAAGTTGTGCGGGGCCATTTGCACGCTATTTGGAGAATTGGGGTATCAGGCTGGAGATAGCCTGATTCGCGAGGCGTTGCACGATCCTTCGCCATCGGTACGCAGGGCTGCGGTGCAAGCTGCCGGCCAACGGGGATTATCTGACTGCATATCGGAGATCATCGGCCAACTGGATGGGGCAGACGATGATTTCAGAGGGGCGATCGTCTCCTGTCTTCAGGTTTTGACCAGGAAGGACAGCGCCCCAGTCAGGGAGGTTGCATGTCAACTGGCCGATTCCGAACAACCGCAACGCCGGCGGGATTCGGCGTTGCTTTTTGCGACTCTCGGCGATGCCGGCCACCTGTCACGGCTCGTCAAAGACGAAGAGCCTTCGGTGCGACAGGCCGCGGCCGCTGCGATTGGAAAGCTGCAAACCCCTTCCTTGCAGGGCTTTTTGCAAATTGCCCTGGTGGATGAAGCCCCGGAAGTGCGCATGGTGGCTGCCGAGGCCCTGGGGGAGTCGGGCGACTCCGATGCAGTCGGCCCATTGACGCTGGCCTTGCGTGATGATGACTCACGGGTGCAATGTGCTGCCCTTAAGAGCATTGCCCGTCTGGACCGGATGAATATCCTGGATGTGATCCGCTCGCTGCTTCCCGCTGCCGGAGGACTGCTTACCATCACCTGTCTTGAAGTCCTGGCGCCTTTGGCAGATGATGCCGCCCTGGACCTTGTTGAGACGGTCATCGACAACAGGGATGAAGAATTAGCCAAATTGGCACTCAGCATCCTATCCCGTCACGATTGTGAGCGTATCGCGCGTAATGCCGCCCGGCTTTTTGCCCATCCCTACGCGGGTATCAGGTATGACGCGGCCGTGGCCCTGGCGGCTCTTCCCGGCCGGCAGGCCCGGAAGAGCCTGAAGACTGCCCTGGAAAAGGAAGAAAACAATCTTGTCAGGGACTTGATGAAACGTCTGTTGAAGGGGATCGCATGACCTTGTCCCTGGATATAGGACAACCCATGTCCGATGACGAGTTCCGGACCATACGGGACAGCATCTACAGTCATTGCGGCATTTACTTCGACGATGACTCCAAATATCTTCTGGAGAAACGCCTTGCCCGCCGTCTCTCCACCCTGAATCTGAGCAGTTATCGCGAATATTATCACTTCCTGAAATACGACCGGAACAAGGATCAGGAAATGATGGACATCATGGATGTCCTTACGACCAATGAAACCTATTTTTTCCGGGAATCGTTCCAGCTTGCCGCCTTTACGGATGAGATCATTCCCGAACTCATACGAGTCAAGTCCGGCCGGGGTGATCGTACGTTGCGCATTTGGAGCGCCGGCTGTTCCACAGGTGAAGAACCGTACACCATAGCCATGCTGCTCCGGGACATACCCGCCCTGCGAGGCTGGAAGATCGAGATCATCGGCACGGACATCAGCCAGCGGGTCCTTCAGCATGCCCGGCGCGGCGTCTATACCAAGTCGTCGTTTCGCGCAACCGACGGGAGCTATATCAAGCGCTTTTTTTACGAGTGCGACGGGGGGCTGAAGGTAACGGACGCTATCCGGGAAATGGTTACCATCAGCCATCTCAACCTTTTCGACAAGATTCGGATGATGGTGCTTGGCAAGATGGACCTTATCTTTTGCCGCAATGTGATCATCTATTTCGATCTGGCCGCAAAGAAGAGGGTCGTTGAAGAGTTTCACCGGGCCCTCAATGACGGAGGCTTTCTGCTTTTGGGACATTCCGAGTCGCTCATGAACGTCACCACGCTTTTCACCCTGCGCCACTTCAAAAATGATATGATCTATCAGAAGCCGGGGCGTTGTGCATCGGGAGGCGGTCAATGAGAAAGCTCAAGGTGCTTGTCGTTGACGATTCGGCCTTCAGCAGGCGTACCATAACCAGGATGCTCGAAGGGCTTGAGTGCATTGAGGTGATAGGCTATGCGACCAACGGCGAGGAAGGGATACACAAGGTGGCAACCCTTAAACCGGACCTTGTCACCCTTGACCTTGAAATGCCGCAAATGGATGGTTTTACGCTTCTGCGCATCCTGACGATGCGTTATTCAACCCCGGTGATTATCATAAGTGCCTTGAGCAGTGCCGACAAGGTGTTCAAGGCGTTGGAACTGGGCGCTCTGGATTTTGTGGCAAAGCCGTCCGGCGGCGCCTCGAACGATCTGCTGCTGATCAAGGAAGACCTTCAGCAAAAAATCCTCCAGCTCATCAATCTGGAGCCGCTGAAACTGAAGCAGCCACCATCCTTGCCGCCACCGGAAAGGGGGCGCGACGACGTGAGGCGTGCTGCCGCCAGCGTGGTCGGCCAATCGCCTTTCGATATTGTTGCCATTGGCGCCTCGACGGGCGGCCCGCCGGCACTGCAATTCCTTTTCTCCGCATTTACGAGGGCATACCCCTTTGCCGTGGTGGTTGCGCAACATATGCCGTCCGGTTTTACCCATGCCTTTGCCGAGCGTTTGAATCGGGCCTCCAGATTCGAGATAAAGGAGGCCGAGGATGGCGACCCGGTTCTTCCGGGAAAGGTGCTGATAGCGCCCGGAGGCATGAACCTGGTGGTAGAGGTGCGCGACGGGCGGGTGGTTGCACGGGTGGTTCCCCCCACGAGTGCCGACCGTTACGTGCCCTCGGTGGATGTCATGCTGGAATCCTGTGCCGCGATCTGCAAAAAACGCATGATTGCCGTAATCCTGACCGGCATGGGAAATGACGGCACCAAGGGAGTCCGGCAGGTGAAAGCCAACGGAGGCTTTGTCATCGCCGAATCCGATGAAACAGCCGTTGTTTATGGCATGCCCCGCGAAGCGGCCGCCACGGGTCTTGTGGACAGGATTGTGCCCATGCAGCTCGTACACCGCGAAATTCTGGCGAAGGGCGCGTTTTTATAAAGTTTATCAATAAAAGCATGTGGTTTTTGGCGCTCTTTGCATCTCCGTGAGCTTGAGCGAACGTGAGTAGAGCGGGTGAGAGAGCTGTTTTGAGTGTTTCTCTGAGGCACATGTTTTTTCCGGGTTTAAATCAACTGTTCAGAAAGGAACATGATTGTGGAACTGAAGTACATCCCCAAGGATATCGAACAGAAGTGGCAGCGCTGCTGGGAGGAATCGGCAGCCTTCGCCGTCACCGAAGACCAGAACAAGAAAAAGTACTACTTGCTGGAGATGTTTCCCTATCCCTCCGGCAGGATTCATATGGGTCATGTGCGCAACTATTCCATCGGCGATGTGGTCGGCAGGTTCAAGAAAATGCGCGGTTTCAACGTGCTGCACCCCATGGGGTGGGACGCCTTCGGGATGCCGGCCGAAAACGCCGCCATCCAGAACAAGAGCCACCCGGCCAAGTGGACCTATGAAAACATCGATTATATGCGCGGCCAGCTCAAGAAGATGGGGCTTTCCTACGATTGGGGCCGCGAACTTGCCACCTGCGATGTGGAATATTACCGATGGGAGCAGAAGATATTCCTGGAAATGCTCGCAAAGGGGCTGGCGTACAAAAAGACCTCCTTTGTCAACTGGTGCCCGAAATGCGAGACCGTGCTGGCTAACGAGCAGGTCGAAGACGGCGCATGCTGGCGTTGCGACAGCGAGGTGAAGCAGAAGGAGCTGGATCAGTGGTTCTTCCGCATTACCGATTATGCCGAGGAGCTGTTGGACTGGACCTTCAAGCTTCCCGGGTGGCCGGAACGGGTGCTGGTCATGCAGCGCAACTGGATCGGCAAGAGTATCGGCTGTGAGATCGATTTCCCCCTGGAGGGCCGCAGTGAAGCCGTCCGGGTCTTTACGACCCGCCAGGATACCGTCTTCGGCGCCACCTTCATGTCCCTGGCCCCCGAACACCCCATGGCCCAACAGATAACGACCCCCGACAGGAAGGCTGAGGTCGATGCCTTTATCGAAAAGGTCAAGAAAACCGACCGCATCAAGCGAACCGCCGAAGACTTTGAAAAAGAAGGGGTGTTCACCGGCTCGTACTGCATCAACCCCCTCACCAAGGCCCGCATGCCGGTGTATCTGGCCAACTTCGTCCTGACGGACTATGGCACCGGCGCGGTCATGGCGGTTCCGACCCACGACCAGCGTGACTTTGAATTTGCCCGCAAATATTCGCTGCCGCTCCAGGTCGTGATCCAGCCGGAAGGTGAAGAACTCGATACCGCCGCTATGCAGGCCGCCTTTACCGAGGTCGGAACGCTGGTCAACTCGGGCAGGTTCGACGGCCTGAGGAGCGATGCCGCCAAAGAGACCATCGCCGATTATCTGGAGCAGGAGGGGATCGGCAAGAAGACGGTCAATTTCCGTTTGCGCGATTGGGGCATCTCCCGGCAACGCTACTGGGGCAATCCCATCCCGGTAATCTACTGCGACAGCTGCGGTGTGGTGCCGGTGCCGGAAAAGGATCTGCCGGTACGGCTTCCCATGGACGTGGAGTTCAGCGGGGAAGGAGGCAGCCCTCTGGCCAAGCAGGATACCTTCGTCAACTGCACCTGCCCCCTGTGCGGCAAGCCGGCGCGGCGCGAAACCGACACCATGGACACCTTTGTCGAGTCGTCCTGGTATTTCCTGCGTTATTGCTGCCCCGACTTCCAGGACGGCCCCCTGGACCGCAAACGGGTGGATTACTGGATGTCCGTTGACCAGTATATCGGGGGTATCGAGCATGCGGTTTTGCATCTTCTGTACGCCCGCTTCTTTACCAAGGTATTGCGCGACCTCGGATACATATCCTGTGACGAGCCCTTCTCCAACCTGCTGACCCAGGGCATGGTCATCAAGGACGGCGCCAAGATGAGCAAGTCCAAGGGTAATGTGGTCGATCCCAATGCCCTCATCGAGCGCTACGGCGCCGATACAGCCCGTCTTTTCTCCCTGTTCGCGGCGCCTCCGGAAAAGGACCTGGATTGGAGCGACCAGGGGGTTGATGGTTCCTACCGTTTCATCAACCGCGTATGGAAGCTGGTCCACGACCGCTTGGATCTGGTCAAAAACGCCGGTGCCCCGGACCTGGCGGCGCTTACGTCGGAAGAGCGCGCCTTGCGCCGCGCCGTGCACAAGACCATCAAAAAGGTGACCGAGGACATTGAAGAGCGGTTCCATTTCAATACCGCCATAGCTTCGGTCATGGAACTGCTCAACACGCTTCAGCCGTCGGATCTTCAAACACCCCAGTTTGCCGCCGTCATGAAGGAAGCCCTGGAAACCACGGTGCTGCTGCTGGCTCCGTTCGTCCCGCACGTTAGCGAGGAATTGTGGCAGCGCCTCGGGAACACCACCCCCCTTTCCCGGACCTCCTGGCCGGAATATGACCGGGATGCGGTTGTTGACGAAGAGGTGTTGGTCGTGGTCCAGGTGAACGGCAAGCTCCGCTCCCGGGTCACGGTGCCTGCGGGGACCGGCGAAGAGGAACTCAAGGCAAGCGCCCTGGCGGATGAGAAGGTGCTCCCATTCCTTGAGGGAAAACAGGTGCGCAAGGTGGTCTGCGTGCCGGGCAAATTGGTTAACATCGTGGTGGGGTAGGGGGGTATATGTCTTTCAAGGGATTCCGCCTGGTCCCGCTGCTTCTGCTCTGCTGCCTGTCGTTTCTTTCGGGGTGCGGCTATCGCTTCGCCGGAACGGCCGAAAACAGGATAGCGGCAAACCAGTCCCTCTGGGTGGCGTTCATCGACAACGAGACGATCAGTCCCACTGCGCAGACCGTGATACGGCGGGCACTGTATGAGGAGTGCCATGCCATGCGGGGGCTGTATCCCGCGAACAAGGATGCGGAGGCCGATCTCAGGGTGCGGGGCAAGCTGACCTCCTATACCCTCAAGGTGGTTTCGTATTCCGCAATCGACCAGGCAAAGGAATACCGCCTGTCGATTGCCGTTGACCTGGAACTGCTCCGGAAAGGCGGGGCCGTACCGGTCTGGAAAGGTGCTGTCCAGGCATCGCAGGATTTTCCCGCATCCACCGACCTGGCGCTCCAGCACAATGCCGAGGAAAGTGCCCTTCAGGCTGCTTCCCGAACCCTGGCACGCAAGTTTCTCGTTTCCGTGGAACAGGCCTACTGATCATGACCGCACAAGAGTTCGAAACCGCCCTGGGCAAAGGGACCATACCGGCGCTCTGCTACCTGTACGGCGAGGAAACGTTCCTGATCGACCGTGCGGTGCGCCTATTGCTGGAGCGGTCCATCGACCCTTCGCTCAAGGACTTCAACTTCAACGTCTTCTACGGCAATGAAACCAAAGGGGTCGAGATTCTCGACGCCGCCCAGACCCTGCCCATGTTCGCCGAGCGGCGGGCTGTTTTGGTAAAACGTGCGGATGCGCTTAAGGCGGATATCCTGGAGAGCCTGCTGCCCTATGTGAGAAACCCGGCGGCAACCACCTGCCTCGTGTTTACCGGCGCCAAGATCGACCAGCGCAAGAAGTTCTTCCAGGAACTCAAGAAACTGGGATGCCTGGTGGAATTCAAGCGGCTCTACGACAACAAGTTGGGCGGCTTTATCCAGAGCGAGGCCGCGGCCCAGGGAAAGACGATCGACCCGGCCGCAAGCGGGTTGCTGTCCCTTCTGATCGGCAACAACCTCCAGGAGCTGTCGTCCCAGATTGAAAAACTGGCTGTCTACTGCGGCGACCGGCCCCGGATAACCGTGGAGGACGTGCGTACCATCGCCAGCAGCAGCAAGGCCTTTACCGCCTTCGAGCTGGCCCGTTTCGCAGGCATGCGCGACCTGCAGAACGCCCTGAGGAGCCTGGGGGCGCTCTTTCGCGACGGCGAGGATGCGCCGATGATGATCGGCGCCCTGACCCGGCATTTTCGCCAGTTATGGCGGATCAGGGAGCTGCTGGACCGCAAGGTGGCCCAAGCCGATATCGGCCGCGAACTGAATATCCACACGTTTTTTCTGGGAGAGTTGGTTCTGCAGGCGAAAAACTTTTCGCGAGGAGAACTGGGAAGGCTGTTCGAGGAGCTTTTTCGCTGTGACGTGGCGTCAAAGACCGGCGGCGGGCAACCCTATACCCTGATGCACGGCCTCGTGGTCGGGATCTGCACGCCAGCAATAGCACACTAATTCCGTGAACGTTTTGAATGTTTTGTCGGGTCCCGGAAGAATGGCGGCCGATATGCAGATACGAAAAAAGGGAACACCCACCATGTGGGAGTTCCCTTTCGTTATTTATGTAGCGTGTCCTAGCCCAGGGTATTGACGAGCTTGGTCAGGCGCGACACGTTCCTGGAGGCGTTGGAGCTGTGGATGACACCCTTGGAGGCGGAGGCATCGATGACCGGAATGGCGGCCTTCAGGGCACTGGCGGCGGCCTCCTTGTCGTTGGCCTCGACAGCCTCACGCACCCGCTTGATATATGTCTTCAGCGTTGAGGTGACATGCCGGTTGCGGGCATTCCTCTTGGCGTTCTGTTTAATCCTTTTGATTGCCGACTTATGATGTGCCAAACTGCACCTCCGTATGATTCTTTTCGCGTGTAATGTCTAAATTGAAGCTAGTTTACTAACACCAGTTAGGTGGCGTTGTCAAGAAAAATTATGACAACATCCGTACCCGCCTGCCCTCCACGCGAATCTTTTCTGCACAGTAGAGGCGCACCGCTTCGGGATAGATACGATGTTCCTCGTGCTGGATGCGGGCCGCGAGGGTTTCCTCGGTGTCGTTTTCCTGGACGGGGACGACCGCCTGGAGGATTATGGGGCCGGTATCGGTGCCGCAGTCCACGAAATGAACCGTGCAACCGGTGAAACGGACGCCGTAGTCAAGGGCCTGCTGCTGCGCATGCAACCCCGGAAAAGCCGGTAAGAGAGCGGGGTGGATGTTCATGATGGCATGGGGAAACGCATGTACCATAACATCGGTGAGTATCCGCATGAAACCGGCCAGGATGACCAGTTCAACATCATGGCCCCGCAGAATCTCAACCAGCGCGGCATCATAATCCCGGCGGCTGGCGTATGCGCCGTTCTCATGAATGATGGCCGGGATGCCGTGTTGTTCCGCGCGCCTCAGGGCAAAGGCATCCCGCTTGTTGCTGACCACGCAGACGATGCGGCCGTTGATGTCGTGCGCCTCGATATGGTCGATAACGGCCTGCAGGTTGGTGCCGTTTCCCGACACCAGCACCGCCAGCCTGACAGGCGCGCCGTCGCCCATTATCCCTCCACCAGTTCGACGCACTCGCCGCCTGCCGGGCAGGTGGCTATGGCGCCGATAACCCAGGCCTGTTCGCCAAGGCCTTTCAAGCGGTAGACGATATCTTCGGATTCCTGTTCCGACACAGCCACGACCATGCCGATCCCCATGTTGAAGGTGCGGTACATCTCGTCGCGCTCGACGTTGCCGGCATCCTGCATGATATGGAACAGGGGTTGCCGTTCCCACCGGTTCAGATGGATGGTGGCCTTGCACCCCTTGGGCAGGATGCGGGGAATGTTTTCCAGCAGCCCGCCGCCGGTGATATGGGCAATGCCGTTGATCCTGAAATCCTTGAGCAGGTTCAGGATGGAACGGATATAGATGCGGGTCGGCGTCAGCAGCTCTTCGCTGACGGTCCGGCCGGTGCCGTCCAGTTGGGAGTCCAGGTTCAGCCCCATACGTTCGAAGATAAGCTTGCGGGCCAATGAGTAACCGTTGCTGTGGAGCCCGCTGGAGGCGATGCCGATCAGGTGGTTGCCCACTGCAATGCCCGAACCGTCGATGATGTTGTCCCGTTCCACGACCCCCACGGAAAAGCCGGCGATATCGTATTCTCCGTCAGCGTAGAAACCGGGCATCTCGGCTGTTTCCCCGCCGATCAGGGCGCAGCCCGCCTGTTTGCATCCTTCGGCAATCCCTTTGACGATGTCCGCCGCCTTTTCGGGAAGAAGCCTGCCGGTCGCCAGGTAATCGAGAAAAAAGAGCGGCTCGGCCCCCTGGACGACGATGTCGTTGACGCACATGGCAACCAGGTCGATTCCCACGGTATCATGACGGTCGGCCATAAAGGCTATCTTGAGCTTGGTGCCGACGCCATCGGTCCCGGACACGAGAACCGGATTTTTGTATTTGGCCGTATTTAATGAAAACAGGCCGCCGAAACCGCCGATATCCGCCATGACCTCCGGCCTGGATGTGGCTTTGACCAACGGCTTGATCATGTTGACAAAGCTGTTGCCGGCGGCTATGTCAACCCCGGCGTCCTTGTACGTTATCCTTTGTTCACTCAAACTATCCACCTCCTTAAATGAAAAACTTTTGTAAAACACGGGCCGTGAAATGTCAATTTCAAACTGCCGAAAGCCACTCTGTTTCGCCCCGGAGCGGCATCGGCCAGCCAACAACAGCTTGACAATACGGGGGTACTCCGCATAATATCTGGGCACGCTCACATTAGCGGGGGGTATATGCAGTCGAGCCGGCTGGGAGAGATCCTGGTAAAAAATAATCTGATCACCAAGGAACAGCTTGCCAAAGCGCTTGAGGAGCAGAAACTTTCCGGCGGCCAGATGCGCCTCGGTACGGTCCTGATCAAGCAAAACGCCATCAGCGACCAGAGCCTTACCTCTTTTCTCTCCAAACAGTACGGTGTCCCCGCGGTAAACCTGTCCGATTATGACATAGATTCAGCCGTCATCAAGGCCATTCCCCAGGAAGTTGTCCAGAAGTATCAGCTCATACCGGTCAATCGCGCCGGCGCAACGTTGATCGTCGCGGTCAGCGACCCCTCGAATCTGTTCGCCATCGAAGACATCAAGTTCATGACCGGCTACAATGTGGAGATGGTGGTCGCGTCGGAAACGGACATCAAGACCGCCATCGACAAGCATTACGACCAGTCCGCATCCTTGGCCGATGTCATGGGCGATATGGATTTTGAGGATGTGGAAGTCGTCGGCGACGCCGAAGATGTGGATGTCAACTCCCTGGAGAGGGCCACCGAGGACGCCCCGGTCGTCAAGATGGTCAACGCCATTCTGCAGGACGCCATCAGGAAAAAGGCGAGCGATATTCACATCGAGCCTTACGAAAAGGTATTCCGTGTCCGTTACCGTATCGATGGTGTACTCTACGAGGTGATGAAGCCGCCGCTCAAGTTGAAGAACGCCATCACCTCCCGTATCAAAATCATGTCGGAACTGGATATTGCCGAACGCCGCCTGCCTCAGGACGGGCGTATCAAAATCAAGCTTGGCGGCGGAAAGGACATGGATTTCCGCGTTTCGGTGCTGCCGACGCTGTTCGGCGAGAAGATCTGCCTGCGGCTTCTGGATAAGAGCAATCTGCAAACGGACCTGACCAAGCTGGGTTACGAACCGGATGCCTTGGCGCACTTTCTGCGTGAAATCCATAAACCGTTCGGCATGGTGCTGGTCACCGGTCCCACCGGGAGTGGCAAGACGGTTTCCCTTTATTCGGCCCTTGCCGAACTCAACAAGGTTTCCGAGAACATCTCGACCGCCGAAGACCCGGTTGAATTCAACTTTGCCGGGATCAATCAGGTGCAGATGCACGAGGACATAGGCCTTAACTTTGCGGCGGCCCTGCGCTCGTTCCTGCGGCAGGACCCCGACATCATCATGATCGGTGAGATCCGCGATTTCGAGACCGCCGAAATAGCCACCAAGGCGGCCCTGACCGGCCATCTGGTGCTTTCGACGCTGCACACCAACGACGCCCCGGCCACCATCAACCGCCTGCTCAATATGGGCATCGAACCTTTTCTGGTGGCGTCGGCCGTCAACCTGATCACGGCCCAGCGCCTTGCCCGCCGTGTCTGTTCCGAATGCAAGGAGCCGGAGGACATTCCGGTGCAGGCCCTGATCGATGCCGGCGTCCCGCCCGACGAGGCGCCTTCCTTTGTCTGCATGCGCGGCCGGGGGTGCTCCGTCTGCAACAGTACCGGCTACAAGGGCCGGGTCGGTTTTTACCAGGTGATGCCCATGCTTGATGAGATCCGCGAATTGATCCTCAACGGAGCCAATACCGCCGAGATCAAACGAGAGTCAATGAGGTTGGGCATTAAGACCATGCGCCAGTCAGGGCTTACCAAGCTCAAGGAGGGGGTCACTTCTTTTGAAGAGGTTCTGCGAGTGACCGTTGCTGATGACTAGAAAGGACGGACTCAATGGTTAATCTGCACCAACTGCTGAAGGTTCTTGTCGAGAGCAATGGTTCCGACCTGCACATCACCACCAACACTGCACCTCAAATCCGGGTTGACGGCAAGTTGACACCACTCGACTTCCCCGTGCTGAATCAGATCGATACCAAACAGCTCTGTTACAGTGTCCTGACCGACGCCCAAAAACACAAATTCGAAGAGGAAAACGAGTTGGACCTCTCTTTCGGGGTCAAGGGGCTTTCCCGCTTCAGGGGCAATATATTCGTGCAGCGTGGCGCCGTGGCCGGGGTATTCAGGGTTATTCCCTACCGAATCCTGACCTTCGAAGAGCTTGGGCTGCCTCCCATCGTCTCCGAGTTGGCGGCCAAATCACGCGGACTGATCCTGGTGACCGGCCCGACCGGCAGCGGCAAGTCCACGACATTGGCCTCCATAATAGATTATATCAATATCAACCGTCGCGAGCACATCGTTACCATCGAGGACCCAATAGAGTACCTGCACCCACACAAAGGGTGCCTTATCAACCAGCGGGAGGTGGGGGCCGACACCAAGGGGTTCAAAAATGCCCTCAAATACGTCCTGCGCCAGGACCCTGACGTGGTCCTGGTCGGAGAACTGCGGGATCTTGAAACCATCGAGGCGGCGCTGACCCTGTCGGAAACCGGCCATCTCTGTCTGGCCACCCTGCATACCAACTCCTGCGTTCAGACTATCAACCGTATTGTGGACGTGTTTCCGCCTTATCAGCAGACCCAGATACGGGCGCAACTTTCCTTTGTGTTGGAAGGAGTTATATCACAATCATTGATCCCGCGAATGAACTCAAGGGGCCGTGCGTTGTCCCTGGAAATCATGGTTCCCAATGCCGCCATTCGTAACCTGATCCGGGAAGATAAAGTTCACCAGATTTATTCCCAGATGCAGGTGGGACAGGAAAAATTCGGCATGCAGACCATGAACCAATCGCTCCTGTCCCTGTATCAGAAACGGCTGATATCACTGGAAGAGGCCCTTGGGCGCTCCCAGGATCCGGAAGAGCTCAAGCAGATGATCAGCAACCCCTCTGCCGGTCTGAATATGCAGAGACGGCCGCCTGCGCACTAAAAGCGAGGAGTATCGGACAATGCCAAAATTTTCATGGGAAGCACGTACCAGGACCGGTGGAGTGCAAAAGGGGGTCATCGAGGCCGCAAATGCCAACATCGTTGACGCCCAGCTGAAAAAGTACGGTTTCACCAATATCAGCATCAATGAGCAGGCCAAGGCGGTTTCCTTCAAACTTCCCAAGCTTGGCGGAGGCGGCAAGATCGAAACCAAGGATCTGGTCGTTTTCACCCGTCAGTTTGCCACCATGATCGATTCCGGCCTGCCGTTGGTCCAATGCCTTGAGATCCTTGCCAGCCAGCAGGAGAACAAGACCTTCAAGGAGATACTCTATAAGGTCAAGGAAAGTGTGGAAAGCGGTTCCACCTTTGCCGACGCCCTCGGGAAACATCCCAAGGCCTTTGACCAGCTCTACGTCAACCTTGTGGCCGCCGGTGAGGTCGGCGGTATTCTCGACACGATTTTGAACCGTCTGGCCGCCTACATCGAAAAGGCCATGAAGCTGAAGAAACAGGTCAAGGGCGCCATGGTCTACCCGATTACCATCATGTCGATTGCGGTCGTAGTCGTCGGGGTCATCCTGATCTTCGTCATCCCGACCTTTGCCAAGATGTTCGCCGATTTCGGCGGCGACTTGCCGACCCCGACCAAGTTCGTCATCGCCCTGAGCAATTTTCTGTTAAAGTACTTTATCGTCATTATCGCCATCATCTTCGGCACTACCACCGCAATAAAGAAATACTACGCCACGGCTGGAGGCAGGAAGAATATCGACCGCATGGCGCTCAAAGCGCCAATAGCCGGACCGCTGATCAGGAAGGTTGCCGTTGCCAAGTTTACCAGAACCCTGGGGACGATGGTCAGTTCCGGTGTGCCGATCATGGATGGACTCGACATAGTAGCCAGGACCGCCGGCAACAAGATCGTCGAAGAGGCTATCTACGGCGTGCGCCAAGCCATCTCCGAGGGCAAGACCATGGCCGAACCGCTGGCCTCTTGCGGCGTTTTCCCCCCCATGGTCGTCCAGATGATTGCCGTTGGCGAGGCCACCGGCGCCATGGATGCCATGCTGAACAAAATTGCGGATTTCTACGACGACGAGGTGGACGACGCCGTTTCGGCCATGACCTCCATGATGGAGCCGCTGCTGATGGTGTTTCTGGGAACGACCGTCGGTGGTCTGGTCGTTGCCATGTACCTGCCGATCTTCAAGCTGGCGGGGGCCGTCGGCGGATAAACTATGGGGCTTGAACGAAAACTCAGGCTTTTCATTTATGCCAGGATTGTGGTGTCCTTTCTGTTCCTGGCCTCCACAATTTTGCTGAGTTATCGGGATCTTACCTCGGCTGAGGATCATCTTCAGAGCGGTTTGATCCGCCTGATGGCATTTTCGTTCCTGTTCTCGCTTTTCTGCCTGCTGTTTCTCAGGTACCAGAGATTCCATTCTTTCATCGCCTATCTCCAGACGATCTGGGACCTGCTCTTCGTAACGGTTCTTCTGCTGTTTACCAACGGTATCCTTAGCCCCTATTCATTCCTCTATCTTCTCTCCATCATGAGTGCCGGCCTGTTGTTGGGAGGTCGGGAAGCGCTCTACACGGCGTCCCTCTGTAGCATACTGTACGGTTCCATCGTCGATATGCAGTACTTCGGACTGCTGTCGTCAATTGGCCTCAGGCAGTCCGACGCCCAGCAACTTGGCGCGTCGCATATCTTTTACACGATCTTTTTCGACCTGATGGGGTTTTATCTGACGGCACTCATCACCGGTTTTCTTTCGGCGCGGGCCAGGGAAAGCGAGGAGGCTCTTCGCGAGAAAACCGTAAATTTCGACGAACTGGAACGTTTAAGTACGAGCATCGTATCGAACCTGGAAAGTGGTTTGCTCACCATCACCCTGACCGGCAGGATCAGGGTGTTCAATCATTACGCAGAGGTGATTACCGGCATAACGCAGGCCGATGCCTATAATACCCTGCTTGTGGACATCTTTCCGGCGCTTGCGGGTATCGCGGAGAATATGGATGCCAGGATGGACGGGGAATTCGACTATGAGTTGAAGAACGGCGAGCAGATGAGTCTCGGCTATAATGCCGTACCGCTCACCGATGGCCGGGGAGGGCAGGCAGGCACCATTGTCAATTTCAAGGATCTTACCTCGATGAAACGGATGGAAGCCGCACTCAAGAGGGCGGATCGGCTGGCGGCCCTGGGAGAGATATCCGCCCGTATGGCCCATGAGATCCGGAATCCCTTGGCGGCCATGAGCGGCTCGGTCCAGATGCTGGCCGAGCATGGTGGCGCATCGGAAAACGATCAGCGGCTCTTGAAAATCGTCCTGCGCGAGTCGGGGCGGCTCAACGGCCTGATTACCGACTTTTTGGCCTACGCCCGTCCGTCGTCGCCCTGCAAGGAGAGGTTCGAGTTGCGGCCGCTGGTGGACGATATGATAGTGTTCCTCTCTTCAGACGGCCATTACAGCAAGGTCTCCTTTCGTAATCTTGTCGCTGCGCATATCCTGATCCAGGCGGACGTCAATCAGCTGGGCCAGGTTTTCCTGAACCTGTTCCGCAATGCTGCGGATGCCATGCCCGAGGGGGGGATTGTGGAGGTCGAATCGCGTTTTCAGCTCAGCGGCGCCGATGGCTTTCGTAAAGCCCCGGCAGCGGTAATTACGGTGAGCGACACCGGCTGCGGGATTGATAGCGCAACAGCGGCCCACCTGTTTGAACCCTTCTGGACCACCAAGGCGGATGGATCCGGCCTCGGTCTGGCCGTCACCTACCGCATTATTGAGGCCCATGGCGGCACCATCGCAGTCGAATCGCCGCCCGGCGGGGGCTGCCGTTTTACCATCATGTTGCCTGTGACGGATTGAAATGCCGATACCGATTTCCTATAGTTTTCGCAATCTTCTGACCCGCCGGCTGACAACCTTCCTGACGGCGACGGGAATGGCGCTGGTGGTGTTTGTCTTTGCCTCGATCCTGATGCTGTCTGCCGGGTTGGAGAAAACGCTGGTCGAAACCGGTTCCGACGATAACGTCATTGTCACCCGAAAGGCGGCCAACTCTGAAGTGCAGAGCGGTGTGGAGCGTGCCCAGGCTGCCATCGTCGAGAGTCTGCCGGATATAGCTACGGGAAGTGATGGCACCCTCCTGGCGGCAAAGGAGATGGTTGTGCTGATCAGTCTCCCCAAGCGGGGTAGCGATAAACCGGCGAATGTGGTCATCAGGGGAGTCGATCAGGCCTCACTCAAACTGCGACCCCAGGTTCGGTTGGCGGAGGGGCGCATGCCGCGGCCCGGTTCAGCGGAAATCATGGCTGGCAGGAGCATTGCACAACGCTTTAAAGGCGGCGGAATCGGTGAATCGTTGCGCTTTGGCATGCGTGACTGGACGGTGGTCGGTATTTTCGATGCCGGCGCCACCGGCTTCAATTCCGAAATTTGGGGCGATGTTGTTCAGTTGATGCAGGCCTTTCGTCGGCCGGTGTACTCCTCAGTCACCTTCCGGCTGAGGGATCGTGGCGATTTTGCGGCGGTCAAGGCCAAATTGGATGCCGATCCGCGCCTGACATTGGACGTGCGCCGCGAAACGCGCTATTACCGGGACCAGTCCGAAGCCATGGCCAAGTTTCTGCGCATACTCGGCACATCATTGACGGTGATCTTCTCTCTGGGGGCCATTATTGGCGCCATGATAACCATGTATGCCGCAGTCGCCAACCGGGTGGGAGAGATCGGCACCCTGCGGGCGATAGGCTTTCAGCGCGGCAGCATTCTGGTGGCCTTTTTGATGGAATCGCTGCTGCTTGGCCTGGTCGGTGGAGTGGCTGGTCTTTTTATGGCGTCTTTTATGCAACTTATTACTATCTCGACCATGAACTGGCAGACCTTTTCCGAGCTTGCCTTTTCCTTTACCCTCACCTTCGAGATCGTTTATAAATCGTTGTTGTTTTCCCTGTTGATGGGGTTCGTGGGGGGCGTAATTCCCGCGCTGCGGGCCAGTCGATTGAATATCGTCGATGCCCTGCGGGAAAGCTGAACTGGAGAAAAGCGGATGAGCGGCTTGTTTCTTAGAAAAAATATTATATTGGCAACCTTGGCCGGGGCATCACTGGTCCTGTATCTTATTGACTACTTTGTGCTCGGCAACAGCCGCGACATCATCTCAAGTTTTATAGGTAATCTAGCGTTTTTACCTGTTTATGTAATATTTATTACTCTGATAGTTGAGCAAATTGTCAGGGAGCGGGAGCGCCAGGCGGTCATGCGCAAGCTGAATATGGTAATCGGTGTTTTTTTCAGCGAAGTGGGAAATCGTCTGCTCAAGGAGTTAGCGGCCTATGTGGCCGCCTGCGCGGAATTGAAACGCCATCTCCTGGTCAGCGGTGCCTGGAAAGACGCCGAATTTGCGGAGGCCCTGGACTACCTGCGCCGGACCGACATCGTTGTCAGTTGCGATGGCTGCGATAAAAAACGATTGAAGGCCGCCCTCCTCGAAAAACGCCTGTTCCTGGTTGGACTTCTGGAAAATCAGAATCTTCTGGAACATGAGCAGTTTACCGACCTTCTGTGGGCTGTCTTTCACCTGGTTGAGGAGTTGGAAGCACGGTTATCTTTCGATGACATGCCACAGAGTGATATTGAGCATATAAATGGCGATATTAAACGCGTCTTCGGCCACCTGTCCCGCGAATGGGTGCTCTACATGCGGCACCTCAAGTCTGATTACCCCTACCTGTTTTCCTTGGCAGTCCGTCTCAACCCCATGATTGACCACCCTGACCCCCAAGTCTATTGATGGACTTCCAGAGATTCACCAGTTGTCTTCATCTCCGCGGGATCACCGAATAAAGGATAACTGAAAAATACCGGCCCACAGTAAATGCTATTGATTGATCTCCAAATGATATAAAGTGGGGATACGACGATCCCGTTTCGCCATACCGCGTTGTCTGAAGGTGTCAGGCAGCGCGTTTTTGTTTCATCGTTATCCGGACAGGAGACAGGCATGACACCGCAGATCGATGAGTTGATCCGGAAAATTAGAGAGCTTGAGGAAGAGTTGGAAGTCGAATTCCGTGCCAAACGGGAACAGTTCCAGTTCATCATTGATGAGAAGCGCGTTCGCTTCGCTGAAGAGGTGGCGCACCGGCAGCGCCGGCTCAAGACCGGGCTCATGCGCTACCTGATCGAAGCCCGACCGTTGAACGTGCTGACCGCACCGGTAATATATGCGGGGTTTATTCCCTTTTTGCTCCTGGATATCTTTCTATCCGTCTACCAGGCGGCCTGCTTCCCGGTCTACGGTATCCCCAAGGTTAAACGCTCGGAATATATGGTCTTTGACCGTGAGGACCTGCCTTATCTTAATATGATAGAGAAGTTTAACTGTTTTTACTGCTCCTATGGGAACGGTCTGGCGGCTTATTTTCGCGAGATAGCCGCTCGTACCGAGCAGTACTGGTGCCCAATCAAGCATGCTCGCCGCGTGCGTGCCGCCCATGGCCGCTACCCGCGCTTTTTCGAGTATGGCGATGCGGAGAGTTATCGTAAAGGGCTGGAACGCCTGAGAAAGGAGTTCGAGAGGGGTAGCGAATAGGTAAAAATGGATAGCGCGATACATAAACGTAACATAGTGGATGGACTTTTGCTGGCCATCCCGCTAGTATGGAAACGTTTGTCTGTGGCTGGTCTAAGTAATGACGCTGAAAGGGCAACACCTCAATGAAATCCGTCCCTATTCCCCGCACCGAATCCGCCCACGACTACCAGTTGTTGATCAAACGACTGTTCCTGCATCCGGTGGTGGATGCGCCCGATCAGGAGATTGTCTATCGGCGGCAGGTGCGCCATAGCTACCGCCTGTTCCGGGAACGGGTTCATCGCCTCGCGGCGGCCTTGACACGCATGGGAGTTAAGCAGGGAGATACTGTGGCGGTCATGGATTGGGACAGTCACCGCTATCTGGAGTGTTTTTTCGCCGTGCCGATGATCGGCGCAGTGTTGCACACCATCAATGTGCGTTTTTCTGCGGAACAGATTCTCTTTACCATTGACCATGCCGAGGATGACGTGCTTCTGGTCAATTCCGAGTTTCTGCCGATCCTGGAACAGATCCGGGGGCGCATCGACACGGTCCGCGATTTCATCCTCCTGAAGGGTGACGATTCTCATCTCCACGAAACAACCCTGTCATTTACTGCCGAGTACGAGGCGCTGCTGGCCTCGACCCCTCCGGAATTCGATTTTCCCGATTTCGACGAAAACATTCGTGCCACCACCTTTTATACCACCGGCACCACCGGTATGCCCAAGGGGGTCTACTTCAGTCACCGTCAGTTGGTGCTGCATACCATGGCCGTCCAGGTGGCGCTTTGTTCCACGGTCGTTCAGGGAGGGCTGCATCGTGACGATGTCTACATGCCCATAACCCCCATGTTCCACGTCCACGCTTGGGGATTACCCTATGTGGCCACCTCCCTGGGGCTCAAGCAGGTTTACCCCGGTCGCTATGCTCCGGACATGCTTCTGGAACTGATCGAGCATGAAGGCGTCACCTTTTCCCACTGTGTGCCGACCATTCTGCACATGTTGCTCAAACATCCCCATGCAGCCAGGATCGACCTGAGCGGTTGGAAACTGATCGTCGGCGGCGCGGCCATGTCGCGGACATTGTGTCTGGATGCCCTGAGTCACGGCATAGACATCTTTACCGGCTACGGCATGTCCGAGACCTGTCCGATCCTGACCCTTGCTCAATTGACCCCTCAAATGCTGGCATTAGGCCCGGAAGAGCAAGCGGAAATCCGCTGTAAGACCGGCTTGGCTCTACCGCTAGTGGATTTGAAGGTGACAGGAGAGAGGCGAAACGAAATGCCACGCGATGGCCGGAGCGCGGGCGAGATTATGGTACGGGCTCCTTGGCTGACCCAAGGGTATCTCAAGGACCACAAAACGTCGGAGAAACTCTGGGAGGGCGGTTATCTGCACACCGGAGACGTGGCGGTCCGCGATGAACGGGGATACGTAAAGATTACCGACAGGAGCAAGGACGTGATCAAGGTGGGCGGAGAATGGATATCGTCCCTGGAACTGGAGGATATCATTGCCCATCATCCTGCAGTAGCTGAGGTCGCAGTTATCGGTCAGCCTGACGAGAAGTGGGGCGAGCGACCGCTGGCCTTAGTAGTGCCAAAATTTGGCACAGTGGTCGCGGAAAAACACATTCAGCACCACGTGCGGGAATATGCCGACAAGGGGATGATTTCCAAGCAGGTTGTTCTCCTAAAGGCGAAATTTGTCGATGCCATCGATAAAACCAGCGTGGGAAAGATTAATAAGGTGGCGTTGCGGGAGAGGTATATCGAGTGAGTGGGAGAGTTCCGTTTAAGCAGGGTGAGGTATAATTTATTCATCCTTTTTCAAAAGCTACAGAAAAATACTGTTAAATAATTCGACATTAATTTATTAACACAATGAACTACCCCGCAGCAAGCTGCGGGGTATCTAAAAGAGCATCAACTGTTCACGATGAAGCTGTTGATATTCTTTTTCGCGGCCTTGGTTCCTGACATACTTTGCAATGGTCTCCTCGTTACCTTTCTGACCGACAGTGTTCACAAAGTATCCCTTGGACCAAAATTCGCCGCCCCATAGCTGCTTCTTTACTGAAGGCACCATCCGAAATATTTCTCGAGCTGTTATGCTCTTTATTATTTGGGCCAATTGCTTTGGACTGTACATCGGAACTGACTGAACCAAAAAATGGACATGGTCATAATCAGTCCCAATCTCGATAAATCTGATTTCGTAACGCTTCGCTATCTCAAGACAAATGTCCTTGAGTCGAGCATCTACCTCATCTGTGAATATGACCCGACGATATTTCGCTGGGCATACCAGATGATATAACAACACAAAAACATTATGACTTTTACGTATATATTCACTCACGAAGCCAATATGTCATAACAAAATCAACGAAGCAAGCTTCGGGGAATTAGACCCGGAGAGATTCAAAGAACAAGTTCGCTCGTCATGAGCTTCTTCAGACATAAAGAATGCCGCTATGCCATGGCGTAATGTCGAGTAGTCAACTTAGGTATTATTTTGTTATTTTGGTTGGCATCAAATTTGCATTCTAAATTTTGCGACAAACTTTAAAATATTTGAAATTGAAGAGAAGGAGTAGACGAAGATGAAAGAAAAATTTTGTTTTAAAATGTTTCTTTCTGTATTAATTTTTTCAGTTTTGGCTGCTCAAGCAAATGCTACTATAATATATTTTAATGATTTCCAAAGTGGATCCGTTGGCAGTGAATGGTCGAGTTCTGTTATTGGTGCTATTCCGGTAGACGCTGTACCAAAACCTAACTCCGTTTATTCGGGAGGGTTTCTCGGTCAATTTGGTGGGAATAACTCTGCAACTCTCACGTTAACAGGGCTTTCTGCAGGTTTAGTTACTTTGTCTTTTGATACATATTTTATTCGATCATGGGATGGGAATGATACTACCTATGGTCCTGATTATTTTAAAGTAAATGTTGATAACAGTTTAACACTACTGAACAATACCTTTAGTAATGGTAATCCTGCTGGCCAAAGTTATGTTGGTAATGGTATTAAAGCCCCAGAATATCAAAAATCGACTAATACTTCAATGACGGGCTCACTACAACAATATTCACTTGGATACTATTTTTATGATGGTACTAACGGTAATACAAATCAAGCAATGGACTCGTTATATCATTTTGATTTTTCATTTTATAACACATTAAGTTCACTTCAAATAACATTTGCTGGAATCGGCTTGCAGGATAATTACGTAACAGGACCAGATGGTAATTATCTGATTGCGTCAGATGGAAAGCCCTATCTCGATGAGTCATGGGGTATAGACAATGTTCAAGTGGATGTTATGCCAGTGCCGGAACCTGCTAGCTTTTTGCTGCTCTTGGCCGGAAGTTTTGTGATGTTAATGTTGTATAGAAGGAAACTATATAAAAATAATTGATGTAGTTCAGTAAACCACCGGCTCTGCCGGTGAGACTTGAAAAGGCTATGCCGTTCCAGCGACACTTCCTCCTGAGGAAAGCCCCGAAGGGCAATCAACAGGAGGAAATGCCATGCGAGAGTGGCAAAGTTTATCCCATGTTAAATGGGAGTGCAAATACCATGTAGTGATCGTCCCGAAGTACCGTAAGAAGGTACTTTATGGCCGCCTCCGTGGCGAAGTAGGAAAGATCATCCGTCAGTTGTGTTGCCAGAAGGAAGTGGAACTTATCGAAGGGCATGCAATGCCCGATCACATCCATCTGGTATTGAGTGTTCCACCGAAATACAGCGTTGCGATGGTGTTAGGATATCTGAAAGGCAAGTCAGCTATCCACATCCACCGAAAGTTGCATGGCATCAAGCAAGGTTTTACCGGGAGACACTTTTGGTCTCGTGGTTACTGCGTCAGCACGATAGGCTTGGACGAAGGAATGATCCGTGCTTACGTGAGAGATCAAGAGCATCAGGATAAGCAAGAGGAGCTGGACTTTACCCAAAAACCTTAGCCCCTTTTAGGGGCTTTCCTCAAGTCACCCGCTCTGCGGGTGGTCATGACTGTACAGTTACAAAAACAATTGCTCAATAACCTATAGAATATCTGTGAAGTTTCCCAGTTGTTTCGCTTTGAAATACTATCAATTCAGATTTGTGTAAACGAAAGGGGAGTAATGTTCGCCCAGTTTTTGCTAGGTGCTCTGATTGTGCTGATGATTTTGTCCCCACAGTCATCTGCAGCAACAGAAAATGCCAACACATTGTTTATGAAGGGTATGTCTTTGGAAGCGTCTCTCCAAACGTTCGCGGCACGTAGCTGTTTTGCTGAAGCGATTCAGATGGAGCCAGACAATACGGGTTATCAAGAACATAACGCGTGGTTCCTCAATGAATATGGCTTTTCTGAAGAGGCCGAGAAGGCTTTTTTAAGTCTGGCAAAAATTAAGCTGACTGACACTATCTATCGTGGACTTGCTTGGAATCAACTTTCTGTCGGGCACCTGACGGAGTCTATCGTAACATATCGCCGAGTGATTTCTGATATTTCGCCAACAATTCTTGAATCACAGGCTTTGACTGAAATCCGTCATCGGCTTAGTGATGAGAATAATGCTAAGATAGCTAGCCTTCTTGTCCACCTCTCCCAGTCACCCTCGGATATTTCTACTCAACAGGAGTTGTTCCAGACATATATTTATCAGGGGTTGTGGGATGATGCATTTCGCATCGGCAAGCAAATTCGTAGCGAAAATCCCAATGACCTTCATTTTAAATGGGAATTTGCCCGTACACTTTTTTGGGGCAATCGGCTTGAACAAGCCGATTCTGAATTCGCGTCTATTGTTGCAACCCATCCAGGTAATCCTTTTATACTGTGGGAATGGGCAAAAGTTCAGTTGGCAAGGAACAAGCTGAAGAAAGCTGAAAACAATCTTGAAACGGCGTTGCGACTTGCACCCGCTACGCCAGAAATCATCAGAGATCTGGCCGAACTGTATGCTCGCCTAGGTTACAGTAACAAGTCTCTTAATTTAGTTCAGCTGCTTCTTCAAAACAAGGAGCGGTCACTAACTGTCGCCTTGACTGAGGCACGCTGCAATCATTTTCTTGGGAGTCGTGATAAAGCACAACAATTATACCAACAAATTCTCGCTAAATATCCTGCGAATCAGGAAGCTCTCTATGGGCGTGCTGAAATCTCCGTTAAAGCAGGCTCTGTATACGATGCAACAAGTTCTCTTAGACTCCTTGAAGTTATCAATAACCATGATCCACGTATTCATGAATTGCGAGAGATTCTTAAAGCATCAAATCCTCCAAGAATAGCCTTGCAGACGGATTGGTATGGTAACTCTAATAATTTTTCCCGATTTAGCAGCGGCTATGATTTTAAAAGGTCACTGTGGACGGATCTGTTAGTCGGTACAGGCTATACTTTTTCTAAATTTAGCCAGAGTGGCTTCAACACCATTAACCGCCAATCGATCTTCGTACAGGCAGAAAAAAGGATTCAACCTTTTCTAACTATAGCTGGTCGATTGGACGGTAATTTCTATGATAATCGACAAAATCACCTGAACTTGCGTCTTTCCACAATTGTTGCACTTAATCCGTCAGGAGTGGTTAAGCTGGGTTATGACCATATTGACATAATCGACACGGAACCGGTTTTTGGTAATCAATTCTATAATCCTGTTGTCTCTATAGGCGCTGCACGTCTAAAGTTGACTACAAACGACTATTCGGCTTATCTTCGGCAAACGATTGTTAAGGAATTAGCCTTGTGGGGAAAGCTAACATATGGTGATTATTCCGATAATAACCTTAAAGTTAGCTCCGTTATTGGAGTTGATTATTCGCCAGTCATGTTTCCAAGTCTCAAAGCATATTATAGCTACTTTTATTTGAATTATTCTCACAAAGCCCCAGAAAATGCCTATTTTGATCCTTCAAATTTTTCTGCCCACACCATCGGAATGGCTTACCATTTAAAATTTCATCGCTTCGGTTATGGGGGGGAGTGGAGTCTAAACTATCTTCAGCGTAGCGGAGGCATTGGTAATACCATTTCAGCCTTTACGGATTTTGATATTACTGACATCCAAGGCATTCATTGTGAGGCAAAATATTTCTATCAAAATAGAGGAGAAAACAGGGATTCGTTCAGTGGTCATTATTCTGCCCAACAAATCCTGTTGTCTTACTTTATTTTGTTTTAGGAGGGGAATATGTCCATACATACAGCCATAAAAAATTGGCTGGATGATATTCAGGGTAAAAAAAAATATCAACGTTACAAAGAACAAGAAACCAGAACTCGAAGGATTCTTGGACAAACTTTTGCTATACTCAATATTCCATGTGCAGTTTTTTATTTTGCTTGGTGTGTTTACAGAGCAAATTGGGAGTACTGGTATACGTTTGTACCCTTTATACTGAGTGAAAGCATCTTTCTGATCCATTACCTGCTCTGGATTAATCTGCTTTGGTACAAGCGCCATCACCAGCCTGAAGGAATACCTCTCGAAAAAAGTTTTTCGGTTGACATTTTCATTCCCGTTTGCAGAGAACCAATTGATATCGTAAGGCGTACAGTTATGGCGGCCTGCGCTATTGATTATGAGGGTAAGACGGTTTACATCCTTGATGACGGCGAGGACGATAGACTGCTTACTATGACCGAGGAATTCAATGTCGGCTATATTCGTCGTCCAACCCATGAACACCGTAAAGCCGGCAACCTTAACTATGCATTTAGTCGCACCAATGGAGACTTAATATTTGCGCTTGATGCCGACCAAGTTGCTGAAAGCAATGTTTTAAAGAGCATTGTCGGTTATTTTTCGATTCCTCGTATTGCTTTTGTGCAGACGGCACAACGTTTTAAACTGCCCCCTAATGATCCTTGGGGGAATTCAGACGAAGTATTTTACAAAGCTATGCAGTCTGGAAAAGATAATGATAATGCTGCTATTTCTTGTGGCAATGGTGTTGTCTATCGCCGAGAAGCTTTAAGGGAAATTGGGGGGTTTTCAGAGTGGAATTTAGTCGAAGACCTTCACACATCTATGCGTATCCATGCTAAAGGGTGGAAAACAATCTATCATGATACAGCTTTCACTATAGGTCACGCCCCGGAAGATGTCCGCAGTCACCTGAAACAGCGATGGCAATGGGCAGTGGATTCTCTACGTCTGTTTTTTTGGGATTCTCCACTACGTTACAACGGGCTCTCTTGGAGGCAAAAGGCCCAGTACCTACATTTTGGTTATAATTACATCTCTTTCGGAGTTTTTCTGCCCATTTTTTTCCTCCTCCCTATTTGGTCCTTGCTCACCCATAACTTTATGCTCAAGGCCGATCTACAGGACTATGCTCTTGCCCGGTTACCATATTTTCTTGTATATTTAATCGCTAATAAACTTCTCACGGATGGACTCAATAACTATAAAGTGTTCCAATGTCAAGCTGGACTTTTTTATGTATACTTCAGTGCAGTTCTAACTTCCCTTGGATGCCGCAAAAAGCTTCCTACATACACTGTAACCAATAAGGTAAGAGAATATTCCAAATTTACCACAAAGTTTATATCATGTTGGCCTCACATAGTCATCTCAATTTTATCTATTATATCCATTGTATATGGTATTGTGACAATACATCATGACCCTTGGTTTCTAATAATAAATATTTTTTGGGCTACTTGGACTATTGTCACCCTTAGTCGTTTTATAGGTCTTAGTTTATGGCCACGCCTATACATACGATGAAGTTTGGTATTTATCATCTAAACTATTCTTTTGAAAATACAGTTATTTCTTCGCTCGAAAAAATGTATGGTGCTGAAATTTCTTTCCTTTCTTTTTATAGAGCTTGGAATAACTGCAACATTGAAGACGATATTAATTGGTTAAACTGGGTATTGTCTTCATCAAAAGAGATTCTTTTGACATGGGAACCCTGGCTTATTTCTCCAGCATCCGAGACCCCTGAAAAGCAACCTAGTTTTTCACTCAAAAATATAACTTCTGGGAAATATGACAGCTATATCAGGGCATTTGCCTCTGTTCTTGCAATTGGAGGGAGACCTGTCTTTCTTCGTCCGCTCCATGAAATGAATGGTTCTTGGTACCCGTGGTGCGGTACTATAAATTACAATAATCCTGAATATTTTTTAGATGCATGGTACCATATTAAAGCACTCTTTGCTGAAGTAGGTGCCTCAAACGTTAGATGGGTCTGGTCGCCATACACATCATCATACCCAGATACATCCGAAAACAAAATTTGCAACTATTTTCCAGGTGATGAACAAATCGATCTGGTCGCTCTTGACGGCTATAACTGGGGTACATCTACTGACTGGGGAATATGGCAGAGTTTTTCCGATCTGTTTAGAAGTGGATATGATGTAGTAACAGCTATTTCAACAAAGCCTGTAATAATTGGTGAAATTGGTTGTACAGAGTTTGGAGGGCGAAAATCTGAATGGATAAACGATATGTTTACTGTTTTGTCGTCGCATTTTGGGCGAATTAAAGCCATTATTTGGTTCGATATTAAGAAGGAGTGCGATTGGCGCATCGCCTCGTCAGTTTCTGCATTGAATGCCTTCAAGAGTAACGCGCAGAATTTATTTGGAGTGCATTCTTAATGTATCTCCATGCCGAAAATAATATTTATATATGCCACAGGTTATAGGGGGTTAGGGATTAAATTGACAAAATTTGAATCTCTCCGGGTCTAATTCCCCGAAGCTTGCTTCGTTGATTTTGTTATGACATATTGGCTTCGTGAGTGAATATATACGTAAAAGTCATAATGTTTTTGTGTTGTTATATCATCTGGTATGC
>Ga0207857_1000001_pt1 | contig 204202 bp, 170 predicted proteins | sample LuqExpMetageno22_FD_187780 | JGI IMG/M metagenome (GOLD analysis project Ga0207857, IMG submission 187780) | Tropical forest soil microbial communities from Luquillo Experimental Forest, Puerto Rico - Sample 22 (SPAdes) | ecosystem: Environmental > Terrestrial > Soil > Tropical forest ... | reverse complement strand
CCCTTTGTGCGGCGTAGCGCTGCGGTCCCTCACCCAATCCCTCTCCCATAGGGAGAGGACAAGGCATGCTCTCCCCCTCTGGGGGAGAGATAGAGAGAGGGCTGCCTCCGCGGGGCTTTCTGCGGGTGCGACGATCTGACTATTTTTGAACAACCTGACAATGTCACTGATCCCAAAATCGCAGGCACGGTGGTCAAAACCGGTAGCCGATGCCGCCCAGGATCACGTCCGTGTCGTGGTTGTAATCGGTTATGATGCGATTCCAGGATGCGCGCACGTCCCATTGGGGCTGAAAGCGATAACTCGAGGTCAGGGTCACCATGCCGCACACACTCCCGTCGGTGCCGAAGCGCTGGCTTGACGAGCGCATGCTGATGGGGAAATACGCTCCGCCGCCGATGCCGACGGAGAAACGGTCGTCGAAGAACTCCCTGACGCCCCAAAACTGGCTCGCCAGGCCGTGACGGCGGAAGAGGCGATTGTCACCCTCGTAGAGCCAGCCGAGGCTCCAATCCACATAGCGCCAGACCCGCCGGCGGTATTCAGCGGCCAGGGCGACCGATTTCTGGGATTCCAGGCTGTTCACGATGGTTTGCCCCAGAAAGAGGGAGCATTCGTTTTTCCGCTTCTCCTCGTCCTGGAGCGGGGCCTTGTCCAGGGGGCCTGGCATGGGGGGCGCGTCGAGCTGGTAGCCGATACCCAGCAGGGCGGAAAAGGAGTTGAACGTGGAGAAGTTCGCCACCGCATTGGCGCGGAGTTGCAACAGCCAGCGGCTGTCCGTGTACCACGTGGCCGCGGAGCTGAAAATCGTCCCCCAGCCATGGTCGTTCCGGTAGGAGGTGCCGGCTTGCGCCGGCAGGGTGTCGTAAAAGTAGTACGGTCCGATGCCGGCCGCCAGGGAGAGCTTCCGGTCCAGCAGGTTGGTGCGCGCCCAGAGATGGACGGTGGTGCCGTCACGGTGATGCCCCGGCACATGCCCCTCGTTGAGGTAGGAAACCCCCAGGCCGAAATTCTCTCCCAGGCCTTCGATATACTCCAGTTGCCACGCGTAGGAGTCCTTGCCGCTATTCGCATTTTGCAGCAGGCCGCCAAGGAGGTAGAGCTCCTGCGCCCGCGCGGGGAGTTGGCTTGCCGACAGCAGGATCAGGGCCAGCGCCAGGCGGAAGGCCGCCCTCAGCAGGACGGCATGACCCCTGGCCCGCACGCCGGGTATTTTGTGCGGCAGATCTGGCATGGGCGGGTTTTGCGAAGTGGTCAGGTTGATCTCCAATGCCGGTGGCTAAAAGGCCCAGCTTAGCCCGATCATGTGGGTGTCGAGGCCCGGGTTCGGAGTCCCGGTACTGTAAAAGATATGTCCGTTCGAGAGGTGCTGCAGGCGGTATCCGATCTTGAGCCCTGCGTCAAAACGGTAAAAAAGGCCCATATAGGCGCCATACTGAAGGATGCTGCCGAAATCCTGGGGCCCGAAGCGGCTCCTGTCCATGATGTTGACATTGATGCCGAGCTCCGGGGCCAGGCCAAAATGCGGGTTGTCGAGGACCAGGCCGGCTCCCGCGGAACCGATGAAGCCCGTTACATCCCTCTCGTGGAGGGCTCCGGCGGACACGTTGAGTTGCGGGGCCAGGCCCCATCCCGAAGATGCCCGCCAGTCCCAGGGCAGGCCGTACACCGCAAACAGCTCGTACTGATGAAAATATGTGAGTTTGTGGTCGGCCTGAAGGCCCATTCTCAGGCCGATTTCATTCCAGCCCGCCCGGGAGTCCGAACAGAACGCCTGCCACGGGGTTGCAAGAAGGGAAAACAGCAGGGACAAGGCGACGAGGCCTCGCGCCATAGTGCCTTCCGGGCCGGCCCGGAAAAAGGATAACCGCACCGGCACACGGTTTTTGGGAAAAGCCGACGATGGGGGAGCCTGACGGCTCCGCCTGGATGCAATCCCACCCTCCGGAATAGATGGACCGGGCGGATTGTGACGAGTCTCCATCATTGTGTATGCCTTTAGCTCAACCCTTTCCTGATCTGGTACAGCCCCTCCATGCTCAGCCCGTTTTTCTCGTAGTATTCCCGCTCCAGTTCCTCCACATAGAACCGGTCGAGACCCGAGTTTTCCAGAAAATCCTCCCGCAACCCCACGTTGCGCTCGGTGATGATCTGGGGCAGCAGGGAGTGGAGATACATGGCCTCCTTCTTGATGGTGAAGATGGTCTCCTGGAAGAGGTGGTCGGGGATATCGGACTTGATGAGTTTCTTGTTCTTCAATTCCTCGATCACCTCGCGGCGCAGCGCTTCCTGATCGGCTTTGGTGGTGAACTTGGAGTAGAAGTTGCGGATCCGGTCGCGTACATGCTCCAGGAGAACCACTGAAATGCGCTCTTCCCGGTCGATCCCCTGGAGCTGTGCATGCAACTCCTCGATGCTGCCGGTCCTCTTCTCCACGGCAGTGAGGCCCTCCAGCAGGGCGGTCACCTTGCGGCGTCCGAAGCGGCCCAGGTAGGCGTTCTGGAAAAGTTCGCTGATGAACAGGTCCCTGAAGCACCCCTCCTGGAGGTTGTCGAAGGCGGCTTTGTGTTCCATAAGCCCCTGGAGCATCTCCTCGCTGACGCGCACGTTCTCCATGAAGGCCAATTGACTGACGAGGTTCGAGACGCTGTCGAAGCGGTCCAGGTAGGTGATGACGTAGGAAAACCCATCCATCAGCCCCGGATCGGCGCCGTCGCGGATCTTCTCGTCGCACTCCTTGCTGGCGTCCAGCATGAGTTGGTCGAAGGAGTGATCGCGGTTTTCCACGGCCTTTTTCTTGGCCTTGACCAGATTAAGCATGTCCTCGCGGTTGATGGTGCTCTCGATCTGCTTTTCCTTGAGGAAGATTCCCTGCAGCACCTCGCGGGTGGCGGCAATATAGTCCTGCTCCTCGTGGTGGACGAGGTTGCGCCCTTTCTTGAGCATCTCGTCCAGGGTGTAGAACAGGGCGCCGGGGATCTTGTTGCGCACCGACAGAGTCTTGAGCCGGGTCAGGCGGGCGTTGTCCAGATGGCTGATTTCTCTCTTGCTGTTGCAGGCCAGGAGAATGTTGCGGTATTCATCGACGATGCGTTTGTTGGACGGATGGCGGTACATGGCGTCGATGCGCATGCGTTCCTGCTGGTAGCGGTCGATCCGGTAGGTGGCCGCAATCTTGACCAGCCGGGCGAAATCGTCGTCGGCGATCTTCTTGTTGCGGTAGTAAAGGCTTTTGAAGAGGTCACGATATTCGCGATGGTTGCGGTTGATCAGCTTGATGATGAAGAGCTGGGCCGAATCATCCTTGAGCAGCGGAAAGATATGGGAGATAAGGGCGTCGTCCCGTTCGTCGCCCACCGATTCGGAGCGTTTGACGATCTTGCCGAGATTCTTGACCAGCTCCTCCTGCTGGTATTTCAGTTTGCGGGAGAGTTGATTGGAGTGGACGAAAAAGTAGTAGTTGCAGACGGCGTTTCCTTCAAAAAAGATATTATCGAAGCTCTCTTCCCCGTGGGTGCGGTCGCTGAAGCGGATTGAGCCCTTGTCGTCGGAGCGCGCCCCATACATGACCAGGCGGTTGATGATGTCCGGTTTGGCGAGGTCGGAGGAGGGCTGATCGACACCGAACATGTATTCGCAGAAATAGCCGCCGTTGCCCTGGTAGCTGATCCCCTCCGGGGTAATGATGAACTCGTTGCCCGGCGAGAAGATGCGGAGGTGGTCATCCTCCTGGACGATGTTGAAGAAGTAACGCTGATAGGCGTCGTTGCCGACCACCATGACGAAATATTCGATGTGGCCGCCCACCTGCCCGTGAAGCCGTATGTCCTTGTGCATGACTCCCTCTCCAATGGCAATTGCCCTACATCCTGAAGCCACGACGGCTCACGGTTCCGCCCGCCCCGCCCCGGATTCAGGGTACATCGAACGCCATGCTGTCGTAGGCGAATTCGAAACCGGGCGGCAGCCTGGTGTGCTCGCTGTGAAGCACTTCATGGGTCAGGTGGGTGAGGACGACACGTCCCGGCCTGATCGGTTCTACCGCGGCAATGGCCGCTTCGATGTTGAAGTGGAACGGATGGGGGGTCCAGCGCAGCCCGTCCATGACCAGCACGTCGAGCCCCTCCAGGAGCCGGAGGGAACTGTCGGGAATGGCGCTGCAATCCGTCAGATAGGCAAACCTTCCGATGCGGAAACCGGTGGCGCTGCTCCTGCCGTGTTCAAGGGGCACCGGGATAACCGTCCGTCCGAACAGCTCGAAGGGGCCGGAGACCTCATGGGCCGACAGAAGCGGGGAATAGCCGGATCCGTCGAATTCGCAGAAGATGTATCTGAAGCCCGCCAGGACTATCTCGAAGGTTGCCGGGGATGCATAACAGGGGATGACCTCTTTATGCAAAAAATGGAAACCGCGCAGATCGTCGATGCCGTTGACGTGATCGGCATGGGAGTGGGTGAAGAGGACGGCGTCAACCCGGTCCAGCCCCTCGCGCAGGACCTGTTGCCGCAGGTCGGTGGAGGTGTCCACCAGGATGTTCCGCCCCGCGAGCCGGATCAGCAGGGAAGCCCGCGTTCTCCGATCTTTCGGGTCGTCAGACGTGCATACCCGGCATGTGCATCCCACCATGGGAACCCCGGTCGATGTCCCGCTTCCCAGGATGGTTACCTTCATTCAGCATCCTTTCCGTGATGTGCTCGAAAAATAACAGAAATCTCCCGTGCAGGCAAGGCGGATTTCCGGCGAACAGGCATGCCTGGTGGTCTTCCGGGGCTGCCGGAAGGAGATTACGCCCGTGGGAGGGGAATCAGCAGCAGGGGAATCCTGGTCAGGGTACAGATCCTGTGGGCCACGCTTCCCTCCCAGAACGCCTTCATGCCGGTCTTCCCGTGGGTGGCCAGGACGATGAGATCCACCCTCGCATGGCTGCCGGCCTTTACGATCGTCTTTGCCGGGTCGCCCCGCAGTACGTGCGCACTGGCCGTAAACCCCTCCTCTCGCAGGGCTTCGAGCTGCTTTCGGAAGGTCTCCCCGGCATCCAGGGAGGCCATTTCGAGCATCCGGGACGCCGTGGCGGGGAGCATTCTGCTGGAAACCTTTTCAGTCCCCGACAGGGAGGCGAAACGGGGAACAACCCTCACAAGGTGCAGGGCTGCGCCGCAGGCCCGGGCCATCTCCTTTGCAACCGGCAGGGCCTGGGCGTGGTCCGGAGCGCCGTCCAGAGGGACCAGGATGTTGTTGCAGGAGAAGGGAGGCGCATCCCCCTGTTCGTCGGGATGGGTGATGAGGACCGGACGCGAGCCCAGCGCAATGGCCTTCTGGGCGATGCTCCCCAGAAACAGGTGCAGCGCCTGCCCGCGGCCGTGGGAGCACATGATCACCAGGTCATGCTCCAGCTCGTCCGCATGGGCGACGATGCTGTCGGCCACATCATCCGCTTCCGCGGCGTGCACGTGGCGGTCCACCGTTATCCCCGTGGGAAAGGCACGCTGTGACAGCAGGTGCAGATAGGTCGCCGCGTCCTCCGCGTTCTTCAGGTGGGGCTGGCCATGGACCTCACGGGGGGCGTTTCGTTCCACCACATGGAAGAGGGTGACCCGCGCTCCGAACCGGGCCGCCAGGAAGGCGGCGGCCGGCAGGGCCGCCTCGGCCAGGAGTGAACCGTCCAAAGGGACGAGGATGTGCTTGAACATGGCGATTACCCCGATATCAGCGTCTTATAGAGGAGGTAGGCGTTGAGCACGAGGATGACCCCCGCGATCATGCCGGCTATGGCTGTCGTGACGCGCCTGTTGACCAGATCGCCCATGATGTCGGCGCGGCGGGTGAACATGACCAGGGGGATGATTGCGAACGGGAGCCCGAAACTGAGCACCACCTGGCTGGCGACGAGGGTGCGGGTGGGGTCCAGGCCTGCCCCGATGACGGCCAGCGAGGGCGCCATGGTCACCAGACGCCGGAGCCAGATCGGAATGTGCCGTTGCATGAAGCCCTGCATGATCACCTGCCCCGCGCTGGTGCCCACGGTGGATGACGACAGTCCCGAGAGCAGCAGTGAGAGGCCGAAGATCCACTTGGCCGACGCCCCCAGCAGTGGCTCCAGGGTCCGGTAGGCCTCCTCGATGGTGCCGATGGCGGCATGCCCCGTGGTGTGGAAGGTGGCTGCCGCCATGACCAGCATGGCGATATTGACGAAACTGGCCATGCCCATGGCGATGACCACATCCGCTATCTCGAAACCGTACAGGCTTTGGAGCCGTTTTTTGTCCCGCACGACGATGCGCCCCTGGGTCAGGGCGGAATGGAGGAAGATGGCGTGGGGCATGACGGTGGCCCCCAGGATCCCCGAAGCCAGCAGGATGCTTTCGGTCCCCGAGAAATGGGGTACGACGGCATGGTAGGCGATCAGCCCCCAATCGGGCCTGACGATGATGGTCTCCAGCAGGTAGCAGAGGGCGATCATCCCGACCATGGCCGAGATGACGGCCTCCAGGGGCCGGAACCCGTACCGCTCCATCCCCAGGATCAGCACGGTTGCCAGGGCGGTGAGCAGGGCGCCCGCAAACAGCGGTATGCCCATGAGGAGTTGGAAACCGAGGGCGGCGCCGAGGAATTCGGCCAGATCCGTCGCCATGGCCACGACCTCCATCAGCAGCCACATAACGATGACCACCGGGCGGGGGAAGTGGGCCCGGCACTGTTCCGCCAGGTTCATGCCCGTGGCGATGCCGAGCTTGGCCGAAAGGGTCTGGATGAGCATGGCCATGAGATTGCTGGCCACGATCACCCAGACCAGCAGGTAGCCGAACTGGGCGCCTCCCTGGATATTGGTGGCGAAGTTGCCCGGGTCCACGTAGGCCACGCTGGCGATAAAGGCCGGTCCCAGAAACGGCATCAGGCGCGTCAGCCGGTTTGGGCGTTCCTGGCCGTCCAGGATGTCCAGGGCGTTCTGGACGATCCGGGAATCGGGAGAATCGGGAACTGGGCGATGGGTTTCTTCTTCCATGACGGGTGCCGTTTCCCCGCGGTCAGGAGCGGGCGGCATCGCGGCGTGCCCCTGGATTGCGGAATGTGCGGACTGCATCGGCAGTATAGAGCGCCAGGCCGCTCCAGATCAAGATGAATGTCGCCATGTGGGTGGGGGTGAACGGCTCCCCGTAGGCGAATACGGCCAGGGCGAACTGCAGGCTGGGGGTCAGGTATTGCAGGAAGCCGATGGTGGCCAGCCGCAGTCTGCGGGCCGCCGCGGCGAAGAGCAGAAGCGGCGTGGCGGTCAGGACCCCTGCCAGGGGGAGCCACAGGGCGCCCCGCTCCACGGCCGCCGGAAAGGCCCCCTGACCGTGCGCACCCAGCCAGACCAGGTACGCCAGGGCCAGCGGCCCGGTCAGGATGGTTTCCACCAGCAGGCCGGCCAGGGCCTCCACGTGGGCCGTCTTGCGCAGCAGGCCGTAGAGGCCGAAGGATGCGGCCAGGGCCAGGGAGATCCAGGGCACCGCCCCGACCCGGACCGTCAGCAGGGCGACCCCGGCAACCGCCAGGAGCAGGCTGACCATTTGCAGCGGCCGCAGCCGTTCCCGCAGAAAGACCATGCCCAGCAGCACATTGACCAGGGGGGTGATGAAGTAGCCCAGGCTCGACTGGAGCACCTGTCCCTGCCCAACGGCATAGATGAACACCAGCCAGTTGATGGTGATCAGGGTGGTGGAGCCCATCAGGGTCACCAGCACCCGCCGGGATGCAAAGGCGGCCCTGACCTCTCCCCAGCCGCCCGTGGCGGCAACCAGCGCCAGCAGAAAGAGCACCGACCAGGCGATACGGTGGGCCACCACCTCCAGGGGGGGGATGCCGTGCAGCGCCTTGAAGTAGATCGGGAAAAAGCCCCAGACCAGATAGGCCAAAAGGCCGTAGGCCAGACCTTGGCGGAGCGGTTCCTGGCAGGGTGGGGCGGATGATGGCATACGCTGGCCCCGACTCAGGAAAGGGGCGCCTGCCGGCCGCCGGTTATGGCCAAAAGGTCGGTCGGCGTTATGCGGAACAGGGCGTGGGGGGTGCCGGCCGCGGCCCACACTTCGGGGTATCCCAGGAGGTCCCGGTCGATGACCGGGCAGAGCGGTTCCCGGTGCCCCAGCGGCGGGATGCCGCCGATGGCAAACCCGGTGCGCTCCCGGACAAAGTCGGCATCGGCCTTGCCGACCGGTTCACCGCAGGCCGCCTCCAGCAGCGCCTCGTTGACCCGGTTTTTGCCGCTGACCAGGGCCAGCACCGGGTTTCCCGAATGGCGGCCCCTGAAGACCAGCGACTTGACGATCTGCCCCACGTCGCACCCGACCGCTTCGGCTGCTTCGGCGGCGGTACGCGAACTGGCGGCCAGTTCCTGCACGCGGCAGGGGACACCGGCCGCCTCCAGGGCCTCCTGCACCTTGCGGGCGCTGGGGCTGAGTTCATGCTGCATGGGTGGGTTCCTTCCTCGTTTGGATAGATCAGGCCGGCTGCGGGGCGCGCGCCGTCACCCTGGTGAAGAGGTACAGGCCGCCGAAGATGACCGCTCCTCCCGCCGCCTGGCGCAGGGTCGGCGGTTCGCCCAGGAAAACGGCGGCCCATAGTATGGCCCCCAAGGGCTCGCCCAGGATGCTGACCGAAACCACCGAGGCCTGGACGTATTTCAGCGCCCAGTTGAAGACCGTATGCCCCATGACCGTACAGACCAGGGCCAGGGTCAGGAAGAGGACCCAGTCGCGGGTGGGGTAGCCGCCGAAGGGGGTCCGGGTGACCAGCGTCGCGCCGACCAGGAACAGGGAACTGGTCCCGTAGGTCACAAAGGTATATCCCTCCAGGGGGGTGTCCTTGCGCAGCCTGCGGCCGATCAGCAGGTAGCCGGAGACCATGACCGCCGCCACGAGCGCCAGCAGGTCGCCGACCAGCGCCCGTGGGCCTACCTGAAAATCGGCGGCCCCGATGATGAGGCCCCCGGCCAGGGCCAGTCCTCCTCCCACGGCGGCCAGGCGCGGAATGCGCTCCCCGAAGAAGAGCAGCGAACCGACCACCACGAAGACCGGTTGCAGGGTCACCAGCACCGTGGAGCTGGCCACGCTGGTATAGCCCAGGGAGATGAACCAGGTCACGAAATGCAGGGCCAGGAACAGGCCGCTCAGGGCGGAAAGCGCCACCTGCCGCCGGTCGAGACCGGCCAGCGCGCCCTTTTTCATCAGGGTGAAGGGGGCCAGCGCCAGGAAGGTGAACAGCAGGCGGTAGGTGGCGATGATCAGGGGCGGCGCCGTGGCGAGGCGCACGAACAGCGACGAAAAGGAGACCGCGATCACGGCGGCCGCCACGGCCAGATAGGGGTTGAGGGCCGGCCTCGGCATCAGTCGTTCATATACTGCAGGGCGTAGTTCACGTAGTTGTCGGCGGATTTGCGCAGCCAGGCCACCTCGTCCGGCGTCAGGTCCCGCTTGTACTTGGCCGGTGAGCCGAGCCAGAGGGTGTGGGGCGGGATGACGGTCCCCTCGGTGACCAGGGCCCGCGCCCCTACCAGGGCGCCCTCCCCCACCACGGCCCGGTCCATGACCATGGCCTGCATGCCGATGAAGCAGCCGTTGTGCAGGGTGCAGCCGTGCAGGGTGACGCTGTGGCCGATGGTGACATCGTCGCCGATGATCAGCGGCGCGCCGGGGTCGTCGGCGTGTTTTTTGTGGGTGACGTGCAGCATCGTGAGGTCCTGAACGTTGCTGCGCGCACCGATACGGATGTGGTTCACGTCGCCGCGAGCCACGCAGTTGTACCAGATGCTGCTCTGGGGGCCCATCTCCACGTCGCCGATGATTACGGCCGTCTCGGCCACGAAGGCGGACGGGTTTATCTTCGGCTGGATGCCCTGGAACGGTCGAATCATTTCATCCTCCGCCGGCTGGATCTGAAAGATAAACTATACGCATTCCGGAAAATATTGGCAATAAAATGCCGCGCGCATGGGGTTTTTGCCGCATCTGTGCTGATTTATTTACTTGTTGCCCCGTCCCATATTTGGTATGTTTTACAATCTCTGTGAAAGACTGGGAAAAGGGGATGGAGCGCGATGAAATTCACGAAAATGCAGGGCGCCGGCAATGATTACGTCTATGTGAACTGTTTCGAGGAGACGGTTGCGGACCCCCGGCAAGTGGCCATACAGGTTGCCAACCGCAACTTCGGCATCGGCTCGGACGGGCTGATCCTGATCATGCCTTCGGACAAGGCCGACGTGCGCATGCGGATGTTCAATTCCGACGGTTCCGAATCCGAGATGTGCGGCAACGGTATCCGGTGCGTGGCAAAATACGCCTATGACCACGGCATTGTCACGAAGACCGAGATCAGCGCCGAGACCGGGGCCGGCATCCTGACCCTGCAGCTGGTGCCGGGGAGCGACGGCACGATAGCGAAGGTCCGCGTCAACATGGGGCCGCCGCGGTTGACCAGGGAGGAGATCCCCATGACCGGCGATGCCGCGGCCAGGGTGATCGCGGAACCGCTCACCGTCCTCGACCGCGCTTTCCGGATCACCTGCGCCTCCATGGGCAACCCCCATTGTGTGATCTTCGTGGATGACGTGGAAAACTTCCCGGTTTCCACCTATGGACCGTTGATCGAGAACCATGAGCTGTTCCCCCGTCGCACCAACGTGGAATTCGTCCAGATCTTCTCACGCACCGAGGTGCGCCAGCGGACCTGGGAGCGGGGCGCCGGGGAAACCCTGGCCTGCGGCACCGGGTCCAGCGCCGTCACCGCGGCATGCGTGCTGAACGGCCTGACCGGGAAGAAGATCCTCAACCATCTTTCGGGGGGCGATCTGGAGATGGAGTGGGCCGAGGACGGTAACATCTACATGACCGGCCCGGCGGTAGAGGTCTTCAACGGGGAGATCAAACTGTAAGAGGTTGTTGAAAAACAGCCATCAGGCCTTCGTCCCCGAAAGCCCTTTTGTGCGGGGGCGACGATCTGACTGTTTTTGAACAACCTGAGTTTTCAGCAGCCTGCCAAGGTCCCTTGAAATTTCCTTTCCCCCTTGCCCAAAGGGGAAGGTGATATACACTTATGCCACGTGCTCTTACCATCATAAACATCCTGCTCGGGGTCGTCATCATCGCCCTGTTGGCGGCCATCACCGCCGACAGCCTGGGCAGGCGGCTCGGCGGGGCGTTTGTGTCCAGGACCACGGGCGCCGGCAAGGCGGCTCCCGCGGTCGTACCGCCTCCCCGCATCGAGGATCTGGCGTTCTACGCCCCGATCCTGGTCAACGGCCTGTTCGGCAAGGCGGCCCAGGGGCCGCTCACCCCGCTCGTGAACGCCCCCGCTGCAGGCCAGGCAGCCGCGCCGGCGACGGCACCGGCCGAGCTGATGCTGCTCGGCACGGCCGTGGGCTCGTTCCGCGAGACCTTTGCCCTGGTGCGCCACACCACCAAGCAGGAGGAGCGTGTGTTCCGCCTGGGTGATATGGTCTTTGACGCCGGACGGCTGGTGGAGGTGACCCGGGAGCGGGCCTTTATCGTGGTGGGCGGCAAGAAGGTGGAGCTTTTGACCCCCATGACCCCTCCGGCAGCGGCTCCGGCCCAACAGCCCACCCCCCTGGGAGGCCTGCCGGTCGCCAATGTGGGCGGCGGAAACTTCGTGATCGACCAGCGGGCGCTCAATGCCGCCCTGGACAACCCGGCCCAGGCCATGAGCGACGCCCGTCTGCTCCCGAGCCAGAAGGACGGCAAGGTGGAAGGGTTCCGGGCCTCGGAAGTGAAGCCCAACGGGCTGTTCGCCCTGGTCGGCGTCAAGAACGGGGACGTCCTCCTGCGGCTCAACGATTTTCCCATGGACTCGCCGGACAAGGCCCTGCAATCGTTCATCGCCCTCAAGGGGCAGAGCAAGCTCAAGCTCGACCTGATCAGGGACGGGCAACCGACGACGTTCAACTACGATATACGGTAAACGGCCTCTTTTCCGGCTTCTGCCGGAACGGAAACCCCTTCTGCCGATCCTCAACGATTCCGCAGTTACGCAACAACGTGGAGGCACGCTTGAAACAGTACCTTATGCGCACATTCTGCGCCCTGCTCCTGGCAGCGATCCTTTTCGTCCCGCCGGTGTCCGCCGCCGGCCGGGGGGTGGTGTTGAACTTCAACGAGGTGGATATCTCCACCATGGTGAAGTTCATCAGCGACCTGACCGGCAGAAATTTTGTGCTGGACGACCGGGTCAAGGGCAAGATTTCGGTTTACTCCCCCTCGAAGCTTTCCATTGAAGAGGCGTACAACGTCTTTGTCTCGGTGCTGGAGTTGAAGGGGTTCACGGTGGTGCAGAGCGGCAAGGTGGCCAAGATCGTCCCCATTGCGTCGGCAAAGCAATCCGGCCTTGCCCTGCTGAAATCGGGCGAGGTGCCGCCGGTCAACGAAAACTACGTGGCCCAGGTCAACAAGCTTGAGAATATCACGGCCCAGGAGGCGCTCGGCTTCCTGCAGCCGATGGTTTCCAAGGACGGCTACATCTCGGCCTTCGGGCCCGGCAACCTGGTCCTGATGGTGGATTCGTCGCTCAACATCCGCAAACTGCAGGCGCTTTTGCACCTGATCGACACCGAAAAGACCCGTGAAGGGATCGAGATCATCTACCTGAAGAACGCCTCCGCCGAGAGTGCGGCCAAGACCATCCAGCAATGGCTCACCGGCGGCGAGAGCAAATCCGCCGGGCAGCCGGGCGCCGCGGCAACCCCCTCCGCCAGCCCGGTGACCGTGCTGGCGGACCAGCGGCTGAACGCGCTCTTGGTCTTCGGCAGCGACAGCATCAAGCAGGCGGTGCGCGAGATGGCGGCCAAGCTGGACGTGCAGCCACCCGAGGCCAACAGCAAGGTGAATGTCTACTACCTGGAGAACACCGACGCCACCGAGATGGCCAAGGTGCTGGACGGCGTGATCAAGGGGATGAGCGCCGCCGCCACGGGCGCCGCGGGCCAGGCCGGCACGGCGGCGGCGCCCCAGACCTCCCCCTTCGACAGCGGCAAGGTGACCATCACCCCGGACAAGACCACCAATTCCCTGGTGATCATGGCCGCACCCAGCGATTACAACAATCTGGTCCAGGTGATCAAAAAGCTGGACCGCCGCAGCAAGCAGGTCTTCGTGCAGGTGCTGATCGCCGAGGTTTCCCTGAACAAGTCGCGGGAAATCGGCACGCAGATCGGCGCCCTGGGCGTTGACCAGATCAGCCGCTATTTCGGCGTCGGGGCCTTCTACGATCCCTTCGGCGTCGTCAGCACCCTTGCCACGAGCGGCCTGGCCTCTTCCACCAGTTCCTCCAGCAGCAGCACCACCCTCAATTTCCCGGTGAGCGGAGTTCCGGGCAACATCGGCGCCGTACTCAAGGCGCTGGACGCCAACGATCTGCTGAACGTGCTCTCCACCCCCAACATCCTCACCTCGGACAACAAGGAGGCCGAGATCGTCGTAGGGCAGAACGTCCCCTTCCAGGGGTCGTCCACCATCTCCTCCGGCCTGTCCACGACCTCCGTGGAGCGGAAGGATGTGGGCATCACCCTGAAGATCAAGCCCCAGATCAGCGAAGGGGACTATATCCGCCTCGACCTCTCCCAGGAAATCTCGGCCATCGGCGCAACGGTCACCGTCGGCTCCGGCACCACGGACCGCATCACCACCAAGCGCTCGGCCAAGACCAACATCGTCGTCAAGAATGGTGAAACGGTGGTGATCGGCGGCCTGATCCAGGACCAGGATGAGGACGTGATCTCCAAGGTCCCCTTCCTGGGCGACATCCCCGGCCTGGGTTGGCTGTTCAAGACCAAGACCAAGACGAAGACCAAGACCAACCTGATGATCCTTCTGACCCCGCGTATCGTCAAGGATAACGCCGACCTGGCCACCATCTCCGACAGCCAGCGGACGAAATTCGGCGATGCGGCCAAAAAGGTCGAGCCGGTGGATCTGCAGAAGGAGATTGGCACGAAATGAGTCCCGGCCTCCCGGAAGAGCTGGAAACCGCCGCCCGGCGGCTGGGGGTCGCCTGCCGGCCCGACATCGCGGTGGCCGAGGTCGATCCCGCCCTCCTGGCCCGGGTGCCGCTGACCTTTGCCCGGGCTCACGCGATCCTGCCCCTGCGGGAGCAGGAGGGAAGGATCATGGTTGCCCTCTCCAGCCCCGCGGCGCTCCTGGCCATGGATGAACTCAGGCTTTTGTTCGGTAAACCGGTGGAGGCGGTCCTGGTGCCGACCGCCATCCTGGGCGACGCCATCAACCACGTGTACGGCAGCCTTTCCGGCAGCGCCCGGGAGGTGCTCCAGGAGTTGGAGGCGGAAGACCTGTCCACGGTGGCCACCGCGCTCAACGACCCCCAGGACCTGCTGGACCTGGCCGACGAGGCCCCGGTCATCCGGCTCCTGAACTCCATCCTCTCCGAGGCGGTCAAGGAGCGGGTCAGCGACATCCACATCGAACCCTACGAACGGGACCTGGTGGTGCGCTTCCGCATCGACGGCATCCTCTACGAGAAACTGACGCCCCCAAAGATCATCCAGGACGCCCTGGTCTCCCGGGTCAAGATCATGGCCGGCCTCAACATCGCCGAGAAGCGCCTGCCCCAGGACGGCCGCATCCGGGTCATCGTCGCCGGCCGGGACGTGGACATCCGCGTCTCCATCATCCCCACCTTCTACGGCGAGCGGGCCGTGCTGCGCCTTCTGGACAAGAAAAAAGGGGTGCTCTCCCTGGAGGACATCGGCCTGGGCGACGAAGGGGTGCGCACCATGGAGCGGGTGCTGGCCCGCACCAGCGGTATCGTCCTGGTGACCGGCCCCACCGGCAGCGGCAAATCGACCACGCTTTATGCAGCCCTGAACCGGCTCAACACCAGCGAAAAGAACATCATCACCATTGAGGACCCGATCGAATACCAGATCAAGGGCATCGGTCAGATCCAGGTCAACTCCAGGATCGACCTGACCTTTGCCGCCGGCCTGCGCTCCATTCTGCGCCAGGACCCGGATATCATCATGGTAGGTGAGATCCGCGACGCCGAAACGGCCGAGATCGCCATCCAGGCCAGCCTCACCGGCCACCTGGTGCTCTCCACCCTGCACACCAACGATGCGGCCACCGCCGTGACCCGCCTGGTGGACATGGGCATCGAACCGTTCATGATCGCCTCGTCGCTTACCGCGGTCATGGCCCAGCGCCTGGTGCGGGTGATCTGCCCCCACTGCCGCGAGGAATACCGGCCGGTGGAACAATACGCCGGCATTACCCTGCCGGAACGCCTCTACCGCGGCCGCGGCTGCGACAAATGCTTCGGGCTGGGTACCATGGGGCGCACCGCCATCTACGAGATCATGCCGGTGGACCAGGAGATCTGTTCCATGATCATCAAACGCGCCCATGCCGGGGAGATCAAGGAATATGCCGTATCCCACGGCATGAAGACCCTGCGTGACGACGGCCTGGCCAGGGCCGCCGCGGGCGACACCACCATCGAAGAGGTCCTGCGCGTCACCCAGGAAGACTATGCCGACGTACCGGTATAAGGCATACACCGACGCCGGGGCTGCGGTTTCCGGCTCCGTCGAGGCCGAATCCGAACGCCAGGCCATGATCCAGCTCAAGGGCAAGGGGCTGCTGCCCCGCGAGGTCAGCGAGGAAACGGCCGAAATGGGAGCGGCGCGGGCCTTCTCCTTCAACCGGGGGATCACCACCGCCGACCTGTCCCTCTTCACCCGGCGCCTGGCCACCCTGGTCGCCTCCTCGGTCCCCCTGTTCGAGGCCATGGGCTCGCTGCACGAGCAGGAGGAGAGCGGCCAGCTCAAACAGGTGCTGGCGCGGGTGCGGGACCGGATCGCCGAAGGCGCCTCCCTGTCCCGGGCCCTGGCGGCCGAGCCCAAGGTCTTCAGCGAGAGCTACGTCAGCATGGTGGCGGCCGGCGAGGCCAGCGGCGCCCTGGATGCCGTGCTGGAGCGGCTGGCCGACTTCCTGGAGGAGCAGGAGCAGGTGAAGAGCCGGGTCGTCTCCGCTCTGGCCTATCCGATCCTGATGGTCCTGGTGGGGAGCGGCGTGATGCTGTTCCTCCTGACCGTGGTCATCCCCAAGATTGTGGTGATCTTCGAGGAGAGCAAGGCCGCGCTGCCGCTGATCACGGTGATCCTGATCAAGCTGTCCCACTTCCTGCGGGGGTGGTGGTGGATTCCGGCCGGACTGGCCATCGGCTCGGTGCCGCTCTACCGCTCCGCCATGCGGCGGGACGACCTGCGCATGAAGCGCGACCGCCTGCTGCTCCGGCTGCCGGTGGCCGGCGGCATGGTGCAGCACCTGCTCCTGTCGCGCTTTGCCCGGGTGCTGGGGTTGTTGCTCTCCAGCGGGGTGCCGATCATCCGGGCCCTGGAGATCACCTCCGAGGTGCTGGTCAACCGGGTCTACCGCTCCTTTCTCCGCGAGGTGATGGAAGAGGTGGCCCAGGGGGGGAGCCTGTCGGGCAGCCTGAAGAGGAGCCGCCTGTTTCCCCCCATGCTGGTGCATCTGACCGGCGTGGGGGAAAAGGGGGGCACCCTGGAGGAGATGCTGCTCAAGGCCGGCCTCGCTTACGAGCGGGAGTTCAGCGCGCGGCTGACCCGCCTGATGGGTCTGATGGAGCCGCTGTTGGTCCTGGGCATGGGCCTGGCCGTGGGGGTCGTGGTCATGGCCGTGCTGCTGCCCATATTCGAGATGAACCAGCTGATCAAGTAGTTTCCATCGGGAAGCTCCGGATCAGCAGGCTGTTGAAAACCCAGGTTGTTCAAAAATAGTCGGATCGTCGCACCCGCTAGACAAGCCCCGCGGAGGCGTAGCAGCGCTACGCCGCACAAAGGGGCTTTCGAGGACGGCGGCGAGATGGCTGTTTTTCAACAACCTCTCAGAGACTAAAGGGGTGCCGCCATGGACTTTACCAAAATGCTGCATAAATTCACGGTCGTCCCGTCGTTGACTGCGGAGCTGGCCGCACTCCAGCGGGTGGCTTACAACCTCTGGTGGTGCTGGGAACCGGACGCCATCAATCTCTTCCGCCGCCTGGACACCGAATTGTGGCAAGCCACCCGCCACAACCCGGTGGAGATGCTGGGCATCCTCCAGCAGACCACCCTGGAGAACCTGAAGGGCGACGAAGGTTTCATGGCCCATCTCAAGATGGTGGACGAGAAGCTTTCCGACTACCTGGCGGAGAAGACCTGGTTCCAGAAGACCTGTAACGGCAGCTCCCGGATGAAGGTGGCCTATTTCTCCATGGAGTTCGGCCTGCACGAGTCGTTGCCGGTCTATTCGGGCGGCCTGGGCATCCTGGCCGGCGACCACCTCAAATCGGCCTCCGACCTGGGCTTGCCGCTGGTGGGGGTGGGGCTGCTCTACCGGCAGGGCTACTTCCGCCAGTATCTCAACAATGAGGGGTGGCAGCAGGAGTACTACCCGGAGAACGATTTCTACAACCTGCCCCTGACCCTGGAACGGGACGAAAAGGGAGCCCCGCTCAGCGTGGAGCTGGAATTCGGCCCGCGCAGGTTCAGGGTACATATCTGGCGGGTGCAGGTCGGCCGGGTGCCGCTCTACCTGCTGGACACCAACCTGGAGGAGAACAGCCCCGAGGATCGCCTGATCACGGCCCAGCTCTACGGGGGCGACCAGGAGATGCGCATCCTGCAGGAGATCCTGCTGGGGATCGGCGGCGTTCGCGCCCTGCGCGCCCTGGGGATTATCCCCAATGTATGCCACATGAACGAGGGACATGCCGCCTTCCTGGCCCTGGAACGGATGCGGCTTTTGATGGAGAAACGCGGCATCAGATTCAACGAGGCCCGGGAGATCGTCAGCGCCGGCAATGTCTTTACCACCCATACGCCGGTGGAGGCGGGCATCGACCATTTTCCCGCCGACTTGCTGGACCGCTATTTTGGCAAATACTACCGTTCCCTGGGCTTAAGCCGCGACGAATTCCTGGGCTTGGGCCGCCAGAATCCGAAGAACTCCCAGGAAACCTTCTGCATGGCGGTTCTGGCCCTTAAACTGGCCGGCCACGCCAACGGCGTCAGCGAACTGCACGGCCAGGTTTCGCGCAGGATGTGGAAGAACACCTGGCCGGAACTGCCCGAGGAACAGCTGCCGCTCTCCTCCATCACCAACGGCGTCCACACCCGTACCTGGATGTCCAACCACATGGCCAGCCTGCTGGTGCGCTACCTGGGCACCCGGTGGCTCGACGACCCGACCGACCACAACGTCTGGCGCCGCGTCTCCAGAATCCCGGACGCCGAACTGTGGCGTACCCGCCAGAGCTGTCGCGAGAAGCTGGTGGATTTTGCCCGCAAACGGCTCAAGGAACAACTGATCAAGGTGGGGGCCACGGTCAAGGAGATCGCCACGGCCGAGGAGGTCCTGGACCCGGAGGTGCTGACCATCGGTTTTGCCCGCCGCTTCGCCACCTATAAGCGCGGTACGCTGCTCATGCGCGACCTGGACCGTCTGGCGCGCATCCTCAACAACCCGGAGATGCCGGTGCAGATCATCTTCGCCGGCAAGGCCCACCCCCAGGACCAGGAGGGGAAGGAACTGATCCGCCAGATCAACCAGGTCTCCGACCAGGAGCGTTTCCGCCACCGGATCGTCTTCATCGAAGACTACGACATGGAAGTGGCACGCCACCTCGTGCAGGGAGCGGACGTCTGGCTCAACACGCCGCGCCGGCCCCTGGAGGCCAGCGGCACCAGCGGTATGAAGGTGGCCTTCAACGGCGGCCTCAACATGAGCATTCTGGACGGCTGGTGGTGCGAAGGCTACCAGGGCAACAACGGCTGGGCCATCGGCAAGGGGGAGGTCTACGAGGATACCGAGTACCAGAACCAGGTGGAGAGCCGGGCCACCTACGACCTGCTGGAAAAGGAGATCGTGCCGCATTTCTACGACCGGGGCAGCGACGGCATTCCCCGCTCCTGGATCGCCACCATGAAGGCCTCCATACAGAGCCTCTGCCCGGTCTTCTCCACCGACCGCATGGTGCAGGAATACGCCGGCCGGTCCTATGCCCCGTCCTACGGCCAGTGGAAACAGCTGGTGGATGACGATCTGGCCCTGGCCCTGGACCTGGCCCGCTGGAAGGAACGCACCTTCAAGGCCTGGCCGGCGGTGCGCATCGAGGAGGCCGCGGCCCAGGTCTCCGACGCCGTGGCGGTGGGCAGCCTCGTACCGGTGTCCGCCACGCTCTTTCTGGGCGACATCCCGGTGGAGGACGTGGCGGTGGAAGGGTATTTCGGCGTCCTGGACTCAACCGGAAACATCCAGGGAGGCGAAACGGTCCCTCTGGAGAACGTGGTCGCGGCCGGAAACGGTCTCTACCGGTTCAGCGGCGAGATCGAATGCCGCTTCTGCGGCCGGCACGGCTTCATGCTGCGGGTCATGCCGCGGCACCAGGTATTGGGCAACGTGTACGAACCGGGCTACCTGATCTGGGGATGAGGTTGTTGAAAAACAGCCATCTTAGCGCCTATCGGCGTCCCGCTCAACGGGATGACTACGCTATGGCTCCGTCACCGATAATTATGCTCACGCATAATTATACGCCGCCGTCCTCGAAAGCCCCTTCGTGCGGCGGAGGGAGAGGGCACGGCATGCTCTCCCCCTCTGGGGGAGAGATAGAGAGAGGGCTGCCTCCTTGGGTCTTCCTGCGGGTGCGACGATCTGACTATTTTTGAACAACCTGAACTTTTCAACAACTTCTTAGGAACGATATGGACTATTTAGTCATACAGGTCGAATCGCACCGCGTGCTGGCGGCCCGTTTCGGTGTTGCGGGCACGTCCCTTTCCTTTTCAGGGGCGGCCGAATTCCCGCTCTCCGCGGAGCAGACGCTCTCCGCCGTTGCCGGGCGGATCGCCGCCGGCAGCGCCGGTTCGCCGCGTATCGTGCTCTGCCTTCAACCTGCGCTGTTCGCCCAGCGGACGGTGGAGGTGCCGCTGGACAACCTGCGCAAGGTGCGGGAGGTGCTGCCGGGGCAGCTGCAGGGCGAGATCGCCCTGCCGGTGGAAGAGGCCGTGTTCGACGCGCTTCCGGTCGGCAACAAACGTTACCTGGCCTTGTGGGCGCGCAAGGCCGACCTCGGCCAGGCCATCGACACCTTCCGGGAGGCCGGCTGCGAACCGCACGTGGTCACCGCCGTCCCCTTCGCCTGGAGCTTTCTCCCCGAATGCCCCGCCGACGCCGTGGTATGCGACGGCAGCGCCCTGGTGATCGTCAGCGAAGACCGGGTGACCTTTGCCCGGCCCCTGGGCGCCGCGGAACCGGACAAGGAGATCGCCGCGACCCTGGCCGCCCTGGAACTGTCCGGCGCAACCCTGCCGCCCCGGCTGCTCCTCTTTGGTGAACAATCGGCCGGACTCGCCGCCGCCCCTTCGTTGCCCTCGGAGCGGCTCAGGATGCCGGACGCCCTGGCCCCCCTGTTCAAGACGGACGAGACCTACCAGCAGCTGGCCGGGCTTCTGGCTGTGGCCCGGGCCTGCCAGGCCGGCGCCCTGCCCGACTTCCGCCGCCTGGAGCTGGCCTGGACCGCCGGCGACGCCGTGGTGCGCAGGAAACTGACCGTCACCGCCGCCCTGGCGGCCGTGGCCGTCATCCTGCTCTTTGTCTCCCAGGGGCTCCAGTACCGGGCGGCAAAGACCGACCTGGCCTCCCTGGACAAGTCCATCGCCGCCATCTACCGGGAGATCTTCCCCGGCCGCCCCAAAGCGGTGGACGAGGTGGCCGAGATCAAGGGAGAGATCAGAAAACTGGCCGGCCCGGAGGAGGGTAACTCCATCCTGGATGTGCTCAAGAGGCTGGCCGAAGCCAAAGGCGCCACCATCAACGGCCTCTACGAGACCGAGCTCGAGGGGGGCAGCCTGCGGGTCAAGGGGGATGCCCGCTCGGCCCAGGCGGTCAACGAATTCAAAGCGGCTTTGGCGCCGTTCATGGCCACTGTGGAACTGGGCGAGGTCAAGAGCCGCCCGGACGGCTCGGTGACCTTCACCCTGGCGGGCACGCTCAAGGAGGTCAGGAAATGACAGGCCTGCTTACCGAGCTTCAGGATTTCTGGCGCGACCTGGACCGTCGCACCCGGCTCGCGGCCGGCTACTGCCTGATCGCGCTCCTGGCCGTGTTTCTGGGGTGGTCGGCCCTGGCCGGCCGCACGGCGGCCCTGGAACGCAAACGCCACGCGCGGGAGGCGGTCCTCAAGGAACTGCTGCCGCTCAAGGCCGCCTACCGCATGGCCAAACAGTCCGCCGACGCCCTGGCCGGGCGCATGGCGTCGGTCCGTCCCGATGATTCCGTCGCCAAGGTCATCGACGAGATCGGCATCAAGGGCAAAGGGGTCAAGATCTCCCCGGTCAAGGGTGAGGAGCGGGGCGGCATGATCGAGGATGCCGCCGACGTGAGGATCGACGGCCTGACGGCCAACGAGGCCATCAACCTGATCTACCGCCTGGAAAAGGGGGGACGGCCGGTGCTGGTGAAAAAGGCCAACCTGAAGGTCCGTTTCGACGACCCCTCCCGCGCCGACCTGGCCATGATCGTCGCCCTGCTGAAACCGGCCCCCGGACAACGCAAATGATGCCGCGGCACCGCCTGCTGCGGGAGGGTGGCCTGCTGGCGGCGGGCATCGCCCTCTTTCTGGCGTGCACCTATCTCTTCCTGCCCACCCAACGGGTGAACGAGGCGATCGGCCGCCTGCTTGCCGACCAGGGGTTGACCCTGGCTCCCGAAGCGCGCAAGACCGCGATCCCCGGCCTGACGTGGCGCAGCCCGGTCCTCTCTTCCGACCAGGGACCGCTCGTGCGTTTCGACCGGCTGACCACCCGGCTCCGGCTGCTGCCGCTCGTGACGGGGCGGGCCGTGGTCGGCCTGGGTGCGGAGTTGGGTGCGGGGCACCTGGACCTGGAGTACGGCATCAACGGCAGGGACGCCCTGGACCTCAGAGCCGACGCCCTGCAACTGTCCGACATCCCCTTTTTCAAGACCGTGCTGGGCGCCACGGCCGGGGGGAGCCTGTGGAGCGAAGGGCGGCTTTCCCGCAAGAAAGGCGCGCTGTCCGGCGACCTGAAGCTGGAGGTGAAGCAGCTGGCCTTTTCCGGAGTCAAGCTCGGTGCCTTCCCGCTGCCCGATGCAACCAACCTGCGCTGTCAGGGGATGGTGCGGGTCACGAACGGCCGGGGCCGGCTGGAGAGTTTCACGCTGCAGGGAGACGGCATCTACATGCGTCTGTCGGGGGACCTCCCCAGTGGCGCCACCGCCGCCACGTCGCCCCTCGACCTCACGCTGGAGATCATGCCCAAGCCGGAATTCATGGACCGGCAGAAGCTGGTGTTCCTGCTCCTGGCCAAGTTCGCCACCTCGCCCGGCGTGTACAGGGTGCCGATCAAGGGGACCCTGCTCAAACCGGTGATATTGTAAGGAAAAGATAGAATCACTTTACTTCTGTCACAGAAACACAGAGAAAGACGAAGCTCTTGCAAAAGTCCAAAAGTTCCCTCCCCCCTTGCGGGGGAGGGTTAGGGTGGGGGGGAGGTTGCCATGACATCGGCCGGTTGCGGCTTCCCCCTCCCCCTGGCCCCTCCCGCGAGGGGAGGGGGGAGATTTTTGCAAGAGCCCCAAGCGTAGGGTGAAAGTAATGACATGCGGATAGGACTGATGGGGGGCACCTTCAATCCGGTGCACCTGGCCCATCTTCACATAGCCGAGGAGGCGCGGCAGGCCTGCGCCCTGGACCGGGTGATCTTCATCCCGACCGGCGACCCGCCCCACAAGCCGCTGGCGGGGGAGGTCCCCTTTGCCCTGCGCAGCCGGATGGTCGAGCTGGCGATCGAGGGCAACCCCTATTTCGAGCTGTCCCCGATTGAGGGGGAGCGGGCCGGGAAATCCTATTCCATCGACACGATCCTCGCCTTCCGGGAGCGTTTCCCCCAGGATGATTTCTACTTCATCATCGGCAGCGATTCGTTCCTGGAGATCGGACAGTGGCGCCGTTTCCGGGAAATCTTCGCCGCCTGCAACCTGATCGTGGTGGAGCGGCCGGGCAAGCGCATCCATGACCCGGTGGAGGCCCTTCCTGTTGCCATCCGGGCGGAGTTCAGCTATACTTCCGGCACCCGCGGGCTGGACCACGGCGCCGGCGCCAGCGTCCGGTTCCTTTCCGGGTGCCCGCTGGACATCTCGTCCAGCGAAATCCGCGCTCTGGCGGCACAAGGGGCATCCATAGCCCACCTGGTGCCGCCGCGGGTGGCGGCCTACATTACAGAACAGGGGATCTACAACACATGCCGGTAAATGAAACGACAGCAGCAGAGAAACCGGTGCTTTCCTCCCAGGAACGGGCGCTGAGATGCGCCGAGCTGGCCTATGACAAGAAGGCCTTCGACATCCGGGCGCTGGACATCACAAAGGTCTCCTCCATCGCCGACTGCCTGGTGATCATCTCCGGCAACTCGGACAAGCAGAACCAGGCAATTGCCGACGGCATCCGCACCGGCCTGAAGAAGTACGGCAAGGTGCACGGCATCGAGGGGGAGAGCGAGGGGAAGTGGATCGTCATGGATTACGGCGACGTGATCGTGCACATCTTCAGCGACCAGCTCCGCCACCACTACAAGCTGGACGAACTCTGGCACATGGCCCCGGAACTGGACCTGCCGGAGGAGATCAGAAGCGCCCGCAAGGAAGACGATTTCTGACAGGTTGTCAGTCCGACGGAACGGTACAACAATGAAACTCCGTGTCCTCTGGGTGGGGAAGAGCAAGGAAGAGTGGGTCAAGGAGGCGCTGGCCGATTATGCCGGGCGCATCCGCCGCTACTGCCCGCTGGAGCTGTGCGAGGTCCGCGACGAAAAGGGGGCCGGGGCCGAAGAGATGCGGCGGCGCGAGTGCGAGCGGTTGGAGAAGCAGATCCCGCCCGGTGCCACCCTGGTGCTGCTGGACGAACGGGGCGGGCAGATGGATTCCCCCGGACTGGCCGCCTTCATCGGGGCGCAGCGGGATGGGGGCGTGGGCGATCTGGTCTTCGCCGTGGGCGGGGCCTACGGCTTTTCCGAAGAGTTCCGCAGCCGGGGCCGGCTGCTCTCGCTGTCGAAGATGACCTTCACGCACCAGATGGTGCGGGTCTTTTTGCTGGAGCAGATTTACCGGGCCTTTAGCATTCTGAATAACGAACCATACCATCACTGACGAGTAAGAGGTTGTTGAAAAAAAGCCATCTCGCCGCCGTCCTCGAAGTCCCCCTTGTGCGGGTGCGACGATCTGACTATTTTTGAACAACCTGTTAAACGAGACCATTGTGGACGTTTCCCAAATCCGGGCATACCTGTACCTTGCGCTGTTCATCCCACTGACCTTCCTGTTCGCGGCCAGCGCCCTTGTGGGCACGCTGCTGGACTCCAGCGGCAGGGTCTATGCCGCCCACGCCCGGCTCTGGGCGCGGCTGGCCCTGGCCATGGCGGGCGTCCGGGTCACGGTGAGCGGCAGTGAACACCTTCCGGCCGGGCCGGTCATCTTCATGAGCAACCACCAGAGCAACTTCGACATCCTGGCGCTCCTGGCCGCCATGCCGCGCCGGATTCACTGGATCGCCAAGAAGGAACTCTTCGATATCCCGGTCTTCGGCCCCTCCATGCGGCGCGGCGGCTACATCCCCCTGGACCGGAGCGACGGCCGCAAGGCGCTGAAGAGCGTGGACGAGGCAGCCGGGATCATCCGGGAGGGGAAGAGCGTGGTCATGTTTCCCGAGGGGACCCGGTCCCTGTCCCGGGAGCTTCTGCCGTTCAAGCGCGGCGGCTTCATCCTGGCGCGCAAGGCCGGGGTGCCGGTGGTCCCGATCACAATCAACGGCAGCGGCCGGATCAACCCCGCCGCCAAGATCAGGCTTTTCAGCGGCAACATCGCCATCGTGCTGCACCCGCCGCTGGCAGTGCCGCCGGACATTTCAAAAAGCGAAGCCGAAACATGGCTCATGGAGCAGACCCTCTCCACGATTGTTTCGGCCCTGGAGCGCTGAATGCACATCGGTTATCCATACCTGGCGCTTGTCGTCGCCGGGATCGCCGCCATCATCTGGGGGCTGCCCGCGGCCCATCGCCTGAAAAAGCCCTACGACATCGCTGCCGCCCTGGCCGTCCTGGCCGGTGTCGTCGTGACGGCGCTGGGCATCCTTCTGACCATAATCCCTAATTTTTTCAGGTGAATAATGGACCAAAGCATTAAGAAAACCGTCACCAACGCCGCGATCATCATCGTGCTCAGCCTGCTCCTGTTCCTTGCCGGGACCTGGTGGCGGATGCAGTCCCAGTTCCAACTCGGCGAAGCGGCCCTCGCCAAAGGCGATTTCACCGGGGCGCTGGCTGGTTACGAGTCGGCCATCCATATGTACCTGCCCTCACATCCGACCATAGAAAAAGCGGCCCAAAAGCTCTGGCAACTGGGGGAGACGGCGGAACGGCAGGGAGACGTGAACCGTGCCCTGATCGTCTACCGCGCCCTGCGGAGCGCCTTCTACGCCGACCGCTGGCTGGTGCAGCCCGGTAAGGAGTGGATCGGGCGCTGCGACCAGAAAATCGCTGCACTCGTGCCGCTGCAAAGAGAGAGATAAACCATGGCAGAACCCGAATCAAACAGTGCGCTACAGATCATTCCCCTGGGAGGGCTGGGCGAGATCGGCCTGAACATGATGGCCTACCAGCACGGCGACGACATCATCATCGCCGACTGCGGCCTGATGTTTCCCGAACCGGAGATGCTCGGCATCGACTACGTCATACCCGACATCGCCTGGCTGAGGGAGCGCAGCGACTCGGTCCGCGCCATCTGCCTGACCCACGGCCACGAGGACCACATCGGGGCGCTCCCCTTCGTGCTCCAGGAGTTGAACGTGCCGGTCTACGGCACGGCCCTGACCCTCGGCATCGTCAACGAAAAGCTCAAGGAATACAAGCTGGACAGCGCGGTCGAACTGGTCACGGTCAAGCCGAGGGACACGGTCGAACTGGGCTCTTTCCGGGTGGAATTCCTGCGGGTGGCCCATTCCGTCGTGGACGGCTGCGCCCTGGCCATCACGACGCCCGAAGGGGTGGTGATCCATACCGGCGACTTCAAGATCGACCAGACCCCGGTGGACGGGGAACTGACCGACCTGGCCCGGCTCTCCGCCTACGGCGATCAGGGGGTGCTGGCCCTGTTCTCCGACTCCACCAACGTGGAGCGGGAGGGGTACACCATCTCCGAGAAGTACGTGGGCGAGGCCTTTGCCGACATCTTCCCCAAATGCAGGGGCCGCATCATCGTGGCGGCCTTTTCCAGCAACATCCACCGGGTGCAGCAGGTGGCCGACGTGGCCATCGCCTGCGGCCGCAAGATCCTGCTGAACGGCCGCTCCATGATCGCCAACGTGCGTATCGCCCGGGAACTGGGCTACCTGAACATCCCCGACGACATGCTGCTCGACCTGCGGGAGCTGGCCTACCTGCCGCCCGAGCAGGTATGCATGGTCACCACCGGCAGCCAGGGGGAGCCCATGTCGGCCCTGACCCGCATCGCCCTGGACGATCACAAGCAGATCAAGCTGGAGCGGGGCGACACGGTCATCCTCTCCTCCCGCTTCATCCCCGGCAACGAGCGGACCATCTCCGAGCTGATCAACCACCTGTACCGCCGCGGGGCCGAGGTCTTCCACGAGAAGGTCTCCGAGGTGCATGTCTCCGGCCATGCCAGCCAGGAGGAGCTCAAGCTGATGATGAACGTGGTCCGGCCGCGCTTCTTCATGCCGGTGCACGGCGAATACCGCCACCTGGTCAAGCACATCCAGCTCGCCCAGAAGGTCGGCATCCCCGAGGAGCGCTGCATCCTGGCCACCAACGGCGACGTGGTCTCCTTTTACGCCGACACGGCGGCGATCACCGAAAAGGTGGAGTCGGGGCGGGTCTTTGTGGACGGCAAAGGGGTCGGCGACGTGGGCAACGTGGTGCTCAAGGACAGAAAGCACCTGTCCGAGGACGGCATGGTGGTGGTGATCATCGGCGTCAACCAGACCAGCGGCGCCCTGATCCACGGGCCGGACATCGTGTCCCGGGGGTTCGTGTTCGAGGACGAGAGCCAGGAGTACCTGGAGACCGCCCGCTGCGTGGTGGTGGATGCCCTGGACGAACTGAACGACGAGACGCGCCGCGATTCGGAAGAGGTCAAGACCGCCGTGCGGCAGGCATTGCGGCGGTTCTTCAAGAAGACCATCGAGCGCAGACCGGTGATCCTGCCGGTGATCATGGAGATGTAGCGGGGAAGCCCGCATAATCGCAACCACGGCAAGGGCCTGCGGAGTTGATCCGCAGGCCCTTTTTGTTCACTTATTTTCTTTGACACGCTGTAAGATATAATTGATGTAGTTCAGTAAACCACCGGCTCTGCCGGTGAGACTTGAAAAGGCTATGCCGTTCCAGCGACACTTCCTCCTGAGGAAAGCCCCGAAGGGCAATCAACAGGAGGAAATGCCATGCGAGAGTGGCAAAGTTTATCCCATGTTAAATGGGAGTGCAAATACCATGTAGTGATCGTCCCGAAGTACCGTAAGAAGGTACTTTAGGGTAATTCGGGGGACATGATACTAAATTGGCATTTAACCATTTGCAGGTTTCCCTATTTGGAGGACGGGCGATCAAGAAGCTCGATGACCTCCTTCGCGTAGAAGCACCTATTGCGCCGATGCGGCTCACGTTGTACCAACACTCCCATTTCCTCGAATCTCGCCAAGGCTGCGCTTGCCGACGGAAATGAAATACCGAGAGCGCTTTTGGCCTGGTTTGCCGTAAGTACCGGGGTGCCTGCCATAAACCGGGGAAATGTATGGAGAACGGAGTGGCGCCGGAGGCCCATGGCTTCCACCATTTCCTCCCATTTCTTAATGATGGCATCCAGCCCGACAGCGATACTGATAGCCTCTTTGACGGCAGCCGCCACGCCTATCGAAAAAAACCGAATCCATTCCGCCCATTTGCCGCGCAGTTGCACTGCTGCCAATGCAGCGTAGTATTCCTGCCGGTTATCCTTGAGATAACCTGCGAGGTAGACAGGGGGGAGGTTTTCGGCTGCCGGCATCAGCGGCAGGAGGATGCGCCCAACCCTTCCATTGCCATCGGTGAACGGATGGATCGTTTCGAACTGTGCGTGGACCACCGCCATTCGAACTATGATGGAGAACTCGAAGAAGTCGTCCTCCTTTGGCGTGTAATGCAGCAGCTCAAGAAGGTCCTTCATGCAGGGTTCCAGATAGGCGGCAGGAGGCGGGACGAACTTTGCCTTGTCGATCTGCCCTCCCCCGCCAATCCAGTTCTGTCTATTTCTAAATTCCCCCGGTGTCCCGTGAAAGGGATCAACACCCCCCATCAGCCACGCGTGGATTTGCTTGACGAAATCACAGCTAAAAGCTGCCACCCCGTTCTTCCTTACTTGTTCCAAACCGTTCTCAAGCGCATATACATAGTTTTTGGTTACCTGGACATCCGGGGGTAGGCCCTCGTCGCTGCCGGTTGCCTCAAATGCGAGGAGGTCGTCAATGCCGGAATGGGTTCCCTCAATCTGGCTGCTTCTGACGGCCTCCCTGCGGTCGGCGGTTCTTGTGACAAGATTCGGGTTCGGTAGTACGGCGGAAAGTGATTGCAGCGTATCCAAGGCCTCCCGCGCCTTGACGATGTTCTCTTCTACTCCCTGCAACCCCACTAAATCACGGGCGCAAGGAGGGGGAGGAGGGACCAGGGCCCAACTGCCGGGATACTCCTTTACCGGAACCAACAATTTACGCCGCTCTTCGCTCAGATCGTTTTTCCGCATCTTAAAACCTTTAATACCTTGATTTGTTATTTAATATTATGGCTAAAAATTTAAATAAGCAAGAGCATTATTAAAAGTTTCGTTGCGTGATCAAAGAGGGCGAAGCAATACAACATGCAGAAAGCACTATGGTTTTTGCTGAAATGAGATGAACAATAGTGCCGGGTGGCCAGCCGGGTTCGTACCCATGAGGAGGCATTCCGCGTACCGAGTAGAGATGACACCCACCCCGCTTGACATCCCGCCTCTCCCCGCGCTAAACTCAACTGTGTAAAATATTTACTCACGTCGGGCTGCCGATACGTACGGGATTCGCCGCTCAGCAGAGCGCACCCCACCCCAGCTCAGGAGAGCATATGCCCACAGACACAAGGCTGGACAGCCTACGCGCCAAGATCGCCACCTATGGCAAGGAAAACCAGGGGGAGCTGTTGTATGCCCTGGCCGAGGGGGCGCGGCTCTTGTCGGGGAGCGAGAGGGTGCGCATCTACCTGGAGGACCTGACTCGTGGGGCGCTCTCCTGCGTCTATGCCACCGGCGATCAGGCCGTGGCCATCCGCGAGGTGCATTTCCCGATCATCTCCACCGAGACCGTGGTCTCCAGCGTCTTTGTCAGCCAGTATCCCGTGGATTTCAAGAGTGCCGCGACCCCCCTCCAATCGGCCGACCGCCTTTTTGCCGAGACCTTCGCCTTCCGCGCCGCCTGGGTCATGCCGGTGGTGAGCCTGGGCAAGTCCATCGGCGTACTCTGTATCGACAGCGAGACGGTTGGGGAGACCCTGAACGCCCAGGGCAAATCACTTCTGGCCGACTTTGCCGGGTTCGTGGCCGACCGGCTCGACCAGGCCCGCATCTACCACCAGCAGGTGCAGTTGGCCCGGCGCCTGGAGGAGTTCAAGTCACGGGAGGCGGCGGCCATGATGGTGCGCTCCGCGGTGCGGCTGATCGAAAAGCTCTCCCTGGCCTCGGTGCTGGTACCGCGGCATCTACCCGGAGCCGATGCGGACGAACTGGAGATTCTGGCCAGTTTTTCGGAGGACACCCGGCTCAAGGTCCGCTATGACCAGCAGGGCGCCATCGACCTGCACCGGGGCAGGTCGCTGATCTCCCAGTACGTCAACGACCAGGCGGTGATCGACGACGAACGCCTGCTCAAGCCGATCTTCATCGCCGACCTGACCCGGCACCGGCTGCAAAAGCAGGAGCTGACCGAGTCCATGGCCCTGCGTTCGCTGTACGTGGTGCCGCGCTTCGAGCCCAAGAGCCGCCGCATCATCTGCCTGGTGAACTACTTCTCCCACGACCTGTACCGTTTCAGCGATTTCGAGATGGGGCTGTTGCAGACCCACGCCGAGATGGTGGAGCGGGTCATCAGCGAGGTGGGGGGCGAGCACCTGGAGATTCGGGTGCTGGCCGAGATCACCGACCTGTTGAACGAGAGCACCGAGAGCCTCCAGCCGTTTCTGACCAAGGTGCTGTCCAAGGCCACGGAACTGATCGGCGCGGATACCGGCAGCATCGCCGTGGTGAGCGAGCGGGACGGGGTCAAGTGGCTGGTGGTGGAGGACGAGTCCGGCAATATTATCGGCGCCAAGAACAAGGAGTGGCTCAAGAAGTACATCCCGCCGTTTTTGATCGGAGGCCCGGAGTTGCCCCCCGAGGAGCGCAGCCTCACCGGCTACGTGGCCTTCACCAAGCAGTCCAAGATCATCGCGAAGGTGGAGGAGGAGCAGCAGGCCGGCGGCTTCCACCGCTCCATGAGCGACCTCCTGAAGAGCGAGATCGCCGTGCCGGTCATCTGCGACGACGAGGTGATCGCCGTGATCTGCCTCAATTCCCTGTACCACGACCATTTCCGCGAGGAACACCGCCGCATCCTCCAGATCATCGGCTCCCTGACCGCCCGCCACATCTCGGACCTGCAGCGCATCGAGCGCCTCCAGGGGGAGGTGAACCGGCTGACCAACGACGTGGCCTACAAGGACCCGCACGTCTCCTCCTACCGCCTGGGCAACATGATCGGCAACAGCTCCGCGTCCCGGGCCGTGGTGGAGTTCATCAACACGGTCTCGCCGCCCCTGTTCAACCGGATCGTGTTCTGGAACCGCAACATCCTCCAGGAGGCCACCATCGGGCTGCCGTCGATCCTGGTGACCGGTCCCACCGGCTCGGGCAAGGAGTTCTTCTTCAACAACCTGTACAACAGCCTGAACGGCCTCTACCGCCAGCAGATCAATCCGGGGGGCGAGCTGCCGGTCAAGAAGACCAACATCGCCGCCTATGCCGGGGACCTGACCTATTCCGAGCTGTTCGGCCACAAGAAGGGGGCCTTCACCGGCGCCTACACCGACCGGCGCGGCATCCTGGAGGAAACCATCGGGGGCATCGTCTTCCTGGACGAGATCGGCGACGCCGACCCCAAGACCCAGGTGCAGCTGCTCCGGTTCCTGGACAACGGCGGGTTCGTGCGCCTGGGTGAGAATACGGAACGCTACAGCCGCGTGCTGCTGGTGGCGGCCACCAACAAGAACCTGCAGGAGGAGATCGCCGCCGGCCGCTTCCGCGAGGACCTGTACCACCGCCTGGCCGAGCTCTCCATCCGCCTCCCCTCCCTCAACGAGCGGCGCGAGGACATCCCCGACCTGTCGGTGCACTTCCTGGGCAAGCTGTACCGCACCTACCGGGGGGAGAGCGAGCCCTCGGACAAGCCGCCCGTGCTCACCAGGGAGGCCAAGGAGATCCTCACGAGGCACACCTACAAGGGGAACATCCGCGAGCTGCGCAGCATCCTGCTCCGGGCGCTCTTCTTCCGGCGCAGGAACGTCATCGCCGGCGACGCCATCCACCAGGCCATCGCCGGCATGGGGGGCGGCGGGAACAACCCCCGGCAGCTCCCTCCGGTCCGCGATCTGGACGAGCGGCTGGCCGACGACATCCTGGAGCGGATCGCCGCGGGGGGGGATTTCTGGGGCGAGGTCTACGAGCCGTTCTCCCGCAGCGACATCCCGCGGGAGACGGTGCGGCTGGTGATCGAGAAGGCGCGCGCCGCAGCGGGCAAGACCATGCCGGCCGTGGCGCGCCACCTGAAGGCGGTGGGAGGCGGTACAGCGGAAGAGGAAAAGCTCAGGCTGTACAAGTTCAAGAATTTTTTATACAAGACAATAAAGATAAGCTAGCTTGGAGCAGGCGGCATGCTTTTGTGAATAGTCATAAAAATCAATAAATTATTGCATTAACATTGCATCATTCGCCCGCTAATCTCTGGAAAGATTTTGCGGGTTTTTTAATTTCTATCGTACCTGTTCTAAAGCCAGGTACGAAATAAGGGAGCTATGCCGAAGACCAAGCCTATACGAAGAGCGCCATCGACAAGATGGGGTTTCCGCCATCAGATTGTCATTGCAGCCATGACGTTGGATCGGCCGTTCCGTGGTGACGGTTGACGTTCGAAATAGGTATGGATTGGCTCTTTGGTTGGATCAAAATGATACATTTATGGGCCACTGATCCTCTGATTCGGCTAAATTGGTAAGAATATCAGCGGGTAATGAATAACGAGATTTGTGTTAATTTTTTTAACATTTTCGAAGGGGCGGTAATTTTATTAACATATTGAAATTGCATTTGAAAATGCTTTTGGCATGATGTAAAAACAGGAAAGACTTAGGCCGTGGTTGGTCCACTGCCCGGAGCCACAGAGTCGAGCCTGCTGATACCTTTGCCGTGCAATGAATGGGGAGGGCACGTGGATGCTGCTGGGGCGGGAAGGCGATTTGTGGCCATAGACGTGGAGACCACCGGCATGTCTCCCGTTCGCGGCGACCGCGTAATCGAGGTCGCCGCCACGATCATCGAGGGGACGCGGATATGCGATGAATTTTCGTCACTGATCTGCGTGGACTGTTCGATTCACCCGGCAGCGCAAAAAGTTCACGGCATAGATGGCGCCATGCTCCGGGAGGCCCCGCCACCCGATGACGTGTGGCCACGGTTTGCCCGTTTCATATCCGGTGCCCCGCTCCTCGCCCATAACGCCTCCTTTGATCTCTCTTTTCTCCGCCACGAATTCTCGCGCCTCGGACAGGCGTTCTTCAATCCCCATCACTGCACCCTGGCGCTGAGCCGGCGCCTTTTGCCCCACCTCCCGAACCATCGACTTGAAACCGTAGCCCGGCATCTTCTGGGCGGGATACCCCAGGATTGCCGGTTGCACCGGGCCTTGGACGATGCCAGGCTTGTGGCGCTGGTGTGGCTGGAGATGGAGAAACGGAGAGGCCCCGGATAGGCACGACGTATTGTGGCGTGTTGTTGTGGTATGGCCGTTGGCTGAATGAAGAATCGGAAAATGTGATGAGGTACGTATTAGATCATGTGGTGGTATGGAAGGCATAGGAGGGAGAATGATGAATTTCTGGGCCAAAACAACTGATGACGGCAGACCTGGCATTTCAGTTTATCAGCACATGATCAATGTCGGTTGCGTAGCGCGCTGCCTTGCCGAAGCCACGCCAGAGTTGCTGAAGCGGTTTGAGCTGCTTTCGGCATTCGCCGGAGCATTGTCGGCATTACATGACTTAGGCAAGATCTCGCCGGGATTCCAGCGGAAGTGTCTAGCGTGGTTGGAAGAGAACGGACTTCTCAAGGTTGATCGCAATGGCTGTTGGGACACCATCATGGAATCGGATCATGGAAAGGTCTCGCATTCGGCGATTCAATCATTCCTCTTGAACCACAACTTTGATATGAGGACAGCCAAATATCTTTCTACGATGCTCGGCGGGCACCATGGTCGTTTAAGGGCGACAACAAGGGGGCACACGCCATGGGAATCGCCTCCGTATTGAAACGATGGAAATGGCACGAAATAGTCGGTAGAAAATCGATCTTTGAAAATTAATAATAATTTCAAAGAAGTAGATGAAGTCTGTTCCCCGCATGCGCGGGGATGAACCGACCCAGCCGGGAATGCAGCCTACGCTGCGGCGCTGTTCCCCGCATGCGCGGGGATGAACCGACCGCCAAGCCCTCGACCTGATCGCCGCCATCCTGTTCCCCGCATGCGCGGGGATGAACCGAGCTCGGCGATTATGTTAGAGATGGCCAAGTCCTGTTCCCCGCATGCGCGGGGATGAACCGCTGTACGAGATCGCCCAGGCCTGCCCGTCCGCCTGTTCCCCGCATGCGCGGGGATGAACCGGATAGGGTACGGGACTCGGTTCAGGTCTGTGGCTGTTCCCCGCATGCGCGGGGATGAACCTGCCGGCCACGAGCGGCGTGCCGTCCTTCGCGGTTGCGCCCACCAACCCGGCCGGCACGTGGCAGACGGCGGCAATCACCCTATCCGCAGCGGCAAACCGGTGCAGGATCTCCTTGAGCTGCCGGTTGCCGGGAAGGTCGAACATGGCACCGTGGCCGCCGGGGAGGAACACGGCGTCGTAGGTTTCGGCCAGGACCCGGTCCACGGCAACCGTATCCTTGAGCACCTGTGACGCCTTCTCCCACGACGTTACCTTTGCCACGTCGGTCAGGCTGCGGGGATCGACCGGGGCGGCGCCCCCTTTGGGGCTGGCCACGGTTACGTTAAAGCCGGCTTCCCTGAATTACAGGTAGGGGACGGCGAATTCTTCAAGCCACAGGCCGGTCGGTTTGTTGTCGCGGATCTGACCCGCGCTCGTGACGACCATCAGGATGCGCCCGGACTCCGCCCGGACCGTTTCGGGAAGGAAAGACGCGCCTGCGAGGAGGCATCCGATCAGCGCCATCTTCAGGGCCTGCCGGGTAGTGCCTCGCTGGTCGGGACTGTTGTTGAACGCTGCGAGCTTCATAACCTCTCCTGTGCGCCGGATTGACGCGTGATTTTTCTTGTTCTTTTTAAAGTATTTGAGCTATCATCCCCCATAGGAGACATAGCGTCAATAACGTGCTTTCATGGTACGTAGTTACCTAAAAGGTACGTACAGCTTTATTTTGGGCAAAGGGGCTTGAAATGGAAAACAATCAGTCAGCGGAGAATCGTGTGGTCTATCGGGAGAAGGAATACCGGTGCACGATCGACGTTACGCTGGCGGTGGTGGGCGGGAAGTGGAAAACGTCGATCCTGTGGCACCTGGCGCCGGGCACGCTCCGTTTCTCCGATTTGCAGCGGATCTTTCCCGATACGACCCGCAAAATGCTGACGCAGCAGTTACGGGAGTTGGAGGCCGATGGCCTGGTGCATCGCGAGGTCTATCCCCAGGTGCCGCCCAAGGTCGAGTATTCGCTGACCGACAAGGGGCGCAGCATATACCCCATACTGGAGATGATGTGCGAGTGGGGGCGGAGATATGTTGCCGGGTAAGCCGGGGGTATGCGGTCAGGTTTGATTAGCGAAGGCCGGGCGCGGTTGCGGCCAGGTCTTCGTTGTTACGGGCGGCCGCCGGACAGGCTTGTTTCAAGACGGTGAGGAGTGCTGCCCTATACGGAGTGAAACACCTTCCCGTAGATGAAGAGATACCCCGCCCCGAAACTCGCCAGCAGGAAGACGTGCTTGATGATCAGCATCTTGCGGCGCACCCGCTCCGCATCCTCCCCGTACCAGTTGTCCACGTAGGTGAAGGTCCGCCCTGCCCCGGTGGCCATGATGGCGACCATTGCCGCTACGCTCACCCAGAAGAACTGGCGTTCGAGGGTGTTGAGCACGGCTGTTATGTCCGGGTGCAGGGTGTGGGCCCGGTGCAGCAGGATGATGGTCGCCATGGCCGCCAGCCAGATGCCCGCGGCAAAATCGTGCAGAAACCCGTTGAAAATGACGGCGCCCTTCTTTATCTCCATGCAATAGCTCCATCCATGCTTGAAAATTTTTTTGCCTGTGCTCCCCTACGGGAGCGGCGCCACGGCGGGGTGGAGGTCCATGGCATGCCCCGCTGCGTGCCCCTTGACCGCCCCGAGAAGCGCCTTGACCTCGGGGGGCATCTCCCCGCCGCCGTCCCGCATGGCGGCCTTCATCTGGCCGGCCAGGTAGGAGTGGTTGATCAGCAGGTCGAGCACCGACAGCATGAACTCCTGCTTCCACGGGGTGAGCCGGTGCAGGTTCTGGAACTTGTGCATGAAAAACCGCTGGGAGGCCTTGCCCAGTTCGCGCCCCAACTCCTCCATGGTCATGTTCCGCGGCTTGATGACCGGTTCCACCAGGTTGTACTTGCGGTAGTCCGTCGTGGCCACGTACTCCTCCAACTGGGGGTACAGCTCGGCGTAGGGCCAGGGGGCGATGGCCAGGAAGAAGGCCATGTCCGGGTTGTAGTGCTTGGCCAGTTCCACGGTCCGGGCGATTGATTCCGGGGTGTCGTCGGGCATGCCGAGCACGAAGGAGGTCTCGGAGACGATGTCGGCGTTGTTGATCAGGTCGATGGCCTGCTTGGACTGGGCCACCTGGGTGTCCTTTTTGAACAGGTCCAGGGTCTCCTGGGAGCCGGCCTCGACACCCACGTAGATGTGGTCCACCCCGGCCCGGCGGTATTTGTCCATGATCCCGGCATCACGCAGGATATCATCCACCCTGGTCTCCATCAGCAGCTTGACCGGCACCCGGCGCTGGATCATCAGGTCCAGGATGCGCTCCCAGCGCTCCCGGTCGAAGGTCGGGATCTCGTCGGAGAGCATGGCCACCTCGACCCCGTGGCGCGAACTGAGCAGCTCCAGTTCGGCGATGAAGTTCTCCGGGGAGCGCGCCCGCCAGGAGCGGGCCCAGAACAGCTGCTGGGAGCAGAAGGAACACTGCTGCTGGCAGCCGCGGGAGGAGGAGACGATGGCCAGGCGGGCGTTGTGTTTGGCGCGGTACGTGTAGATCGGCCACTCCACCAGGTCCCAGGCCATGGGCAGGCTGTCCAGGTCCTGGATCAGGGGGGCGGCGGGGGTGGCAACCACGTGGCCGTCGCGGTGGAAGGCGAGACCCCTGACCTTGCGGGGGTCGTCGCCCGCGGAGAGGCAATCCAGGAGCTGCACCAGGGTGACCTCCCCCTCGCCCCGCACGATGTAATCGACGCTGTCCGGGTCGCGGGTCAGGATCTCGTCGTAACAAAAGGTGGGGTGGACGTTCCCCAGGACCGTCACCGTGGCGGGGCCGGTCTCCTTGGCCAGGCGGCAGAGCTTGATGGCATCCACGATGGAGGCGGTGTAGGCGGTGGTGGCGACCACATCCGGCCGGAAAGCCTCCATGCGCTGTCTGATCTGCGGCCAGGAGTGCCACAGCGACATGGCGTCGTAGTAGTCCACCTCGTAGCCCGCCGCCCGCAGGGAGCCGGCTATGGAGACAAAGCCGACGTTCAGCCAGGTCCCTGCCGATTCGACGACACCCGAGTGATAGGGAGGGGTGATCAGGGCGACGCGCTTGATGGTCATAGGGCGTGAGTCCTTTGCATGGTCCGGGCTATTTGAAATACTCGGCATGGATCGAACCGCTCAGGGTCGCCATGCCGAACAGCGATACCAGGGAAATGGCGAAGCAGGCGATAAAGAACCAGGCCGCGCGGCTGCCGCGCCACTGGAAGAAGCGCCGCAGGTGGAGGTAGGCGCCGAACATGAGGCAGGTGATCAGTGCCCACGTCTCCGTGGGGTCCCAGCCCCAGAAACGGCCCCAGGACTGGTGCGCCCAGATGGAGCCGGCGAGCATGCCGATGGTCCAGAAAATGAACCCGAATCCCGCGAAGCGATAGCTGTAGATGTCCAGGGTCTCCAGCGCCGGCAGCCGCTGCAGCCACCCTTCGTCCCTGCGCTTTTTGAGCAGGTAGAATACGGAGAAGGCCAAGCCGATTACCAGGGTGGCGAGCGAGATCTTGTAGAGTCCGATATGGATCACGAGCCAGATGCTGCGGAAGGTTGCCGGCAGCGTGCGGATGCCCGGATTGTAGAACAGGGAGAGTGCCAGCATCAGGAACGTGGCGGGAAAGGCCAGTATGCTGGCCGGTCTGATGCGCGGGTAGACCTTGAGGAAGATCAGGAAGCAGGCCATGATCATCCAGGCATCGGAGGAAAGCACCTCGTTGGGGGCCATGTAGGGGCCATGCCCCACTTCCGCCCACCAATAGGCAATGGCGAGGGTGTGCAGCAGCAGCCCTCCCCCGGCGCACCAGTAGCCGAGCCGTTCGAAACGGTCCTTTTTGAAGAGGACACCGGCGGCATTGGCAATCGTTGCCAGGACATAGATGCCGACAGCGACCCAGTTGGCCCCCATGAACAGCTCCAGAGAAAACTTCATCAAGGATGTCCTTTCCGCAGTGCCTCCGTCAATTCATCCCGCTCATCCACGAAGAACTCCCTGAAGGCGGGCGCCTTCCACCAGACGCGGTAGGTGCCATCCTCCTGCCTGACCGCGATCAGCTCCCGCGGCGGGGCCATATAGTGGACCAGGCCCCCCAGCATGATAACAGCAAACCCGGCGAAGATCACCGGTATTCCGCCGATATCCACAAAAATCAGCTTCGCCCACTTCTCCACACCCAGCAGGCGGACCCGGTAATCGCCCAGCAGGGCGGACCCGCCCGGGGTCAGGCTTACCCGGGAGATCTCCCGCCCCCTGTCGATCAGCCGCATGACCAACAGCGGCGTGGCGCCGGTCATGGACCTCTGGTTGACGTCGGCGAAATACTTTGCCGAGAGGGCATGGGGCGACCATCTCAGGCCGAAATCCCCGTAGCCCGCTTTTGCCGGACCGAGCGGCTGCTGAATGGGCAGCTTTTCAAAGTGCGTATTCCCCTGGGCATCGATGAACTCCAGGGCAAAGGCATCGCCGTACTGGGAGGCGTGATAGACGCGCAGGCCGCGGTAACCGGCAATCCTGTTGATCGTCGCGGTAAAAGATTCCGTCCGCCCGTCCGCTTCGGCAATGGTGATATCCGAGGACACTTCCGCCGGCTGGTTCTTGGCGCCGAACCTGACCCTGACCTTGTCGAGCCGGATGGCGCCCGGCAGGGAAAGCGGCGCCGCCAGGATGCCGTGTTCGCTGGCGTTCCATGCCTGCCGGTTGTCACGCCACTCGCCCTCCACCAGGATGAGCACCCCTTGCCGGGCGGTCAATGCCGCGTACAGGGAAGCACCGGCAACCAGCACCATGCCGATGTGCAGCGACAGGTTGCCGAAATAGCCCCAGGGATTACGGATGAATTTCAACCGCCCCGGTGCGGCGGCGCGAAAACAGAGGTAGTGCCGGGAACGGGCCGCGGAACGGAGCGTGTGCTCTGCTGCCGACGCGGCCATTTCCTCTCCGCCTCCGGTCTCCGCCGAACGGAGTTTCCTGCGGGCGGCGGCAAACTGGTCCCAGGAGGAGATGGCGAGCGCCGTTGCCGCAAGCAGGATGGTCGCGGCGAACCAGGGTTGGCTGTAGATCCTGTGGAGACGGGCGCCATCCACCAGCCAGAGCAGATAGGCATGCCCACGGCGCCAAGCCCCCAGCTGGTCCGGTGCCGAGTCCACGGCCTGGGGGATCAGCGTCGAGACGTACATCATGCCGGCAAGCGCGATGATCAGGCCCAGGGAAAGGCGGCGCGCGGTCATCCATCTCTTTATGTTCGGGGTCACCGGTGGTTCTCGTTGTCTGTTCGGTACATGTCTATCCGGACGATTGCAAAAGGCCGGGCAAAGAGCCCGGCCTTCGCATTCACATCAAATAACGGCAACGGATTACGGGCATGCCCGTATCGGCATTACCATGTCGCACTACTGGGGCCTCCGCCGCAACCGCCGCCGTTGTTGGCATTGATGGTGGTATGGTTGCAGGTCGCGCTGGGGGACACGCCCTTGGTGGCGCCGGTTATGGTGATGCCGGTGATAAAGCCGGGGCCAACGATATCCGGGTTGGTGTCCCGGTTGCCCGGACCATGGTTTACCGTGGTGCCGGTGCCGCTGGTGGTCAGGATGTGGCACTTGCTGCACGCGGCGCTGAGATGCGCGCCATCTCCCGAACCCTGGTGGCGGCCGGTCTTGTCGGGGAAGGCGGTGGCATTGGGGCGGCCCGTTGCGGCATCCCCATGGCAGGAATTGCAGCCCGTGCCGGGAGCGCCTTTTTTATGGCAGCCGCGGCAGTCGGGCGGGTTGCCGAGGACGGCGGCCGGGTAGACGCTGGTGGCGGTGCCGATGGTGTGGCAGCCGGTGCAGGCGGAACCCGTTCCGGCCGACTGGTGGTTGTAGTTGGGTACGGCGTGGGCCGTGCCGGCGGTGACATCCACCGTGCCGTTGATATGTTTGGTGGCGTCGGTAAAGCCGGTGCCGGTGCTGTTGACGTGGGTATGGCAGGTGATGCACTGGGTGGCGGTCACACCGGAGTGCGGCGAAATCATCGGAGGATAGCCGTGGCATGTGGCGCAATCCCCTGAGCCGGGTGTGGTGCTGCCGTTACCGACGACACTGGCAACCCCCAGGAACGGGGTGTTCCACGCCGGGGTTGCTATTCTCGAGGCCGGAGGATTGCTGGTGTTGCTGGCCATGGTGCTGCCGTGGCAATAGGTGTTGGCGCAGGTAAGCGTCGCCAGGGTGAAGGTCGGCGTTGCACCGTTGGCGGTGCTGAGAACGCCGCCGAAGACGACCGCTCCGGCCTGGGTGCTGGTGGCGGTTCCCAGCTCAATGTTCTTGGCTCGCAGGAAATGGTCGAGCGTGCCGGAACCGAGACCGGAATGGCATTCGGTGCACAGCCCGCCGGTGGGAACGTTCAGGGCGGTATGGCTGCTGTGGACGCGATTGATGTTCGGATACGTCGTGCCGCTGGGAGGCTGGGAGTGGCAAGAACTGCACGGATCCGCACTGGAGATGGTAGCCGTCGGCAGGGCGCCCACGTGGCAATTCTGGCATCTTGGGCCGACCCCTCCGGCCAGGGCGGCGCCATGGCAACGATTGCAGGCATCGAAGTTGGTGGCGGTCCGGTGGCGGAACCAGGGGGTGCCGAGGGGGTCGGGACTGGTGATGCCGAAGGACGCGGGAATCTGCAGGACCGGCGGGTGGGCCGTAGAGGCCTCATGGCACGTTTCGCAGCCTGCCGTCAAATTGCCCAGAACGACATTGAAGCGCGGATTGGTGCCGGGGCCGCCGGTCGGGTTATCGGCGTGGCAGGTCTGGCAGTAGGTCAGGTTGGCCTTGGCGGTCGCCCCATGCTGGGCCGGGTCGGCCCAGCCGGCCGGATGCCCCATGGCACCGTGGCACAGGGTACTGTTGAAGCAACTGGGGGTGCCTGTCGCGTAGGTGGTAAGTATGGGCGTACTGAGATTGGCGCCCTTGAGGTGGCACTGGGCGCAAACGGCGGCATTCAGGCCCTGGGTGTCATCGACCGTGGTGGTGTGGGTCGGACTGGGGGAGGCGGCACGCCAGGGGAGCGCCGCGTGGGGGGCATTCACCGGAGAGCCGTTGCGCAGATGGCAGCTGCCGTTCGCGGAACTGGCCGAGAAACAGCTGACGCCTGACGAACCACCCTTGAAATCGGTGCCGTGACAGCCTTGGCAGTTGTTGAAACCGGCACCGGTGCCCGGCTGCGATTTGGCCGCAGCGCCATGTTGAGTGGGATCGTTCCAGCCGGCAGGGTGAAGTCCGGCATGGCAGAGGGTGTTGTTGAAACAGTTGGGTTGCGCCCCGGCGGCCGGGGCTGGGGGCATGGGAAGGTTCGTGAGGAATTTGCCGCCCGCGTGGCACTGGTAACAGGCCGCCGCGTTGTTCTGGTCGGTAGTGGAATGATTACTGGTGGTGCTGGTTGCCCAGTTCTTGGCGTGGGGGGCGTTTACGCCGTGGCAGGTAAAGCAGGAGGTTGACGACAACAGACCGCCCGCGTAGCCGCTTCCATGGCACCCGCGGCAACTGTCCAAACCGCTGGAAAAGGTGGGAGCACCCTTGGCGGTAGCGCCGTGGACCTGGGAGCCGGCATAGCCTGTCGGGTGGAAGTGGCAGGTCGTGGCGCCAAACCCCTGGCTGAAACAGCTTACCTTGACGATGCCGCCCTTGAGGTCGCTGCCATGGCATTCGGCGCAGCTTGTCGTTTGAGCGGCCGTCTGGCTGTCGGTTGCGCCAGGGGTCTGCCGGAAAAACGAGGCATGGTTCTGAATCCAGTTGGCCGGGTGTTTGCCGGTCGCGTCGAGGATTCCCGCCTTGTTGTTGCTCTTGCTGCACCCGAGCGCCATAAGAAAAACCAGCAATATCAAGCTGCACCGAAATGAGGTCATGGTTCCACTCCTATCTGTGACATGCCACGCAGCGTTCGTTGTTGCCCCTGCCGTGACAGCGGTAGCAGCTGGCCGGGTCGAGCCTGCCCTCGATCTTGTGGAGCGTCAGGAAATCGCCGCGGTGGGGCATTTCCCGGTCGGGGCGGTAGCCGAATTTATAGGACGGTTTCATCTCGACCTTGTTGGTGTGACAGTCGTTGCAGAAGGAACTCTTGTGGCAGACGGCGCAGAGGCGGTCGTCCGAGGCGGCGTAAAAACGGTGGTTCCTGACGAAGGACGGAGTATGGCTGAAGGCGGTGATGGCTTTCAGGGTCCCCTTGGCCTGATCGTCATGGCACTCGGAGCAGTCCGCCTGTTGCCCCACGGCCAGCGCCTCGGGGTGCCATGCAGGCAGGCTGGGGAGCTCCTGCATCTGGGCGCAGGCCGCCAGGAGCGTGATCAGCGCAGCCAGGAACGCCGCGGGAAGCATCCGTTGCACGAGTCTCATTTTTTCCCTCCCTTGGAGTCAAAGGTCATGTTGTAGGTCAGGCGGGCCAGCCCTTTTATCTCTTCGGTAAACTGGGGATTCCTGCCGTAGCTCACGTCGCCGGAAAGGGCCAGGGCCGGGGTGATGTGATACCCCAGGGACGCGGTCCCTTCCCAGGCGCTCTTCTCGTTGTAGATCTTGTCCTTGAAGATGTAATCCACGCCGTCGAGGGCGGCAAAGTATGTTTTGGAATCGTGCAGGGCAAAGGCGTGCAATTCGTGGTAGGAGGCGCTGGGCGTGGTGGCGATGGCAAACCCGGAACCGGCGCGCAGGTAGTGGTAGCCGAACCCGGTTCGAACCGAGTTGTTCAGAAAGCCGGCGCGGGCGTTGATCCCGTAACGGTCGGCATTGCCCAACTCCCGGGTATAGTGCTTGTAATCCGCGGCCAGCTCGATCGTTTTGGTCAGGTCGTAGGAGGCGATCCCTCCCACGGAACGGGACTTGTCGCCCGGATTGAAGGTACCGGAGAACATGGCCCAGGAGGCGAGGTAGCTCCGGTCCCGGTATTCGTTGAACTCGCCGGAAACCACCAGGCCGCGGACCGGCTTGACGGTGAGCAGGTAGCTGTGCTCCGCCACGCCCCTGGTCTCGGTGTTATAGCTCGTGTGCCCCATGAGCTCCACCATGTGGAAGGGGCTCAGCCGGATGTCGCCACCGATCAGGCGGTGGGTGACGTTGGTATAGCGTGGGGTGACGCCGTCAGCCAGCGTGCTGGTGAGCTTGGGGGCGTTGTCCTCATACACGGCCGATACGCCCAGGTCCAGCAGCCCCTTGTAGCGGTAGCCGGCCCGGCCGCCGATGATCGAATCCCCCTTGCCGTCGCTCGTCTCCCCGTACAGGTGCTTGGTGTGCACCGTGCCCCCGCCGAAACCCGACAGGCTGAACCCCAGGGGCAGGTCGGTGCGGGCGCTGATGCCGTCCACCTGCTCGTTGGCGATCCCCTCGTGGACAAAGAGGCGGCCCAGGCAGACATCGGCGTTGGCCTCCTTGAACCGGTACTGGAGATACCCGTAGGTGAAGCTGCCGTCCACCGTGTTCTTGTTGTAGCTCTTGTCGGCCAGGTCGGCGCGGCCCCAACCGTAGAGATGCAGGGAGAGGTTACCGTCGGCCAGCTTGTCCACATCCAGGCCCAGAAACTGGGTGGCGGGCATCAGGTTTTCCTTGGACGCCCCCGTAATATCGCGTTGATCAAAGCGGAAGATGGTGGTTGCATCGACGGCGGTCTCGGCCGCCAGAGCGGCAACGGGAAGAATCAGGAGAGAAGCGGCAGATAGCAGGCGACAGAGTGTCTGTTTCATGGGCATGCTCCCGTGCTGGAAATAAGAACGCCATTACATAAAAATTGCAGACACTATACCACGGGTTTCCCAAATAGCAAATAATGAGGATTTTTACATCTTGCTTGCCGACGTGGATGCGAAAAAAGCCGGACCACAAGGTCCGGCTTTCGGGGGATGACGGGAGGGGCGACGCGCCGGGTCAGACGGTCTCGTTGAGGCGTTTCTGCTTGTAGTTCAGCCGGTTGAGCGCATGGACATAGGCCTTGGCCGACGCCTCGATGATATCGGTGGAGGAGCCCTTGCCCACCACGATACTGTTCCCTTCTGCCACGCGGACCGTGACCTCGCCCTGGGCGTCGGTGCCGCCGGTGATGGAGCCCACGTTGTACTGCACCAGCTTGGCCTTGGTTTTGGTCAGCTTCTTGATGGCCTTGAGGGTGGCGTCCACCGGGCCGTCGCCCAGCTCGGCGGTGCGCACCGGCTCGCCGTCGATCTCCAGTTGCACCGTGGCGGTGGCCACGGCAAAGGAGCCGCAGGTGACGGTGATGTGCCCCAGCTTGTACTTCACGTCGTCGCGGGATTCGTCCACCACAATGGCGTCCAGGTCTTCGTCGAAGACCTCCTTCTTCAGGTCGGCCAGGGCCTTGAAGCGCTCAAAAGCCCGGTTGAGCCGTTCGTCGTCCAGATCGTGGCCCAGTTCTTCCAGGCGTTTCTTGAAGGCGTGGCGGCCGGAGTGCTTGCCCAGCACGAGGGCGCTGGCCGAGAGCCCCACCGATTCCGGCGTCATGATCTCGTAGGTGGACTTGTCCATCAACATGCCGTGCTGGTGGATGCCCGATTCGTGGGCAAAGGCGTTGGCCCCGACGATCGCCTTGTTGGGCTGGACCGCGATGCCGGTGATGTTGGTCAGGAGCCGGCTGGAAGGGGTGAGCTGGTCGGTGGCCACGCTGGTGGTGAAGGGGAGGATGTCGTGGCGCGTGCGCAGCGCCATGACGAACTCCTCCAGAGAGCAGTTGCCGGCCCGCTCGCCGATGCCGTTGATGGTGCACTCCACCTGGCGGGCGCCCGCCTGCACGGCGGCGATGGAGTTGGCCACCGACAGCCCCAGGTCGTTGTGGCAGTGGACCGAGATGACGGCCTTGTCGATGTTCTTCACGTTCTCCTTCAGGTAGGTGATGATGTTGAAATACTCGAAGGGGATCGTGTAGCCGACCGTATCCGGGATATTGACCGTGGTGGCCCCGGCGTCGATGACCGCCTCCACCACCTCGGCCAGGAACGGCAGCCGGGTCCGGGTGGCGTCCTCGCAGGAGAACTCCACGTTGGCGGTGTAGGAAGCGGCGCGCTTAACCGCCTTGATGGCCGCCGCCAGCACCTTGGCCGGCTCCATCTTCAGCTTGTACTGCATGTGGATGTCGGAGGTGGCGATGAAGGTATGGATGCGCCCCTTGTCGCCGGCGTATTTCAGCGCATCCCAGGCCCGGTCGATATCCTTGTCGCTGGAGCGGCACAGACCGGCGATCTGGGGCCCCTTGATCTGCTGGGCCACCAGTTTCACTGCCTCGAAATCGCCCTCGGAAGCAATGGGAAAGCCGGCTTCGATCACGTCTACGTTCATCTTCTGGAGCTGTTTCGCCACCCGCAGTTTTTCTTCGATATTCATGCTGTTGCCGGGGGCCTGTTCGCCGTCCCGCAGCGTGGTGTCGAAAATCCTGATCAGTTGCCGGTCGTCCTGCTTCTGTTTTTTCGTCGGTGCCTTTGCCATGTCTCGCTACGCTCCTTTCCTGGTTGTACACGACGCCGTCCGCTGGCCGGACCTGGATTCCTGCGTCGTGGTATGGTGATGAAAAATAAAAAGCCTCCGCCCCAAACAGGGGCGAAGGCTTTGTCAGCGCACTCGCGGTACCACCCTTTTCACCCGGCACAACCGGCCTGCCGGGCCTCGATTCACCCTTGACGCGGGAGGACGGCTTCGGCTAGCCATGGGTTCACCGAAACGGCTCTGAGGCGAGTTCATCGTTCGTGCCTGCCGGTTCGCACCAACCACCGGCTCTCTGGGAGGCCTGAAACGACTACTACTCCTCTTCACTGCCTTTCAAATATGCTCCATCATAAAAGCAAAAATTCGGTAAAGTCAAGCTGTTTTATTTTCGACGGGGTGGATTTGATAATGACAAACAGAATGGCCGGCGCGGGAAGATAGGGCAGGCTTTCCGGACCCTATGTCATCCCGGGTTCATATTTCGGACGGTAGTGCCCGTATTCAGACTTCGGGTTGCGCCGCGCCGCCCAGTCGAGCAGGGCGTCCAGAGCGGGACAGAGCCCCTTTCCCTGCTCGGTCAGCCCGTAATCTACCTTGGGTGGGACCTGCGGATATACCGTTCGTTGAACGATGCCGTCGGTTTCCAAAGCCCGCAATTGCTGAATAAGCATCTTTTGGGTAACCTCCGGGATGGCCCGTTCCCATTCCGAAAAACGCATGATGCCATTGGAGAACAGATTCATGATGATCAGCAGCTTCCATCTGCCCTCGATTTTCACCCAACTTCCCTATTCTTCCTTTCGGGCAATCAAAAATAACAAAGCAAGTAAAGGTCGTCACACGGATGCCAAAGCAGCACTGCCTAAAGCAGTTACAAAGACAACTAGCCACGGTGGTATTTTCCATAGTGAAAGCAGACTAAATGCAACAAGGCCAATAATGAAATCCTTCGAGGAGAGGATACCGCCTAACCAAACCGTATCGTAAAAAACTGCCACTAACAGACCAACGACGGCAGCATTAACTCCCATTAGAGCGCAGCGCACAGTTCTCTTGCGTCGCAACTGCTCCCAAAAGGGCAGTATACCTATCAGAAGCAGTAATGATGGCAAAAAAATGGCAATCATACAGATTAAACCACCAGCCCAACCTGAAGGTGCAGGTTGCATCACTGCACCGAGATAGGCAGAAAAGGTGAAGAGTGGGCCGGGCACCGCCTGTGCTGCTCCGTAACCGGCAAGAAACAAGTCCTTACTGACCCAACCCGGTGTCACTGATGCAGTTTGGAGGAGTGGCAGAACAACATGTCCGCCTCCAAAGGCAAGTGAACCCACCCGGTAAAAACGGTCAAATAATGCAATGGCATGATTTGGTACAAGGCTGGCGAGAACTGGAATGCCGAGCAGCAGAGCGCTAAATAGTATAATGGTGAATAACGCCATCTTACGGCTGAGAGGGATATTAAAGGTACTATCGTCAGGGATAACCTCTAATTTGTGAAAAAACAATCCGAACAAACCACCAAAAAGAATCACTACTATTTGGCCCCAGGAACTGGGCCATGCCAGCATGAAGACAGCTGCTAAGACAGCTACAGTTCCTCTTGAACGGTCGGGACATAACGACTTCGCCATTCCTAATATGGCTTGTGCTACTACGGCAACGGCTACCACCTTCAAACCATGAAGCCATCCAGTTCCGGTAACAATGCTTTGAGACGCGGTAACTCCGTATGCAAATAGAACAAGTGCAATCGCTGATGGCAGAGTAAAACCAACCCATGCTGCCAGAGCGCCACGGATACCAGCCTGTGAAATACCTATTCCCATTCCAACTTGACTACTGGCAGGACCAGGAAGGAACTGACACAAAGCGACCAGATCAGCATAATCATGTTCACTTAGGCATTTACGACGGGCAACAAATTCATCGCGAAAATATCCAAGGTGGGCTACCGGCCCGCCAAATGAGGTAAGCCCGAGTCGCAGGAAAATCATAAATATTTGCGTAGACGACAGCCTGTTGACGTTATTTTCTGCCATGGGATAGCTCTAATAAAGATGCAAAATTAAATCCTGAACCGCATAACCAGTTCTGCGAGCTTTTGCGATTGTTCGGATAGAGTAGATGCAGCAGCAGATTTTTCTCGGGTGGGATCGAGTCCCTGCCTGATGTGGCGTACATACTGTCAAAGGGCTTGTCCATCCCTTTCAACGCCTCATCGGCCATGGTCCGGATGGCGCGCAGGGGATGAGACTTGGGGACAAAGGATTCTGGCGTCACATAGGCAAAAAGAGCTTCAGTTCGACTGTCTTGTCCGCGCATAAATTTCCTTAACGATTCCGAAATATTATGCGCAATAAAGTATCATAAATCAGCAAAAACAGCTAGTTGAATTTCAACAACCCTCTAGGAGGCATCATGTCGGCATTCGTACTGTTTATCAAGGAACGGGCCAAAGACCAAAACGAGATTGAGGAATACCGGAAGCTGGTTCCTGCAGCGATGGCCGGGTGGGATGTGAAACCCCTGGCGGTTTACGGGAAGTCGGAGACGCTGGAAGGACCGGAGTCCCAGGGTGTTGTGCTGCTGGAGTTTCCGACCTATGAAGAGGCCGTGGGCTGGTATAACAGCCCGGAATACCGGAACGCAAGAGCGCATCGCTTTCTCGGCGCGGATTACCGGGTAATCATTACCGAAGGGGCGTAACAGCGGACCTTTTCCCGGAATCGCTCCTGATTGTCCGGCAAAGCCCCTCCGGACCGGAGGGGCTTTGTTTGTCTGAAGAGTCTGGGGTGCCGGTGCCCTGCCCAGTTTTCGGGAGAGAAGCGGGTTGGGCATGGTTGAATGTCGAACCTGCCCCCTTCAGGTCCCCCGGGGCTGTATCAAAACGATACAAAGCGCGGCGCCCGGTGAGTGCTCCGGGCGCCTTTTTTGTGTAGTAACGGCATGTTAGGAGATGCCGCCGGAATGGTAATTTTTTCAACACGCTCTGTTCAAAGGTAATAATTTTTTAACATATTGATTTTTTTTTGAAATTCTTGCGTGTCGCGGTAAGATTTAATAAACCTTATTCTCCTTGAGCGGGCAAATACGGGGACTTGCTCGCAAGGGATGCCGGGAAAAGTTTTATTTCGCGGGACGCTCGCCGTCCTCCTTTCAGCTTTCGGGCTGTTTCACTCTTTCGGTCCCGGGCCGGAAGCAAGTCCGGCTGAACGGCACAGGTACCCGCTTTAGGAGGAAAAACCGATGAAACTCATACGAAATTGCCTGGTAAACGCCGCGTCTATCGCTGTTGTCGCGAGTCTGGCCGCATGCGGCGGTGGTGGTGGCAGCGGCGGCAGTAGCAGTGGCGGCGGTGGCAGTAGCAGTGGCGGTGGTGGAGGCGGCGGCGGAACCGGCGGCACCACGTTGACCGCGCCGACCCTGACACTGACGCCGCAAAGCGTCAAGACCTTTCACTTCACCTGGACCGGCGGCAGCGGTGCGACCGAGTACCGGCTGCTGGAAAACCCCGACGGCAGCTCCGGCTATACCCAGGTGGGCGCCCCGGCCGTCACCGCCACCAGCTACGACCTGGCGGCCTCCCTGCCCCGCCGCATCAACGCCAGCTATATCCTGGAGGCATGCAACAGCGGCGGCTGCACCGACTCCGCGCCGGTTGCCGTCACCGGCACCCTGGCCGCCGCGGTCGGCTATGTGAAGGCCTCCAACACCGGGGCAAACAGCTTCTTCGGTTACAGCATCGCCCTTTCCAGCGACGGCACCACCATGGCGGTCGGGGCGGAAGGAGAGTCCAGCAGTTCCACCGGTATCGGCGGCAACCAGAGCAACACCTCGGCCAGTGGAAGCGGAGCGGTGTATGTCTTCACCCACAGCGGCAGCACCTGGAGCCAGCAGGCCTATGTGAAGGCCTCCAACACCGACGCGGGCGACAACTTCGGCTACAGCGTCGCCCTTTCCGGCGACGGCACCACCCTGGCGGTGGGGGCGGTAGGAGAGTCCAGCAACGCCACCGGCATCGACGGCGACCAGACCGACAATTCGTCCAGTCAAAGCGGAGCGGTGTACGTCTTCACCCGCAGCGGCAGCACCTGGAGCCAGCAGGCCTATGTGAAGGCCTCCAACACCGGGGCGGGCGACTGGTTCGGCAGTAGTGTCGCCCTGTCCGGCGACGGCACCACCCTGGCGGTTGGGGCCCTCAACGAGTCCAGCAGCGCCACCGGCATCGACGGCAACCAGGCCGACAATTCGGCCCTGAGAAGCGGGGCGACGTACGTCTTCACCCGCAGCGGCAGCACCTGGAGCCAGCAGGCCTATGTGAAGGCCTCCAACACGGATGCGGGCGACTGGTTCGGCAGCAGTGTCGCCCTGTCCAGCGACGGCACCACCATGGCGGTCGTGGCTCTCAACGAGTCCAGCAGCGCCACCGGCATCGACGGCAACCAAGCCGACAACGCGTTCCCCTACAGCGGGGCGGCGTACGTCTTCACCCGCAGCGGCAGCACCTGGAGCCAACAGGCCTATGTGAAGGCCTCCAACACCGGGGCAAGCGACTGGTTCGGCTACAGCGTTGCCCTTTCCGGCGACGGCGACACCCTGGCGGTCGGGGCGGCCTACGAGTCCAGCAGCGCCACCGGCATCGACGGCAATCAGGCCGACAATTCGGCCCTGAGAAGCGGGGCGGCGTACGTCTTCACCCGCAGCAGCGGCACCTGGAGCCAACAGGCCTATGTAAAGGCCTCCAACACCGAGGCAAACGACAACTTCGGTTACAGCGTCGCCCTTTCCAGCGACGGCACCACCCTGGCGGTGGGGGCGAGAGGAGAGTCCAGCAGAGCCACCGGCATCGGCGGCAGCCAGACCGACAATTCGTACAGTCAAAGCGGGGCGGCGTACGTCTTCACCCGTAGCGGCAGCACCTGGGGCCAGCAGGCCTACGTGAAGGCCTCCAACACCGGGCCAAACGACTGGTTCGGCAGCAGCATTGCCCTGTCCGGCGACGGCACCACCCTGGCGGTCGGGGCAATCCATGAGCACAGCGGCGCCACCGGCATCGGCGGCAACCAGGCCGATACTTCGGCCAGCAACGGCGGCGCGGTGTACCTGTACTGACAGGTTGTTGCATTTCAACCAGCTGTTTTTGCATGCCCGAGGGCCCGGCTGCCCTGCCCCGGCATTACTTCGGATTGCCCGGCAAAGCCCCTCTGAATCGGAGGGGCTTTGTTTGTTTGGAGAGTCCGGTTGTGTGGTGAAGGGGGTTGGGCGGGGGGATGGCAGGGGAAAGGCTGGTCAGGTGGTGCCTGTGGCCTTGTTGGTTTATTGGGGAGAAGGTGCTTGGTAATCAATATAAGGTAATTTTGTTGAAGATAGTATCGTAAAATGATACTATATGTTTGTGAAAAACAAACATCGCAAAATCTTTGAGGCGATATTTGCCACCCCGACCCAGGCCGGGATAAACTGGAGCGACATTGAAGCACTTCTGGTGCACCTGGGTGCCGAACGTTTTGAAGGTTCCGGCTCCCGTGTCCGCTTTCTGTTGAATGGGGTCAGAGCCACCTTTCACAGGCCGCACCCACAGAAGGAAACCGACAAGGGCGCAGTGCAGTCGGTGAGGCGATTTTTGGAAGTTGGAGGTATCAAGCCATGATGGAATACAAGGGATACGTAGGCAAAGTCGAGTTCGACGACACCGCCGGGATTTTTCACGGCGAGGTGATCAACACGCGTGACGTCATAACCTTCCAGGGCACCACTGTCGATGAAATTCGCGGGGCCTTTCACGAATCGGTCGAAGACTATCTCGATTTTTGCAGACAGCTCGGCCAGGCCCCGGAGAAGCCGTTTACCGGCAAGCTCATGCTGCGCCTGACCCCCGACCTGCACCGCAAGGCGTTCATAGCGGCCACCCAGGCTGGCAAAAGCCTCAATGCCTGGATTGCCGATTGTATAGGGCAAGGCACCACCCCGCTGCATACTTGACCCAGCACCCCGGAAAACTCATCCTTAGCCGATTGAGAGAACGGAAGAGGAGTTCAGGAGGGGGCAGGTAGTGGTAGACCAAACAAAAACGCCCCGCCGGGGTCCCGGCAGGGCGTTGGTAACGTATGGCGTGGGCGGTTACTCCCCCAGGTAGGCTTTGCGCACCTCGGGGTTGCGGGCCAGTTCCCCGGCGTCGCCGGACAGGACCACCTCGCCGGTCTCCAGCACGTAGGCGCGGTTGGCGATGGACAGGGCCATGGAGGCGTTCTGCTCCACCAGCATGATGGTGGTGCCGGATTTGTTGATCTCCACCACGATCTCGAAGATCTTCTCCACCAGCATGGGGGCGAGCCCCATGGACGGTTCGTCCAGGAGCAGCAGGCGCGGGTTGGACATGAGGGCGCGCCCCATGGCCAGCATCTGCTGTTCGCCGCCCGAGAGGGTGCGGGCCGGCTGCTTGCGGCGCTCGGCCAGGCGGGGGAACAGGGTGAAGGCGCGCTCGATCCCCTGGGCCACTTCCTGCTTGCCGGCGAGGATGAAACCGCCCATCTCCAGGTTTTCCTGTACGCTCATGCGGGCGAAGACGCGGCGGCCCTCCGGGACCTGGCAGATGCCCTTCTGCACGATCAGGTGCGGGGCCATGCGGGTGATCGCCGTGCCCTCGAAGGCGATGGTGCCGCCGATGGAAGGGACGATGCCGGAGATGGTGTTCAGGATGGTGGTCTTGCCGGCGCCGTTGGCGCCGATGAGGGCGACGATCTCCCCCTGCTCCACGCGGCAGGAGACGTCGTGCAGGGCGCGGATGGCGCCGTAGTTGACGGAAAGGTTCTCGACCGACAGCATCAGTGGCTGGCTCCTTTCCCCAGATAGGCTTCGATCACTGCCGGGTTGGCCCGGACCTCCTCGGGCTTGCCGTCGGCGATCTTGACGCCGTAGTCCAGCACCGCGATGCGGTCCGACAGCCCCATGACGAATTTCATGTCGTGCTCTACCAGAAAGACGGTGACACCACTGGCGCGGATCTTGCGCACCATCGCCAGCAGGGTCTGCTTCTCCTGGGGGTTCATGCCGGCCGCCGGTTCGTCCAGCAGCAGCAGGGCCGGTTCGATGGCCAGGGCGCGGGCGATCTCCAGGCGGCGCTGTTCGCCGTAGGGGAGGTTGCAGGCCTGTTCGTAGGCCTTGTGGGCCAGGTCCACCTGGGACAGGCAGTGGATGGCCAGCTCCAGAAGCCGCCCCTCTTCCCGGCGCACCGGGGGGAGCAGCTTGAGCAGCGCGCCGGTCAGGTCCCACGAGCCCCTGGTGTGGGCGCCGATCAGGACGTTTTCCAGGACGGTCAGCTCGTTGAACAGGCGGATGTTCTGAAAGGTGCGGCCGATGCCGCTGCCCGCGATGACGTGGGGCGGCAGTCCGGCGATGTTGGCGCCGTTGAAGGTGATGCCCCCTTCGGTCGGAGGGTAGATGCCGGTGATCAGGTTGAAGATGGTGCTTTTACCCGCCCCGTTGGGGCCGATCAGGGCCATGATCTCGCCCTTTTCCACCGCCAGGTTGACGCCGTTCACGGCCACCAGGCCACCGAAACGGATGGTGGCGTTATCGAGTTTGAGCAGTGCCATCAGTGTTTCCCCTCCTGCCCGCGGAGTGCGCCGCGCGGCTTGATCCCCAGCTTGCGCAGCACCAGGTCGGTGACGTTGATGCCGCCCAGGAGGCCGTTGGGCCGGAAGACCATGAGGAAGACCATAAGGGCGCCGTAGACCAGCATGCGGTACTGGGACATGAAGCGCAGGACCTCGGGAGCCGCGGAGAGGACCGAGGCGCCGAAGACCGCGCCGGGGATGCTCCCCAGGCCGCCCAGGACGATCATGCTGAGCATGTCCACGGACTTGAGAAAGCCGAAGTCCGACGGGTTGATGTAGCCCAGGAAGTGGGCATAGAGGCAGCCGCCGACCCCGGCCATGAAGGCGCTGACCGCAAAGGCCTGGACCTTGTAGCGGGCGATGCTGATGCCCATGGATTCCGCCGCGATCTCGTCGTCCCGGATCGCCTTGAGGGCCCGGCCGAAGCGTGAGTTCTGGATGAAGGTGGAGGCAATGATCATCAGGATGGCGACGATCAGGACGATTATGGGCATGGGCAGGGCCGTCTGCGGGGTGGGGACGGTGAGGCCCAGGGCCTTGTTGGTGATCTCCAGGTTGAGGAAGACGACCTTGACGATCTCGGCGAAGCCCAAGGTGCAGATGGCCAGGTAGTCGCCGGTCAGCCGCAGGATCGGCCAGCCGATGAGGGCGGCCACGGCGGCGGTGAAGAGGCCGCTCAGGAGCAGGGTGAGGTAGAACGGGGAACCGGTCTTGAGAGTCAAGAGCGCACCCGTGAAGGCGCCGACACTCATGAAGGCGGCATGGCCCAGGGAAAGCTGGCCGGTGAGGCCGGTGATGATGTTGAGGCCCAGGGCGAGGGTGATGCCGATGCCGATATTGACCAGGATCTGCAGGAAATAGGGGTCTATGGAACTGACGAAGCCGTGGAGCATGTTCAAACCTTCTTCAGGATCTTGCGGCCCAAAAGGCCCGTGGGCCGGACCAGCAGTACCAGTACGAGGATGGCGAAGGCGATGGCGTCGCGGTAGGATGAGTAGCCGATGGCCACCCCGAATACCTCGGTCACGCCCAGGAGGAGGCCGCCCAGCATGGCGCCCGGTATGGAGCCGATGCCTCCCAGAACGGCGGCGGCAAAGGCCTTCAGGCCGGCCATGAGGCCCATGTTGAAGGAGACGGCGTTGAACAGCATCCCCACCAGGACGCCGCCGGCGGCCGCCAGGGCAGAGCCGAGGGCAAAGGTGAAGGAGATGACGAAGTTGACGTTGACCCCCATGAGGGCCGCGGTGCTGTAGTCTTCGGAGGTGGCCCGCATGGCCTTTCCGATCTTGGTCTTCTGGACGATGAACTCCAGGCCGATCATCAGGAACGCCGAAACGCCGATGATGAGGACCTGCAGGGTCGAGATGTCCGCATCGCCGATGTGGATCTGGCGGGAATGAAAGGCCTGGTCGGGGAATCCCTTGGCGTTGGCGCCGAAAACCATCAGGGCCAGGGAGGAGAGGAAGGTGGAAACGCCGATGGCCGAGATGAGCGCCGAGAGCCGGGATGATTTGCGCAGGGGACGGTAGGCGATGAATTCGATCACCACCCCCAGGACCATGCAGAAGATCATGGCGCAGGCCATGGCCAGGAAGATATTGAGCTTGAAGACGCCCACCATCAGAAGGCCGACGAACGCTCCGACCATGAAGATCTCGCCGTGGGCGAAGTTGATCAGGGCGATGATGCCGTACACCATGGTGTAGCCCAGGGCGATCAGGGCATAGGTGGAACCGAGCGCAATACCATTAATGAGTTGTTGCAGAAACATACTTGGTCGTCCCGTTGGTAGGGTAAAAGTGGTTGATTACAGGTGTCTTTTACGACAAAAAGCACTGCTTTTTATCACAGTAAACACTATGTCTGCAAGCGAATTGTTTGACCAATTCGATTTTGTTTGATTTGAGCAAAGCTTTGTGTGCTATACAGACGAAAAGGGAGAATTGCCGTACCATGGAGGATAACCTGAAACCTGTGCATTCAAACGACCGCCAAACCCTCCGCGGATACTGCGCGCTGGCCGCTGCTGCCTCCATCTGGGGCGGCATGTACGTGGTCAGCAAGTACACCCTCGACTTCATCCCCCCCTTTACCCTGCTCTGGCTGCGCTACGTTACCGCATTTGCCACGCTCTACCCGCTGGCCCGGCGCCAGCAGACAGCCCCCCTGGCCCGCGGCGACCACCGGGCTTTCATCGCCATCGGTTTTGTGGGCTACTTCGTTTCGGTCGGCCTGCAATTCATCGGGACGCGCCTCTCCTCGGCCCACAACGGCGCCATCCTCACCTCCGCGAGTCCGGCCTTTATCCTGCTGTTCGCCTGGCTCATGCTGGGGGAGCACCTGACCCCGCGGAAGCTGTTCTCTGTCCTTTTGGCGAGCGCCGGGGTCATCATTGTGGTCGGCTGGGACGCCACGACGGACGGCAGCCGCGTGCTGGCCGGCAATCTGGCCCTGATCGGCGCAGCCGTCACCTGGGCGCTCTTGTCGGTCCTGGCCCGCAAGTTTTCTGCCAGCCACTCTCCTCTGGTCATCACCACCTGGGCCATCTTCTGGGCCACCCTGATGACGACTCCGGCGATGGTTGTTGAATGGCGCTACCTGCCGGTCAACGGCCTGGGCAATCCCCTGCTCTGGGGGGCGGTGCTCTATCTGGGTGTCGTCTCCACCGCGGGGGCCTTCTATCTCTGGAACAAGGGGATGAGCCTGGTGGAAGCCGGTTCCGGTTCGATCTTCTTCTTCCTGCAGCCGGTGGTGGGGGCGCTTCTGGGATGGCTGGTGTTGGGAGAGCGTCTGTCGCTGTCGTTCTTTGCCGGGGGCGGGGTAATCCTCTTGGCGGTGCTGATCGTTTCCTGCCGCCGGGCCTGAAAGTTCCTCAGCATCTTTGATGCAACGATGGGGAAGCGGCGCACCGCTTCCCCATCGTTGTGAGTCATATCGACCAAGCGCTATACCTGCACCACTTCCTTGATACCGGGAATCTGTTCCTTCACGGCCCGCTCGATACCCATCTTCAGGGTCATGGTGGACATGGGGCAACTGCCGCAGGCGCCTTTCAGGCGAACCTTGACGACGCCGTCGTCGGTCACCTCCACCAACTCCACATCGCCACCGTCGGCCTGCAGTCCGGGCCGCACCATTTCAAGAACCTTTTCGACTTCTGCTTTCATCGCTATTCTCCTTTTGCTATGGGTAATGACACAAAGTCGTGAAAACCGGATCACCTGAGGTGGCGGAATGGGACAAGGCCGAACCGTCTCCCGCCCTCCATCACGCGCATCCCTGTAAAACTGTTTTTCAGCCCTGTGTTTCCTCGTTCAAACTCTTTTACCCCAGGGGCAGCCCCGGTTCGGTCAGATGTTCCGGCTTCATGACCGCCTCCAGTTCCGTCTCCGGCATCAGGCCGCGTTCCAGGACGATGTGCCGGATGGACTTGCCGGTCGCCACCGATTCCTTGGCCACATCAGCCGCCGCGTTGTAGCCGATGTACGGCGCCAGCACCGTCACCAGCCCCAGCGAATCCTCCAGGTAGCGTCGGCAGCGTTCCCCATTGGCCTGTATCCCCAGTATGCACGATTCGGTGAATTTGCGCACGCCGTTTGTGAGTAGTTCCATGGCGAACAGCGCATTGTAGGCGATCAGCGGCATCATCACGTTCAACTCCAACTGCCCGGCCTGGGTCGCCAGCATGACCGCCTGATCGCAGCCGATCACCTGAAAGCAGACCATGTTGACCATCTCGGCCATGGAGGGGTTGATCTTGCCCGGCATGATCGAGGAGCCGGGCTGGACCGCCGGCAGGCGGATTTCGTCCAGCCCCGTGCGCGGCCCGGAGGCGAGCAGCCGCAGGTCGTTGGCGATGCGGCCGATGGCCACCGCACTCCCCCGCAGGGCCGCAGAGAGGGCCAGGAAGGGTTCCATGTTCTGCATGGCCTCGAACAGGTTGGCGCTGGCGGCGACCGGGAAACCGGTGTCGGCGGCCAACTCCGCCACGACGCGCTTGATGTAGGCCGGCTCGGCGTTCAGGCCGGTGCCCACGGCCGTGCCGCCGATGCCCAGTTCCAAAAGGGCCGGGAGGCAGCCCTCAAGCCCCTCGCGGCTGCGGCGCACGGCCGCGGCATAGGCGCCGAACTCCTGCCCCAGGCGGATCGGCACCGCATCCTGCAGGTGGGTGCGCCCCGATTTGAGGATCGGATCAAACTCCCGCGCCTTGTCGTCCAGGGCCTTTTCCAACCCTTCGAGGACCTCCAGCAGCGGGTCGAGCATCCTGAGTGAGGCCAGGCGGATGGCGGTAGGGATCACATCGTTGGTGGATTGGGCCATGTTGACGTGGTCGTTGGGGTGCAGGGTGGAGAAGTCGCCCCGCTGAAGGCCCAGAAGCTCCAGCGCCCGGTTGGCCAGGACCTCGTTGATGTTCATGTTGTGGGAGGTGCCGGCCCCGGCCTGGAAGGGATCGACCACGAACTGCTCGTCGAATCTGCCCGCCAGCGCCTCGTCGGCAGCCGCCACGATGGCGTCCCCGATCTCGGCGGGGAGCCTGCCGCCGGCCATGTTGGCCTTGGCGGCGGCCTTCTTGATGGCCACCGTGGCCCACACAAAGGCGGGATGGGGTTTCAGGCCGGAAATGGGGAAGTTGCGCACCGCCCGTGCCGTCTGGGCGCCGTAATAGGCCTCGGCCGGGACTTCCATCTCACCGAGGGTGTCTTTTTCGATACGTGTGGTCATGGCGTACCCCCTTTTCACGTTCAGCATCCCTTTTTTCAGTATAGCACGGAAGGGAGGAGAGGACGTGAAACTTCCTGCGGGAAGGGCCTCAGGATGCCGGTGGCGGCTGCTTCTCGAACTTGATGGCTATGCCCCGCACCTTCGTGCAGGTATAGGAAAAGAGGTTGTAAATGGGTATGAAGCCGTAGAGGCTGCTGGAAACGGTCACATTCAGCAGGGCATCGGCCTTGCCTTGCTCCAGCGCCTCGTCCACAGCGGCGGAGAACGTGGAGTTGCCGAAGGGAATAACGTTCAATATAAAGAAGCGGCACGCCTCACCCTCGGCGGTGCCGAGTTCCTGGTAGGATCGCCCGCTCCTCAGCAGGGCGCCGGGGTCACCCGTGCTTCTGGTGACCATCCCCACGGTGCCCACCGAGGTGCAACCGGCGCACAGGAGCGCAGCCGCCGGCAAAATCCGCAAACCCTTCATTATTCCTCCTCCCGTCATCCGTCGATTAATTAATCAGAACCCTGGCAAACCTGCGCTTGCCGATCTGGACGATGTACTCGCCGGGTGCAGCCAGCTCCAGGTTGGTGTCGCTGACCTTCTCGCCGTTCAGCTTGACGCCCCCCTGGTCGATGGAACGCCGCCCTTCGCCGTTGGATTTGGTCAGACCGGCCTCGGTCATGGCCCTGGCCAGCAGGACCGCGCCGTCGGCCAGGGAGTAGGCGACCTGGGGCATTTCATCCGGAATCTCGTTCTCCTTGAAGCGTTTGACGAAATTTTCCTCCGCGGCCTCGCCGGCGCCAGGGCCGTGGAAACGGGAGACCATCTCGCGGCCCAGCGCCTTCTTGGCCGCCATGGGGTGGACGGAACGGTCCTTCAACCCGGCCTTCAGCTGTTCCAGCTCGGCCAGCGGCATGTCGGAAAGTAGTTCGTAATAGCGCAGCATCAGGTCGTCGGAGACGGACATGATCTTGCCGAAGATCTCGTCGGGGGCCTCGCTGATGCCGATGTAGTTGCCCAGGGACTTGGACATCTTGTTGACCCCGTCCAGTCCTTCCAGAAGCGGCATGGTCAGGATGCACTGGGGCGACTGGCCCCATTCCCGCTGCAACTCGCGTCCCATGAGCAGGTTGAATTTCTGGTCGGTGCCCCCAAGCTCCACGTCCGATTGGAGTGCCACCGAGTCATAGCCCTGGATCAGGGGGTAGAGGAACTCATGGATGCTGATCGGCTGTTGGGTGGTAAAGCGCTTGTGGAAGTCGTCCCGCTCCAGCATGCGGGCCACGGTATACTTGGAGGCCAGGCCGATCATGCCGCCGGCATCCAGCTTGTTGAGCCATTCGGAGTTGAAGACCACCTTGGTCCTGGCCGGGTCGAGGATCTTGAAGACCTGTTCCTTGTAGGTCTCGGCATTCCTGAGCACGTCTTCGCGGGTCAGCACCTTGCGGGTTTCGGATTTGCCGGTGGGGTCTCCGATCATGCCGGTGAAGTCGCCGATCAGGAAATTGACCTCGTGCCCCAGCTGCTGGAACTGGCGCAGCTTGTGGATCAGTACGGTATGGCCCAGGTGAAGGTCCGGAGCGGTCGGGTCGAAGCCTGCCTTGATCTTCAGGGGAACGCCGGTCTTGAGGGACTTCTCCAGCTTCTCCTCCAGCTCCTTCTCGATCAGGATTTCAACGGCGCCGCGCTTGATGACGGCCATCTGTTCTGCTACGGACATGACGGTAACTCCCGGAAAAGATGAATTATTTTGAGTCCCTTGCAAAAGTCCCCTCCCGTCAAGGGGGGGATTTTAGGGCTTTTGCAGGAGCCTTTTTTGTTTCCCTCAGTACAACTCCGGCCGGCGGTCGTTGAAGCACGGAATCTGGGCCCGCCAGTCCGCCATGGCCTGCAGGTCCAGGGGGGCTACGATCTCGCCCTCACCCTCGCCCGCCTCGGCCAGCACCTCACCCTTGGGATCGACGATCATGCTCATGCCGAAGAAGTCCAGCTTGCCGATGGGGCCGCAGGCGTTGCAGGCCACCACAAAGAGTTGGTTTTCAATGGCCCGGGCACGGATCAGGGTGCGCCAGTGTTCCTCCCGGGGTTTGGGCCACTGGGCCGGTACGCAGATCACCTGCGCCCCTTCCACGGCCAGTCGGCGGGAGAGTTCGGGGAAGCGCAGGTCGTAGCAGATGATAACGCCGATTTTGCCGATGCTGGTCTCGGCCAGCAGCCAGCGGTTGCCGCCGGAGAAAGCGCGATCCTCGCCCAGCAGGGAGAAGAGGTGGATCTTGCGATAGACCCCGGCCAGGGTGCCGTTGTCGGCCAGGAAGACGGTGTTGAATACCTTGTCGCCATTTGGTTCGGGCATGCTGCCGACGATCACCAGCCCGAGCTCCCGCGACAGGGCCAAAAGCTCCTCCACGATCCCGGCGGTGCGCTGGGCCAGCTCGTTGAGGTTCCTGTAGGCAAAGCCCGTGGACCACATCTCCGGCAGCACGGCCAGATTGGCCCCTTTGGCGGCGGCACGCTGCAACGCCCCGCGGACACGGGCCAGATTGGCGTCCACGTCTCCCTGTTTGACGTTAAATTGGATGGCTGCCGCCAGTATGGAGCTCATTTCCCCCTCACCTCGTCAGTTGGGAGTTCAGATAGGCATGTATGATGTCCGTGTAGATCTCGCGGGGCTTGCTGGTGCCGTCGCTGGGGGCGACCATGCCTTCCCGCTCCATCATCTCGATGATGCGCGCGGCCCGGTTGTAGCCGATGCGCAGGCGGCGCTGGACCATGGAGATGCTGGCCTGACGGGTTTCGGCTACCAGCCGCAGGGCGTCCTCCCAGCGTTCATCCTGCTCCTCGTCCTCCCCGCCGCCCTTGTCGTCCGTATCCCTCATCTCCATGATCGATTTCTCGTACACCGGCTTGCCCTGCTTCTTGAGGAAGTCCACCACGCGCTGGACCTCGGCGTCGGAGACGAAGGCGCCGTGGATGCGTTGCAGCTTGGAGGTGCCGGGGGGCATATAGAGCATGTCGCCGGCGCCCAGCAGGCTCTCTGCGCCGTTACAATCCAGGATGGTGCGCGAATCGACCTTGGACGACACCTGGAAAGAGATGCGCGACGGCAGGTTGGCCTTGATCAGGCCGGTGATCACGTCCACCGAGGGACGCTGGGTCGCCAGGATCAGGTGAATGCCCGAGGCGCGGGCCTTCTGGGCCAGGCGGGCGATATGCTCTTCCACCTCGCGCCCGGCCACCATCATCAGGTCGGCCAACTCGTCCACGATGACCACGATGTAGGGGAGGTGGCTGTGCTCCAACTCCTCCTCGGCATCCATGACAAAGGGGATCGGATCCGCAATGGTTTCCCCGTCCTCGACGATCTCCTCCAACTCTTCGATGATCTCGGCCTCGGGGATGGCGTTCAGTTCCTCCAGCTCCTGGGCCTCGCCGGCCAGCTTCTTGTTGTAGGACTCGATGTTGCGCACACTCTTGTCGGCCATCAGCCGGTAGCGGCGTTCCATCTCGTTGACGGCCCACTTCAAGGCCAGAGAGGCCTTCTTCGGTTCGGTCACCACCGGTAGCAGCAGGTGGGGAATCCCCTCATACATGGAAAATTCCAGCATCTTGGGATCGACCATGATCATGCGCACGTCGTGGGGTGTGGCGGTGTAGAGCAGGGACAGGATCATGGTGTTGATGGAAACCGATTTGCCGGATCCGGTGGAACCGGCCACCAGCAGGTGCGGCGCCTTGCCCAGGTCGGTAACCACCGGCAGGCCGGCGATATCCTTGCCCAGGGCCAGGGGGAGCTTCATCTTGTGGTGATGGAACTCTTCGCAGTTGAAGATCTCACGCAGGAAAACCATGTCGCGGTCGCGGTTGGGAACCTCGATCCCCACCACCCCCTTGCCGGGAATGGGGGCCACGATGCGGATCGACATGGCCTGCAACGCCATGGTAAGGTCGTCGGACAGCCCGGCGATCCGGCTGATCTTTATGCCCGGCGCCGGCGAAAATTCGTACATGGTGATGACCGGACCGGGGCAGATCTCCACCACTTCGCCGTCGATGCCGTAATCCTTGAGCTTCTTTTCCAGCAGGCGGGCGTTCATGGTCAGGGCGTCCCGGTCCAGTTTCTTCTCGGTGGCCGGCGGGACGTCCAGCAGGGAGAAAGGCGGGGTCAGGAAGTCGCCTTCAGCCTTGATGAACTCGAAGGATTCCTGGCCCGAGGCGCTTTTTTCGGCTTCTTTTTTCTTGCTCTTCTCGCTTTTGAAGACATTGGTCCGGGGCGGTGGCGGGACGGCGGGTTTGATGACCGGCCCCGCAGATGCCGCGGCAGCAGGCATTCCCTCCTGTTTGGCCTTTTCCCGCTGGCGCTCCTCGCGTCCGTGGCTGCGGCGCTCCTGCCAGGCCAACCATTTGTGCTGGAGGGTTTCCAGCCACCAACCGGCAAAGAGGATAAAGGAGAAGCGTGACAGGATCATGATCGAGGCCGCCAGGAGCGGCAGCAGCACGAGCATCGCCCCGGTTGCGCCGACCGTCCCCCTGAGCAGGCGGGCGGTGACCACTCCCACGGCGCCGCCGGTGGGCACCTGCTGGCCCAGGAACATGGTCCTGTCCCGGAAGAAGGCGAACAGGGCCGCAAGGGAGAACATCAACCCGAAGAAGGCCAGAAGCTTGTAGGAGCGAAGGCGGATCTCCTTGAAGCGGAACAGGGTGTAGGCCATGTACAGGAGCGCCATGGGGACCAGGTAGGAGGCCAGGCCGAAGCAGATGAAGGACAGGTCGGCCACCTGGGCGCCCAGGCGGCCCCCCAGATTGTGGATGGTGCCTTCGCTGGAGTAGTTGTTGAAGGATACGTCGCCGGCGTTGAAGGTGACAAACGCCAGCAGGATGAAGACGCCAACCGTGGCGAGCGCCATTCCCTGCAATTCTTTGGTGAGTTTTTCTTTTTTTTGCTCTGCCATTGGGGATATATGCTCAAATTCGCACTTCTGTGGAGTGATGAAACCGGCTCATATTACCTGCAATCCGGGGGGAGAGGCAAAGGAAAAAATGGGGTAGCGCTGCAAAAGGAATTTATTTGACCTTTGTCATGTAAGGAACGGAAATAAAGAGGCACTATGGCAACCATGGAAACGCTAACGAAGCTTCAGAAAAAAGATATCAAATTGATCGGCAAGTTCGTCGAGGTGTACTGCGAAGGCAGGCATGGGACCGGCGAACGGTCGCTGTTTTGCCTCCCGGCGGGGCTGGGGGAACGCAGGCTGTGCGCCGAGTGCGCCGAATTCATGGCGTATGCCGTCGCCCGGCGGACGAAATGCCCCCTGGAGGCCGAAAAGCCGACCTGCAAGCACTGCCGTATCCACTGTTACAACAAGGCGAATCTGGCAAAGGTCAAAGAGATCATGGCCTATTCCGGGAAAAAGCTGATGCTGCGCGGGAGGCTGGATTACATCTGGCATTACTTCTTCTGAAAATCGCAGGTTCGGAACCTGCCACAGAGACGCGGAGACACAGAGGCACGCAGAGAAAAGATAGAAAGATAAGATCAGCCAACCATAGGAACATTTAAAAAAGGAGAAAAAACATGCTGAGAAAGATCGTGAGGATAGACCAGGACAAATGCGACGGCTGCGGGTTGTGCGTTCCCTCCTGCGCCGAAGGGGCCATCAAGCTCATTGACGGCAAGGCGGTACTTTCGGCGGACAACCTGTGCGACGGCCTGGGGGCGTGCCTGGGCGAATGCCCGCGGGGGGCCATTACCGTCGAAGAGCGGGAAGCCGACGCATTCGATGAAGCAGCCGTCGAACAGCATCTGGCGGCCCAGGGGAGGCCCGCGCCGAACCATCATCACGCAGCCGCAGCGCCGGCAGCCCCGGCCCACCACCATCACGGCGGCGGATGCCCCGGTTCCCGTGCCATGAGTTTTGCCCGCCCGCAGGCGACCGCCGCTCCGGAGCCATCCGGCAGCCGCCAGAGCCAGCTGGCCCAGTGGCCGGTGCAGTTACATCTGGTATCCACCAGCGCCCCCTATTTTCAGGGCGCCGACCTGCTGATCACAGCCGACTGCGTACCGGTGGCCTATGCCGCCTACCACGAAGATTTTCTCAAGGGGCGCGCCGTGGTCATGGGCTGTCCCAAGCTGGACGACAACCAGTTCTATCAGCAGAAGTTGACCGAACTGTTCACCCGTTCCGACATCAAAAGTGTTACGGTGTTGAAGATGGAGGTGCCCTGCTGCGGGGGGATCGCCGTGGCCGCCCGGCAGGCGATCGCCGCCAGCGGCAAGCAGATACCCTACAACGAGGTTACCATCGGCATTCAGGGACAGGTTAAGGGCTAATCACAAACCACCGAACCGGTCAAGGGCAGGGATGTCGAACAATCCCTGTCAGGGAAAAGGGGACGGCCCGCCGGCGGAAAAAGCCTGCGGGCCGTTTCTGTCACCTGTTTGTGGTATACTCGACGGTACAGATATCCCATCTGCCGGGAGCCAGGCCATGAAAACGCGAATCGAGATCATGCAGGGAGACATCACGCAATTGGCGGTGGACGCCATCGTCAATGCCGCCAACAACACCCTTCTGGGGGGCGGCGGGGTGGACGGCGCCATTCACCGGGCGGCGGGGCCGGGACTGATGGCGGAGTGCGCCGGGCTGGGAGGGTGTGAGACCGGTGATGCCAAGATCACGGGGGGGCACCGCCTGGCGGCGCGGCATGTCATCCATACCGTCGGCCCGGTCTGGCGGGATGGCGAGCAGGGGGAATCGGACCTTCTGAGGAACACTTACCGGCGCTGTTTCGAGGTGGCTATGGAGAATGGTCTGCGCAGTATCGCATTCCCGGCCATCAGCTGCGGCGTGTACGGTTATCCCATGCGGGCCGGGGCGCTGATAGCGCTGTCGGCGGCACGGGAGGCTGCCGGGTACCACCCGGCCCCGGAGCGGGTCGTCTTTGTCGTGTATAACGACCAGGCGCTTCAGGTCTATCGGCAAGCCGCCATTGCTCTGGGGATGGAGTTGGACTGAGAGGGGCTGGGGTCGGTGCTTAATCGTTTTCCGAGATGCTGACCCGCCAGTTGAAGGCGTCCATTTGCGCGGTCAGCAGGGTGGCGATGGGGATGTCGCAGGTTTCGGTCAGGTGCTGGACCTCGCCGAAATTGGTCTGTTCAAGCGTTTCGGCAAGAGCCAGAAGGGCGCCAAGTTTTCCTTCACGATTGAGCAGCGCTGCGGCGATCTCGTCGTTCAGCCGCAATTCCCGAACAACCCCTTCGACGGACGTCTCGAAGAGCACATCCACCAGCGACAGGATACCGAGCATGAAGGCCGATTCTACCCGTTCGCAGCCGCGGGGCAGATGGTAATGCTCCATGACCAGGTACTCCATCATACGCCCCCGAACGGCCGCCATTTCCAGCAGGGGATTGTTGATCCCCCGGCTGTCGGCACTGGCGAAGATGGCCAGCTGAACCCAGTGCCGCAGCTTGTCGAGCCCGAGCAGCATGATGGCGTGCCGCAGGCTTTTGATCTTCTCCCGCAGGCCCATGTGTACCGAGTTGACCAGTTTCAGCATGTTGTACGACAATTCCGGATGGTCTCTGAATATCTCCTCGATCTTGCCGAAATCCGTCTCGGTCTGAAGATAGCCGAGTAACCTCAACATTGCCAGCCTGGAGGGTTCGAGCCCTTTTCGTTTGAGCACCGCGGGCCGGGCGAAGAAGTACCCCTGGAACAGTTCAAAGCCCAGTTCGAGGCAGTCCTGGAACTGCTCCTGGGTTTCTATCCGTTCCGCCAGGAGTGTGACCGGGAACTGGCGAAGAGCGGCCACGGCCTCCGGCAGCACGGCTGGATCGGTCTCCAGAAGGTCGATCTTCACGATGTCCACGAAGCGGTACAGGTCGTGGTGTTCCGGGGAATAGATATGATCGTCGAGGGCGAGGCGGTAGTTCTTGGCCTTGAGTTCGATGCAGCGTGCCTTGACCACATCGGTCAATTCCACCGATTCCAGCAGTTCCAGAATGGTCTGTCGCGGCGGGAGGACTTCGACCATGTCCGAGAAGAGCACGTCGCGGGTGACATTGATGAACCCATCCTTGTCCCCCAACACGTTATTGAGGCCAAAATTGGACAGAGCACTGGCTATCACGCTCATGCTGGCCTGGTCCTGGCTCTCGTATTCGCTGTAATTTTTTTCGGTCGAGCGGAAGAGAAGCTCGTAGCCCACGATCTCCTGGTTGGGGTTCAGGATCGGCTGGCGTCCCAAAAAAAATTTTGTGAGCGTTGGCATGTTCATGGCTGGTTTCGCCTGCACCCGGAGCGTAATGTGTCACATGGCAACCGGTTGATCGCTCCATCGGAACAAATTGATGGATGCTTGAACTTTATCATCGTATCGCCAAGAATGCGAATGCAAAATTACGCCCCCCAGGGCTGGCCCGTCCGCCGCCCACGCGCGTCACTTGCCGATGGCACCCCTGCTGTGCTACAACAGTGCCATGCTCCAACTCATAGACATCTCCAAGGACTTTGCCGGCACCCCGCTCTTCACGGCCATCTCCTGGCACCTGAAAAAGGGTGAGCGGGTCGCGCTGGTAGGCGAGAACGGCGCCGGAAAATCAACCCTGATGAAGATCATTGCGGGGCTCGGCGAGCCCTCCTCGGGTGAAATCCAGTTTGCACGGGGCGCCAAGGCTGCGTATCTGCCCCAGGACGGCATCGTCACCAGCGGGCGCACCTTGTTCCATGAAGCACGGGCGGCGCTTGCGGAATTGCTGGCCATGGAAGAGGAGTTGCACCGCCTGGGACAGGAATTGGAACGGCTTCCCCATGATTCCGCCGAGCATGCGACGGCCCTGCAGCGTTACGGGGAACTCCAGGAACAGTTCCGCCACCGGGGCGGCTACACCATGGAGGCCGAGATCGGGACCGTGCTGAAAGGGCTGGGATTTTCCCAGCCAGACTGGCGGCGCGACTGCGGCCAGTTCTCCGGTGGCTGGCAGATGCGCATCGCCCTGGCCCGGTTACTCCTGCAGAAGCCGGACGTGCTGCTTCTGGACGAGCCGACCAACCACCTGGACATCGAAGCCCGCAATTGGCTGGAGGAGTACCTCTGTTCCTATCCCGGTTCGGTGATCCTGGTTTCCCACGACCGTTTCTTCATGGACCGGGTCTGCAGCCGGATCAGCGAGGTCTGGAACCATGCCATCACCGACTATCATTGCAGTTACTCCGCCTATCTCGCCCAGCGGGAGGAACGGGTCACCGCCCTGCGGGAGGCCAAGCGCCGCCAGGACGAGGAGATCGAGAAGTCCGAGGATTTCATCCGCCGTTTCCGCTACCAGGCCAACAAGGCCTCGCTGGTGCAGTCGCGCATCAAGCAACTGGAAAAGGTCGAACGGATCGTACTGCCTCCGGAACGGAAAAAGATACGTTTCCACTTTCCCTCTGCCCCCAAAAGCGGGAAGACCGTCATGGAGCTGAGAGGCCTGACCAAGTCCTACGGGGACCGGGCGGTCCTGGACCACGTGGATCTCATTGTCGAAAAGGGGGAGCGCATTGCCCTGGTGGGGCATAACGGGGCCGGAAAGTCCACGCTCATGTCGGTCCTGGCCGGCGCCGCCCAATTCCAGGGTGGTGAACGGACCCTTGGGCACAATGCAATCGTGGATTATTTTGCCCAGGATCAGGCCAGTGTTCTGGACACTGCGCGCACGGCCTACGATGAGCTCTATGCCGACGCCCCCTATGACATGGTCCCGCGCCTGCGGGATATTCTGGGGGCTTTTCTCTTCTCGGGGGACGACATCCACAAAAAGGTCGGCGTCCTCTCCGGCGGCGAACGCAACCGCCTGGCCCTGGCCAAAATGCTGCTGCGTCCCTCCAATCTCCTGTTGATGGACGAACCGACCAACCACCTGGACCTGTTCAGCAAGGAGGTGCTGCTGGACGCTTTGCGCTCCTTTGACGGCACGGTTGTGTTCGTCTCCCACGACCGCTATTTCGTCAACGGTCTGGCCACCCGCATCGTGGAGGTGGAAGGAGGCACCCTCACCAGCTATTACGGCGATTACGAGTATTATCTGGAGAAAAAAGAGAAAGGGGGGCTGGCCGTGACCCCGGCCGCCGCAAGTGCCACTACCGGCCAACGGCAGTCCGCCACCAGCGAAAGCACACCGTTGCCGCTCCCCGAAGTAACCAGGGAAGAGAAGAAAAAGGGGCGCGAAGAGGAGAAACAGCGTAAGCGGGAGGAACAGGGGCGCCAGAAACAGTTGGCCGCTGTAGAGGGGGAAATCTCCCGTACCGAGACGGAGCTTGCCCGCCTGGAGGCGGACATGAACGCCCCCGGATTCTTCGACGACCCCCAGCGGGGTGCCGAGGCCGGGGATCGCCACGCAAGCCTGAACGCCCGTCTTGAGGAGTTGTACGGGGAGTGGGAGGCGTTGTCGGGATAGGTTGTAAACGGTGTGGCCGCAGTTTGCCGTACCTCCGGCACTACCTTTATTCTGCCTAAAAGCGATGTGCGGCCATCCTGCCCGTCGGCCGATCCGCCGAAAATGATTCCGGCAAGTTGCATCTGGAGCGGCGCGTTTTGTCCTTTACGGCATTTAAATCAGTAAAACGCTTTTGCATTTTCGGAATCCCTGTGGTATTTATTACCGATAAATTTTTTATGTTTATGTTTGGGGAAGCTGGACAGCAAAATTCAACGATGTTTACCTTGCGGCCGCGAGATTGCGCAGGCCTGTAACAGGTACCCGGCCACTTGCTCTAACCAGCCAGAACACGGCTGTTTTTGCCCGCCCTCCTTCCAGGTGCCGTTCCCGCCGCACATGCACCGCCAGCGTCAGTACGATCGGTTCATACTGCCTATATGACCAGGATTCTTTTCGGTTTCAGGTATGAAACTTAACGACATGAGGAGGAAGTGGTATGAGTTATGAGGTCCCGAAGAACGAAAAGCTGCTGAAATGGGTTGAAGAGGTCGCCGCCCTGTGCGAGCCGGAACGGATACACTGGTGTGACGGTTCCCAGGAGGAGTACGACGAACTCTGCGCCTTGCTGGTCAAGACCGGCACCTTCAGGAAACTGAACGAGCAGAAACGCCCCAACAGCTATCTCGCCTGGTCGGACCCGATCGACGTGGCCCGCGTGGAGGATCGTACCTTTATCTGCAGCCTTTCCAAGCAGGATGCAGGCCCCACCAATAACTGGATGCCCCCCAAAGAGATGAAGGAAACCCTGCAGAAGCTCTTCAAGGGCTGCATGAAGGGGCGCACCATGTACATCATCCCTTTCAGCATGGGTCCGCTCGGCTCCAATATCGCCAAGATCGGGGTCGAGATCTCCGACTCCCCCTACGTTGCCGTCAACATGCGGATCATGACCCGCATGGGCAAGGCCGTCCTGGACGTGCTCGGCGCCGGCGAGTTCGTCCCGTGCCTCCACTCCGTGGGTGCGCCGCTCGAACCGGGCCAGAAGGATGTGGTCTGGCCCTGCAACAAGGAAAAATACATCGTCCACTTCCCGGAAGAACGGTCGATCTGGTCGTTCGGCAGCGGCTACGGCGGCAACGCCCTCCTGGGCAAGAAGTGCCTCGCCTTGCGCATCGCTTCCAAGCAGGGCAAGGATGAAGGATGGTTGGCCGAGCACATGCTGATCCTCGGCGTGGAATCGCCGAAAGGCGAGAAAACCTATGTGGGGGCCGCTTTCCCCAGCGCCTGCGGCAAGACCAACTTCGCCATGCTCATTCCCCCCAAGCCATTCCAGGAAAAGGGTTGGAAGATCACGACCATCGGTGACGATATCGCCTGGATCAAGCCGGCTGCCGATGGGCAGGTCTACGCAATCAACCCCGAATACGGCTATTTCGGCGTGGCCCCCGGCACCAACTACAAGACCAACCCCAATGCCATGATCTCCTGCGAGAAAAACACCATCTTCACCAACGTGGCCTTGACCGAGGACGGGGATGTGTGGTGGGAGGGCATGACTGACGAGGCGCCTGCCAAGCTCACCGACTGGCAGGGCAACGAATGGACGCCCGGCTGTGGCCGTACGGCGGCTCATCCCAATGCCCGCTTCACCTCGCCGGCCTCCCAGTGCCCCTGCATCGACCCTGATTGGGAAAACCCCAAGGGGGTGCCGATGAGCGCCTTTATCTTCGGGGGCCGCCGCAAGGATACGGTGCCGCTGGTCTACCAGGCCTTCAATTGGAACTATGGCGTGTACCTTGCCGCGACCCTGGGGTCCGAGACCACGGCGGCAGCGGTCGGCGCCACCGGGAATGTGCGCCGCGACCCCTTCGCCATGCTCCCCTTCTGCGGCTACCACATGGCAGACTATTTTGCCCACTGGTTGCAGTTCGGCCGCACCGTACCCCGGCCGCCGCGCATCTTCAGCGTCAACTGGTTCCGCAAGGATGCCGATGGCAAGTTCATCTGGCCCGGCTACGGCGACAACATGCGGGTCCTGAAGTGGATCGTCGAGCGGGTTCATGGCCAGGGCGGAGCTGTTGAGTCCCCGCTGGGCTGGATGCCGCGTTATGAAGACATGGACTGGGAAGGGCTCGACGTGTCCCGTGAAAAGTTCAATGAGCTGATGTCGGTTGACCGGGGTGTGTGGCAGAACGAGGTCATCTCCCATGAGGAGTTGTTCGTTAAGATGTACGACCGTCTGCCCAAGGAGTTCCTCCATATCCGTGAGCTGATCCTCTCCAGCCTGTGGCGTTCTCCCGAACATTGGGAGCAGATCGGCGAGGTTAATCCCGAAGGCTGGAATGAATAGGGTGCTCCTGGGCCTTGGTCCTGATCCGCGGCGGCCGTGCCGCCAATGAGGGGACAGGGACGGACCTGACGGAAAAGCCGGATGGGAAACCAGAGTAATATGGTTTCTCATCCGGCTTTTTTCGCGAGGTACCAGGCCTCTGTTTCAAGAGGAGTTATCGGGATCAAGCAAGGAAGCAAAACAAAAAAACGGGCGCAGCCGATGGCTGCACCCGTTTCTCATTCATCGACCTCGATTTCCCTGACCCGCATCTCCTCGCCCGCCTCTATGGTCACCCGGTAGCCGCCGCAACGGGCACACGATGCAAAGGCCGCGGTGAGTGGCGTGTCCATCCCGCAATCAAGGCAATGTCCCCGGCCCGGAATGCGAATGATGTTCAGGCGCGCTCCCTCCAGCAGGGTGCCGCGACTGCAGGCATCAAAACAAAACTCCACTGCGTCGGGAACAACGCTGCTCAGCTCTCCGATCTCCACGTCCAGGGAGAGGACCCGTCTGCCGCCGGCATGCTGTTCGCATATCTCGATGATTCCTTGGGTTATGGACATCTCGTGCATGTGGGCTCCTTCGGGTGAGACGCATGTGCTGCCGGACTGCGGTCACTTGAATGGGGTGCGGCTATAAAAAAAGCCTGTGGGGAAAACCCCACAGGCTTTAATGCGATCCACGCAGGGAAAGCGAAATTACTTCTTCTCGGCGGGAGCAGCCGGAGCAGCCGGAGCTTCCGGAGCTTTAGCGGAAGACATCGGCTTCTGTTCGGGAGCCGGAGCAGCAGCCGGAGCAGCAGCCGGAGCCGGAGCTTCTTCAGCTTTTTTCTTGCAGCCGGCAGCGAAAACGGTAGCAAGGGCCAGAACCAGAGTCAGGGAGATCAGTTTTTTCATTTGTGTCACCTCTTTCTGTTAGAATTCACCATTTGAACGCTAAAGCGCATGGTTTCGAAAATCAAACACGAAATATACTCGCTAAAAAAAATAAGTCAATATCTTTTTCATGCAAATAGATATGTTTTTTGAAAAAAATAATTAGAATGCAAACTAAATAGCATTTTGGGGCGCCCGGGGGGCGTGCCCATGGCATCAATGATGAAAACGTCCTTTGCGTCCCTGGTGTGCCGGTGTCGGCGATTTATGACAATCGAAACAGGCCAGTTCCTCGACTTTTTTGGTGTCAAGCGGCGATTCCTGTTTGCCTTTCAGGGCAAGGTTATATTCCGGCGTCTGAAAGTATTGCCGTCCGCGCTCGTCAGCCACCATGGCCGGCTGATAGGTGACCTGCCAGTTGGTGGAGATCGCTACGGTATGGCACTGATCGCAACCGCCGGGGGGCGGGATGCTCTTCCATGCGGTGAACATGGCGCAGCCGCCGAGGGCGAAACCAAGGGCCACCGCAGCAAGGGCTACAAACAGTCTCATAATGATGCTCCTCAGAAGGATTGACACTCAAGCTTACCCTGTGTTCGGTACCGGCGCAAGTCCTTTCGGCCCGATAAAGCAGAAAAGCACATCCTGCTCCGGCAAACACATCGGGCAGGACATGCTCCATGATGTCTGTTCGCATGGTTGCATGACGCCACCTCGCCCTTGAAGAGCTTGGATTTGTTGTAATTCGACGCCGCTATGATAAGATATCACCTCATCGCCGCCTGGAAGGCGGGTGTCGCCTCGTTTCTCCCCAGGTCCAAACCAGATACGGGAGCCGAAATCATGGCCGTTATCACAAAACGTATATTACTTCTTGTGCTGCTCCTGGCCTTGGTCGCCGCGGCCGCCTCCTTTCTCCTGACCCGGCGCGGGCATCAGGCGCCGCTCGCGGCAGCAACAGGAAAAAAGGCCGTGGAGTATACCTGCCCCATGCATCCCTTCATCATCAAGGACCGTCCCGGAACCTGCCCGATCTGTAACATGGAACTGGTGCGCAAGGCCCAGGGGAGCCCCGATGGCGGGGATCTGAAGATCCAGGAACATGTCTATCTTTCCCCGGCGCAGCAGGTGATGGCAAACCTTGAGGTGGTGAAGGTCATGTACAAGCCGATCTTCAAAGCCATTGAAGCGGCCGGCGTCATAAACTACGACCAGACCCGCCAGGCGAGGGTTTCGGCATGGGTAGCAGGCCGCATCGAGAAGCTCCATGCCAACATGGTCGGAACGCACGTGGTCAAGGGGCAGCCTGTCGCCGAACTCTTTTCGCCGGAACTCGCCGGTGCTGAAGAGGAGTATCTCAGCCTGTTCCGGGAGGCGGATGAAAAAGAGCGGGCCGAACGGCTCGGAAATGCCGGTTCCCCCTTGTATCAGGCAAAGCTCCGTCTTGTCCAACTGGGGTTCGGGGGCGCCCAGTTCAAGGAACTGGAGAAGGCCTCCAGGCCGGTGGTGCGTATCCCGGTCTACCCTCCCATAAACGGGGTGGTTACTGAGAAGAACGTTCAGGAGGGGCAGTACGTCAAGGTGGGTGACCCCCTGTTCGGCGTTGCCGACCTCACCCGGCTGTGGGGCGAGCTCGACGTGTACGAAGACGAGTTCCCCTATCTGAAGGTCGGCCAGCAGGTGGTGCTGCTCAGCAGGTCCTATCCCTCGCGCGAGTTCGTCGGCAGCATCACCTATGTCTACCCCTTTCTCAACCCGAAAACCAGGACGAATCGGGTGCGAGTGGCCGTTGCCAATCAGCAGTTTCTGCTCAAGCCCGATATGCTCGTCAATGCCACGATTCAGGTGCCGCTCGGGACCGATCTGGCAGTGCCTGCCGAAGCGGTGGTAAATACCGGCGACCGGAACCTGGTCTGGGTTCAGGCCAAGCAGGGGGTCTTCGTCCCGCGTGAGGTAACGGTAGGCGTGCGTTATCGGAACGATGTCCAGATCCTGGCCGGTTTGAAGAAGGATGAGGCCGTAGCCGCCAACGGAGCCTTTCTGATCGATTCGGAGGCCCAGCTCAAACCAGGCGGTAGTCGTAGCGGCGGCAGCCAGGATATCAGCCCTCCGCCCGTTTCTCCCTCCGGCCATGGCCCCGCCCCTCATGCAGGGCCCGGCGGCCCCCCGTCCGATACAAAGAACGATATGGACATGGGGGACATGGACATGACGGCGCCCTCCTCCGGAGCGGCGCGGGACGCAAAAAAAGCCCGGCAGCGCTAACGGAGCGTGATGCAGTATGATTGAGCACATTATAGCGTTTGCGGCCCGGAACCGAATTATCGTCCTGCTCTGCCTTGCCGTTGTCGTCGGCTGGGGCATCTGGGCCCTCCGCACGACCCCGATAGACGCCATTCCGGACCTGTCGGACAATCAGGTGATCGTCTTCGCCGAATTTCCCGGCCGCTCCCCCCAGGTGGTGGAAGACCAGGTTACCTACCCGCTGGCGAGCAACCTCCAGGGGCTTTCCGGGGTCAAGGCGGTCCGCGCCTCGTCCGCTTTCGGCTTTTCCATGATTTATGTCATCTTCGATGACCAGGCCGATATCTACTGGGCCAGGACGCGTGTCATGGAACGCCTCGCCTATGCCACTTCGTTCCTTCCTCCCGGCGTTGCCCCGCGAATCGGTCCCGAGGGCACCGGCGTCGGTCATGTGTTCTGGTACACCCTCCGCGCCAGGGGATACACCCTGGAGCAGTTGCGCACCCTGCAGGACTGGTTTGTGCGCTACCAGCTCGGTACGGTCAAGGGGGTGGCGGAGGTCGCCTCCATCGGTGGTTTCGTGCGGGAGTACCAGGTCGAACTGGACCCCCGGCGCCTCTTCACCTACGGCGTGACAACGGCCGACGTGATCCGGGCGCTCAAGCGTTCCAGCGGCGAAGCCGGCGGCCGGGTAGTGGAGCAAGCCAACGCGGAATTCATCATCGAAGGCAAAGGCGCCGCCGCATCCGTCGAAGATATCGGGAATACCCCGGTTACGACCGACCAGAACGGCGTCGCCGTCCTGGTCAGGCATCTGGGGACCGTCCGGACGGGAGGGGCCTTCCGCCGCGGACTGCTGGACCTCAACGGTGAGGGTGAAGCGGTTGGCGGCATTGTCGTCATGCGTTACGGTGAGAATGCCGCCCAGGTCATCGGGCAGGTCAAGGAAAAGATCGCCTCCCTGCAAAAGGGGCTCCCCCAGGGGGTTGAGATCGTCACGGCCTATGACCGCTCCGAGTTGATCAACCGGGCCGTCGCCACCCTGAAGAGGGTTCTGGCCGAGGAATCGGTAGTCGTGGCGCTGGTCGTACTGCTTTTTCTTCTCCATCTGCGGAGCGCCCTGGTCATCATTCTGACGTTGCCGGTGGCCGTTATCTGCGCCTTTATCCCCATGAGACTGATGGGGGTCAGCTCGAATATCATGTCCCTGGGTGGTATCGCCATTGCCATCGGCGTGCTGGTGGACGCTGGTGTTATCATGGTTGAGAACTGTTATCGGCATCTTTCGGAGTTGCCGCCCGAAGAGCGGGAACGGCGCCGGCTGGAAGTCATCATCGCTTCGTCATGCCAGGTGGGGAGAGCGATCTGTTTTTCCCTTGCGATCATAATCCTCTCCTTCGTACCGGTGTTCCTCCTTGAAGGGCAGGAGGGAAAGCTCTTCCACCCGCTGGCATTCACGAAGACCTTCACCATGGCGGCATCGGGTATCTGCGCCATAACCCTGGTGCCGGTCCTGATGTATCTGCTGCTGCGAGGCAAGATGGCCCCGGAAAGCGCCAATCCGGTTTCGTCGTTCTTCATTCGCCTGTATGACCCGGTTATCCGCTGGGCGCTCCACCGCAAGAAAACCGTCATCGCCCTCAACGTCGCCGCCCTCCTGGCGGCCATCCCGCTCTTCATCTCCCTCGGCAGCGAGTTTATGCCCAATCTCGACGAGGGTTCCTTGCTCTACATGCCGGTCACCCTTCCCAATGTATCCATCACCGAGGCGAAGCGCCTGCTCCAGGTACAGGATTTCATCATCAAGAGCCTGCCGGAGGTGGCTTCGGTCCTGGGCAAAGCGGGACGGGCGGAAACCGCCACCGACCCCGCTCCGGTTTCCATGTTTGAATCAATCATTATTCTCAAGCCTCGGGAGCAGTGGCGTTCGGGGATCACGAAAGAGGACATCGTGGCCGAACTGGACGGCAAACTCCAGCAAGCCGGTGTGCGCAACGGCTGGACCCAGCCGATCATCAACCGGATCAATATGCTCTCCACCGGAGTGAGGACCGCTCTCGGGGTAAAGATATACGGCAACGACCTCAACGTCCTGAGGGATCTGGCTGCACGGGCGGAGACGATCCTCAAGCGGATTCCCGGTGCGGCCGACGTGGTGGCCGAACGGGTCACGGGGGGCAGCTACCTGGATATCACCGTCGATCGCCTGGCGGCGGCCCGTTATGGTGTTCAGGTGCAGGATGTTCAGGATGTGATTGAAACGGCACTCGGCGGCGAGATGGTATCCGAGGCCATGGGCATGGGAGGGGGCAGGGGGCGCTTCCCGATCAGGGTCCGCTATAACCGCGACCAGCGCGATACCCTGCAAGCCGTGAGCCGTGTCCTGGTGGCGGGGGCGGACGGCACCCAGATACCGCTCTCGCTGGTGAGCCGGATCACCACCCTGTCCGGGCCGCCCGAGATCAGTAGTGAAGGGGGCATGCTCCGTTCGCTGGTCTTCCTCAATGTGAGGGGGAGGGATATGGGGGGCTTTGTGGAGGAGGCCAAGCAGGCCCTGAACCGGCAGATCACTCTCCCGCCGGGGTACTCCATCGCCTGGTCGGGGCAATGGGAGAACCAGATGCGCGCCCGTGAGAGATTGCAGGTCATGATCCCGCTTGGTCTGCTGGTCATCTTCGTGTTGCTCTACTTCACCTTCTCGTCGGCCCTGGAAGCGGGCATGGTCATGCTTTCCGTGCCGTTTGCGCTCGTGGGTGGCGTGTACCTGCTGTCCATGATGCACTATCACCTCTCGGTGGCGGTATGGGTAGGTTTTATCGCACTGTATGGTATTGCGGTGGAGACCGGCGTGGTCATGGTCATTTACCTGCATGAGGCCCTGGACCGCAGGTTGCGACAGGGGCCGGTGACGGCGCAGGACATTATCGACGCCACTTACGAGGGGGCGGTTCTGCGGCTGCGCCCCAAACTGATGACCGTGGCGGTTGCGCTGCTTGGTCTGGCGCCGCTGATGTGGTCATCAGGCGCCGGCGCCGATGTGATGCGCCCCATCGCCGCACCCATGATCGGCGGTATGATCACCTCGGCTGTCCATGTCCTGATCATGACCCCGGTGATCTTTGTCCTGATGAAGCAGCGCGACCTGCGGCGCGGCAGGCTCCGGCCGAGCCGTTCCGCGGCCGGACGCCGGACCTGAAAAGGTCCGGTGGCAGGGAAAGCGGCCACAAAACAGACAAGCGCCGGGAGTTCGTGCCTCCGGCGCCTGTCTGAGATGATGATAGGGGCTCAGGGGCTACTTTTTGGTCAGCTCCAGGGTAACCACGTCCTGTTTGACCGGTACTTTCGGGTCGGAATAGGCAAGGGTGGCGTTGCCTTTTATCCTGGTGCCGTTTTTTACGGTCCCGGCAAAGCCGATCGTGAGGCCCCGTTTGTGCTCGGTCGTGAATTTCAGTTCATCGCCGTCCCGTGACCCGTTCAGTTTGACCTTGCCGCCATCCACCTTGGTAAAGTTCATGGTGCCGTGAATCTCGCCGGCCTTCTGGGTGAAATCGAATTCCAGGTCATTCAGGGATTTGCCGGTTTCCGGCAGCGTCATTTTGCCTCCCCACTTTCCGGTAAGGTCGGCTTTGCTCGAGCATCCCCACAGCCCCATCATCAGCAGACATCCCGTAACGAACAACCCGGTTTTCAGAAGGATACGCCCATTCATATTCATAGAGTCACCTGTCAAGCCTGGATTCCGATTATGGTGTTGAGAGACAAAGACGGGCCGGTGGTCCCGGCCCGTCCCCAGTTGGCATTATCAGCCCAGCCGCTATTTTACCGTGAAGGGGCGCATCATTTCCTCGTCCTCGTGGGAGATGATGTGGCAGTGGTACATGTAGGTGGCAGGCGCCTGGGCGCCGGCCGGCAGGTCGAACCTGGCCCTGATGCGGACATAGCCCGGGTTGACTACCTCGCCACCAGCATTCGGGTCGTAGGCAACCATCGCCGGCGGCACCTTGACCATGTCCTTGTAGCCTAGCTCGTTGCCGGAGCGGGCATAGAGCGAATTGCCCGGGGTACCCGGCACCAGGGTTCCCGTCGGGGTGCCGGACGGATCATCCCGCGGGTCGGTATTGGGCATGTAGGCCGTGTAACCGGAGATAGGGGCTGGAAGAGCTCCGGCTCCGTCTGCCCGGATATAGTTCGGCGGGGAAAAGGGTGGATCAGGAGGGGCCGGCTGCGGCGGCAGACCAAGGATCGCAAGTTCGGTATTCGTGAGCGGTGTGCCTCCGGGGCCTGCCTTGATGTGCCCCTTTTCGATGATCTGGAATTTTACCAGGTGCACATGGAGCGGGTGCATGTCCGGGGTGGTATTGATGATCACCCACTCTTCCACGGCATCGTGCGGGACGATTTCCGTGATCGGGTCGGAGAAGCGGAGCCCGTTGATGAGCAGCTCGGTGCGGTATACCGTGCTGTTCGCGATCGGATCGAAAAAGGCGTAGGCCGCATCTTTCCGTTCCTGCAGGTCGATGTACCTCACCGTGCTCGGTGTTGCGGCATTGAGGTCCCCTCCTTGCTGCTGGGCAAAGGGGCGCAACGAGGTATTCCACGTCTTGATGTGGGCATCGTAGGATGTTGCCGTGGTGGCAGCATCCACAACGAACTGCATCACCTTGCCGGTGGTGTTCGGGTCAAGGGTGGACATATCCTCGTTGGTCGGACCGAACAGGCCGCCGAACGGCGCCGGGGCATCATTGCGGAGGATCAGCTTTCGCCCCACGCCATTCTTCTTGAACACGGGGTGGGAAAAGTCGATGACGATGTCGGCCCGCTCTGCGTTGGCCAAGGTCAGACCCAGGTTCCGGGAGCCGGTCATGATCGGAACGGCTGTGGGGAAGAGTCCCTGCTCCGCACCGATCTGGATGATCGGCCAGGCGAGGGTCGGCTGGCCGGCATCCGCAGCCGCCTGGGCAGCCAGGGCGGGCGTGATGACCGTGCCGTCGTCCGCATCCTCCAGCCAGAGGTTGTAGACTCGTGAATCGGCGCCGTTCAGGAGGCGAAAGCGGTAGGCGGTCTGTTCAACCGTCTTGGACGGCCAGGCCATGCCGTTGACGACGTTGACGTTGCCGAACATTTCAGGCCGTATGGTATTACTGACATTGCCGTTCTTGTCATGCAGGGCGGTGAAGGTGTACAGCCCCAGGTTGGTGAACGTGGGAAACACCAAGGCCCCGTCGGCGGTAAAGGCCTTGTCCTGAATGACAAGCGGCAGGTCATACTTGTAGGAATTGAGGGCCGGCACGACCGGGTTGGGGCCGAGCGGTCCCTTGGGGAGGCCGAGGGCGTTTTCAAAGCTGTCCCGGATGATATAGAAGGCAGCTATGCCGGCATAGGCCTGAAGCCGGGTAATGCCATAAGAATGATCGTGAAACCAGAGAGTTGTGGCATCCTGATCATTGGCGTAGGTGTAGATGACCTTGTTGTCCGAGGGCCGTCCCGGAAAACCCCGTGAGGGATCGGCGGCCAGCCCGTACTTGACGCTCGTCTGCTGGCTGGCCGGGATATTGGTGAACCATGCCTCGGGGTGGCCGTCGTAGCGCCAGTCCACATGTCCCCCGTGCAGATGGGGTACGGTCCGGACTTCCGGTTCGCCAAGGTCCATGCCGTCCACGGTCGTGTCAACGGTCAGGAGGTGTTTGGTCAGGAGCGGTCCGGTCCCCCTGATCCCCTTGACCAGTCCGGTTGCATTGGGATCGATCTGCTCGTCCCGCAGGTCGTTCACATAGGTTACCGTCACCGGGTTATTGGATGTGGACTCTACGGTGGTGCCGTAGATCCCCAAGGGGGAGTCGTTGACGTCATAGTACCAGGTCGGTGTCTTGATAGTCTGGCCCGTGACGGGATTCTTGGGCCGTATCGTCTGGCCGGTCACGCCATCGACGATCCGCAACCCGAAGTCCCAATCGTCGTTCTTGCGCGCCGTTACGGTGTAGGTATTGGCCGTGGGAGCCGGTGCGATCGGAATCTCAATAAAGGGGTTCTGGAACTGGACAAGCGTCTTTGGGTTGAGAGGGTTCTGGGAGGCATTGGCAGAGCTGCTCCCTGAACTGTAGTTATTGGTCGTGTTGCCACTGCACCCCCCCCACATCAGTGTCGCGCACACAAGCGACAAAAATAGCCACGGTGTGCATTTCCCCTTTCTCATATCAGCACCTCCTCACTGTTTTAGTTGGATCGTAGAGGTCATCCGGGCGGATGGCTGTTTCCGTTGCGACCGGCCCGTGCATATCATGATTCTCAATTTAATGCAGATTATGGGCCTAAAATAAATGCTAATTATATTAATATGTTAAATGGTTTGCCGCCATAAACCTTGTCATGGTGTGCAATAAATATTGCAGTGAGTGCGCCGCGAAATGCGCGGCAAAGGCAAGATTGTGGCAGGATATGGGGAAGTGTCAATATTTGTGGATTGTGCAACAAATATGGATAACAATTTGCCGCCATCCGGTCAAATCGCGCAAGAGCCGATGGCGGTTATGGGAGCGAAGGCGTCGCAACCTCATGGTAATAAGCACGTCGGGGAGGGGTATCTTCATGCTGCTACAAGTCAACTACGGGATAAGGCGAGTCAATAAACGTTGCGCTCCCGAGTGAGGCCGAGTACTCTGACGCTATTTTCGTGCGTGGCAGTCGCAACCGTCTCCGGCGTTACCTGCTTCGCCGCGGCAAGGGCAACCAGTGTCTCGATCAGCCAGGCCGGCTGGTTGGTCTCCCCTCGGTGGCTCTGGGGAGGCATGTCGGGGGCGTCGGTTTCCAGGACGAGATGTTCCAGGCTGATCTCCCGAGCGAGGCGTAGAGGGCGCACCGCGCCTTGCCAGGTCAGGGTGCCGGACAGGGAGATGAGGAATCCGAGCCGGATGAACTCCCGCGCCATCTCGGGCGACCCGGAAAAGGCGTGCATGATACCCCCAACCTGATCGGCGCGTTCTTCCCGCATGAGGTGCAAAGTTCGCTGGAAGGCCCGGCGACAGTGCACCAACACCGGCAGGCCCCGGGATACGGCCAGTTTGAGTTGCTGGCGGAATGCGGCTTCCTGGGTTTCGAGGGAGACGGGGTATGCCGGGTCCAGGCCGATCTCACCAACGGCAACGCCGCCGGGGGCCAGTCCGGCCAGGGCCGTGAGTACATCATCGCTGGCCAGGGCGGCATGCATGGGATGGATGCCGATGGCGGGCAGGATCTCGCGATGCCCGGCTGCCAGCGCCATGATCCGTTTCCAGTCCTTGGGATGCACCCCCGGCACCACGAACCGGGTCACGCCGGCCTGGCGAGCCGTCGCAAGCACCTGCGGCAGACACGTGACAAGGGGAGCCAGATCCAGGTGGCAATGGGTGTCGATCAATCCCGCACCGATTTCAGATTGCACAGGTAACAGATTCGGGTACATTGTGTATTTCGTTCTCCCGGAGCCGCCCATGACGCACGGCCACACACCTGAAGTCTCCATCATTGTGCCGGTCCTCAACGAGGCCGCCCACCTGCCGCCCCTGTTCGCAACCCTTGCCGGCCAGCGGGGCGTCAGCTTCGAATTGATCCTCTGCGACGGCGGATCGGGCGATGATACTCCACAACAGGCAGCCCTCCTGGCCCGGCAGGCCCCGTTTACCACGGAGGTCGTCCGGGTGCCCCGCGGTCGCGGCCGCCAGATGAATGCCGGCGCCGCCGTTGCCCACGCCGATACGCTGCTGTTTCTGCATGCCGATTCGACATTCGCCACCGGCGACGCCTTGGCCCGCGGGCTGTCGGCGTTGCGAGCCCGGCAGGCTGCCATCGGGCGCCATGAGGTCGCCGGACGTTTTGCGCTACGTTTCCGCCGCAGGAGCGATGCTCCGTCCCTGGCCTATTTCTTCTACGAGGCCAAGGCGCGGCTTCCCCGCAAGGAGTGCATCCGCGGCGACCAGGGGTTCATGCTTTCCCGTTCTTTCTTTCGAGTTCTCGACGGTTTTGACGAGCAGAGGCCCTTTCTGGAAGACCTCCACTTCGTGGAAACGGCGGCGACACGGGGCGATTGGCTGCTGCTTCCTGCCGAGATCGGCACCTCCGCCCGCCGCTTTGAAACGGAAGGGCTCCGGGAGCGCCAGGTACTCAACGCCATCATCGTCAACAGTCTTGTGGCGGAGTGGGAGGAGTTTTTCGCCGCCCTCCCCGGGTTGTACCGCTTTGATGCGGATGCCGGCCGTCTTGCACTCCGCCCGGTCCTGGACGGCATTCGCACGCTGCTGTCGTGCCGGTCGGGAGACTGGCGCCGCTCCTTCTGGCAGACCACCGGCCGCCATGTGGCCGCCAACGCCTGGCAGATATTCTTCTGGTTGGATGCCCGCCGCGCCTTCGCCCAAGACAGGGGGCCGGGAGAGGTTGAGCCCCGTTGGCTTGGGCGGTACGAGCGTCGCCTGAAACGGTTCTTTTGCTCCCGCCCCGCGGCTCTGGCGGCAGCGGCGTTGGTCCGGCTCTGGCTTCGCGGTATGCTTTTGGGGCGTCCTCAGGCCGCCCCTACAGAAACCAGGCAAACAGGTTGACCACCTTCTCCAGCAACCGGGACAGCTTGCCCCGGCGTTCGTGGTCCGCAAGGGTGATGGGCCGCGAATCCCGGAAGTCCTGTTCCAGCATCCGGCCGATCTGTTTGCCGAAGGAGTTGTTGTCGATAATGCAGTTGATCTCGAAATTGCGGTGGAAGCTGCGCTGGTCAAGATTGGCCGAACCGATCACTGTCCGCTCGCCGTCGATCAGCATGACCTTGGCGTGCAGAATCTCCCGCTCCAACTCGTAGATCTCAATCCCCTCCTTGAGCAAAGCCGTATAGTAGCCGCGCCCCACCAGTCGCACCAGCGGTACGTCACTCCTGGCCGAGAGCAGTATGCGCACCCGCACGCCGCGCCGGACCGCCCGCAGCAGGGAACGGGTAATGCGCGGGCCGGGAACGAAGTAGGGCGTGACGATGAGGACGCTCTCCGAGGCGGAGGCGATGGCTGCCAGAAAGGCGCTGCGGATGTAGGAGCTGCGGTGGTGAGGCCCCCCGCTGACGATGATGACGTTGGCCCGCCCGGGACGGGGAACTCCCGGATCCGCGTCGCCGGTAGGGCCCAGGGGCGGTTCGTCCCGTTCCATCTGCCAGGTTTCCGAGAAGATGCGTTCCAGTTCCTGGACAGCGCTGCCGGCGATGCTGAAACCCACGTCGCGGAACTTGAAAGGGCTCGAAATAAGGCCGGCGTATTCGTCGCCGATGTTGAAGCCCCCCAGGAACGCCAGGCGGCCGTCGATAATGGCCATTTTGCGATGGTCGCGTTTGTCGAACCAATGGACGCCGCGCTTGAATGAGGGCACGTTGAAGGGCACGAGCAGGATGCCCTGGAGGGCAAGGTCTTTGAAATAGGCGGAAGGGGTTTCGACGCAGCCGATGTAATCGTAGACCAAGGATACCTGTACGCCGCGCCGCTCTGCATCGACAAGTTCGGCGGCGAGGGTGGAGCCGGTGGCGTCGTTGCGGATCAGATAATATTCCAGAAGGATATACCGCTCTGCCGAGCGGATGGCGCTGAAAAGGGCCTGAAAAAAATCAGGGCCGTCCGGGTGGAGCGCCACCCGGTTGCGCCGGTAGGTTGCCGTCCGGCCCACGAAGCGGATGTGCCTGAACAGGCGCAGCATCCGCACCAGGCGCTTGTTGCGCCGGATTGGAGTATCCTTTGCCATGATACACTCTAAGAGGTTGTTGAAAGACAGTCATCTTAGCGCCTGTCGGCGTCCCGCTAAGCGGGATGACTACGCTCTCGCTCCGTCACCGATAATTATGCTCACGCATAAATTATACGCCGCCATCCCCAAAGGGCCTGCGGGATGAACTCCACTGCGCTTCGCCACCGATAATCGCCGGAGGCGATTATCCTGCGGGGGCGACGATCTGGCTATTTTTGAACAACCCGCGTTTTCCAACAGCCTGCGAGAAGAGGTCATTCGACGGTGACGCTCACCCGTCCCACCCCCGCGATTTCGGCAACCATGTTGTCCCCCGGCTTGACCCGGCCCACGCCGGCCGGGGTGCCGGTGAGGATCACGTCCCCCTCCTCGAGCGTAAAGATGCCGGACAGGTAGCTGATGATCCTGGCCACCGGATGGATCATCAGGCCGGTGGAGCCGTTCTGGCGTTCATCACCGTTGAGCAGCAGCCTGATGGTAAGATCCTGGGGATCGGGAACCTGTGCTGCGGGCGTAAAGTCCGACAAGGGACAGGAGGTATCGAATCCCTTGGCGATTTCCCATGGCAGCCCCTTCTTCTTGAGATTGTCCTGCACGTCTCGCAGGGTCATATCGATGGCAACGCCATAACCGGTCACATGGGACAGGGCCTCCGCCTCGGGGATATCCTTGCCGTCCGTACCGATCAGCACCGCCAGTTCCGCCTCGTAATGGCATTCCGTGCTGTACGGCGGGATGATCACGGCGCCGCCGTCATCCACAACAGCCGTGGCCGGTTTCATGAAGACCACCGGTGCAGCCGGGGTCTCGTTGCCCAGTTCCCTGATGTGATCGACATAGTTGCGACCGATGCAGAGGATCTTGCCGATCAGGTATTCGTTGTCCGTGGCGGGTATCTTTGCGGTTTTCATAGCAGGCTTGCTCCTGTCATCTCCGTGGGCTGGGGCAGCCCCAGCATCTTCAGCATGGTCGGCGCGATGTCGGCCAGCCGGCCTCCCTCGCGCAGCGGGACCCCCTTGCGGCTGTCGTCCACCAGCAGCAGCCAGACCGGGTTGGTGGTGTGGGCCGTGAACGGTTCGCCGTTCTCATCGGCCATCTGTTCGGCGTTGCCATGGTCGGCCGTGATCAGCGCCGCGCCCCCCTTTTCCCGCACCTTGGATACGAGCCTGCCCACGCAGTCGTCAACCACGGCGACCGCCCTGGCAGCCGCATCCAGGATGCCGGTATGGCCGACCATGTCGCAATTGGCAAAGTTGAGGACGATGACATCGTAGAGGTCCTGATCGATGCGCTTCAGCAACTCCTCGGTCACCAGGTAGGCGCTCATCTCCGGTTTCTGGTCGTAGGTGGCCACCTCTTTGGGCGACGGTATCAGGCAGCGCTCCTCGCCGGGGAAGGGGGGTTCCACGCCGCCGTTGAAGAAAAAGGTCACATGGGCATATTTTTCCGTTTCCGCGATGCGCAACTGTTTCAGGCCGGCCCTGGCCAGCACGTCTCCCAGGATGTTGGTCAATTGCTCGGGCCCATAGGCTATCGGCAGCCCAAAGGTGGCGTCGTACTCCGTCATGCAGACATAACCGGACAGATGCGGGCGGCAGTGGCGCGGGAAACCGTCAAAGGCATCGAGGGCCAGGGCGCGGGTAATCTCCCGGGCCCGGTCGGAGCGGAAGTTGAAGAATATAAAACCGTCACCGTCCCTGATCGTACCGACCGGCACACCGTTTTCGGCAATCACGGCCGGGACGACGAATTCGTCATGCACCCCTGCGGCATAACTGGTTGCGATAGCCTCCCGGGCCGAGGACCGCTGCTCGCCTTCGCCGCAGGCCAGGGCGTTGTAGGCCTTTTCGACCCGGTCCCAGCGGTTGTCCCGATCCATGGCATAGTAGCGCCCCATGACCGTGGCGATGCGGCCGACGCCTATCCGCCCGATCTCCGCCTCCAGTTGGTCCAGGTAGTCGATACCGCTCTGGGGTGGGGTGTCGCGGCCGTCCAGCAGACAATGCACGAACACCTCCTTCACCCCTTCCCGTTTGGCCAGCTCCAGCAGGGCGTACAGGTGGCTGTTGTGGGAGTGCACCCCTCCATCGGAGAGCAGGCCTGCCAGGTGCAGCCTGCCGCCGCTGGCCTTGGTCCTGGCGATGCACGCCAGGAGGACCGGGTTGGTGAAAAAGTCGTTGTCCCGGATCGATTTGGTGATGCGGGTCAGGTCCTGATACACGACCCGGCCCGCGCCTATGTTGAGATGACCGACCTCGGAGTTGCCCATCTGGCCGTCGGGCAATCCCACCGCCATGCCCGAGGTATGTATCCGGACATGGGGATATTCCGCCAGGAGCCTCGTCAGGTTCCGGGGATGGGCCAGGGTTACGGCGTTATTCTCGGGACTGGCGTTGATCCCCCAGCCGTCGAGGATCATCAGGAGAAGCGGTTTTTTCATGGACAGGCCCCGTATTCGCAGAATAGTGGATACTGTAAACAGATGGCACAACTGTAAGTCAAAACAGCCGGGGCTTCAAGCGCTATATCGAGCATGTGCATGGTGCATGTTCTCTTTTTTCAAACGGGCTTGCAGAAGGCAGGCGGTTTTGGGGCAGCAAATTGCACCGTGCCGGCCCTGGATACGAATCCTTGCCCTGGCGCCTGAGATGATGTATCCTTCATTCGCTTGGCATGAATGTGCCGGGTATCAGAAGCGGTTACCCTGCGATGGTCATATTTCACCAAATGGCGATTAGTAAAAGTTAGTGTCAAATTTAGGTAGTAAAAGTTATTGTCACAACGTAACAATCCAACATATATAGCTTTTATCCCGCCCTCAGCCCACCAACGTCTCAAAAACAATTCCAATTTGAGCGCAAGTTCCGGCGATTCCAAAACCAATAACGCTTCTTTTTTAAATTAATTTAAATTAATGGTAAAAGTTATTGTCAAAAGTTAGTAGTAAAAGTTATTGTCACATCGCAATATCCTGAAATATTTATATTTATTGTATGCAGTTCTATCGGCGGACGAAAAAAGAGGGGCGAAATTCCATTGTATTGCCCTCTGTTACCCTCTTAACGGGATTTTGCGTTCAAAAACTGGCTACAGGTGTTGAGACTGTTATTTTCTGGTCGTGTGCACCACCTTTTACAACATTACCATTGACTGGGTAGGCATGATTTTTTTGTATCAAAATGATACAAAAATCTATACTTGGGCGGATTTCTAGCGTTCTTTTTGACGCAAGAACAACAGGATAAGGCAGTTGCCGCTCAAGTGTTAATTTTATTAACACTTTTAAATCGCGTTGATGTTTGTGGCAGCGTGATGTAGAAGAGAGAGGTGCGTTGGGTATTCACCCTGTTTCCAAAAGGCGGGACATATGATGGCAGAATTAATTATATCTCCCCCTAATTCCCTTTAATGAAATACCCCCTGTTCTTTCCGAGAGGTGCGTGAAGCTAGAGGGTAATCAAAATGGCAAAAAAGAATTCAGCCGGTGGCGGAGTTGCTTTGGTTGGTCTGATACTTCTCGGTATGGTACTAAAGTACTGGGAAGCCTTCCTATCGATTGGAATTGTCGTCTTGGTAATATGGGGCATCGTAAAGCTCCTGAAAGGTTCTTCTGGAACGAAACCAGTCGTAAGCGAATGGAAATCTTACTCATTCGACGCCCAGAAAAGAAAAGTTGCTTCTCCTAATCCAGCCCTTAAAATTGAAGTAACCACCAATTATTCCCGCCCACAAGAATCATCATACGAACAATACGACTCTGCAATATACGGCGCTAGCGCCCAGAGTGTTCCTCCTGATTCCGTCTGGATACCCCAAGGCCAGACCGTTTCAATCCAAGGTTATCCCATCTCCGGAGGGCTCATTTATTCCGGTACCGGTCTTAAGAATTTTCGAGGATGGGGGCCGGAACCGGCACTCATTGACCCGACTCTTCCAATAGACAGGAACAACCCCGACAAGGAAGGCACGAACATGTCCTACTGGCCTTCCTATTGTCAAATCCAGCCTTCTTCACGGGCGGCATTTCTTGAATGGCTATCGACTGGGCGAAAAGACCCAAATGCATGCATTGGCTACGTGTTCATCTATTTCTACGGCCTTGAACGTCGGGTATTGGCCGATGCCAAGAATTTTGCCTCAGCTCGCGCTGAAACCGACATCATACTTGCGGAAGCGAAGCGCCTTCTCTCAATCTACGGGAAAAACGGCTCCTTTTCTGGGTACTGTTCCAGATTTATTGATGTCATCCAGTCATCAGCCGTGAAAGAGCGATTGTACGATAAATCGCCTGACTATAGCCTTCCTTCCTATAATTATGAAATTCCTCTCTCGGTAAAAATTGGCTTGGGGCAAATGGCTGCTGACGGGAAACCCCTTCCGGGTGAATGGGCACTTGCCTGGGTATTGACCGACCCAATGACACCACGTCGGACGCCGGTTCACCGCTGCCGCGAGGAATTCGGCAAACTCTTCTGCCTAAAATATGCTGAAAAATTTGGCGACGGGGCTAAGCTCAAGCAGAACAAAACGAAGATCAAGTACTTCTATCGTCCGGCGAGTGCATCGTTCGGGGGGCAACTCGAAGTGCCTCTGGATGGCCTTTCCGACGTAACTGTGCTGAAGGAACCCATTTCGACGCTTCGGTTGATTGTCGATGCATGTTCGAACGAACTGGATGCGTACAGCCGCTACCTGGGGCGTAAAACCTCTGGAAGAGACTCCATTGAAGGGGTGATATTGCTCCCCCAAGAGTTGCGTGAAAGACATGGAGGGAAGGAGTACAAAAACCTTTCGACATGGCTGCAAACGCAAGGAATTGCAGAGCAACCGGTAGTAATTGATTTTTCAGAGCTGCTGCAACTTGTGCCGTCTATAAGTGGAAATTCCTTTGGAAAGCGTGAAGCAACAGCTCTGGCTCAAGTTCTCGCCAGTATGGGTACCGGGATAGAGCCTGATGCCCGGTTTGGCAATTTTTTGCCCAAATCCGGCCAGGAAGTCGTCCTGTTCAAGTTATCTGACCAAGCACCGCTTACGCCGTCATCGGAGTATTCAGTTGCAACTATTCTGTTGCATCTGGCATCCGCAGTGGCCCATGCTGACGGCTCCGTAGCTTCAGAAGAAAAACGCCACCTGGAAGAGCACCTGGAAACCTGGCTTCATCTTTCCCCTGACGAAAGGACTCGACTTAAGGCACATACACAATGGCTTCTCCAGTCGTTCCCCGGAATGAACGGGATAAAGAAACGACTGGAATCACTTAATCAGCAACAAAAAGAATCCATTGGGAGATTCCTGGTCGGTGTGGCTCAGGCCGATGGCTATATTGCCCCTACCGAAATTAAGATGCTGACCAAAATCTATGACTTGCTAGGACTGGATAGTCAAAGCTTATACAGCCATGCCCATGCTGCCGCAGTTGAGCCAGTGACGGTGCAAGTTGCGGATATCGTCAAGCCAACGTTTACCATACCTACGCCACCCCAGCAGACCGCTTCTCAAGGGGTTAGTCTGGATATGGGCGCCGTCGAGGCAAAAATGGCGGAAACGATTGCCGTCTCGGCACTTCTGAAGGACATATTCACAGACGACGAAAGTGCTCAAGTTGCGTCTACCGAATCTGAACACGATACAGTGACCATAGCAGGACTTGACCCTGAATCCTTTAGCTTTATGCAAATTTTGGCCTCCAAGTTTACCTGGGCGCGGGAGGAACTGGAGAAACTGGCACTAGACCATAACTTGATGCTGGACGGCACACTCGACAGCATCAACGATGCTTCGTTTGACTACTTCGGTGGACCGTTCTTCGAAGGTGAAGACCCCATTGAAATCAATGCCGACTATGCCAAGGAGATCGCAGTATGACTACCGCAATCCGCCCGAAAGACCGGGATGCTGTTATTCAATCACTTCGGGCCGGGGTTGTCCCCCGAATCGGTCAGCATCTCATCCAGGTTGGTCGGTTCAATGAAATAGCGGCACTCAATAAGGATATAGAAACGGTAGCCGACAGCGGGTCATGCATCCGCTTTGTCATCGGGGAATATGGCTCAGGCAAGACCTTTTTCCTCAACCTGGTAAGGGCCATTGCCCTTGAGAAACGTCTGGTAACAATCCATGCGGACCTCAACCCTGATCGGCGACTCCATGCCACTGGCGGTCAGGCCCGCTCACTCTATGCTGAATTGATGCGTAATATCTCGACTCGGTCCAAGCCGGACGGCGGGGCAATGCAAAGCATTGTCGAGCGGTTTGTCACGGAAGCTCTTAAGGAAGCGAAAGCTTCAGGTAGAGACCCGGAAGCGGTAATTCACGAAAAGATGAATATTCTCTCCGAGATGGTCGGCGGCTACGACTTCGCTCAGGTGATTGCGGCCTACTGGAAAGGACATGATTCGGGCAACGAGCAGTTGAAGGCAGATGCGATACGCTGGCTCAGGGCGGAATTCACCACGAAAACCGATGCTCGTAATGCCCTTGGGGTGAGGACTATTATTGATGACGGCTCTTTCTATGACCATCTCAAACTGATGGCATTATTCGTTCGACTGGCAGGTTTCACGGGCCTGCTGGCCTGTCTGGACGAACTAGTGAACCTTTACAAGCTGTCGAATGTACAGTCCCGGAACGCCAACTATGAGCAAATTCTCCGTATTCTGAACGATTCGTTGCAAGGTACCTCAGTCGGACTCGGCGTTATTATGGGTGGAACCCCTGACTTTCTCATGGATACTCGTCGGGGCCTTTACAGTTATTCCGCGCTCCAGTCACGCCTGGCTGAGAATACCTTTGCCGTGAAGGGATTGGTTGATTACAGCGGGCCGGTTCTGCGGCTTAGTAACCTAAGCCCTGAAGATTTCTATATCCTCTTAGGAAAAATCCGGCACGTCTTTGCCTATGGCAACGCTGCCGACTATCTTATTCCTGATGAAGCGTTGAAGGCTTTTATGGAGCACTGTTCCAAGAAAATCGGCGATGCATACTTCAGGACTCCTCGCAATACCATTACCTCCTTCGTCAACTTTCTGTCGGTTTTAGAGCAAAACAGACAAGCAACGTGGCGGGGCATCCTTGGAACCGTGGATATCAAACCCGACATCAATCCGGACCTGGATATCCCGCAGGAGGAGACGGCGGTACAGACACCTTCTGCTACCTTGCTGCCAGCAGAAGAAGAGGAGAGCCTTGCAACCTTCAAGCTCTGAATCTCAGGCGTTCTATCTGCTCGACGAAAGGATCCGGCACTGGGTCTGGGACCAAGGCTGGAATAACCTTCGCGACGCCCAGGAGCGGGCCATTCCTCCTATCCTGGCCGGGAACACCGATGTCATCATTGCTTCTGCGACTGCCAGCGGCAAAACTGAAGCGGCCTTTCTCCCTATCTGTTCAAGGCTACTATCGGAAGAAGAGCAAACCGCCTGCGTTGTTTACCTGAGTCCATTGAAGGCCCTCATCAATGACCAGTTTTCCCGCATGGAACAGTTGTGTGAGCGGTTGGATATTCCGGTACACCCATGGCATGGCGATATCTCAGGGAGCAAGAAAAAGAAATTCTTGAGCACTCCACGTGGTATCCTCCTTATCACGCCGGAATCCGTGGAATCATTGTTCGTCAATCACGGTACCGCCATACCCCAGCTTTTTAGTGGTCTCCTCTACATCGTCGTGGATGAACTCCACTCATTTATCGGCTCGGAACGGGGCCAGCAGTTACAGTCACTCCTTCATCGCATCGAATTTGCCATCAAACGAAAAGTCCCTCGTATTGGTCTAAGCGCTACCATCGGAGATATGCCGCTCACTGCACGTTTCCTCCGCCCTGACAACGACTCCGAAGTGGAGATGATTGTCTCCATGGCTACCGCTCAGGAGCTGCGGCTCTTGCTCAAAGGATATCTCCAGAAACCTCCTGTTCTTACAGAAATAGGCGAGCAAGAGCAGGAGGTGCAAGTTGATGGAAGCATGATTGATATTGGGGACAACCTCTTTAAGACCATGCGAGGCAGCAGTAACCTTATCTTTCCTAATAGTCGCCACCAAGTTGAGCTTTTAGCGGACCATCTGCGGAGGAGGTGCGAAGAACAGCATCTGCCGAACGAATTTTGGCCCCACCATGGCAGCCTATCAAAGGAGCTGCGTGAGGATGCGGAAGCGGCTATCAAGGACAAATCTCGCCCTGTGAGCATCGTCTGTACTTCGACCTTGGAGATGGGCATCGATATAGGGGCGGTGGTCAGTATTGCCCAGGTTGGAGTTCCGCCCTCCGTGGCGAGCATGCGCCAACGACTTGGCCGTTCCGGACGGCGGGAAGGCGATCCAGCCATCCTGCGGATTTACATCCAGGAGAGGGAACTTACCGAGAAATCCCCTCCTTCCGATTGCCTTCGGGCCGGTCTGGTACAAACTATTGCCATGGTGAGACTTCTGTTGACGAAATGGTACGAACCTCCGCCTACAGGTGGCCTGCATCTTTCGACCATGGTACAGCAGGTACTATCGTTGATAGCCCAGTACGGCGGCGTGACTGCTGCCCAGGCATACCATGTCTTGTGTAAGAACGGCCCGTTTCCGCTTGTTACTCAGCAGATGTTTGCTGACTTCCTGCGGAGCCTTGGTGACCAGCGACTCATCATGCAGGCAAGCGACGGAGTGCTTCTCCATGGTCAGCTGGGGGAGAGAGTCGTCAACCACTTTTCGTTTTATACTGCGTTTACAACTCCAGAAGAGTATCGGTTGGTATCCGGTGACCGGACCCTTGGGACACTCCCAATTGATCGTCCAGTAGCTGAAGGCTCTTTGCTTATCTTCGGCGGAAAACGCTGGCTCGTTTTGGAAGTTGAGGCGGCTAAAAAGGTCATTGTGCTGCAACCGGCAAAAGGAGGAAAGGCGCCGGTCTTTGGTGGAGAGGCAGGCTGGATTCACGACCGTATTCGCCAGGAGATGTTCGCTGTCTATATGGAGAAAGATATCCCGGTATTTCTAGATGCTCAGGCAAAAGAACTGCTGGTGGAAGCACGGGAAAGTTGCACCCGTTATGGCCTCTCCAGTAGAACTATGCTTGCACAGGGGAGCGCAACGCATCTCTTTTGCTGGATGGGCGACCGGGTGCAAGATACTCTTGCTGCCATGCTCCGCTCAAAAGGCACGAAGGCTGCCAATGAAGGGATTGCGGTTGTCGCTTACGATATCTCGCCGGATGAGTTGCGGTGAATCGCCCCTAGAATAGTAGACACTCCTGAGTTATAAAAGAAGGCATCAGGAGGCGTTCATGAGCGACAAGCGTTATACGGAAGAATTCAAGCAAGAAGCAATCAAGCAAATTACCGAGCGTGGCCATTCAGTTGCTGATGTAGCAAGTCGCCTTGGCGTAACCGCTTTCAGTCTTTATGCCTGGCTCAAGAAGTATGGCCACGGTCCCCAGCATGCCGCCCACATTGAAGATCAGCAGACAGAGATCCGGCGCCTGCGAGCAGAACTGAAGCGTGTCACGGAAGAACGAGACATTTTAAAAAAGGCAACGGCATACTTCGCAAGAGAGTCCAAGTGAAGTATGCCTTCATCCAGGCGCATGAGAAGGAGTTTGCCATCCGCAACCTCTGCACCATGCTGCGGATTCATCGCAGCGGCTACTACGCCTGGCTCAATCAGCCCAAGTCGGCACGGCAGAAGGAAGACGAACGGTTGTTGGGACTCATCAAGCAGTTCTGGTTGGAAAGCGGCTGCGTCTATGGCTACCGCAAAATCCATAAGGATCTGCGCGAACAGGGCGAGACCTGCGGCAGGAACCGGGTTGCCCGCTTGATGAAACAGGAAGGGCTCAAGGCGCAGATCGGCTACCGGAAACCACGCTACAAAGGGGGCAGCGTCGCCATCCTGGCCGAGAACCACCTCCAGCAGGCTTTTGATGTCCAGCAGCCAAACCAAGCCTGGGTCACGGACATTACCTACGTTCGCACCTATGAGGGCTGGCTGTTCCTGGCTGTGGTCATCGACCTGTTCTCACGACAGGTGGTCGGCTGGTCCATGCAGCCAAAGATGCACGTCGATCTGGTGCTTAATGCCCTGCTGATGGCAGTTTGGCGGCGCAAGCCCAAGAACCAGGTCGTGATTCACTCGGACCAGGGCAGCCAGTACACCAGCAGTGATTGGCAGGCTTTTTTGGAATCGCACAACATGGTGTGCAGCATGAGCCGGCGCGGGAACTGTTATGACAACGCCGTCGCCGAGAGTTTCTTTCAATTACTGAAGCGGGAACGAATCAGACGCAAGACCTACAAAGATAGGGAAGAGGCCCGGCAGGATATATTCAACTACATCGAAATGTTCTACAATCCGATCCGGCGTCACGGCTATAATGACGACCTGTCACCGGTTGAGTTCGAAAGACAGTATTTTCTCAAAACCGTGAGTGTCTAGAATACTGGTGGCGATTCACGGAACAGTTTGGATACATTGCTGAAAGAAGGGCCCCCGGACACCTACGAACTGGCCCGGTCGGTAGCAAATAAGGCATGCGAAAAATACGATCTGTTTCTTACGGATGAACTTTTGAGCGTTGATTATGCAGCCTCAAAGCTCGACAGCAACGGGGCCTTAAGCGCACTGCATAAATTGCTTAATGGTACACGTTAACTTTGTCGGGATTTTCAAACTAACCCTTTAAGCATCCAACGGGAGAATTCTATGACTAAGCTTAAAGTTACAGATCAAATCTTAAAGTCCCGAGAAGATCACACCCCACTTTATTTCAAGGAGATTACCGATCCAGCAGATGGTAGCTTAAAGTACCAGCTGTTTGATGTGTCAAAATGCTCTTGGCTCAAAAACGATGAGATGGTCAGCATCGACAAGTTTCGCCCACGGATTGAGCCATGGTTGACAGCTTTATTTCAATCAGAGCATTTTGCTTTGTTAGTTGGATCCGGCCTGGCGCATGCTGTTCATTGGCTCGCAACAGGCAAAGCACTCAGCGGTATGGGAGAAGCAGAGTTTAATGTTTTTAATGATCAAATTAAAGCTGCTGCAAAGAAATCCGCAAATGATGCTGGACGTGATAACTGGAATATTGAAGACCAGATTCGCACCGCCAGTGAGTTGCTGCGAGGACTTGACCACTATTGTCCAGAAGGGTCGAAAGGGAAGGGGGAAGAAAAATTTCGAACTGAAATTGTTGCTCTTGAAGCAGAAATAAAACGGGTAATGAGAGATTTTGCTGTTGCCATTGTCAAAGGTGAAGCAAGTTTGATTTCATCAGAAAAGACTTTACGGGAAAAAGCATTTGGTTACTTGGTAAATTTTTTAATGAGCTTTGCCAGCCGTTCTGGCACGCGGGACAGGCTGCAAATCTTTACTACCAATTATGATCGCTATATTGAGGCGGGTGCTGAGGTGGCAGGTTTGCATCTGTTAGATCGTTTTGTTGGCTCACTTTGCCCTATCTTCCGCTCTTCTCGAATGGATATAGATATGCATTATTGCCCACCCGGTATACGCGGCGAACCGCGTTACCTTGAAGGCGTAGCTCGCTTTACCAAGTTGCACGGCTCATTGGATTGGGTTTATGCAGATAAGGATATTCGCCGCATTGGAGTTCCATTTGGTGCAGAAGATATTGGTCCATATTTAAATGTTCAAGGTTTGGGTAAGGCCGATGCCTTGCAACTGATGATTTATCCCAATGCGGCCAAAGACCGAGAAACATCCGCTTACCCGTATGTTGAGCTTTTCCGGGATTTTGCTGCTGCGGTCTGTCGCCCCAACAGTACTGTCGTAACCTATGGTTACAGTTTTGGAGACGAACATATTAACCGTGTTCTTGAAGATATGCTCACCATACCTTCTACTCACTTAGTAATAATTTCTTGTAGCGATCCTCTCGGACGTATTATGAAAGCCTACGAAACACTCTCTCGACCAGACCAAATTACACTCCTAATAGGCTCTCATTTTGGAGATCTAAAAACTCTCGTAGATAATTATCTGCCTAAGTCCGCAATTGACCGAACATCAATTCGTATGGCCGAGCTTCTTAAATCTCGTTATGGTTTCGAGCCAAAGGATGAAAAACATGCAAAGAGCGACTCCTCTGAGGAGAGATTATGAGCCTAACGCCATTTGAATATGCGGAGGGGCTACGAATCGGAACTGTTGAATACGTCTCACCGGATGAGATCAAAGTTGCTTTAGATATTGAGTCCCCTGATTCAGTAGCATTGAACGCTGGATCACCGCGCCCATTTCCCCGTATTAATGGTTATGTGCTGATTCCAAATGATACAGGCTATCTAATTGGTCAAGTTGAGTGGATGACGGTTGAACGTTCTGCGTTCCCAAAGCGTAAAGGAATGCAGGATTTTGGCTTGATCGACCTGCCATATCCGTTACGAAAAATGAGCCTCAATCCGTTGGGGACCTTGTGGAGGGAAAAAGATGTATATAAGTTTCAGCGAGGGGCCGCCGCCTTTCCGACCATTGGTGATGGAGTTTTTCTCCCTACAGACAAACAACTGAGATCAATTGTCGAATCTGGTGAAAATCGCTATGTGAAAATCGGAACGAGTCCCCTAGCAGGAAATGCGGAAGTCTGCATTGACCCAGATCGCTTATTTGGTCGGCATCTAGCCGTTCTTGGTAATACAGGCAGTGGTAAATCTTGCTCAGTAGCTGGATTAATTCGCTGGTCGCTCGAAGCAGCCCATGAAAAGCAACAGGGGAATCCGAATGCTCGTTTCATTATTTTAGATCCAAATGGCGAGTACACAAGGGCTTTTTCAAATAATCCCCCAGGTAAAGTCGCACGAATTTTTAAGGTGAGTCCAGGTGACAAAGACTTTCCGCTACATGTACCACTCTGGTTTTGGAACAGTGCAGAATGGTGTTCATTTACGCAAGCAAGCGGTAAAACCCAAAAGCCGACTTTAATACATGCTCTCAGAAATGTGCGTGATGGGCAAGCGGAACCTTCATTGAGTATCAATCATGAAATGCGCCGTTTCCTAAGAACAATTGTAACAACACTTCGTATTGAAAAAAATTCGGGAACCCCATGGGGAGCTTTTCCAAAGCCAAAATCTTTTTATGAAAAACTGGAAAAATGGAAATCTGGCCTTGAGTCTGAGCTATCGTCACTGAGTGGTGCTGAAAGTCGGGCACTAACAGAACTGATAGAGGCTATCGAGTCGTTATGTATCCCGAGAAGGGTGAAATATGCAAATCCAGAATTCGAGCGCACTGAAATCATTTCTCTTATTGAACATGCGAGTGCGGCTCATAGTGCCTTTGGAGGAAGCGATTCAGATACCCAACCAAGTGATGTCGATTCACCGCGTAAGTTCTCAGGTGATTCCTTTCTAAGAAGCGTTGAAGCAACCGCTGAAATGCTTAATGTTTCCGAATATGCGGAAACCTTATTGATACGAATCCGCAGTATGCTTGCTGATGCTCGCATGAAAACCATTATAGAGGATGCTGCTGACTTATCTCTTGATCAATGGCTGACTGATTATGTTGGTGGTAATAATGCCCAAAATGGTTGTACTACGATAATTGATTTATCGCTTGTTCCTACAGAAGTTATCCATATTGTGGTTGCTGTGATAGCCCGGATGATATTTGAAGCACTTCAACGTTACCGTAAGTTGTACCAGGTTGCCTTGCCTACAGTTCTGGTCATGGAAGAGGCTCATACTTTTATTAAACGATATAAGGAAGATGTTGAAAATCAGGATGCAGCCTCTGTCTGCTGTCAAGTTTTTGAGCGGATTGCCCGAGAGGGTAGGAAGTTTGGCCTGGGTTTAGTACTCTCATCACAACGCCCTTCAGAACTATCGCCAACGGTTCTTTCTCAGTGTAATACCTATTTACTGCATCGTATTAGCAATGATCGTGACCAGGAGTTGGTACATCGCCTAGTGCCGGACAATTTAAAGGGTTTGCTACGCGAGCTGCCATCGCTACCTTCACAGAACGCCATTCTTCTAGGGTGGGCATCAGAACTTCCTGTTTTAGTCAAGATGAACGATTTGCCAAAATCGCAGCAACCGCATTCAGATGATCCTGACTTTTGGGATGTATGGACAGGAACTACAAAGACGTTGAGAGATATTGATTGGAAGAAAATTGCAGACGATTGGCAACAAGTTAAACTGTTAGAGAATCAATGCATTCATTGTAATAGATTTCTTACAGATGACGAAAGCGCATTTTGTATTGAACGTGTAGAGGAGGGTGATTATGTGTGCCCGTCATGTTTGCAAGAATACTCACAATGTTCGATATGTAGATGCTATACCCAAAACAACTATATGTGTGATAATTGCAAAGATTGACTAACCCAATTTTTTGACAATAATTGTTAGTTTTTGCAAGTTTTGAAAAGAGTCTCCATGACCATTCGTTTTGTTCATACTGCTGACATCCACCTCGGCAAAACATACCGCACTTCTGCTAACGAGGCCGAACGCTACGAAGATTTCTTTCGCATGCTCGGGAGCATTGTGGCCGATGCCATCGCCGGACAGGTGGATTTCGTTTTGATCGCCGGCGATTTGTTCCACACCGGCCAGATCCTCCCACGCACCTTTGCCCGCACCATCGAAACCCTGCAACCGCTAAAGGATGCCGGTATTCTCTGTATTGCTGTGGAAGGCAACCATGATTGGATTCACCGCCGCGACAGCATTTCATGGATGGAGGCGCTCTCACAGATGGGTTACATCTGCCTGCTGCGGCCTTCGCGCACGGAGAGCGGTGGCTATTGTTTCGATCCGTTTGATCCCGAGACCGGCATGGGCGGCCATATCGAGATCAAGGGGCTGAATATTTACGGCCTGGGGTATATCGGTACCCAGGCGGGCAACCACGTGGCCCGTATCTGCGAAGCGGTAACGACCGAAAGCAATCTGCTGCTGTTCCATGTGGGCGTCTGGACCTATTCGCCGGTGGAGATCGGCAACATGCAACCGGACGAGGCGCTGCCGCTTGCAGACAAATTCGCCTATGTGGCGCTGGGTCATGGGCATAAGTCCTATGTCATCGCCACACCCGACGGTCGCAACTACGCTTACAACCCCGGCGCGCCGGAGCGAGTCAACTTCGGTGAGGAAAAACATGACAAGGGCTATTTCCTGGTTACTGTGGAGGATGGATCGTTCAGCCACGAATTCCGCAAAACTTCACCTCGCCCAATGCTGGTGGCAACCATCAACTTGGACGGAGCAGAAAATGCCGGACAGGCCCTGGAGAGCTTTCGCTTTCAGGTAGCGGAAAAACTGATTGATGGAGACGGCCGCCAACCATTGCTGGAGATCAGACTTGCCGGCCGGGTGGCTTTCCATCCTTTCGAGCTTGGACGCGAACGCCTGCGTTTGGCTCTGGATGAAATCTGCAACCCGCTGCACGCGGAGATCAAAAACCATCTCTCGCTGGTCACTCGCAGCGGAAATGGCGAAGAGGTCAAGAAGAGCTTGGCCGAGATCGAAAAGGATGTGCTTGGGGAACTGATCAGCGCCAACAGCGCTTATAAGGAGCGGGAGGCTGAACTGGTCAGCCTGGCCCTGGCCATCCGTGATCACGTATTGAAGGGGGACGTGGAAGGGGATGAGCTGCTGAGCCTCCTTTCGTGTGAGCCATAACCATGCTGATTCTTTCAATACATCTTAAAAACATCAAGTCACACCGCGACACTGAACTATCTTTCACCTCCGGGATCAATGTGTTGTCTGGTCCCAACGGGGTTGGCAAGAGCACAATCTTCGAGGCCATCGGCTATGCCCTGTTCGGGGTGGACGCGAAAGATTTCGTCTCCAACGTTGACCGTTTCCTCACTATTGGCGCCAAGAAGGGCGAGATCAACGTTGTCTTCCGAACGGATGATGGTGAAACCTGGCGGGTGAGCCGTACTGTTGGGGCAGGGGCCAAGTGGCTGCTGGCCAGAGAGATCGGCGGCAGCTTCGAGGTGGAAGACCATGCACGCGTCGAAGAGACCGAGGCGCGTATTGCCGGGCTGCTCGGTCTGGATAACGGCCGCTCCCTGGCGGATCAGTTCAAGCTGGTGATTGGCCCATTCCAGAACGACTTTCTTGGTCCTTTTGTCATTAAGCAGCCTACCAAGCGGCAGGAGGCTTTTGACGAAATCCTTGGTATTGATGCCTGGCGTAAGACTTACAGAGGGACCAGCAGCTTGCTTTCGGCTGTTCAGGAACGGATCAATATTCTTGCCGCTGAAGTAGCCTCGAAACAGGAACAGCTTGCCGTGCTGCCCGAGAAAGAAGCCGAGTTCAAAGCAATCACCGGCGATATTGCCGTCAAAGAACAAAACCTGAAAGACAGGGACGCCGGCCTCAAGGAACTTGAAAAACAACTCCTTGACCTGGATAACCGGGAGAAGACCATCATCGCCCTCTCCAGCGAGATACAAATTCTTGAAAACCGCATCAAGGACGGCGAAGGGAAAATTGCTGACCAAAAACTTCGGATTGTGGAATCAGAAAAGGCCCAAAAGATTCTTGATGAATCCAAGGCTGGAAAAGAAGCCTTCGAAAAGGCTGAGGTTCTCCTGGTAGACCTGCACCGAAGAGTTCAGGAGCGCAGGGTCATCGAGATGGAGGTCTCCAACCTGGAAAAAGAGGCTCTCCGCCTGACCCAGATGCTTGGGCACGAACGCACCGAGATCGGGAAAACCGGCAAGCAATTGGCCGAGGAGCAGAGCAAGTTGGACCAGGAACGTCAGGAATTGCAGATCGATGTTAAATTCACTGACCTGGCTGGCAAGCTTCCCGGATTGCGACAGGATGCCGAGCGCCTGAGGGCACAACGCTCCCTATTGGAAGGACGACGCGAAAGCCTGCTGGAGGGCAAAGACAAGCTGGCCGAAGGTGTATGCCCTTTTTTCCAGGAGGAGTGCCGAAACATCGCCGGCACCGTACCCCGCGACGTCTTCACAAGCCGCATCAGTGACCAGGACCGCCAGATGAAGGGATTAGAGGACCAGATTGAAGACCTGTCCCGTCGGATCAAGGAGGCTGAGGCCGCCGAAAAGGAACTTAACGCCGGTAAGATCCGGCTCCAGGAACTCGACAAACAGGCCCTTGCCCTTGATGAGCGGCGCAGAAAGAACCAGGAACGATCTGACGGCATGGAACGGCTGATAACCCAGCAGGCCGGCGCGACAAAGCTAGCTGACACCCGCAAGAGTGCGCTGCAAGCCTTTGCGGGATTGGACCAGGAGATCGAACGGGCCGAGAACGAACGTTCACAGCACCAAGCATCCAGAGATGCCTTCAATGCTAACCAGAAGGATGCCCTCGAACTTGCCAACCGTGCACAGAAACTGAAGGATATGGAGCAGTTGCTGGGAGAGCTCAAAGAACAGCTTAAAGTTAAACAGGCCGGCCTCTCCCAGCAGAAGGAATCCTATCAGCCAGATGGGCACCGGGAGGCCCGTCAGGAAAAGGAACGCCTTGTTGCTGAAACAGCAACGCTACGTCAGCAGATTGTTGACATGGCTAGGAATGTCAAGCGCCTGGAAGCGGAGTTAGTCCAACTCACTCGGTTGAAAGAAAGCATTGAGGCCAAACAGGCCGAGATCAAAGGCTTCGAGGAGAAGGAAAAGCTGGTCAAGTTCCTACGCAACCAGGTCTTCAAAAATGTCTCCGCCCAACTCTCGGAGCGCTTCCGGGAAGAGATCAGCCTCCATGCCGACCGCATCTACCGCACCATTGCCGATTCGGATGAGGAGTTGTACTGGGGTGACAACTACCAGATCACCCTGCGGGACATGCAGAATGAGGTTGTCCGGGAACGGAGCGACGACCAATTGTCAGGAGGACAGATGATGAGTGCGGTGGTAGCATTACGCCTAGCCCTGCTTCAGACCATCGGCGCCCGGATGGCTTTCTTTGACGAGCCGACCTCCAACCTGGACGCAGTCCGTCGCGAGAACCTTGCTCACGCTTTCCGTGCCATCGACGTGGGGCGCGAAGAGTTGACCGAACACTGGTACGATCAGCTCTTTCTGGTCAGCCACGACGTGGCTTTCACGGAGATTACTGATAAAATCATTGAACTATGATGAAGTAATATATTGCATAAAAACTATAAAGGATAACTAAGAATTAACCGAGGAGAAGAGGGCTTGAGATATCTCGGCAACGAAGCGTGGGAGGCATTTACCAAGGGAAATGAGTCTGGTGCATCCTTCGATGGCGGAGCATTCGAGGCACTTATTCGTGCCCTCTTGAACGCTTCGTTTCCTGGGAATTGGAAAGCAACGCCTCTCACGCGCGACGGTGGTAAGGATGTGGTTGATCGGTCCATTCCTGGGGATATTGCGTGGGCGGAATGCAAGATGTACCGCCGACCAATTTCACTACAGGTGGGTGCTGCCAGCATGGGCCGCCACGATCTGAGCGGTCAATTCCACAAGTGTTGCCATTATTTCCCTCCGTTGATTTGATCCCGCAATACGTTGCTGGATTTGAATGTGACAATTTGGCGGCCGTCAATTATCAGGCTTTCCCCGGTCTGGGGATTCCGGCCGCGGCGGGGCTTCTTCTGTTTCACCTCGAACTTCCCGAATCCCGCTATTTTGACATCCTCGCCGGATTCCAGGGTACTTTTCACCATGGAAATAAAGTCCTCGAGGATGTCAGAGGCTTGATTATTGGCGATGCCGAGCTTTTGATGGATTATCTGAACGAGCTTTGATTTTGTGAGAGACATTGTAGGCCCTTCGATTGAAGATACGATAATTTTTACATGCATTTGGCTATTGGATCAAGAGGTCGAGTGAACAAAATGCGGCCCCTTCGGGACGCCTGAAGGACATATGTGCGATAGTAGATCACGGCTCTTTCGCTTAAGCATGTTGGGGGTGATGGTGGTTGTTGAATCCTTATAGGGTGAAAAAGGCTTGTCCAACGCATACCAACCCTACCCATTTCGACTTCTGGTGAATTATGAGATTCTAAGAAAGCTTATTCACATTCACAAGGGATATTCTAGAAAGTGGATGAACCGGAGTTTCGATGAAAGAGGTGCATCTGGAATTAACATTTACTGGCCTATTACAACAAATAAGGCCCTTGATCCAGAATTGCATGGGATGATCCCGTGTGACATCATCTGCTTCTTGCCACGCAAAGTGAGTGGACACCCCTGAAAGACGCTCAAAGCCGGTCCGGGCAAGGAACCTTGTGATAGGGATGAAGTCACGCGGGCGTAGAGGGTGATCATCGGGTCGCTCAACCGTAGCGCAGGTGAGTTTACGGTAGTTGCCGAGAGAACGAATATGGCTTTCCAGTCGAGCAAGTAATCTCTGCCCCAGTCCATAATTGCGGTAAGCCGGGCAAAAAAGCAGTTCCCCGACGTAATATATCTCGTTAAGCGGAACTGTTGTTCCGGCAAAGGCGTCTCGCATTTGTGCGTCTTCATGAATAAGCGGCATACCTGTAACCGCCCCGATAATGGCGTGTCCATCAAATGCGAGAATGAGACAAGCATCTGGTGCCTTGGCGTATGTGACCAGGTAATTCAGCTCGTCTTCTCTACGCCCCTTATACAGATAGGGATACTCCTGGAAAATGTCGAGACGCAGAGTCGCCATATCTTCCAGCCCATCTGCAATGGCAGCCCCAGCGAGCAATTTCTCAGTAATGGCCTTGCAATCGTTCATCTTCAGCACCTCTGGGAAAGTCATTATTTATTCGGCCAAAGACACCTGACGCAATTTGGAGATATCTCTTAATGGAGGACAACCGAATAGACGGCTGTATTCACGGCTGAACTGGGAGGGACTCTCGTAGCCAACCTGGAAAGCCGCAGTTGCAGCATCCAATGACTCCGCCAGCATTAAACGCCTGGCTTCATGCAAACGCAGATGTTTCTGATACTGCAATGGGCTCAGAGCGGTCATGGACCGAAAATGGTTATGAAATGAAGAAGTGCTCATACGTGCCTGAGAAGCGAGATCATCTATCCGGAGCTGTTCTGTGAAGTTGTTCTTCAGCCACTCTATTGCCCGCGCCATCTGTTGACTCTGACTCCCTGCCGCTGCAATCTGACGTAGACGTGCCCCCTGTTCCCCAACAAGCAAAAGGTAAATGATCTCCTTCCGTATGATTGGCGCAAGAACCGGAATGTCGTGTTCTTCATCCAGCAGATCAATTAGACGCTGAAAGGCAGTGAGAAGAGGCAAGGTGATCTTGCTCGTTGCCATGCCATGACCGGATTGCTGCGCTCGATGATGAGGAAAATTGCTGTCAATTAGAAGTTGTGAAACCTCGTGTATGTCAAACGTCAACTTGAGCCCCAGTAACGGCTTCTCTTTGCTGGCTTCGATGACCTGAAAAAATGTTGGCAGGTCCACTGACGCAATCAAATACTGGTGAGCGTTATACACGTACTCCTCATTGCCAAGAAACACGCGCTTAGCCCCCTGGACGACCATGCAAATACTTGGTTCATACACCGCACTCATTGGTTCTGTTGGTCCGTCTTCGCGAAATAATGATAACGCCGGGATCGCACTTGGATTCTGATCGCCGCTGTTTGTCCATCGGGCAATGCTATCTTTCAAGATCTCACGCGCCATTTCAACTCTGTCGGCCATATAATCTCCGTATATATTTGTTTTTACGCAAAAAAGTTTACCTCTGCCAATAATATTATAATAGCAAGTCTACATCTGCTGAACAACATTTATTGAGCATTTTGCACGATTAGGCAAAAATTTAAAAGGATTGGTCTATCTGCCGTAACCTCATCAGGAGTACGATCAAATAGAATAGGTGGAATACTAGAAGCTGATAACAAAGTTGACTACTGGGTGGTTCTCGATGAAGAGGCGCTGAACAGTGACAGTTGATTTAAGGATTAAGAGGAGGTCGCGTGAAAAAAATATCATTCAAGGTTAATGGCTCTTCACACACATTTGATGGCGATCCTCAGATGCCTCTGTTGTGGTATCTCCGCGACGTCCTACAATTAACAGGGACAAAATACGGCTGCGGCATAGGCTTCTGCGGCGCCTGCACTGTCCACGTTAACGGGGAAGCAACGCGCAGTTGTGTCACCACGGTGCAAAGCGTGGAAGGGAAAGATATTGTAACCATAGAAGGTTTAAGTGCACACGGAGATCACCCCGTTCAGGAAGCATGGGAAGAATGTGCTGTACCTCAGTGCGGTTACTGTCAGGGTGGCCAAATCATGCAAGCGGCAGCGCTCTTAAAAGAAAAACCCAAACCAACTGATAACGAAATAGACGATGCCATGCAAGGTAACATCTGCCGTTGCGGGACGTATCAGCGTATCCGCCAAGGCGTAAAGGTGGCATCAGGGAGGAAATCATGAGTGGTGTGATGATTGTCAATCGACGTGATTTTCTAAAGGGTACTTTTTCTGTAGGGACGTTTATCCTGTTTGCACGATTTCTTCCAAGGGCGGTGTTGGATGCACTTGCTGTGGAGAATGCGTGGTATCCCGGCGTTTTCTTGGGGATCGAACCGGACGGCACGATCATCATCGTTGCGCACCGCTCAGAGATGGGTTCGGGTATTCGCACTGCGCTGCCGATGGTAGTAGCAGACGAACTGGATGCCGATTGGACTCGGATCAAGGTGGAGCAGGCACCTGGAGATCCGAAATTTGGAGATCAGAATACTGACGGATCGAAATCAATGCGCGACTTCTACGAACCTATGAGAACGGTAGGTGCCACGGCAAGACTTATGCTGGAACGCGCCGCAGCTGTTAAATGGGGGGTTCCTGTCGGACAATGCCAAGCGCGCAACCATCGGATTGTGCACTCAGACGGAAGGAGTGTCGGCTTTGGCGAACTGGTTTCCCTCGCTGCCAAACAGCCTGTTCCCGATGTGAAAGAGCTTCGTTATAAGTCGCCAAATGAATTTAAGTACGTGGGGCATGGTGTACCGATGGTAGACCTTACCGACATATGCACAGGAAAGGCGATCTTTGGAATCGATGCCAGTGTGCCGGGAATGGTCTATGCGTCGATTGAGCGCTCGCCTGTTTTGGGCGGCAAACTTATATCGTACGATGATCGGGAGGCGATAAAGGTCAAAGGTGTGATTCGGATCTTAGTGTTGGAGCCATCTGCTGAGCCTTACGGGTTCCAACCGTTGGGTGGGGTCGCCGTAATTGCTGACAGCACCTGGTCTGCATTAGAGGCCCGTCGGAAGCTGAAGGTATTGTGGGAACCTGGTGAAAACAAGGGCTTTGAATCGAAGGCATTCAAGGAATCGCTGTTAGCCACAGTGCGGCAGCCACAGAAGGTTGTGCGGAACATTGGTGATGTCGATGCGGAGTTTGCTAAAGGTGGAAAGGCTATTGAAGCTGAATACTATGTTCCTCATTTAGCCCATGCCTCGATGGAACCTCCAGCGGCAGTGGCCGAATACAAAAACGGCAAAGTCACCGCTTGGGCTGCTGTTCAAGATCCGCAGACGGCACAGAATGAAATCGCAAAGGCACTGGGGATCGACAAGAAGTTGATAACCTGTCATGTAACCCTGCTCGGTGGTGGCTTTGGGCGCAAGTCGAAACCCGATTACATTGTTGAGGCAGCACTTCTGTCGAAAAAAGTGGGGATGCCGGTCAAGATTTTCTGGAGTCGAGAAGACGACATCCGTCATGATTATTTTCACACCGTTGCGGCTCTCTACATGAAGGCGACTGTTGACGCCAAGGGACGACCGACAGCGTGGCTGCAACGATGTGCCTTTCCCCCGATCGGCTCTACGTTTGATTCGACGGCCCGCTACGCTGGTGACGGGGAAATGGCACAGGGATGGGTTGATGTCCCCTTCGATCTAGCAAATCTACGTGCCGAAAACGGTCCTGCCAAGAACCATGTGCGTATCGGCTGGCTTCGTTCAGTATCCAACATCTACCACACCTTTGCTGTGCAGTCGTTTGTCGATGAACTTGCGGCAGCCGCAGGGCGTGACCGGATTGAGTTTTTTCTCGATTTGTTGGGCTCACCACGCACAATCGATTTCACGAAAGAGGGAACTGTTAATCCCAACTACGGAAAACCATTTGATCTCTACCCTTGGGAAACTGGACGGCTACGCCACGTAGTTGAGGTGGTAGCAGAACAGTCTGGTTGGGCGAAAATAAAGCCGGGTAAAGGGCGTGCCCTCGGTTTTGCGGCACACCGAAGCTTTCTGACGTACGTTGCGGTGGTCGTGGATCTTCGAATCGACGGGCGGGGGAAGATTACCATCCCGCGTGTCGATGTTGCGGTTGATGCGGGGCGAGTCATTCACCCAGATATTGTGAAGTCCCAGTTTGAAGGGGCAGCTGTTTTTGCAACGAGCTTAGCCCTGATGGGCAACATCACCGCAGCTAACGGACAGATCCAGCAGTCAAATTTCCACGACTACCCGGTTGCCCGAATTACAGAGGCACCATTTAAAACATATGTCCATCTGATTGCGAGCGAAGGCCGGCCGGCCGGCGTTGGAGAACCGGGAGTTCCGCCTATAGCGCCGGCAATCGCCAACGCACTCTTTGCCGCAACCGGCGTCCGCATACGTGCTCTTCCGATTACGCCAGACAAGATTCTTGCGGCAAAGAAGGAGAAAGCATGAACGAACTAAAGCTTTACGAGGAAATGGTTCGGCTTACTCGACAGAATGAGCCGTTCTGCCTCGCCACTGTGATCAATCACGGTGGTTCGTCCCCTCGCAAGGCTGGGGCCAAGATGCTGATTCGTTCAGATGGGAGCACTCTCGGTACCATAGGTGGAGGCCGAGTCGAAAAGGATACTTTGATGGCCGCACGGCAGATCCTCGATAGCGGCGAGTCCCGGACTCTGGAGTTTGTGCTGAACGAGGAGAACGGCTTTGCCTGCGGAGGGCGGATGAGTATCTTCGTGGAGCGTTCAGGCCGTCGCCCGCTTCTAGTGATGTTCGGTGCTGGCCACGTGGGGCGTGCTGTGAGCAGCCTTGCCCATAACTGCGGTTTTCGTGTGATTGTGGTCGATGACCGCTCGGAATATGCAACATACGATCTCCTCCCTGATGCAAATCAGATTATCTGTGCTGGGATCGATGATGCATTCCGAGAACTCCCCCTTGACAGTAAAAGTTTCGTTGTTATTGCAACCCCTGGTCATGTAACTGACTTTGCCGCCGTTCGTGGTTGCCTCGGCACCGACGCAGGTTTCATAGGCCTTCTGGGAAGCCGGCGCAAACGGGATACCTTGCTGGCGACCCTTGAACAGGAGGGGCTCGACTCTGAGAAATTGAGGAGGATCGTTACTCCCGTTGGTATGGCGATTGGGGCCGAAACACCTGAGGAGATCGCTGTCAGTATTGTTGGCCAGTTGATCGCCGTCAGGAAGGGGTTATGAGTGGTAAAATTGCTGCCATTCTCCTAGCTGCCGGGCGGTCGCGACGCATGGGGCGCTGTAAGCAACTTCTTCCTCTAGGAAAAGAGACGGTCATAGCCCGCTGCATTGAGACGCTTTGTCAGGCTGGTATTGACGAAATAATTGTCGTTGTGTCCGCCGAAGGTAAGGAGGTGGCTGCGGAGGCGATGAGGTTCCCGGTCCGGGTAGTGATCAATCAGGAACTGGAGGGGGATATGGCCTCATCGGTGCGAACCGGAAGTGAAGCCCTGTCAGCCGACATTACCGGGGTCGTGATCACACTCTGCGATCAACCGCTGGTGCAGTCGGCAACCGTTAAACAGTTGATTGGAGCTTATCGGTCGTACCCCAACCATATCATAGCCCCCCACCTTGCAGGACAAAAAGGGCACCCGTTGCTTTTTCCTAGGCAGGTTCTGAGTGAACTTCACGACTGCCAAACTCTGCGCGACGTGGTTAGGAACGACCCCTCCCGCGTCATCGAGCTCCCCGTTTCTGACGTTGGAGTTCTCCTTGATATGGATACGCCGGAGGATTACTCGAAGATATGTTCGCAGGTGACTGCGTCTGATATGGATGAGCGGTGAAACGCATTATTTTTTATATCATGCTGGTGGGAGTTTCCATCGTTATGGCATTCATTCAGTATAATAGCAGTAGTTGTTCGGTCCCAACCCGGTCGGCACTATCACTTGCCAGTGATCTGAAAAACCCCGTACCGGTGACAAAAGGCGGGCGGCTTGAACAAGTCCGCGTCATGTGGGATTTCTTTTTCAACAAGCCGGCAGACACGCACCCCGCCGGGAAAATTCCGGTGCAGACGTTGACCAAGGTGCAGTTGCTGGCCGCTCCGAAGAACACGGTGTATCGCCTTGGGCACTCAACCGTCCTGATGAAGCTGCACGATGTATTCTGGATTACTGACCCCATGTTCTCCGACCGGGCTTCCCCACTACCATGGGTAGGGCCGAAACGATTCCACGAGCCCCCAATCAGTATTGAAGAACTGCCCCCCATCAAGGCGGTTATCATCTCCCACGACCATTACGACCACCTGGACCATGATTCCATCATGAAGCTGGCGGACAAGGCCGAGTATTTTCTGACCCCGCTTGGGGTGGGCGACATCCTTGTCGGATGGGGCGTGTCACCGTCAAAGGTAAGATGCCTGGACTGGTGGCAGGATACTGAAATCGACGGTATCCGTTTGGTAGCCACGCCGGCGCAACACTTCTCTGGTCGCGGATTGTTCGACAAGAATACTACCCAATGGGCTTCATGGGTAATCATTGCCGCTGATGTGCACATATTCTTCAGCGGAGACTCCGGCTACTTTGGCGGATTCAAGAAAATCGGCGCAAAATACGGCCCTTTTGACATGACCTTTCTGGAGACCGGTGCCTATAACGCGAACTGGCCGGGAGTCCACATGACCCCGGAGGAGAGCATCCAGGCGCATATCGACCTCCACGGCAAAAGCCTGCTTCCTATTCACAACGGCACCTTTGACCTGTCCATGCACTCCTGGTGGGAGCCGTTTGACAGGATAGCCGCCCTGGGCCGTGCCCAGCACATCCCGGTTATTACTCCGGTAATGGGTGAACCGGTGAATATCCACGGCACAGCGCTTGTCAGGCACTGGTGGGAAAACCTGGATAAAGCCAAAGAAACGGAAACCGGGCAGGTGCACGTCAAGGGGCAACCGGCAGCCGAGCCGCTTTGAGATCAAAAACACTAGGCTCATGGGAACCTCTGGCAAACAATGCCGAACCGAAAATTCCCGGAAGAGATTCCATGTCGATCAGAGTTGAGGAGCAGATGAGTACAGATATCGATTTCCGCTGTGCAAGGTGCAGCAAATGCTGCAAAAACCTGAAAATACCGCTGTCGGTGGACGAAGCAGTACACTGGCTGAGTGACGGGAACCCTGTTCAGGTGCTTTGTGAAGCCATTCCATGGCTTGAAGATCTATCCGCTTCAAACCAGTACGCGGCGTTTAAGCGGGACCGATCTTTTGCCGCAATGTCCGGAAAGCTCCCGATCCGTGTTCTCGTGACGCTGGCCGCGCCGCAAGGAGAACGTTGCCCGAATCTCGTGGCAGACAATTTTTGCAGCATATACGAACGGAGACCACTTGTTTGCAGGATATATCCTGCCGAGGGTACCCCTTTCCTTAAACTCGCGCCAGAACAACGACATTGCCCACCTGAAGCATGGCAAGCCGGCGGAAGGTCCCTGATGAGAAATGCGGTCTATACAGACAACGAATTGCGCTTGCATATCAGAACAAGGCTTAACCAAGGCATCTGGGATGTGCCGTCTCAGGAGGCGTTGTGCGGAGCACTAGGGATTAATGCGGTCGCCATGGTGAACGAGGGGTATGTCGCACATTCTCCAGACAATGCCATGTTGCTCGCGGCTCTGCTGGAAACATTGGAACAGCCGCTCCCATTGGCGCAGGATTGGAAATTTGTTTCCAATCGCACTGCAACCGTCGAAGCGATTCGCTCTTCTAGCGCCCACTGTTTTTTTGCATCAGAATATCGATCGGAGACATCCGAGTATATCAGTCTATATGCGAAATAGTCCTAGTAGAAATTAGGATGGCTCGGCCTGATGGAGGATCAAATGAAAGCTTTTGTATTGGTCATCAAAGCAAAAGTCGGCAGCAAAGAAGCCGATAGTGTCGGAAAGCTTCTGGCGGATATTCTGGCCAAAAGAACTGCAAAATAGATGGCCGCGTTGGGGGGAAACCTTATGAAAATTATCCTTTCGTTCTTTGTCATATTCATCGGATTTGCCGTTTCGGCATACGGTGAGGAAAAAACCGCAATGAAAATTAGAATTTCAACCAGAAATACGGTTTTGACCGCGACGATGCTCGACAACGCGACCAGTCGCGACTTTATGTCAATGTTGCCCCTGACCGTGACACTCAGGGATTATGCCGGGACGGAGAAAATCAGTGATCTGCCCCGGAAGTTGTCAACACAAGGAGCACCCCCAGGGAGTGACCCTACAGTGGGAGACATCACGCTGTATGCTCCTTGGGGGAATCTGGCCATTTTTTACAAAGATTTCCGCTATTCCAGTGGCCTGATCATCCTCGGCCGGATTGACTCCGGCTTGGATAAGCTCTCTAAACTCAACGGTGAAGTTACTATTCAAAGATCGAAGTAGAGGCCGTGGCAAACAGTAAAAATCGACTATGCCTTCGTACGGCTAGCCGTGAAAGGAGAATAAAAATGCGTGCAGTAGGATATTCGAAATATGGCGCCCCTGAAGTTCTGGAAATCTATGATCTTCCCGAGGTTCATGCTGGACCGGGGCAAGTTCGCATTCGCAATCACGCGGCAACAGTAAACCCTGCGGATATCATGTTCCGTACCGGGATGCTGGCTGAAGCCCAGAAAGGCGTTGAGCCGCCTTATATTCCTGGGATGGAGGCCTCCGGTGTCGTTGACGAGGTGGGTGAAGGCGTGACGACAGGCGTCAAGGTCGGTGATGCGGTTATGGCTCTCATAGATCCCCACCGAGAACTAGGAGCGTATCGAGAACAGATTGCCATCAGTGCTCAATCCGTGGTCCCAGTGCCCTCAGGAAAATCTTTTGCAGAAGCGTGTACGCTTCCCATGAACGGGATGACGGCTCGGCGATCACTCGATCTGCTAAATCTCTCTCCGGGCCAGACACTCGCAGTAACCGGTGCAGCAGGCGCCTACGGGGGCTATGTAATCCAGCTTGCTAAAGCTGAGGGATTGGTGGTCATTGCCGATGCGTCCGAAAAAGATGAGCAGCTTGTCAAATCGCTCGGCGCCGACATTGTGGTTCGTCGTGGCAACGATGTTGCCACGAGGATTCGAAAACACTTTCCCGATGGTGTTGATGGCCTGGCAGATGGTGCCGTACTGAATGAACTCGTGATACCGGCTGTACGTGATGGCGGCGTATTTACTTCAGTACGTGGATTTGCAGGCGAACCACAAAGAAATATCAAATTTCTCAGAACCTTTGTTTTTGAGTATTACGGCAGATTTGACAAGCTTGATCGACTGCGCCAACAAGCTGAGGACGGTACTCTGACGTTACGGGTTGCAGCGACATACCCCATGGAACAGGCATCGGAAGCTCACAAACGCTTGGAGGCGGGTGGTACGAGAGGACGCCTCATACTTGAGTTTTGAACGAGATCAATGATCTCTTCACAGTGACCTGAGCATCCGCTTCAGGGAGACATACAAACCAAGTTGGGCACTTTATGCAAAGAAGGTCCCAGCTTGAGTGATAACGCCGGGATCCAGCTTGGACCCCGATCGACACTGTTTGCCCATCGGGCAATGTTTTATTGTGGAATTTTACGCGTCGCCCCCCCTCCGTTGGTCTCACAATTTTATATCCTTTTATTTTTATTTTAAAAATATCCCAAGCCCCCGTGTATTTATAATGGCAAGCCTACATCTGCTGAACAACATTTATCGAGTGTTTTGTACGATTAGGCAATAATTCTAAAGAATTGGTCTATCTGTCGTTATCTCATCAGGAGTACGATTAATTCAGAAATGAGCAGAAAAGGTTAAATATTGAAAGGGGTCCGAGATGGACAAAAAAGGCATTTTAACTCGTGGTTTGCATATCCTCACCGGGATGATGCTGGGCATGGCTTCATTTGCGACATGTGTTGGCGTTGCCTCCGCTAAAGACATCGCCAATGGAGCTGATAATTTTTACAAAAGTAAGGAGGTCACTATGCAAAAGGTGACGTTTAATAATCTATACAACATGAAGGTTGTAGGGAATCTATTTATTCCCAATAATTTGAAACAAGCCGCCAAAACCCCTGCGATCATTGTCGGCCATCCCATGGGCGCTGTGAAAGAGCAGAGTGCGAATCTGTATGCAACGAAAATGGCTGAACAGGGATTCGTAACGCTGTCGCTGGATCTATCGTTCTGGGGAGAGAGCGAGGGGCAGCCTCGCAATGCGGTGTCGCCGGATATCTATGCCGAGGATTTCAGTGCCGCGGTGGATTTCCTTGGGACCCGGCCATTCGTCGATAAGAACCGGATTGGCGCAATCGGGATTTGTGGTAGCGGCAGCTTTGTCATCAGTGCAGCCAAAATAGATCCGCGCCTGAGAGCCGTTGCGACCGTCAGCATGTACGATATGGGTGCTGCCGTCCGCAACGGACTCAGGCACTCGCAGACTGTCGAGCAGCGGAAACAGATCATTTCGGCGGCAGCCGAGCAGCGTTATATCGAATTTGCAGGCGGTGAAACCAAATACGTCGGGGGGACAGTACATCAACTAACTGCGGACACCGACCCTGTTCAGCGAGAGTTTTACGATTTTTACCGCACGCCAAGAGGCGAATTCACTCCCAAGGGGTCGTCTCCAGAACTCACGACGCACCCGACGCTGACCAGTGTTGTCAAATTCATAAATTTCTACCCGTTCAATGATATCGAGACAATTTCCCCTCGTCCCATGCTGTTCATCACGGGTGAGAACGCCCATTCCAGAGAGTTCAGCGAAGACGCCTACAAGTTGGCGGCCGAACCGAAGGAGCTCTACATTGTTCCCGGAGCCGGACATGTGGATTTGTACGACCGCGTGAATCTTATCCCCTTTGACAAGCTGACCTCGTTCTTCAGGAAGCATTTGATATGAACAGTGACTTCATGACAGCACAAGAATGTGACGCCCAAGATCAGGGCGTATTTTCCCAAGACGAGGCAGGCGCACGGCCTGCCTACTGGAGCGGCGTCTTCGCCATGACACTGTGCGTGTTCGCGTTGATCGCCTCGGAGTTCCTGCCAGTAAGTCTATTGACACCCATGTCTGCCGATCTGCACGTCAGCGAAGGAATGACGGGGCAAGGCATCGCGATTTCCGGCGCCTTCGCGGTGATGACGAGCCTGTTTATTTCCGCGCTGGCCGGCACCATGAATCGCAAGACCCTGCTGCTGGGCTTGACGGGAGTGATGGCCCTGTCCGGTGCGGTCATCGCGCTGGCGCAGAACTATGTCATCTACATGGTGGGCCGTGCACTCATCGGCGTGGTGGTCGGTGGGTTCTGGTCGCTGTCGGCGGCTACGGCCATGCGGCTGGTGCCTGCGGACCAAGTGCCGCGTGCGATGGCTGTCTTCAATGGCGGCAACGCCTTGGCGACCGTTGTGGCAGCCCCCTTGGGTAGCTATCTCGGCTCGGTCATCGGCTGGCGAGGCGCGTTCTTCTGCCTGGTGCCGGTGGCGTTGACCGCCCTCGTTTGGCAATGGATGAGCCTGCCTCCCATGCAGATCGAGACGCGTGCAGCGGGTTCGGGCAACGTATTCAGGCTGCTCAGACGCCGTACTGTCGCCTTGGGTATGGCCGCTTGCAGCATTTTCTTCATGGGACAGTTCACACTGTTCACCTATGTGCGTCCGTTTCTGGAGACGGTGACCCGAGTGGACGTGGGGGCGCTGTCGCTCATCCTGCTTGTGATCGGCGTGATGGGCTTTGTCGGCACTACGCTCATCGGTACTGTGCTGAAGAAGATGGGCCTCTACCGCACGATGATTGTCATTCCGGTGTTGATGGCGCTGATTGCCCTGGCGCTGATCGCCTGGGGTGGCTGGGTAACCGCCGTAGTGGTGGTGCTCGGTTGTTGGGGGCTGGTGGCCACCGCCGCGCCCGTAGGCTGGTGGAGTTGGGTGGCCCAAACCCTGCCCCACGACGCTGAGGCGGGTGGCGGGCTGGTCGTGGCGGTGATCCAATTGGCCATTGCCCTGGGTTCCACCGTGGGCGGTCTGCTGTTCGACACGAGCGGCTACCGGAGCACCTTTGCCGCCAGCGCCGTTGTGCTGCTCATGGCAGCAGGTCTGGCGTTCTTGACGTCGCGTGCGGATCGGACGCAAATCGTTTGAGTCACGCTCCGTCCAAGGAGAACTATCATGCAATACACACATCTTGGCCGCACGGGAGTCCAAGTCAGTCGTTTAGCTCTTGGCACCATGAATTTCGGGGAACTGACAAGCGAAACCGCCAGTTTCGAGATCATGGACACGGCCCTCGAAGCCGGCATCAGCTTCTTTGATACCGCAGATGTCTATGGTGGGCCACAGTCTCCGGATATGGAAAAAGGTTTCGGAATCTCCGAGGAGATCGTCGGCCGCTGGCTGGCCCAGGGTGGCCGTCGCGATCGCATCGTCCTGGCAACCAAGGTGTACCAGCCGATGGGCACCGGCCCGAACGATCGCCACCTTTCGGCCTATCACATTCGAAGGGCTTGCGAAGACAGCCTTCGGCGGCTGCGGACTGATCATATCGACCTCTATCAGATGCACCACATCGACCGGCGCACGCCATGGGAGGAAATCTGGCAGGCGATGGAACAGTTGGTTCGCGAGGGCAAGGTGACGTATGTCGGAAGCAGTAACTTCGCCGGGTGGGATATCGCCACCGCGCAAAGCATGGCTACGTCACGCAATTTCCTTGGTTTGGCATCGGAACAGAGCCTCTATAACCTCAGCGCCCGCACTGTCGAGCTGGAAGTCATTCCGGCGCTCCGCTACTACGGCATTGGTCTCATTCCATGGAGCCCGATCGGCATGGGGCTCCTGAGCGGCGCGCTGCGGAAGGCAAGCGAAGGCCGCCGGGCCACTCCACAGTTGCAGATGCGGATTGAGCAGCATCGTTCACAACTCGAAAAATACGAGGCGCTCTGTCAGCAGCTGGGTGAAGAGCCCGCCGATGTTGCGCTGGCTTGGCTGCTGCACAACCCCGCCGTTACAGCCCCTATCGTCGGGCCACGCTCTGCGGAGCAGCTCACCGGGAGCCTGCGAGCCTTGGGTGTATCCTTGTCTGACGAGACGCTCCAGAAGCTCGACGAGATTTGGCCCGGCCCTGGCGGCGAGGCGCCTAAAGCCTACGCTTGGTAGAATACAGCGCGTTGGCCGATAACCCCGGCGATGGGGCAAGCGTACTAGCTTGGCAAAGCCGTTCAGCGCCTTACAAGCCGGATGAAGGGTAATTACATAAGTACATGACAATAGACAGGAGGATACATCAATGTACAAAACCAAAGCCTTTTCAGTTGCCAGTGCTACTTCACCCTTTACCTCAGACACCATTCCGCGCCGGGAGACGACCGACCGTGACGTGCAAATCGAGATTCTCTTCTGCGGTATCTGCCACTCCGACCTGCACACTGCACGCAACGAGTGGTCGAGCGTCATGCCCACTATCTATCCCTGCGTGCCAGGGCATGAGATCGTCGGCTGTGTCACCAAGGTTGGCTCGGCAGTCACAAAGTTTAAAGCGGGAGACCTGGTAGGGGTCGGCTGCATGGTGGATTCCGACCATACTTGCCCCCACTGTCAGGCTGACGTTGAGCAGTTCTGCTCTGACGCAACCTTCACTTACAACTCCCCGGACAAGCATGGCACTGCGCCGGTCACCTACGGCGGCTACTCGGAAAGCATCGTTGTAGATGAGCGCTTCGTCCTGCGCGTCCCGGCTAATTTAGACCTTGCCGGAGTCGCGCCGCTCCTCTGTGCCGGGATCACAACCTATTCGCCGATCCGCCGTTGGGGTGACATCAGGGGTAAGAAGGTGGGCGTGGTCGGACTCGGCGGTTTGGGGCATATGGGAGTCAAGTTCGCCAGGGCTTTTGGTGCCCATGTGGTGGTCTTCACCACATCCCCCAGCAAGAAAGAAGACGCGTTGCGCCTGGGCGCCCACGAGGTGATCGTGTCCACCGACCCGGAGCAGATGAAGCAGCATGCCGGCACGTTTCATTTCATCCTCGACACAATTGCAGCCGAGCACGACATCAACGCCTACATAAACATGCTCCGGTTGGATGGAAACATTACCCTGGTCGGCGCGCCGGAGAAACCGCTCGCGGTCTCGGCCTTCGCGCTCCTGTTCGGCCGCCGCAGCCTCTCCGGATCGATCATCGGCGGCATCAAAGAGACCCAGGAGATGCTGGATTTCTGTGGTACGCACAACATCTCCGCCGATGTGGAAGTCATCCCAATCCAGAAGGTCAACGAGGCCTACGAGCGGCTGGTCAAGTCCGATGTGAAGTACCGCTTCTCAATCGACATGGCGTCGCTCAAGGGTGAATGAGTGGAGCCAGGGAGAAAGGTGTCATTTATGGAACCGGTGCCTGGGGTGCTGGTGAGATCAAAAAAAGCCCAATGATGGCCCAGGCGTTTGAAATGGGGAAAAATGCCTAGGACAGTGTGAAGCCGAAATTTACATTTTAAGGAGGCACCACATGACAAGCAACATTTCACGTCGAAATTTCTTGCAGAAGAGCGCCCTGGCGCTGGGAACCGTTGCCGTAAGCCGGGTTGCCGGCATGGGGAGCGCGTTTGCCGCGCAGCAAGAGAGCTCTCCGGTCTTTTTCACCAAAGACATCAGCGCCGCTGGCCTGCTGGGCGTCTATGCAAAAATCAGCCAGAACATATCGGGCAAGGTTGCGATCAAGGTACACACCGGTGAGCCGCACGGTCCGAACATACTGCCGCGTGATTTGGTGAAGGCCCTGCAACAGCAAATCCGCAACAGCAACCTGGTGGAAACCAATACCTTGTACAAGGGTAAGCGATTTACCACCGCGGATCATCGCGAGACCATCGGGATCAACGGCTGGGACTTTTGCTTGGTGGACATCATGGACGAGGACGGGGCGGTGATGATCCCCGTTAAAGGCGGGAAACATTTCAAAGAGATGTCGGTGGGCAAGCACATGCTCAATTACGACTCCATGGTGGTGCTGACCCATTTCAAGGGGCATGCCATGGGTGGCTTCGGCGGTTCAATGAAGAATATCGCCATTGGTTGCGCGGACGGGGCCATCGGCAAGAAGATGGTCCACGCCGCCCCGGACAATGAACACTATGAGTTGTGGCTCAAAGGTGAACCGTTCCAGGAAAACATGGTGGAATCGGCCAAAGCCACCATGGATCACTTCGGCAGCCGGATCGTCTATATCAACGTACTACGCAACATGTCCGTGGACTGCGACTGCGCCGGCGTCAATGCCGCTCCTGTAAAGGCGCGTAACCTGGGCATTCTGGCGTCAACCGATCTGCTTGCCCTGGAACAGGCCTCCATTGATATGGTGTACAAGCTTCCTGAGGCGGAACTGCACGATCTGAAGGAGCGCATAGAATCTCGTAAGGGACTGCGTCAGTTGTCGTACATGAAAGAGATGAAAATGGGCAAGGCTCAGTATGACCTGATCACACTTTAACGTGCCTGAAACCTACCCGGATACCAATCACACGGTTGGTATCCGGGGCCTCTTTGAATCACCTTAAATACTCAGATATTTGTTCGAATTACCCCGAGCTTTTCCATTCGACTCCTCAATGTGCTTGGATTGATACGAAGCAATTCTGCCGCACCATCCTTTCCGTTAATTCTTCCTTTTGTGAATTCAATAGCTTTCTTGATGTGCTGAGCCATTGCCTCGTCAAGGCTTACTGGGATCAAACTTTCCCGGTCCATATTGGGTGAAGGCTGTTTTTCCCTGGCATAGGGAGGGGACACAAGCGATTCAAACATGAGAGAGCCTCCCTTAAATCGAATAAGTTCACGTTCCACAACATTTTGTAGTTCCCGCACATTTCCGGGCCAGTCGTAGTCCATGAGACGTTCCAAGGCTCCCACTGCAATGGCTGGCACCTTAGTCAGGCCAAGTTCCCTGCACTTTACCTGCACTAGATGTCTTGTCAATGCGGGGATATCCTCTCGGCGCTGTCGTAGCGGAGGCAGGAAAATTGGGAAGACGTTTATTCGAAACCAAAGATCCTCACGGAAACGACCTTCCGTGATCATCTGCTCAAGATTCCTGTGGGTTGCTGCGATGATCCTGATGTCGATTGGAATAGGCTTAGTCCCACCAACTCTCTCCAATTCGTGGGTCTGTAATACCCGCAACAACCTTACCTGAGCCTGGGGGGGAAGCTCTCCTATCTCATCCAGAAAAAGGGTCCCACCATCAGCCCGTTCAAAGCGTCCTCGTTTTTCCGTAAGTGCCCCGGTGAATGCACCCTTTTCGTGTCCGAAAAGTTCGCTGTCAATTAGCGTATCTGAAATAGCGCCACAATTGACTTTGACGAAGGGACCACTGCTCCGTGGCGATCCGTAATGGATGGCGTTAGCGATAACCTCTTTGCCGACGCCGGTTTCTCCCAGCAAAAGTACTGTGTTGTTGAGCGGAGCAACTTGCCTGACTTGTTCCATTACGTTACGGAGGCCGCTTCCCTCTCCCACGACGGCATCCTTCAGGCCGGGAGCGAGTTCCCGTTGCAGGAACCGGTTGTCGTCAAGGAGGACGTCGCGCAGGTGCAGCAACTCCTGGTGGGCTAGAGCGTTTGACAGGGCAATAGCTATCGGTTCGGCAACCAGACGAATCAGATCCGCATGTTCTTTACGGTAAACCCCATCCCCGTTGGCCCTGAGAATGAGCGCTCCTATCCTCTTCCCCTCAATGTGCAGCGGTAGTGATAGGTCGGATTTTCCTTCGTTTTTGGTGAGCACGGCCATCTTTCTCACCAAGGGATCTTTATTGGCGGAGTCTACAATCACAGGTTCGCGGATACTCTGGCCCCAAGCCCAGACCTCCTTGGGAAGCGGTATGATCTCGGCCGGCGTAAGGGTGCCACGGACAGAGACGCCGGCAATGCGTCGAATGGCTCCCAGTTGCAGGTCGAGGATGTCGAGGAAAATTTCGTCAACTGGCAGGACTTCCCGCAGGTATTGAAAACTGCGTTGGATGGCAATATTGACATCCAGGCTGCTGCAAAACCTAAGCGTTACTTCACGGAAAAATTCTTCAGGCACAACTTTCACCGGCAACCTCCAGCTATCGATATATCGATAAAATACACAAAATATCGAAATATCGCAATAAAAATATCGATATATCGATATTTTGTGCGTATTTAAGAAAATAACATATTGATTTAATTAAGTTATAAGCGTTTGGCACGCTTAGCGCAGTGTACAAGTAAACTTCGATAAGGAGGCAACCATGGCCAACATTCTCTTCATCACCTGTAACCTTAAATCTTACGAGCAATCGCGCAGCCTTACCCTCGGTCGCGAGTTCTTGACGAGGTACATGGAACTTCATCCAAATGACCGGATGGATTTTCTGGACCTCTACCGTGACCACATCCAACGCATTGATATAGATGTGCTAAACGGCTGGGAAAAGTTGCGTGTTGGTGCTTCCTTCGATTCGTTGTCAGATGTCGAAATGAGCAAAATCGACAGGATCGGGAAGCTTGCGGATCAGTTCGCGGCCGCTGATAAGTATGTCTTTGTGACGCCTATGTGGAATCTTGGATTTCCAGCTGAGTTGAAGATGTATATCGACACCGTTTGCGTAGTCGGGAAAACCTTTACCTACACGGAACGTGGACCGGTGGGGCTTTTGCGCGGCATGAGAAAGAGATGTCTTCATATCCATTCCTGCGGCGGGTTCCATTGTGGCTCTGAGGACGACCACTCGGTCCCCTACCTCAAGTCAGTGATGAACTTCATGGGGATAGAAGACTTCCGGTCGGTTGTGGTAGAGGGGGCAGATGCCATGCCGCATAGAGCTGAGGAGTTCATGAACAAGGCCTTGGAAGAAAGCCGGGAAGCAGCCGCCCTGTTTTAAAAGATGAAGCGGGATAGAAGGGATATGGTGCACAGGATGCCGAGAAGAACAATACAAATCCTATTGAGTGCGGTCTTGGTACTAATACTTTCCAGTTGTGCCGGATTGCCGAAGGACATGGCTCGATCCACGCGGAACGATCCAGACGCCTTGGGAAGCTTGCGGTCCTTGACAACATCGACAGCAGGTCCTTGGCCGCAGCAGATGTGGTGGCAAGAACTGGGCGACCCCCAGCTTGACCACCTGATAGAGGAGGCACTTGCCGGCAACCCCACCCTGCGGGTTGCCGAATCACGCATCCGTCAGGCAGCCGCGCTGGCCGGTCTGGCTGATGCGGCCAGGTATCCTCAACTCGGTGCCGGTGCCAGCAGCATCTACCAGAGGTTGACGGAGAACGGCGCCGTGCCGCCCCCACAGGCGGGCGAAAAAAAGAGTGTAAATTCGTTGAAACTGGAGTTCAGCTATGATCTCGACCTGTGGGGCAGGAACAGAGCCGGATATGAAGCGGCTCTGGGCGCTGTGCGAGTAGCTGAAATAGAAGGCGAACTGGCCAGACTGACGCTGGCCTCAAATATCGCCAAGGCGTATATCCGCCTGAACCACGAGTTCGAACGGCTCAAAATCGAAACCGGAATCCTGCGCCAGCGTGAGCAGATGGTCGAACTGACGGCAAAGCGTGTGACAGCCGGACTTGATACGGCCGTCGAGTTGAAACATTCCCAAGGGGTAGTCGCATCTACCCGGGCCGACATCCGTGCCGGCGAGGAGCGGATCGCGCTGCTGCGTAACCAGTTGGCTGCTCTGGCCGGCTGCGGCCCGGATCGTGGCGCAGCCCTCAAGCCTCCCATCCTGCTTGCGCAAAAAGAGCTGACACTGCCGACAGAAATCCCATCGGAGTTGATCGGGCGCCGTCCCGATGTGGTGGCGCAACTCTGGCGTATCGAGTTGATGACCAAAGAGGTCGAGGTGGCCAAAGCCTCGTTCTACCCCAATATCAGTTTGACCGCTTTTGCAGGTTTCGACTCTATCGGGATCGAAAATTTTGTGCGCAGCGGCAGTGGAGTTTTCGGTGCCGGTCCTGCCATCACATTGCCGATATTCGATGGCGGGCGGCTTAGGAGCAACCTTTCGTTACGAAGCGCCGAATATGATGAAAACGTTGAGCGCTACAATTCCCTGATTGTAGATGCTATCAGAGAGGTTGGGGACCAGATTGTCTCGTGGCGTGGGGTCGAAGCCCAACTCGCAGAAGAACGGGAGGCGGAAGCAAAACTGGGAGAAGCGAACGGGCTGGCATTGTTGCGTTACCGCCAAGGGCTTACCAGCTATCTTACCGTGCTGGCAACCGAAGGAGACCTTCTCAGAGAGAGACTCCAAACCGTGGCGTTGAGAGCCCGGCAGTTTGAGGTCGCGGTCAACCTAAGCACGTCACTGGGAGGGGGATATCGGCCAGAACCGCCTGCTGTGCTGAAAAGTAAATATGGCCAGATAAGGAGCACCAAATGAACGAAGAGAAAAAAGAAATCACGGTAACCACCAAAGCCGGGAAAAGAAAACTCTGGATAGGTGCCCTTTCCGCACTATTCGTGACCGCCGGCGTATCCTATGGGATTTATTGGGCAGCGTACGGCCGATATTCGGTGGAGACCGATAACGCCTATGTATCAGGGAACATCGTGCAGATTACCCCGCAGACGGTGGGCACTGTCGTTTCTGTCCAGGCCAATGATACTGATTTCGTCAAGGCCGGATCACCATTGGTTCTCCTTGACGAGGCCGACGCAAAGGTGTCCCTGGAGCAAGCTGAGGCCCAGTTGGCTCAAACGGTCCGCGAGGTTAGAGCCCTCTACTCAAATGATGGTTCGCTCACAGCGATTATCGCACAGCGTGAGGCCGATCTAAAACGGGCAAGCCTTGACCTGGAGCGTCGAAAAGCGCTCGAAGGGACAGGGGCCGTTGCGTCCGAGGAGATAGAACACGCCCGGCAAGCCCTGAACATAGCCACTGCCGCTCTTACCAGCGCCCGAGAGCAACAACGTTCCAACCATGTGCTTATCGACCGCACCACTGTGGCGGGACACCCGAACGTACAACGTGCAGCAGCAAAGGTACGCGAAGAGTATCTTGCCTGGCGGCGCTCGACCATCCCCGCACCAGTAAGCGGCTATATCGCAAAGCGCAACGTGCAAGTAGGTCAGAGGGTAAAAGCGGGAGATCCCTTGATGGCGCTTGTTCCGCTTGAACAGGTGTGGATAGAAGCGAATTTCAAAGAGGTGCAGCTGCGTCAGATGCGGATAGGGCAACCGGTACAGCTTCACTCCGACATCTTCGGCAAGCACGTAGTTTACCACGGTGGAGTGGCTGGGTTTTCAGCCGGTACCGGCTCGGCTTTCTCGCTGTTGCCGGCGCAAAACGCGACCGGGAACTGGATCAAGGTGGTGCAGCGTCTCCCGGTCAGAATCGAGCTCGATCCCAAAGAGCTTGCGGATCACCCGCTGCAAATCGGCCTTTCCATGGTGGCAGAGGTGAACGTAAGAAACCAGGCGGGTGCTCGACTTTCCAACGTGAGCCGAAAAATAGCACCGACGGAAACAGAAGTGTTTGCATCGTGGGCACATGCTGCGGAACAGCACGTTAATAATCTGATAGCGGCAAATCTCGGCGGTCCGGATAAAACGCGGGCGAAGACGGCCCGTGCGGCAACTTCTACCTTAACGGCAAAAGAGATGGGGGCGGCACCCCCGGATATCATGTTTCCGGCTCATAAGGCATACCCAAAAGTAGCTAGGCATTAAGGAGTGCTGCCATGTCTGTAAACGTGGAACACAAGCCCCTTGAAGGCGCAAAGTTGGCGTTGGCAACTGTAGCGCTATCGCTCGCGACCTTCATGGACGTTCTCGACACGACTATCACCAATGTGGCAATTCCGACCATCTCCGGCAATCTCGGGGTGAGTCAAACCCAGGGGACGTGGGTTATCACCTCGTATGCGGTATCCAACGCCATTGCCGTGCCGCTCACCGGCTGGCTTACCCAGCGAATCGGGCAGATGCGCCTCTTTCTCTGGTCCATGATCCTGTTTGTCCTCTCATCCATGGTCTGCGGCTATTCGACAAACCTTTCCATGCTGGTGGGCGCCCGGGTGTTCCAGGGACTGGTCGCTGGCCCACTGATCCCGCTCTCCATGGCGCTCTTACTCCAGTGTTTTCCCAAGCACAAGGCAGGGATGGCCATGGCGCTGTGGTCCCTGACCACCACGGTCGCGCCGGTTTTCGGACCGATCCTCGGGGGCTGGCTGACCGATAATGTCTCCTGGCCATGGATCTTCTATATCAACGTTCCTATCGGGATTGTTGCGACTCTTCTGACCGTGGTTCTCCTCAAGGGGAGGGAGTCCCAGACCCTGAAGCTCCCCATCGACAAGCTGGGCCTGTTTCTGTTGGTCGTTTGGGTGGGTTCGTTGCAGATTCTGCTCGATAAGGGAAAGGAACTGGACTGGTTTAATTCGCCGACCATAGTAACCCTTGCCATCGCAGCACTGGTTGCCTTTTCCTTCTTTCTTGTCTGGGAACTGACCGCACAACACCCGGTGGTGGACCTGACACTCTTCAGCCAGCGCAACTTCACCACTGCTGCATTATCGCTTTCCCTGGGATTCGGCGTCTTCTTCATGAACATAGTGCTCACCCCCCTCTGGCTACAGCAAATCATGGGATATACCGCCACATGGGCGGGGCTGGCGACTGCCCCAATAGGAATCCTCGCCATCGTGTTTTCCCCGCTGGTCGGGCTGGGGCTCACCAGATCCGATCCGAGGTTCTTAGTCACCGGAACCTTCCTGATTTTTGCAGCAGTCTACTTCGCGAGAAGCGGGTTCACCACCGACGTGGATTTCGGAAGCGTGGTCATCTCCCACCTGATCCAGGGGATCGGAGTCTCGGCATTCGTGAGTGCGCTGATGGTGATCGCTATTTCAGGGCTGGCACCGGAACGAATTCCTTCCGCCTCGGGTCTGCTCAATTTTACGAGAATCATGCTCGGTGCCTTCGGAGCCTCGGTAGGGACAACGATTTGGGAAAACAGAGCGGCCATGCACCATGCACGCTTGACGGAGCAGATTACCACCTACTCACAGAACACCAACATACTTGTGAAGAATTTGCACGGGGCCGGAATGCCACAGCCACAGATTTTCGGGCTCATTGAGGCGGAATTGAACCGCCAGTGTTTCATGCTGTCGGCAACGGAGATTTTCTATATGTCCGGTGCCCTGTTTCTAGTCCTCACAGCGTTTGTCTGGCTTTCCAAGCCGGTTCGGCCTGCTGAGGGAGCAGGGCATACGACTGGTGGACACTAATGCGGGCACTTTGTTTAAGTACAGCTTGTTTAGAAGAACCATGGAGGTAGGAAAATGCCAAAGTTGAATCCATTGTCACAGAAGATTTTAAAAATAGTGCACCTCATTTTTGTATGTTTGTGGATAGGCGGGGCCACAACAGTCCCTGCAATGAAGATAGGATTACATCCCAGTGATGGTCACCTCCTCTATGGTTTTGACCTGACACGTAAATTCGTTGACGACTATATTATCATACCAGGGGCCGTCGGCTGTCTACTGACTGGACTCTGTTATTCAATGTTTACTGGATTTGGTTTTTTTAAACTACGCTGGGTAACAGTCAAATGGGTAATCACAATGTTCGGTGTTATATATGGCACATTCTGGCTTGGTCCATGGCTTAACAGCTTGCCGCCAATATCGTTACAACTAGGCATGGACGCGCTGCACAATCCTGAATACCAGCGTGCTGCCATCATGAACTTCAGTTGGGGACTTTTTCAGCTTGCAACCTTGATTTTTGCTGCCGCTATTTCTGTACTAAAACCATGGAAATCAAATAAATCATAAAGGTTATTGTGCGATTGTTATTTCCTTAAGATGACAGGGGAAAATATGCCTTTAAGTGTATTTCTCGCCAACAGCGAGTATATCGACTGGCACCACCCGCTGGTCATGTCCGTATCCCATAACCTGTCCGTCGGTGCAGCGAATGCTGTCGATGTTGTCCGTAAGTGCTTTGAGTTAGTTAGTGACAAAATCGAAAATTGCTTGGACTACCGGCGCACCCCTATCATCTGCCGCGCCTCGGATGTGCTGATCTACCGTATCGGTTCCTGTTATGCAAAGAGCCACTTGTTTGCTGCTCTGCTTAGAGCCAACGCTATACCGGCAGCACTCTGCTATCAACGGCTATCGCGAGTCAACTCTGATCGTCCCTACTCTCTGCATGGTTTGAATGCAGTCTGGCTGAAAGAATACGGCTGGTTTCGTATCGATGCCACCGGGATCAAATCAGGGCAGGGTGTTCAGTTCTGTCCGTTGGTAGAACGGCTGCCATTTCCGCTTCAAGCGGACGATGAAAACTTGCAAGGCCGCTACGCCGAGCCTCTGCCAGAGATTACCCAGATACTCACAACTTGTGCCACGGAGGATGATCTGTACGGAAAGCTGTCGGATGCTTGCATGTGTTTAAACGACACATCAACAAGTGCAGCTCTTGCCAGCTCTCCAATGACTGGTGAAACAGCAGCTGGCAACAATCTCCCCAGATATGACATATCACCAGGGCCACAAGTCACATGGTCGCTGTGCTCCGGAACTCTCTACCAATGCCTTGATACGGAATTACTCGACAAGGCTAAAAGATGAAAAACATTCGCTCCTTTCTCCTTGAACGCGAGTACTCTTTTCTGAGGGATCTCGTCATGTTGGCCGTTGTCTTTGGTAACGCCTTCTTTCTGCTGCTCGGCCGTGTGGGGCTCATTGAGCCGGATGAAGGACGTTATGCCGAAATCCCCCGAGAAATGCTGGAAAAGGGCGATTTCATCACCCCGACGCTCAACTACGTCAAGTACTTCGAGAAGCCGCCCCTGCATTATTGGCTGACCGCACTTTCCTTCAAGTCCTTTGGTCTGAATGAGTTTGCCGCCCGTTTTACCGGTACCTTGGCGGGGCTGCTGTGCGTGCTGCTCGTTTATCATACGGGCCGAAAGCTGTTCGGCAGGCGCGAAGGGCTCTTTTCGGCACTCATCCTGGGAACCTCAACCGGCTTTGTCGCCCAGTCCCGTATAAACCTGACGGACATGACGCTGACCTTTTGGCTGTCGGCGGCCCTTTGCTGCTTCATTATCGCTGCCGATGATAATGAGGAGCACAAAGGACGATACTACGGTTTATTCTACCTGTTCTCCGCCCTGGCGGTGCTTACCAAGGGGTTGATCGGACTTGTCCTTCCAGTGGGCATAATAGGGGTCTATTTAGTTGTGACCCACCGCTGGTATTTGCTGAGAGAGATGCGCCTGGTTATTGGTACCGCACTTTTCCTAGCGGTCGCGGCCCCATGGTTTGTGCTGGTATCGTTACGCAATCATTTCAGTGGAATTCAAGTAACAATGAACTTTCGACCGCATGCCTAACAAAGTCGTACTTCCGCATAATCCATAACAAATCAAGAGCCGTCATTCCCGTTTTCTTGTAATACCAGTTATGCGCCCGGTGAACAGATATATCTAGCTCCCGAGCAACCTGTTTTTCATTGACCCCATGTTCTCGCAGCATATTCACTATTATTCTCTTTAGCTCTCGATTGCTGAACTCTTTTTTGTGGCAAATCTGCCACAAAATCTCTCTGGACATGCGGCCCCTCCTTGGTTGACAGTATTTCTCGAATATTATGAGGTGTAACAAGGAGAATTCCCGAATATGCAACAAACGGGAAGAGCATATACACCAGATGAAATCAAGAGCCTGCGCCTCAAAGGTGCAATGTATATCCGCATGTCCACTGATTTGCAGGTGGAATCGCCGGAAAATCAGGAACGAGCAATACGCACCTACGCCGCTGAATACGGCATTGAAATTGTCAAAACCTATGCTGATCTTGGCATCAGCGGGATAAACACTGAAAAGCGGGAACAGTTTCAGGCATTAATTGATGATGTGGAACAAGGACGAAACACGTTCAATATCGTCTTGTATCTGGACGAAACCCGCTGGGGACGGTTTGTAGATAGCCGCGAAGCTGATTATCACCGTATGAGGCTGGAACGCAAAAACGTTGTGTGTCAGTCCTGTGAAAAGCCGCTCACGCTGACCAGCAATATCGCCGACCGTATTATGACCCTGCTCCGGGACGAAAGCGCCAGCGACTATTGCCGTCAGCTTTCCCAGAAGGTGTGGGCGGGACAATGCAACCTAGTGATGAAAGGATTCCGGCAGGGAGGCGTGGCGGGTTTCGGGCTTCGGCGTATATTGCTGGACGAGACCGGCAGCCCCAAGCAGGAATTAGTAATGGGGCAGCATAAAAGCCTGCTCACCGAGCGGGTGATTCTGATGCCAGGCCCGGACACGGAACGGGAGATTGTGCTCTGGATTTATGACCAGTTCATTGCCGGGATCAGTGAAACTGAGATTGCGGCGCAGCTGAACGCAGAAGGAGTGAAAAACCATTTCGGCCGGCCGTGGTCGCGGGGAACTGTGTGCGAGGTGCTGACTAATGAAAAATATATTGGCAACAATTTATTCAACCGCACATCGGGCAAGATGAAGAGCAAAGCCAAACCCAACCCGGAAAACGAGTGGATTCGTAAGGATCGCGCCTTTGAGCCCATAGTGGATATTGAACGTTTCCACACAGTCCAAGGGATATACCGGGAACAGAACAAGAAGACTACGGACGAAGAACTATTGCAGGGTCTGCGGGACTTGTATGCCAGGCAGGGACGCCTCTCCGCGTTGATCATCGACGAAGCTGATTTTCTGCCTCCAAGCAGCCTGTTTCGCACGCGCTTCGGCGGACTTTTGCGGGCTTACCGGATGATCGGCTATACCCCGGAGCGCGACTATCAGTATGTCGCCATAAACCAACGGTTGCGTGCCCTTCATGCCGAAATTGTAGTTGATGTCGTTCGCAGCATAGAGAACCTCTGCGGCAGGCAGATTCCCGTGGATCCGGAAAGCTGCCTGCTGGAGCTGAATTACAACTTATTTATTTCGGTTGTCATCAGCCGTTGCTTCACCACCACAGCCGGAACCCGGCGCTGGAAAATCCGTTTTGACAACGGCCTTCATCCCGACATAACCGTGGCGGTACGCATGGACACCCGTAATGAAGCGATTCAGGATTACTATATCCTGCCCGCGTTGGAATTCTCGCATGAACAGATAAAGCTCTTGGAGGACAACGCAGGGTTTCTGGATAGCTTTCGCACCGACTCTTTGGATTATTTGCTTAATTTGGGCGTCAATATCTCTCTCGACAAGGCGGTGGAGAATGGAGCAAGGGGCAATAGTACTTATTTCCATTGAAGATATTCACATCATAAATCCGCGGGTGCGCAATCAAATTATTGCCGAAGAAATATGGCAGAACATTCGTAGCGTCGGCTTGAAAAGACCCATTACGGTGACTCCCAGGAGAGATACTAGAAACGGCAAGAAATATGATCTCGTTTGCGGGCAGGGCAGGCTTGAAGCCTTTATTTCTGCCGGGGAAACAGATATTCCGGCTATCGTTCGAGAAGTAAGTAAAGAAGATGCGCATATCATGAGCCTGGTGGAGAATATCGCCCGGCGTAATGGTAGTGCCTTGGAACTCCTCCAAAGTATCAAATATCTGAAAAGTCAGGGTTACGAGGATGATGCCATTGCTGCCAAGACCAATCTTGGCAGAGACTATATTCGAGGTATTATCCGCCTGCTCGAAGAGGGAGAGGAGTACCTGGTCAACGCTGTGGAGAAGGGACGAATCCCTTTATATCACGCGCTGAACATTGTCACGGAAGATGACACCGCCGTACAGAAGGCACTGGCAGAAGTGCATGAATCGGGAGAGTTATCCGGGAAAGAGCTTATTGCTGTGCAAAAGATCATTTCCAGGCGCAAACATTACGGCAAAGGGCTTTCGGTCCCGAAACGTGATAAGGGCAAAGTTTCCGCAGTTGATTTGATCGCGGCCTTTGAAAAGGAAGCCAAGAAGAAAAAACAATTACTGGCCCAATCAAACTATATTAAGGGTGCTTTGGACTACACGTCCAGCGTTCTTCGCCAGTTATTGAATGATGTTCATTTCACTAATCAACTCAAAGCCGTCGGTCTGAATGAAATCCCTCTGAATATAACGGATATTTTGGAAAGGTAGCGGCTATGGCAAACAGGATCAAGCAGGGATTCCAGAAAAAACTGATAGAACTTGCCGTGAGGGAACTACTCCCCACAAAAAACGTTTCCATCAGCGTAAAACAAGGCAGAAAGTATGCTCAGATTCTTTCATCCATACGGGAAGTTGGTCTTATTGAAGCACCCGTTGTCGCTCCGTTTAAGAATGGAAAAGGATATCTCCTGCTTGATGGCCATTTGCGTATAATTGCCCTGAAGGAATTGGAGGTGGAGAACGTTTATTGCCTTATATCCACCGATGATGAGTCCTATACCTACAATAAATATATAAATCGGCTTTCGGCAATCCAGGAGCATCGTATGATTGTGAAAGCCCTGAAGTCGGGAGTCTCTGAAGAAAAGCTTGCCAATGCCTTGAATCTTGACAAACGGACTCTCAGAAATAAGCGATTTCTGATTGATGGGATTTGCCCGGAGGCTATCGATTTGCTGAAAGACCAGTCTGTGTCGGAACATGTCTTCAGGGTGTTGAAAAAAATGAAGACACCTCGACAAATTGCCGTCGCCATGCTGATGAATGACCAGAATAAGTTCACCACCAACTATGCCAAGGCACTCCTGGAAGCAACACCCACAGATCAGCTTGTTAATAAAGGCAAAATCAAAAAGGATAATCCGGCAATACTGGCGCGCCAGGCTCGCCTTGAAGAGGAGAGTTTGGCCTTGTCCAAAGAAATAGGCTCATTGAAGGAGCAGTACGGTACAGCGATAATAGATATGACATCAATGCAGGCATATCTGAAAAGATTGCTCGGTAACGAAGCGGTTGCAAAATATTTGCGCGAATTTAATGAACCTATTTACTATAAATTTAAGGAAATTGCCGAACTTGACTTTTTCAGATTGAAAAATGTGGAGTGGGGAACTTAATGGCGGCTGCTTTAACCATGGAGCTTAGTCAGCCGGCAGTTTCATCCCTACTATTTTGAGTGCTTTCTCATATCATTTTCCTCCTTTCATGCCTCGCAACGAAAAAGCCTGCCGTTTCTTTCGAAAAGACAGGCTTAAACATTGCACGCATTGATATTCCTGCAAAAACACTCCCGTTCCGGGTAAGTGGATTTGCGCCATCCAGTTCTCTACGGTCTTGACATGGCGAGTTTGAACTGTTTGAAACCTCCGCCGGTGTAGGTAATGCCATTCGGCGCCGTAACGTTATATTCGTCAGCCAGAATTATGTCTTGCATATCCTGTGGCGCTTTGGCGTTGTTCGCAAATGCCTGTTGCAGCGATGCGGTGGTGCCGAACGGCGATTGGGTATAGATGGTGGAATTATATGGCGTTACAAACGCCGTTCCCCAGGAGATCGGCTGCCGTATGAAGCAGAACCAGTAACCCGACGTGCTCTCAAACGAAATATTCGCGGAAAGGCCCTTGTCTCCGGTGATAGTCCCGGAAAGAGAACTGTCGAGCGTTATGGTGACGTTTTGGGTCGTTCCCGCTACCACATTATTCATAGTATTCAGTTCGTCGATGGTGCCCTTCCAGGTCCCCGACATATCGAATGACGAAGCCGTCGCACTGCTTACCGTCACGGTAGCAACAGCACTTTTGCTCGTGTCCGCCACGCTGGTGGCTTTTATGTGGAAAGTTCCCGAAGCGTTCGGTGCCGTATATACTCCAGTGCTGCTGATGGAACCGCCGCCGGCCTCAACGACGCTCCATGTCACACCCTGATTGGCAGTGCCGATCACGATTGCCTTGAACGAATACGTTCCATTGGCCGCCAAGGTGATGTTATCCGGATAAACATATACCGTGCCGGCAGTCTGGACAGATATCGCGGGAATATTGGCTGAAATCACCTGGCCGCTCAACGTAGTGCCGTTGAGTGTTGCCGTTACAATACTGACGCCGCTGATCTTGTTCGAAATCGTCAGGGTGCCATTGCTGACGGCAATCGAAATCACGTCGAACAACAAATCCAACCCTTTGTGGTTGGCGACGTAATTGTCCGATATGAAATCGATAGTATCCGAATTGTACAGGGAGAGGATCGGTTGGAGCAATGCCTTGATCTGGGGGATTATCGTTGCCAGGGCTGCTTTGATTGCCTGCAACTGGCCAGGGGTCGGGGAATTGTATAAAGAGCCCGGGTCAGAGCCGCCATTGGCCTGAACAACCGCCAGGTGGGAAAGCGGGTTGATGTTTGCAACACCTGTTCCCCCGGCAACGGAATATAGGGTATAATTCTGGCCATTCGAGGTCCCTACCGCTTTGAGCAGAAATGGCGCTGTCAGACCGGTAACGTCGAAGGAAAACGATCCGTCGGAGTTGATGGTTGTCGATAGTTCTTTTGCCGGGCTGGTAGAATCCTTCAGATAAACCGTGCCGGACAATGGCGAACCGGTGGCGGCGACGCCGGATACCACTTGCGAACTGGTCGGTGGCGAGGCTGGAGTCGCGGTACCGCTTCCTCCGCCTCCGCAACCGGCAAGGACGGATAAAATTACCATCAGTAGGGGCGAGAGAAATTTCCATGAACAGTATCTCATGTCATAGTTCCTTAACGTGGGAATTAGCCTGCCATGCAGGTCAGTGATGATATACCAGATGCATCATGGCCAGTCAGATTGTCTTCAGAAGCCGGACGCTGTTGCCTTTGGCAACTCGGAAGCCGCATCTTCACCAAGCTCTTTCGCAAGATCTTCGATCGCACCCATCATGGTTGTCCAAACCTGCCGTCCGACCGTCCTTTTGGCCGAATACTTGGCAATGATCTTCCCGTCGGCATTCTTCAATACCCCGAAGTAGGTTGCGGTGCCCGGCATAACCATCCTGATGCCCGGATCGAGGGAGGCGATACGCGGCTCAAGGACGAGGGTGTTGGCGTCGGCGGACCCGTCGCCGTAGGTTACATTGGCGAAATACCCGGTCTTGTCGATATTCTTGCCGAATTCATTTTGAAATAGGCCGGCCAGTTTCGGTTGTGCGCTGACGAATTCCTTCACTTCATCGCCACTGATCTTGTCTACCGCTGTGTCGTGCCAATTGATTGGTCGAACAATCAAGTTGGTATAGGAAGCCATTGGAGTGTCTTTTTTGGCGGGAATGCTTGAGCAGCCGGTGGCGATCAACATCATTCCAACAACAAACAGTCTGACAACTTTACTCAACATAGAACCCCCTCGTGGTGTATTCCGGCACATAGTCCGGTTAATCGTTGCTTTTTCCGCCTCCCCCGGCCATGAAGACTGGCTGATGAACCAGCACGGAGGCTTGTTGCTCTCCCATTTCTCCATCAGAGACGGAATCATGTGAAGCTATAGCCCACCAAATATGGTATTTAGCCTATAACATAGGCTAAATTTATTTTCAACAACCCATGGCCGGATGTTCACTTTTCCGTTGGCAGAATCAATAATTTGTCAACGGAGGGGTCTCAATGAAGGCAACCAAAATTCTTCTGGGAGAAAGAATCAGGGAACTGCGCAAAAATAGAGGGTTGACGCAAGAACAGTTTGCGGATTTGATCGAAGTCGAGCAGAAGCATGTGAGCAGAATTGAATTGGGCAAGAGCTTCCCGACCCTCGAAAGGCTGGAAAAAATCTCCCAGGCGTTGGAAGTACCCTTAAGGGACATTTTCGATTTTGTACATCTGACCGACCTGAATGCTCGGTCCGCCAGCATCGAAGACATGATGAAGCAGCTTGACGAAGAGAATCAAAAAATCGCCTATAAGGTTTTCAGTGGCATTGTCCGCTCGCTCCAAAATTGAAGGTATATCTTTTCAGTACCTCAAATAGGTTGGATTTCGACTTCCAGCATCTGGAGGACGCAGACCAGCGGATGGACGCCATCGCCGACATGGTGAGGGAACTGGACGAGGAGCAGCAGCGGACCGTCTATAAAATCGTAAGGGCGTTCAGGAAGTGAAGGCTGGCGTGGTAGTTGTCGATCAGAAGATTCATGAATAGTGGAGAACAATGGTGGCAGATGAACTTTTACATCCAGTGGCATATTACCGTGCTGATGGAGTCCAAAAACCAATCAAGGCATCCGAATTAACGGATAAAGACAAACTCCATTTGGCAAAAACTGAGCTTTTAACAGATAAGAATGAAACAGTTAGACTTTGGCCAAAATTCTGCACAGAGAAGCGCCCCCATTTCTACGTTCTCAATTCGGCCGACAAAAGAAGAATATCGGAATGTGAAATTGATCCCGCCCATAATGAGCGTGTTGAGGAGATACTAGGTAAGCTGAATAGCTGCACGGTCTGGAAGGTTGTAGTCAACGTATATGTGGACGGAAAACGGGAAAGAGAGACTCGCTTTTCGCTTGATGACTATCAGTGGGGTGATGAGGTTCATCGAATTTGTTCATCCGAGTTGACTATCCGGCATGACCTGTTCGGGCAATCCAAATTGTTGTCAATGTCAGTATTCCGACCATGGGTGGCAATTGAAGTAATCAACTCGCATTACCCAGACGAACAAACTTTTAACGAAATGTTGAGGTTAAGCCGCCAGATGCCGCTACTCGTCTTTTTTGACGTACTAAGCGACAACTTACACAACTACTTTCTGAAAGTCGATAATCGGAGCGACGAGATAACACCACTTTATTATATTTACGAGGGCAGTATGTGGAAAGGCGGCGACCGGCGCGAAGATATTGATACGACTACTCGGTTCCAGATTGAGGTTGCTGCGGATCAGAGGCGGTTACGCGACCGATAGCGGAAGCAAACGTATTGAGTTCTCGAAGCCAGGGGTTTTCACCACAGCATCGACGAGGAATTTTAGCCATCGCTTCGGGGTCGTCTAACAAGGCCACTGCGGCCGATACCGATAAATCACCGAAAAAAGCAATGCAATGAGCTATTCGGCCGGCGTCCGATCCCAGCATCCAGGCCCGCTCCCGCATGTGGTCGCGTTTGTTGAGGTTGGCCTCGTTATTCGAATTGAGATCAAGTTCGGCGGATTTCGCCAGTTTTTGACGATACACATCCGATAGTTTCAGAATGGAAATACTGTTTTTCATCATCCATCCTCTAGTCTGCCTGGAATTAAAGTTCCCTACCAAAGTCTCTGTCCAATTCCTGCTCCCGCGTCTCTTCCAGTTGTGGCGGATTATACTGATGTTCATCTATGTTGTTTGACCTTCATCTTCGGAAGCTGGAAGAACAGCATGGGTATCCAAAAGAAAAAGACCAGCTATTCTGAGAACCAACTGGCCTTCTGCGATAGTTAGCCCATCATTGATAAGTTTCGCTACAATTTCATCGGCTTTACGTTGCATTGCTGTGACATGAGCTGCACGTTCAGGCAAGAGGAACTTTAAGTCAGCATCCAAATGCCTATGCTGTTGAAACTCCCCGTAAAAACTCATAACGCTACCCTGTTCCATACGACCCCCTATAAATCAGTTTTGATATTATATGTGCAGGCCAGCAACGAAGGAAACAATACAAAAAAAAGTGATGGGCCAACGACGTCCCGACGCTTTCTGAGACTAAACTGCGTTATTAATAATTTGGGAGAAATATGAAGAAACTGGTACTTATCGCTGTGTCGCTGTCAATTGGATTTTTATTGGGATATTCTTTCGAGGCATCTGCTCACGGGAAAGATCCCCATGATGCCGATGTTTTCAATGGCATTGGCTGAACTTGAAACTGCTATAGAAAAAGGCGACGCAACGGCGGTAACAGTTCAGACAGACAAAATACTAACAGCTCTCCCCGATTTGAAGAAATCCAAACCGCATAAGAATCTCAAACAAATAACTGCTTACAAAAAGATTGCTACTGAATTTGGTGACAATGTCTTAGCCGTGCGCAAACTTGCTATAAATGGTGATTTCGGAGCTGCGAAAGAGGCGTTTGACAAGTTGGAAAGCCGATGTGCGGAATGCCACACCAGATTCAAGGATTGAAGCCGGTCTTTCACGAAATGACGGCAGGGAAATGGCGAGTCAGCGAAAGGTAGCCAGCCACTCCGTTGGCATCAGGCTCACTTCACAGGTGCCGGTGTCTACATCCCGATCGAATCAGGCAAGGAAAGATCTATCGTCAACATCCGCGCCTAGTTCCTGAATCGTAGCGAGAATATAATTCCGGTGACGGTGCAACACTTTGAGTTCGAAATCCGCTACCCTCCGTAGTCTATTTGCTGATATTGGTGTACCTGTCCGCCTCATCTCCGTAATAGCCCAGCGCAGCCGCCTTTCATGGAAACTGTCTCTGTTTTCAAGGCTTTTAGTCAGGACCCTGGTGACCTCTGGAAAACGCGAGGAGTCCGCCTGATATTTTTCGAAAATCCGGCATGAACGAAGAGCTGATGTTGGAGTGATAAAAACCGGCTTTTCGATCTTGCCATATTCCTGCTCGAAAAGTTTTTCGAGTTCGCAAGCCTTTGTCGAGTCCAAGACAGCCCAATCAATTCTGCGTCCGCGAGGGGCATCCACGGTCATCGCACGTTGCAGCTGTGATTGGAAGAAGTCCTTGTCATGCCGGATCAAAAAATCGTAAGCCCCCGGTGCATTTTTCTGAAAATCACCACGGGATAACCCTGGTGTTTCCTGTATCAATTTCATTAGCGTCCCACGATGCTTTTTGAGGAGTCCGGCGGTATTCACGACCTTTCTAGGGGCGTTTTGCTTTACGACTGCTCTCTCTGAACCCTCGGCCTCAAAATGGCTGACGGAATCGAAATAGGCGCCAACGAGGAGCAGGTAAAGCAGCGTCGGCCGATGTCCGCGATCTCCATAAAAAAATTTTCGTATCCAGGGAGCCGGCTGGCCGCTTGTTAGCACTTTGACGTTCAGCAACATCAGGACATCGTCCCCAAAGAAATCCATTATTTTTACTGCGACAGCGCGATAATCGACTGTGCCATGCCGATTGCTTGCCTGCGACGCGGCCTTATGCCCGATCACAGCCGCTGGATTGCCGAACCTAGTGCCGGAAGAAGAAAGAAGGTAAGCGCTCTGTTCCGCCAACCATAAGAGCGAAGGCGACGGAGGATTTTCCACCAAGGCGGCAGGGAGAGGTTCTATGCCAAACTCGCAGTTGCATTCTCCTGCGAGGGTAAAGGTGTTGTTACGGAGCGGATATTCCCCGCACCTTTTGCATCCATGGTAAAGAGGCAGTTTGTGCCTCCAACAGATATAAACGCCTGGGAGTTGGTGTTCGCGACGAAAATACGGGAATCCCTCCTCTTTAATTCCCTCCTCGATACAAGAAGGGCAATAGCGGGGTGCAGTCGCGATGTTGACAGGATATTTCGCTAGCCCCATGCCAAGCCCGATCGGCTGGGTCACGTCAGTCGAAGCTATTTTCGTTTCGAGCTCCGTACGTATCGGCGCAGGCATAAAATACGAGAGGTAGGGGAACAGGCTGTAATGTCTGACGACATTGAGTGGATCACTATAAGGATGGTTCTTGTGAACTTTCGCGGCCATGGTCGGGAGGTACGCGGGCAGCGCCGCTATGAGACGCGACTTCAGTTTCTGCCCCGTCAGTTCCCGAACAATAGTATCGGCGGAAAAGCCAGACGTCGCCTTGCAGCGCGTAAAGAGGGAGAAAACGGTTTCTCCTTCCGCAGGTAGTGGAAAGGATGGAAAATGACGAGTCATTGTGGGCCTATCCGTTGAGAATATTGTCAAATTTTTGATGGTGCTGCTGTTCGCCTGTCAGTTCCTTCCGCAACTGGGCAACTCTTTCCGGGTTCGCCTTTTTCCTTCGAGCGCCAGAAGATTTTGGTTCGACGGCGGAAGTTTCCACAAAGGCCTCTTTTTCGCATTTGCTCACCTCGTCCATTCTGCATTCGGCAAAATTCGTGACCTCGTTTGCCGCACTGAAATAGAGATCGTCAAATTTGGCAATCATCACTGGGTCTTTCGAGCGTAAGGCGTCCAGCGCCGCGTGGAGCGGCTTCATTTTCTCAAGATAGACGTTTTCCACCAACCGCCCGTCTACGCGCTCTTGTCCTCCAATAGCTGCCATTTGACAGTTAATGAAAAGAGTGAGGAGGATTCCCGTGACGCCCTGGGTCAGGTCGTACAGGAGTTCGCATATTTCATCGGAAAATCCTGCCGGATCCTTGACCCACTGGTAACGCCACATCGTTTTACAAAAGTTGTACCAGTCATCTTCTTTCGCGGATTTGGGGGGGTCGAGTTCTTCAAACCCTCCGTCGCAAAACCGCCTTTGCACACTAATATTCTTATTGGCGAATAAAATCTTCTTCGCAGCCGTTGTACCAACCAATATGATCGGGACACCCAGTTCATCGCGGAAATTACTGACCATGGCCAGAAAATCATCCTTGTTGGCGCCTCTTCTCAGATTCACATTTTGAAGTTCGTCTATGACTATGGCGCCAAGGCGCAGGTACTTCACCGACTTTTTTAGACCGAGGTTGAAGTCGGTGTGCGCCCCGTCTTTTGAGAATATCGGGGTGACAATTTCTCTCTGGAGGAGATTGTCCATTTCACTGCTAAGAGTCATGCACATGTTTCTCGGTGTCGAATTCACCGGCACGTTTTGCATGACGTACAAAATCTGGGTGTAGGGACACGGCCTGCCGCTATATTCACTGTGATTGATAACCTGTGGCCCCATGGTCCTCATAATCGCTCGGATCAACGTGGATTTTCCCGCACCAGAAAGACCTGTCAAGAATGTGACGGTCGATGGAGATGCCGACTTTTGGTACAGTGACTGCTGACCTTCTGGGGTCAAAGGGTTTCTGTCCTTGTATCCACTGACTATGAGGCTGTGAATGTTGGTGAAAATTTCAACATGTTTGTCCATGGGGAACATGAAGTTCTTCAGCCTGGCGGTGCACAGTCTCCGCATTGAACTGTTAAGGTCCAATTCATGCTCGTTAAAATCCGGCCGGCGCATTAATAACTTTGTCTTGTCGATTACATCAGCCGGAAGGGGTTTGAGAACCTCAACAAGTGGGTTGCCTGCAAATTCAGGCAAAGGGTGCGGGGTATAAATCAGTTCGCTCATTCGTCCTCCCAAAGTTCCGCAGTTAAAGCCGCGACAGATTTTGTGGCCGGCTTGGGTTTAGCATCAATCTCTAGTGGTTTCGGTGGCTTCGGAGTTGAGCTCGGTAAAAGCTGGTGGGTGGCGTCTGGTCGAACTGCGTTTATCTCTTCAGCCTTATGTTGCCTGATCGCACGGCGACTTTTGCTAGGTTTCGCTACGGCGGCTTGTTCCTTTTTCTCCTTCTTTGCTATGCGGATGATGCCGTTGTCATTTTCCCTGTTCCTTGCCACCTCATGAGCGTTCTGCATCCTCATTGCTTCTTGCAAAGTCTCATATTTTTTCCTGAACAGGTCCCATTCATAGAAAGCCAGGGCTCTCCTCATAATGTTTTCGTTCATATTGAATGCCTGTTCCCATGCTCCTGAGGAACGGTTGAAGAAATAAATGCTTTGCGCGTTGTGCTCGTTGTAGCGAACTTGAACCTTGTTGACATTCATCGATAAGATCTCAAGCATTGAGCACGTGGGTCTGAAAACATGAGATTTGAATTTTATACCTTCATAGTCTATCGATGCCGTGTCAGGGGAAAGCAGATAGTATTTGTAATCGTCTTCCGACATGGTCCGCGTAAGCCCAGGTTTGCTCTTAAGCCCCCAAGCGTACAATCCTATTCGGGATATATTCTCAACACCGCTTTCAAAGAGCTCCGGTGGGATCCGCGTGGATGATACCGGTTGCCTGTTGATGGCAACAATTGCCTGGACCAGAATTCTCTCAGCTTCGTCAATCGTCAGGACTGCATTGTCTTTGCCATCCTTTTCCCCGCGTTGTCTGTTCTTCGGGTACGAACCGGGGAGCCTGTAATTCGCCTTCTTTGTCTCTGAAAATTTGCTTTCCACGGTCCCCTTCATCTCGGGACACCACGAAGCCGCAATTTCCACCTTTATCCCCACCTTCGGCACCCCGATGCTGCTATCGGTCAGTAGTTCGGCCCGGTCAGCCATTAAGATGCTGGGAAGATGATGGCATGGCCAGCCTTCCTCTGAATAGTCGAGCCCCAATCTTTCGAAAACATGTCCTTTGCTACTGAAAGTGTTTGCCAATGCCGAGGCTGCCACCCTCCAGCTCGCATTTTCGAGAGTGAAATAATATCCGACTATCGCACTCGACCATACATCGACTACTATATAAAGCGTGGCAGTACCCACCAACTGCGTCCTTAACCACCTTGATACCAACTGTACCTGTAGTTTTGTCGAATCAATTTCGAAACGATGACCTGGGCCAAGAACACCGTCGGCCGCCCGGCCACGTTTTTCTTCGGGCTCATCCGGTTGACGCATTCTCCCCGGAATTGCGGCCCGTTTTCTGTTTTCCTTCTCCATAACCCGAATGACGTAGAGAAACTGCCATTTTGTCGGCAGTTGTTCCTTTGGAAGGAGGATGGCGTCCAAATCTTTTGATTTAAGATCAGCACCTTCGCGGTGAAAGTGCTCCTTCAAGGTTTCTACAAATGCGATATAAAAAGTGTTCATCCCAGGCAGATAATGCTTTTCAACTCCATGCCTTAGTTTTATTCTGACCTTAGGCAACGGGATGTCTCTCCCCTTCAATGTCTCGCTAATTGCGCGCCTACCACGCTTGCGAGTACCTTCTTTCTGCGCCTTCCCAGGACCTCCTCGCTTATTCAGTTGGGGAATAAGGCCGAGTTCTGTCTGTCCAACCGCGTAGTACGTGTACAATAATCTCCTAATCTTCCGCTCGGACACCTCGTGCGACTTGCTCGCCTCTCTCAAAAGCCTTTTCATTGCTAAAGCGTTGAAGAGGATGGAGTCGTCTAGGTCTAGTGAGTAAATAATGGCTTTGTTTTTCTCGAATTCCCGAATCTCCGCCCCGGATAAGCCGTCCGCGACCAAGCGTGGGGGGCTATATTCTGCCGGAACAACAAAACCTCGCTCAATCTGAAGGAGGAATTCAGTAAGTTGAATCTTCACAGGGCCACGGAGCAGTTCAGGCTTTTTTGCTTTCTTGGATTTGGGGGGCTTAATGGGGATTTTGATTAAGGCAGCGAAACCTTCGTCGTCAACAGCGAGAAATCTGCTGAGCCCAACAAAAGGTCGTCCAATCCATTTTGGCGAGATGAAAAATACCGCGTTCTTATCGAGCATATCCCTTCCTTTTTAACTCCAGACGAGATCAACTGGTAAAAAATGGTTAATTGGGATGTCAAGATTCACGGGGAGCCGGCGCAGCCACACGGCTCGTCCAAATAGACAGAAAGCGACGTTAGCGGACAGCCCTCCCAAAGCTTCCGCGGCTTCGGCGAGGATACAGTTCAAGTTTTTGTTTGGTTCCCACTTGTCCAGGAAGAGGGCGACAAAGTTGTGGAAGTGCGCCATTACCGGGTCGAGTTCTCTTGAGACCATAGCGGTTCGGAGTGCTGCCAGATTTTTTGCTCGCTCCTGGCAGATGTCCAGTTCCGTCGACAACACCCATGGGATGCCGCGCCGTTTCCAATATTCTTGCTCGATGCGTAATTTTTCCAGTGTCCTTTCCAGAACACTACCGACTCCTCTCACATCAGCAGCGCGTTTGACCGAAATCACAGCCAGATTATTGTTCTGCAAGGTCAGCACAAGATCTGAAGTCATCACGATCGGGGTACTCGTACAAGGGTAGACGGGGTGTCGTATTCCGAGATCCCTGGCGATCTCCTGGGTCTCTTCCCACGGCAGCAGCGCATATTGCTCTCGGATGTCCACAACATCTTGTGAAAATTCCGCCAAAATATGGTGGTGGTATTCAACGTCGGACAGGTAATGGTGAATCCGGCCTGTTTTGAGACCTTCCACTATTGCTGACCGTCCTTTTGAAGGAACATCCCGTACGTGGAAAAAGGGGCGATAGTTTAAGCCTTCTCCTTGCCCATACCCATGGGCTATCCATTTTTGCACGAGTTTCACCGTCGGTTTTCGGCTTCTGCTTCCCATCGCTTACCCCATATTACGATCTTAATGATGCAATTATATCATCAAAAAGATTCTAACACAAGATAAAAATGATTGACACTGGTGTTGCTTTATCATATAGTGGAAACTGGGTGATGTGGTTTCATCTTAAAAGGGGATAAGCAATGGAAATACGAGACCTTCCACAATCACAACGCGACCGGTTGGCCTTCATCGAACTGCGTACCCGTTTTTTCGGTGAGATTCAACGGCAGGATCTTATTTCGCGATTCGGCATTCAGGTCGCTGCCGCAACCCGCGACCTAACTCTATATCGGAACCTTGCACCCGGAAACCTTGAGTATAATGCAAAGGAAAGGGTCTATAAGCAGGGGAAGGATTTCCGGCCCAATTTTGAGTTTTCCGCCGATAGGGTTTTAACTTGGCTTTCGCGGGGCTACGGAGATGGCTACCCAGAGCGGGAACGACCTTTGGTCAGATCCGCGTCATTCGGGCCGGTGCATTCCATATCGCTCTTCACCCTTTCCGTTTTGACCCAGGCAATCTACAAGAAGCAGGCTGTTGAGATGTCCTACAGATCTATGACCAGCGGTCTCTCGACAAGGGAGTTCGTCCCGTTTGCTCTCGCCGACAATGGATTCCGCTGGCATGTAAGAGGGTTCGATAGAAAAAATAAGGGGTTTATCGACCTGATTCTCACCAGGATAATGGAAGCGCATATTATAAATGGAGAAGTAAATGAGCTTGAAGCTTCAGATCAGGACATTCAATGGAATCGGATCGTGGAACTCGAATTGGTCCCACACCCGGATAACGTGAAATATGCGGCTACCGTTGAAGCCGACTATGGTCTGACGGACGGGGTGCTGAAGCTCAAGGTCCGGGCCGCGCTGGTAGGCTACCTACTCAGGAGATGGAATGTTGACTGTTCTCCAGATCACAGCAGCAGAGGTCACGAGTTCCACCTTTGGCTGCGCAACTCCCCAGCGCTCTATGGCGTCGATAACCTGCACCTAGCTCCCGGCTATTCGATACCCATATGGAGGAGTTCGTAAGACTGAAGCGGAAATGAGAAGACCAATAAAATGCTGAAGATACCCCATTAACAATTGCTGGCAACGTAGAGATCTCAAGTGAAAATAGCTTGGCTAACAGACATACACCTCAATTTTGTAGGACGCGATGAGTTTAGTCATCTATGCACTTCTCTCCATGCGTCTAGCGCCAACGCTGTGCTTATTACCGGCGACATTGCCACATCTTACAACCTCACTCGCTATCTCAACGAACTCGCAGATAACATGAAAATGCCGATCTTCATTGTGCTTGGCAACCATGACTATTACGGCAGTTCGGTGCGTGAGGTGAATGAAGCTGTAAGGAAAATGGCGTCTGAGAACCTGTATTTGACCTGGCTATCGATGTGTCATAGTCCTATTGAACTTTCGTCTGATGCGTGCCTGATAGGTCACGAGGGTTTGGCGGACGGGCGGTTGGGTAATCCTGAGGGGTCAACAGTAATTTTGAATGATTACTACCATATCCAAGAGTTGGTACAGCCGTCAAAGGAAGCCCGGTTGCAGGTCCAACACCACTTGGGCGATGAGGCAGCCGCACACCTCCGGCATCAGTTGAAAATGGCACTCACAGTCGGATACCCCCGTATTCTCGTGGCGTTGCACGTGCCGCCGTTTCCGGAGGCCTGCTGGCATATGGGGCACAACACAGACGAATACTACCTTCCGCACTTCGGCTGCAAGGCCACGGGCGATGTGCTGAGAAAGTTCGCCGAGGAGAACCCGACGGCGCAAATAGAGGTCTATTGTGGGCATGTGCACAGCCAGGGAGAGGCAGAGATTCTGGCAAATCTGCGAGTTCACACGGCGGGAGCGGAGTATCGGGAACCAAGCATTTCCAAGATTATCGAGGTTTGAGGGATGATCGATATGTTCGATTCTACCAGAAAGTTATCGAGCGCTTGGCAAATGACATGAATATGACTATTTACATAAAGGTTGCTGGCTCGGACAGATTATCCCATGAAGAAAAAAAACTCGACATATCAAATCCATCAGACTCAGGAAACATCCTCCTGTCTATATTGCGATAAAACCGGTCATGCCGATATGAACGGTGCCAGAAGGATAATGAGCCGTGGAATATCAGCGATATTGGCAAATTCGAGGTGGCATCGCAATGACGTCCTGAGTGAGCTCGCATGCGGATCCAGCGAGAGATTTACTTGGCCCCGGGGCAGTCCGATCGATCACCGCTTACCCAATCCATTATTTGCAGGAGTGGTTATGTTAAATATTGCTTTGCGACGTATAAGATTTGATGTAGCATTCAAAATCAAACTTTCACGCGTACTTTTATGGCCCGATGGTAACGTGCTGGAATTATGAATAAAAACAATAGCTGTGACAATAACTTTTACAACGGTGACACTAACTTTTACAACTGTGACAATAACTTTTACTAATAACCACAAAAGGAGCACGAACATGGCAAGCCTGAACAAGGTCATGCTGATAGGAAATCTGGGCAAGGATCCCGAGGTGCGTTACACCCCGTCCGGGGCTGCCGTCGCCAGCTTTAACCTGGCGACCAGCGAACGCTTCAAGAACAAGAGCGGCGAATGGGAAGAACGTACCGAATGGCACCGGGTCACCCTCTGGTCCAAGCTGGCCGAGATCGCCGGCGAATACCTCTCCAAGGGCAAAACCGTTTACATCGAAGGGCGCCTGCAAACCCGCAAGTGGCAGGACAACAGCGGCAATGAGCGCTATACCACCGAGATCGTCGGGGAAAAGATGCAGATGCTTTCGCCCAAGGGCGAAGGGCGCCGGGGAGGGGACACGACCTCGGAACCGGTAAGCGGAGGGGGCGGGGGATTCGAGGAACCGCCGTTCCAGGATGATGATATCCCGTTTTAATTTAGGTATCTTTTAAGAATGTAAACTATTAGAACTAACCCCTTGTTAATGCTCAGTTTCGAGGTTTACATTCTGAAAATCGTAAAAGGGCAATACTGACTCTAACGTTGGTATCAGAAAAATGTAAACTATGAGACTCGGTAGCAGCGGCAATGAGAGGTTCATCTCCCTAGCCGCAGAAAACAACAGGTAACCATGTGAAGAAGCCTACCACTATTTGGTAGGCTTTTTTTATTAGCCGCACTTGTTGGGAAGCTCAGGCAATGGTTAATTGGTGTCTCTCAAGGGGCCAATTGGCCTGTCGCTGTTATATTTCCCGCTACCGCCCCGGGCATTGCCGATTGCGAAAATGCTTTCCACGCTCCCGTGTATGTTGCCAAGGATGATTGCCATTACCGTTCGAGCCTCACTAATTCTTCAGTTTTCGTATCAAAAACCCACCAACCATCAGCGATATGGATGTTGACGTGAGCGCCTTTGGACATAGGTCCTTCTATACGAGTGTGCCCGAATACCTGCCGAAGCCGGGGATCAGGCGGAGTCTCGGTCTCCCAACGCTCGTCATACCAGAAGATCCCGCCAAACCCATCATGGCCGCCACGGATCCAGTCGATGCTGAACAATGGCCCCTCGCCTAAAAGTCCTTCTGGGGCAGTGCTCTGCCGGCGGCGAGGGGTGGCAAACTCACGGTCGAACTCTTCAACGATCCACGAGGCGACAGCCGATGGCGAGCCACCCCATGGGCAATCTGGGAGTGCAGCGGTCAGTGCGGTTGAGATGCCCGCGTGGCTACAGAGCCAGCCGTCGGCAGTGGCGTGGACAGGCGTGAGGCTCCCGCAAAGCCGGGCGGCCTGGTAGCTGGACTCAAAAGCAGCGCGAGCGGTATCTCCGAAGCGGGTGTGGCACGGCCAAGGCTGTTCGCGGGTGTAGGCCAAGTCGTGGTTGCCCCAGATGAGAATCGCCGTAGACCCCAGCAGCAGGTCGAGGCAGGCGAGCTCCTGTTCGAAGGTCGTCTGCGGGTCGCGGGAATCGACGAAGTCGCCCAAGGCGACGTGCTCCTGGTCAGGCCGGAATGACAGAAAGGCTTTCGCAAGGGCGAGATCGCCGTGTATGTCGCCGACTACTATTGCCATTTACGACTCAAGCCTCATGTCAGATATTTATGTTTTATGGATCATACCCGTATCAATCAGATCTCCGCGAAATTGTTTCTCCAGCAACGTGGCAATTTCACTCAGCCGAATATCGTTCGCATCAATATTGTCTACGATTCTTTCAAGGAGTTCTCTTCTGGCTGGGTTGAGAAGACTATTATTCAGGTCGTAGTGGCTTCTATGAAATTTAGGCGATCCATTTTTGATGTCGGCCTGCTTTTTTTGGGATATGCCGCAAAGGTCAAAGAACCTTAAGATATCTGTAAGTGAACCCTGTTCAATTTTGATGAAATGCACCTGGTCCAATTGTACCATTTTGGGTGGAATTGGCAGGTGGTTGACCAGCATGCGTGAATAGTGGCCATAGTTGGCATTGCCGTTGCCGTCTTCATTGAAACAGATCAACAAATACTGGTCGTTTGAGAAGTTTATTAATGCCAGTCTTCTTTCCATTGATGCCGTCCCTAGCCAAAAATCATTAAGCGGGTTTTCGGCTAGAAAATCTGCCAACAGGGGGAAAAGTGCTGGTGACTTTTGATTTAGCCGCGAGGAGTGGCTTTTCCCTTCATATAAATTCAGATGTGGCGGTGGAAACACCACGAGCAGCAGTTTGGTTCCGTCCAGAGGCGTCCCTCCGGTCCCAAGCAGCCAGGACTGGTTGACACCAAACTTTTTAGATATGACAGCGGCGGCTTGCTTAGGCAGTTTTTTCTTGCCCGACTCTGTCAGCGCATAATATGTACGTGAAATATCGGCATGCCTGGCCATCTCAATCTGCGTCAGGCAATGGAGCGATCTGAGAAACCGTAGGCGGCTGGGGGTATCCATATGGTCTTCTAATAGGGGAATAAGTGCAACAAGGGGGATGATACAAGAAAACTCTGATAATTAATAGGGTATGAAAGTTTCAAGATTGATCAGAGGTGTGATCAACCGTTTACACGACATCGTGTGGAGAGGGAAACGGTTGCAAATTTTACAATTGTTAATAAGAATCTTATACACAAAATGATGGTAACACTTTAACTGTTAACTAAATCATGGATCCCAGCATCGATAGCCCTCTTCCGAAAATCATCATCCAGTTCAAGCTCAGATTTGCTACGGTTCGCAGAGTCCACAGAGAGGATTTTGATCCCGTGTTCAGTCAAAATTTTTTCAACAATATCAGCTAAGCCTGGATTGCCCTCTGGGTTGGCAATTGTAATGGACAATTGCAAAGGATCATTTGATGGCGGAAGATAATCATGGCAAACTTCATTCGGATCAATCTTTAAAGCAATATCGCATAACTCCATGATATTTTTGAGTTCATCTGCTGGAGATACGATGGCCCGATAAAACATTTCGTTATGTATTTCCTTTTCAATTATAGGTCGTTCAGAGAGATGGCTCACTATGTCCCCGCTGATTTCATCTCGTGCAATGATAACCATAGCGGTTGCTGGCGCTGACGCAACTACAACTGTGCCCAGTTCAGATTGCAGCACATGCACCTTGTCTATGCCGACAAGGGTAAAGAGTTCGTCCAGCTTGGACACCTCGTTTGCAATAGCTCGTAGGGCCGCATGGGTGTAGGAAAAGAAAGGGGATAAGGGGCGAAATACATTTACCCTGAATGGCGTAGTTGGGTCACCCATAAGCCACTCAACTGAAACATTGCCCAATATTTTTGAGTAGTTGGTAAGCATTCGCAGCCGGGGGGCCATTATGCCGCCCTCATGGCGAGCAACAACGGATCTCAGTACGCCCAAACCCTCAGCAACATCATCCTGCCTCAATCCCTTCAATACTCGTAGTACACGCAGCTTATCCTTCAATTCCATACCGACCTCCTGAAGGCAATATAACACCAATAAAACGTGAAGTCACTTTTATTCTTGACGTTAAACGTGACGTCACGTTATAATGTGTACAAATGAGTTCGATTCCGTTCAGGGGCATTAAATGAAGCCACATCTGCGCATTGAAATGATTCGCTTTCAAAATGGCGAACGCTACCCTCTGCTCATCAGCAGCGAAACAAATATGCCGCTATATAAGCCAACGGTCTATGCAACCTCAATATTGAGAAACAGGGGGCTGGCAGAATCAACAATAAAAACGAACTTGGTGGGGATTCAGTTCTTATATGTTTGGACAAAAATGAGAGGTATTGACATTGAAAAACGTTTTCGTGAGGGCAAATTTCTTGAATTGAGTGAGATTGAAAGCTTGTGCACCAGCATAAAAAATCGGCTTGACGTTTTTTGCGATGACATTCCGTTCGAGTTCCAGAAGAAAGTCGTCAAGCCAAGGAGAAAACTCCGGTTTAGGCGTTTTCAATACAAAGTGAAAAGAAAAAGCGACAACTGCATACTCCATACGGTCGCAACGCGACTTAGATACATTCGAAATTACCTTGATTGGCTTGCTGAGCTGAGGTTGGCAAGAGTGAGCAGTGACACAAAAGAATATTCAATGTTATCGGATTTGAGCCAAACCATGAGAATTGCGATTAATGCACGGATTCCTAAGGTGTCCAAATGGAGCATAAAAGATCCCGATTTTGAAAGGCTTGGGCTGACGCATGAGGTAGAAGAACTGCTTAAAGCCGCGATTATTCCAAATTCTAAGGATAACCCATTCAAAAATAAGCATGTAAAAGTTCGAAATCAGTTGCTTGTGAACCTAATGTTAGAAACTGGCATCCGTAGGGGAGAAACGTTAGAAATACGAGTCTCTGACAATGATTTAGATCTTCAAAACAACACAGTGACAATACACAGAATTCCTATTGATCCTTCAGATACCCGCTTGCATAAGCCTCAGACCAAAACAAAGCCGAGAAGATTGCCGCTGAGTCCCAGCGTTTCGAAAATGGCAAGGGAATATGTGACCATGTATAGAAGAAGGCTACCCAATGCGGGGAAGCATCCTTTCCTTTTCGTGGAATCTAAAAAAGGCAATCCAATGTCCCTGGCAGCCTTGAATGATGTTTTTTCGACATTGCGGGACACAGTTACTGAGCTTCCTAAGGGGTTCTCAGCACATTGGACTCGCTACACTTGGAATGACAGGTTTTCTGAGTTTGCGGATGAAAAAATTAAACAGGGACACTGGACGATTGATGATGAACAAAAAGCACGCTGTCAGCAAATGGGATGGCAAGAAACATCAAAAATGGCAGCAATTTATGCGAGACGACACAATAAGAAAAAGGCTGATGAATTCAGCCTCAAAAGGCAGGAGCGCATATTCAGACAGGATGCGGAAGTATATGACTCACTGACAACAAGCGAGGTTAATAAGATATGATATTGCTAAGTCAGGAACAGGTGAACGTCAGAGAAGTGGAGTTGCCGGAAAAGTGCAAAACACTAAATGGATTTGAATTTAACCCTAGACTAGACAATTGGAAAATAAAGGACTCGTCAGGTATAGAATATTTTAACTTCGCAAGATTGAGACAATATTGTACAGATGACTTTATATATTCATATAAAAAAGTGTGTATGTGGTATCTGGAAAATATGTCAGCTTCACACCCCAGAAACATGTACGAACGTTTATCTGACTTTATAATCAACTTCATAGGTGAAGGCGAAAAGATTCACAGTATATCAAGTCATCATCTAATCAGTTATAAGGGATACCTTGACGACAATCATGAGTGGTATTTAGCCACATTAGCTGTTTTTCTAAGAAAATGGCATGCGCTCGGGGAGTTTGGGGTTGATAGTGATGTTATAAGTCTTTTGCGCTTAATGAAAAATCGAGGCAATAGAAAGGGCTATGCGGTGCTGACAATGGACCCGTTGGAAGGCCCATTCACAGAGCTTGAACTACAGGCTATCCACAACACAATAAATACTGAGTTCAGTGCTGCCAGAATTGGAATCAGAGAATTTGCGCTTGTCTGGTTGTTTATGGCGACCGGTGCCAGGCCAGTACAAATTGCAGATTTAAAAGTTGGTGATGTTCACTTTGAAAGCGGGGGTTGCTGGGTAGATGTGCCACGGGCAAAACAAAGAAGCCTGCCACGACGATCGGCGTTCAAAGCACGCCCCTTGGTCAAGGAGGTAGGAGATGTTTTAGAAGCGTGGATTAAATTAATTAAAGAAAGGTTTGAATCATATTACCAGAGAACTGGCGTAGAACCGTCAGCCCTCCCATTGTTTCCAAATTGGAAGAGCCCAAATAGTATTAGAAATTTTGAATACCACTCTGATAGTGACATGCTTAGTGGCCAAGTTTCTTATCTATTCAAAAAAGTCAAAATACACTCTCACCGTACCAAAGAACCGATGCGAATAACGCCGCAACGATTTCGTTATACTTTGGGGACGCGTGCAGCAATGGAAAAACAGGGACCGCTCGTAATCGCGGAACTTTTGGACCACACCGATACTCAAAACGTAATTGTATATACGAAAGCCACCCCAGAGATCGTCAGGATTCTTGATAGGGCGCTTGCAACAGAAATGGGGGCTCTAGCAAAAGCGTTTGCAGGCGAAATAGTGCTCGAAGATTTTGACACAGGCAGGCTGGATGACAAGCAACAGGTTAGAGTACCGAGAAAAAAGCCGGCAGAAGGTGGCGTTGGACGATGTGCAAATTGCGTTGGCTGCGAAAACAGAAATCCGTATGGGTGCTATGTGTGCACTCAATTTAGGGCTTGGTTGTATGGGCCGCATGAAGAGGTATTAAAAGACCTGCTTGATGATCGAAAAAGAAAACTGGATGAGACGGGTGACGAAACAATAGCGTTTACAAATGATCACTTAATACTGGCTGTCGCCCAAGTCTGTGATATGTGCAAGGAAATGAAGTTAGAGAAAGAGGGTAAATATGACAGAAAGTAACATTATACATTTTGTCCCAAAGGCCGGCAGGGCCGCCGCTAAAAATGTCGATGACTTCATTCATGCTGCCCGCTACGAGTTGACAGTGTTTGGCAAAGACCTGGACTGGGAGCAAAATTTTTGGGATCTGAGTAAGTTTTTGCAGAGGAGCGGAAAGAGAAGTAGGCAGGGATTCTCTTTTGTGAGCTTTGATGCGGCAGGCACTAAGAAGGCAATTCCTATGAATCAGCCATATCTTGATTTTGCGAAGGCATTCATGCGGTATGGGTATGGAATCTCAAAAAAAGAAAATCACCAGCAGAAGATGGCGGCGATAAGGGCGTTGGAAAAGATTCTTGCTGAAGATTCAATCGATGGTAAAGCGAGGGTGCAAGATACGAATGCGGACAAGCTCAACAAGGCATCACAGCTTCTAAAGGAAAGGAATCCAGGGAGTGCCTACCAGTCAGGCTGTCACCTCGAAAAGCTGGCGAGATTTCTGAATGACCACTCTATGGTTGCTGTAAGGTTTAAATGGGTTTCGCCAATTTCAAAAAAACCGGATGTTTCAATACGTGTTGGTGAAGAGTTTGACGAAAGGCGCAAAAGACTGCTCCCAAGCACGTCATCCTTGCGCGCATTGCCTGAAATTTATAGCACGTCAACAGAGCCCGTTGACGTGCTGGTGACCTCGATAGTTGTTCTTTTTTTAAGCGCACCGGATCGTTATAGCGAAATCTATAGGCTGCATATTGACTGTGAACATGAAGATCAAAATGATTTTGGAGAAGCCGTTTTCGGATTGCGGTGGTTTACCTCTAAAGGTGGCGATCCCGCAGTCAACTGGATAACGAGCGAAATGGTCGAAACATGCAAGGAGGCTATAAAAAGACTTCGGAAACTGACGGATGAAGCGCGGCTCATGGCCAAGTGGTATGAAGACAATCCCGATAGAGTATATCTTCCACCAGAGCTGGAAAAATTCAGAAACCAGGAATTTGTAACCATTAAAGAGCTTTGTGTACTGCTTGGAAGCACAAATGTGACATCAGGCTACACATGGCCGGAAGGAGCCAATATTGAAGTGCATTACATTGTAAATGAGAAGGGTAAGGAAGTTAAGGCTGTAAAATTCGCAGATTTTGAAAAAGCAGTAATTGCCAAGCTACCGCAAGGGTTCCCTGTCATGGACCCGAAAAGTGGGCTGAAATATAGCGATGCTCTCCTGGTTTATCCTCGAAATATGCTGACTCCTAATAAGTTCACTTATCGGTGCATGTTTGAAGCATTATCGATAGACCAATTCAATGATCAATTGGGGGCAAGAATAGAATACGGTTTTAGTTCAATTTTCAGCAGAAATGGCTTCACTGAACCCGATGGCAGTCCAATCAGGATTTCAAGCCACAAATTTCGCCATTTCCTTATCACGTTGGCGTTAAAGAAAAAATTGAGCTATGTGGTTGCAACACTCTGGAGGAAAAGCAAGGACATTTCACAGACCAAAGCTTATGACCATGTTTCTGGCGAAGAAGTATTAGGAATGCTCAGAGAAGCCAATCCTGGCCAAATGAGAGGGCAAATCGCTGAGTTGGCAGTTAATCCTCCGATGTCTCGCGAAGAATACATGGAAATGATGTATCCGTGTGTGCACACCACTCAATTCGGATTTTGCGTCCACGACTGGCAGTTGATGCCATGCCAGAAACATACAGCTTGCTTGGAATGCACTGAACACGTTTGCATCAAAGGTGACAGGGACAAAACAGAACGAATCTGGGTAGAGCTGAAAGATGCCGAAGGACAACTGGAAAGGGACGTAGAGGCTGTTCGGAATGGGGAAATTGGATCTGACCAGTGGGTTAGCAAAAATAAGGTGAAAGTAGAGCGGCTTCGCCAATTAGTCAGCATTCTCGACGATGAATCGGTGCTCGAAGGGACAATAATTCAGCTCACGATTCCAAATGAGTTTACATTAATTGGCCAAGCAGTTGCACTTCGGTGCCAGCTTGATGATGACGATGCCAAGATTCTATCGGGCATCCGCAGCAAGCGGGTAGAGAATACCGCCCAGATAGCTAATTCTTGAAGAATTAGAAAGAGGACACGATATGGCAGAAAATCTTACTGAAGACGATGCGCAACTCATTCTTGGCATTTTGGATGGTTGGTCAGCAAACAAGAAATTAACTTGGGAGGCGCTTATTGAAGAAATTGCGTTCAGGCGGCATGGATCGACTTGGTCTAGGCAGGCCCTTTCGAGGCATCAGGATATAATTGCTGCATTCAGAAATCAGAAAAACAAGATCAGGACGCACTCTCTGGCCTCTAATGAACCACGGGAGGATATATCGCCTGAATTGACAGCCGCACTCAAAACAATTGAAAGGCTTGAGTCTGAAAAGGCCCGCCTGTCAGATGAGAAAAATTCGTACAAAGAGTTGTTTGTTGTGTGGGCGTATAACGCTCACTGCTTCAACATATCTGAAGAAATGCTGAGTAAGCCGTTGCCTCTTCAGGATAGGCGCCCGAGTAAAAATAGCGAGAAGAACAATAGAGTGAGATATGGAAGTCAGAAATATTGAACAGGTTTATACAATGGCTTATTCAGCATTAGAAGCTTGGCCAGGATTTTCATCACTGAAACGATTGCTGCAAAATAATCCGACAATTGTAGCTTTCCTTGCCGGGGGGGCGGTTCGAGACATTATTTCAGGTGCTGATAAATCTATAAAAGATTACGACATTTTCATCGATGGCGATAACCTTGAAACCCTTTTGAATGGGCTTAGACAATGTGGACGAGTTTGTAAAGGGCCTTATGGTTCTCCAAGGTGGTTTCCTGACAAATGCCCTGATAAATATGCCGACTTCATACCCATTAAGAATTACTATAACGGTCTTTGGCAATGCGAAGATATACTTGATGCCCTGAATCAGACTGATATAACGATAAATTCTATTGCACTGAGCATGACATCACAACTCATTCTTGATCCGCAGAACGGTATACGTGACATTAAAAGGCAAGCTATCCGAGCGGTTCGGTTTGACTATCCTGATGAAATTGTTTTTCCAGCATGTCCAATGACAAGGCCAAGCATTTTGTGGAACAGAATCAATTGTTTGGTGAAGAAAACAGGTTTCAGCCCAGAACCATTGACCCAGAAATGGCTAAATGACCACATACATTATCGAGATGACGAAAATGCCTTTAACCGAATGTTTTTCTCCAAAGGGTCTTATAAATGACATGCACCATCATGCTTTCACACACAAGCCCGTGGGCCATGCCGTCATGCATTGATTCGGCGCTCCGTTGGTGTATCGAAAGTCATGTGGAAGACCATATCGGACACGAACCGCTTGAAGGAATCGTTCTCCACGAACTGTTTGTACGCTTCGGTGTCATCCTTAAGCAGCGACAACATGACTCGTGCCAGTGCCTTGTCATGCTCCAGCCTGGCAGTATTCGGAGTGTTCTGCTTGGCATTCTGATATGCTTGGTCGGCGGCCACCTTGGGTGCGATATCCTCCTGGATGCGCTTTGCAACACGATCAATATCGCTGAATAGGGTGCCGAACTGTTCATTGAAGGATTTGAGGATATTGCTGAGCCGGTCCAGATCGGGTTCGGGTTGCCTGCCGCCACCCCCCACGGGAATAGGTTCGACCTCAGCGTCCGCATCTGCCAGGATGATTTTCATGGTGGCTTGTTTCTCTGCACGGTAGCTGTCCATGTCGATGGCCTCCAGGATGCCTTTGGCAAGGTCATCTTCGCGGGGGGCTGGCAGCTTGGGCACCAGGAATGTCAGAAAAATGGAAAGCTTCTCCCATTCAGCGTTGTTGTACGGTAGGATCGAAGCCAGGAAATCGTAAGTGCGCGTGAATGCCTTCGCCTTACCTTTGAAGTCCACCTGTCCGTCTTCGTTCAGTTCGCAGAGGTATACCGCTACACACCGATCCAGCAAAGGGTCGAGTTTGTCCCTCTGCGCCCCACCAAGATAGAGACCTGCGAACTCCTCCACCAACTCAGGAGTATAGACCTGATAATTGTCGAGCGCCGTTTGTAGGTCATGGAGCTTGTTGGGATCGGTCTCCTCACTCAGCACGGTTGTTCGATAGTAGTCAGAGAAAGCCGACTGGATGGTATCGATATCGTTCATAAAGTCGAGAACAAACACGTCGTGCTTCTGCGGGTGGGCGCGATTGAGACGTGACAGGGTCTGCACGGCCTTGATGCCTGATAGCACCTTATCTACATACATGGTATGCAGTAAAGGTTCGTCGTAGCCAGTCTGGAACTTGTCGGCGCAAATCAGGATACGGTACGGGTCCTCCTGGATCTTGTCAGCGATGTCTCCGCCGGGGAACCCGTTCAGCGATGCTTCGTTAACTTTTTGCCCCTTGTATTCGTGATCTCCAGCAAAAGCCACAATGGGTTGGTAAGGGCTTTTCCGTTCCTCCAGGTAGGTCTTGATGGCTAAGAAATACTGGATGGCTCGCTCGACACCGCTGCATACAACCATGGCCCGGGCCTGGCCACCGATCTTGCCCTTAGAAATAACCTGCTCGTGGAAGTGATCCACCATGATTTCGGCCTTCAGCCGGATAGCGTGGTCGTGACTTTCAACGTAACGGCGCAACTTCTTCTGAGCCTTATTTTTATCGAACTCAGGATCATCCACCACCTTCTTGATCAGCTTGTAGTAACTGTTGACGGGAGTGTAGCTTTTGAGGACGTCCAGGATAAACCGTTCCTGGATCGCCTGCTTCATTGTGTAGGAATCAAAAGGTCGGTGTTTAACCTTCCCATCTCCGCTGGGACAGGGAACGCCGAAGATTTCCAGGGTCTTGTTCTTAGGGGTCGCAGTGAAGGCGAAGTAGCTGGCGTTGGTGAGCATCTTTCGGGCCGCCATCCGCTTTTCCAGAGCGTCGTTGATCTCATCTTCAGGATCGGTCAGTGCTGCGTTCATTGCACCTGCGGTCTTCCCGCCCTGGCTGGAGTGGGCCTCATCGATGATAATGGCGAAGCTTCGCCCCCGGTGTTCGTCACCGATCTCATCTAGGATGAATGGGAACTTTTGCACCGTGCTGATGATGATCTTCTTCCCTGATTCGATAAATTTCCGTAGGTCGCCCGAGTGTTCTGCATGCCCAACTATGGACCCGACCTGCATAAACCCCTTGATGGTGTTCTTGATCTGGTCGTCCAGAATGCGTCGGTCGGTGATAACTATTATTGAGTCGAAGAGGTCCTTGCCGTCTTTTCGCAACCCAACCAGTTGATGCGACAGCCAGGCAATGGAGTTTGATTTGCCACTGCCGGCCGAGTGTTGGATCAGGTAGCGCTGTCCAACCCCTCGTAGCTGCGCATCCTTCAGCAATCGCCGCACCACATCCAACTGATGATAACGTGGGAATACTTGCTTACGGGTCTTTTTCCTGGTCTTGGGATTGATCTCTTCAACTATCTGAGCATAGTTCTCAATAATGTCGGTTATTCCCTGGGGGGTAAGGACGCGTTTCCAGAGGTAGTCGGTCTTGAGGCCGTCCGGGTTGGGAGGATTGCCCGCGCCGTCGTTCCAGCCAAGATTGAACGGCAGGAACCAGGATCCCTTCCCCTTGAGCTCAGTGCACATTTGCACCTCGTTGTCGTCCACGGCGAAATGCACGATACAACGGCCAAAAGCGAATAATCGCTCCCGTGGGTCCCGGTCTCGCCGGTACTGCTCGACAGCGTCTTCTACCGTCTGCTTGGTCAGACTGTTCTTCAATTCGAAAGTGGCTATGGGCAGGCCGTTGATGAATATGCACAGGTCAAGCGCCCGGCGAGTCTCGTCGCGGCTGTATCGGAGTTGGCGGGAAACACTGAAACGGTTATCGGCGAAAAGCTTAACGGCTTTATCGTTTCCTGGCGAGGGGGTTCCGTAGAAAAGGTCGATGTTGTACTTCTCGTGTTTAAGACCCTTGCGAAGAAGATCAATCACTCCGCGTTTGGCATATTCCGATTCCAGGCGAGCCAAAAACCGACGGCGTACAGGCGTATCCTTTTCCAGCTCCAAGGCAGCTACTATTTCAGGCTGAGTTGACTCTAGGAACGTCTTCAGCATAGAGACGTCAACGCAGTATTCACGATCGTAGTCACGGGCATCACCAAGTAGCCACCCCGTGCCCATGCCTTGAGCCGGTGTCTCTCGCAAGGTTGCACGGCCAGTCATGGCAGTACAGATCAAATCCTCCAGGCCACGTTCGCTGGTGTCGGTACTCATTCTTCGCCCTCCTCGCCGGTATCGTCATTATACTCGACGGGTGTGTCATCTAACGTCTCAACCTCATCAGGCAGCCTCGTAGCCGCCTGTCTTACATCCAGCTTACCGGTGACCACATCGGAAATTAGGCGGGTACGGTACTCAAGCAGCAACTCAATCTCACGTTCAGCATGACTTATGGCGGTATTCAAGCTCGCTTGTTGCGCATTCATGCCATGGAGAATCAATTCCTGTTCGCCCCGAGATGGTATGGCTATATGGATTGCACCAAGTCTGTCATTGTAAAGTCGCAAGAAGCCAGAAGTGCCAGTCCCCAAACCTTTAGACTCAGATCTGAACTTAGCCCTTACAGTTCTACTACGGAACAGCTCTCCAAGGTAATCAATGTTCACGTCTGCAATGGGGTCAAACACAGCATAATCTGGGCTTACCAAGCCATCGAGATGTGAAGGGAAGATTACACCATTCCCGGCTTGCATCCTGTTGACTACCAATTGTCCCGGTCGTACGATCTTGAAGCCGATAAGAGATGCCGCTTGTGGAGGCCGGGTGAAATGTTCATCAAAGGGTACAATGCCGTGATACATCCTCATGGAGAGTAGCCTCTCGGATCCCGTTGCTGATCGATGATCTACCTCTCGCAGCAGATACTTGATACGAAAAACTTCCCAGTGCTCCGGCATATCTCCCAGCCATGGAAGACCCGACGGCTTGAGCTTGACGTTCGGGTCGAGACCACGGGTGACAGCCCGATGGATGATGGCCTGTTTCTGCTCGTTCAGCAGCGCGATAACCTTCCGCTTGGCCTGGATTGCCTTCTCGATGCGCAGGTTGGCGTAGTTGAGGAAGCGAACGACGGCGGTCTGTTCATCCACCGGCGGGATTATTACTGGAATCTGACGCATTCCAGGAATCGATAAGTCCCATTGTCCTACGCGTACACCATCGGATGCTTGGCCGAAATGAGCCACGTACGGTTTACTACGTAGGAGAGCTTGGCCGTAGGCAGGATCCTCCATATCGAAGTCAAAGACATAGTATGCGGGGCTAACAACCCCATCGCATGGTGCAATGCCCATGGACCCCTGCCATGCCTTCATCTTGTTGATGACAAGATTACCTGCGCGTACCGCCTTGTAGTTGCTGAGATCATCCGGTATGACATTGTGGTTATCATCATCACCAGTGATGGATCTGACGAAAACTCCCTTCTCCCTTGCAACAGATAACAACGGAAGGTCCGGACGATTACGTTCATTGCGAGATCGTATGAGCGTTCTCAGGCTGCGTACTTCCCAATGAGAGGGAATATCCCCTATCCACAGTGACTTGCTATGCTTGTAATTCGAGTATGGCTTCAGATTATCGATCACTCTGAATCCTCCACCGCAATTTCCATCAGTATATTACGGGGGTTCCATATCCAATCGGCGATTGCACGGTACAACTCGCAGCGTTCATCCAGGTCAGCCTTCTTGAACTCGTTGTGAGCATGGAATGGAAGCTCATTCTCTTCGATGAACTTCAGGAAACCAGGGTTGTGGTCATAGGCATGGGGGTGGAGCGAACGGGCAAGGAGGTTCTGGCCGTTATAATGAGTCAGTTTCTTATCGTAAGGTAGATCGCCATAGCTTGCATTGAAACTCTTAGGGAGTAGCAGAAGCCCCCCGATCTTGTTGCGGTATTCGGCGAAATCCGCAGGGGAAGCGAACTCATCCGTATGTCGTGACGGATGATCAGCCCATATATGCTCAATCTCATAGCGGCTCTTACCTTCGATAAGATACTTCGCCATGGATGTTGCCATGCCTGACTGATGTTCAACATACGCCGTCATCCGTGCCAGCAGAACCTTTATGTATCGCTTCGACCAGTGATTGAGGCCGAAAGCAGAGAAACCATTACGGGTACCGTCCGTTGTCCCGTCAAAGTCGCACCCCTGCTCATCGAGCATCTCGTAAAGTTTCCAGGCCAGGCTGCCGACCTCAAGTCCACGAATTTCTTTCATCACCAGGAACATGGCATAAGACATCGCTGCGAAGGTCAGCGTTAGATAGTTCACCGCCCGTCGCGCCAAAAGGATGTCGAGAAACATGGCAACCAACCGAATCTTCTTATCGATGGTTTCGGCGTCATCGCTGATCAGGAGGGGAGCCAGCATCAGAGGATATTGCAGTGTAAAGTTGTAGCTCGCAACGTGGTAAACAGCCTCTAAGCCCGCCTTCTGGTTCTCGGATGCCTTCCTGATCCGTTGATACTGCTTGGTATAGAAGGGCATCTCCTGATGCACGAAGCGGAAGAAATCATCGCTGGTCTTCAGGTTCAGCTCGTCGGCATGGTCCCCAACCCAACGATGGAATTCTGTCCCGATACGCTCGAAATCCCGGTTCTCGGCTCCCTTATGACGCTCTCGGACAGTCTGGGCATACCGTGCCCTCAACCATGCCTTTACAGCATCGGAATCCTCATCCTTGCCCAAGCGACGCAATTCCTCTATGCGCTCCCTCCAGACCTTTGCAGCTTCGTTCCTCTTGCCGGCATCCTTGATGTTAGCCAACAGATAGCCCTTTAGCATGTCCAGAGGGGTCAAGGATAAACCCCTGTCGTTCATGGTTTCGAAGATAGTGTATGCATCCTCATCAGTTGATGCGGTGATTTCGACCAAGTGAACGTTGTCGATCAGCCAGTCACAGAAGAATGGCAGTGCACGCTCGTCAATATCATCCTCCGGGAATAGGTCCTCGATGTCCTGGTAGCGGGCCGCTATGGTCTGCACCGACTCTGTTGCATCGGAGAGATCAAAAGGATCATTCTTAAACAGGGCTTCCATGACGATAGCCCTTTCCGGGACGGAGATATTGAAGCTCCGCTTACCGTACTTCTCCGAGTAGACAAGATCCTCAACCTTGACGCGATCGGGACGATCTGCCTGACGGCGGTGCAGGAACATGAGCAAAAGAGTCAGGGTTGTGAGGCGTTGCTGCCCATCGACGATATACAGGTCACCTTCACGCTTGCTGAGGATTATGGAGCCAAGAAAGTAATGGCCGTACTTCTGGACGTCCTCACGCTGATCCGTAACTGAATAAGATTCGAGGAATTGCTCTACGAGATCGTCGATCAACTCCTGTACCTGCTTCCTCTGCCATCGGTACTCGCGCTGGTAAAAGTCAATGGAGTAGCGCTGATCCTTCAGTATCTCACGTACCGTTTTGGCAAGACCGTTTATATCCCTCACAGCTTTCTACCTCCGATGAGATCATCCAGTAGTCCTTCAGCTTCCTGCTCCACGGCAATGATGTCAGCCCTTATCTCCTCCAGCATCCGCAACGGCTGGGGCTTGTAGAAGTGCCGGGTGAAGCTGATCTCGTAGCCGATCTTGGTCTTGTCCGCGTCCAGCCAAGCATCCGGAGCGTAAGGCAGCACCTCCCGGCGGATAAACGCCTCGATGCCTCCCTCCTCCAACAGTGGTACCTGTTCGGTATCCCTCAGGTCAGTGTCAGGCTCGTATTCAACTACGCACTCCTTGCCGTCAATTGTTACGGGATATAACCCCCGCAGCGGATCAGGCTTGGCCTTACCCAGTTTGTGGGCCTTGGCGATAACCGGTGGTGCTGTCTCGACCCGCCAACTCACTGCCTTGAGGATCAGCTTCAACTCCGTGGCAGACAGCTTACGCCCGATCTGCTTCAGGGCATTATCCACGGCGGCGCGGAAAAGGTTGTGGTCCTCGAACAGCCCGCCGCCAAGCTGCTCGCGCAGGATCGTGGCAGTTTCTATTAAACGAGCATCCCGCGCCCAGGTTCCTGCATCCAGCAGCTTCTTTTTTTTCTTCTCGGAGAGACCCTTGCGGGGAGCTTCGTCGTCATCCCCTTCGTCATCGCCAGTGCCCCATTCGGCCAAGTGCTTGGCCAACTCCTTCTCGACGCTGCTGAACTTGTCGAACAAGGCATCACCGAACTCTTCGTACAGTTGGGACCGTATTTCCCCATCACCGGAGGCGAAACGTAGCGACTGAATGGCCGATAGGTTCAGCTGGCTGTGAAGGCACAATGGGCGCTCCACCGTGACTTTCCAATACCCAAACGCCTCGTTCTGGAATATCTTTGATTGTTCCGACTCGATGAAGGATTGATAGGCGTCGCAGATGCACTGGATGTCGTCATCGGACAGTTCGCAGTTCTTCTTCCCCAGATTCTTCCGCAGCGGCTTGAACCAGGTGGTTGCGTCGATCAGTTGCACCTTGCCCTTGCGGTGATCCGGCTTGCGGTTGGATAAAACCCATATGTAGGTGGCAATGCCGGTGTTGTAGAAGAGGTTGAGCGGCAGGGCGACAATGGCCTCCAACCAGTCGTTCTCGATTATCCAGCGGCGGATATTGCTCTCCCCCTGGCCCGCGTCTCCGGTGAACAGGGAAGAACCGTTGTGGACTTCGGCGATGCGACTACCGAGCTTGGACTTGTGGTTCATCTTGGCGACCATGTTGGCCAGGAACATCATCTGTCCATCACTGGATCGGGTGACCAGAGAATATTCCGCATCATCGGCATGGGTGATCTTGAACCGGGAATCCCGGATGCCGTCCTTGCCACCCATGGTATCGAGATCTTTCTTCCAGCTTTTCCCGTAGGGGGGATTGGAAAGCATGAAGTCAAATTCATTGGCCGGGAAGGCGTCATGCGCAAGAGTGGACCACTCTGCTCCTCCCACAATATGGTCTGCGTTTTCTCCTTCGCCCTTCATCAGCATGTCTGCCTTGCAGATGGCGTAGGTTTCGGGGTTAATTTCCTGGCCGAAAAGATAGGTCTTCACCTGTTTGCCGCCGGCAGCGGCCAACTCCTGCAACGTCTCTTCTGCCAGAGTCAACATTCCGCCGGTTCCGCAGGCGCCGTCATAGAGCTGGTATGATCCGGATTGAACCAAGTGGGCAATTGGATGGAAAATCAACCTTGCCATGAGCTTGACCGCATCACGGGGTGTCCAGTGCTCACCGGCTTCCTCGTTGTTGTCCTCGTTGAACTTGCGGACCAATTCCTCGAACACCGTCCCCATGGAGTGGTTGTCCATGGCCGGGAGCCGCACTGAACCATCGCTGTTGAGTACTGGGTTAGGGCTCAGGTTGATATCGGGATCAAGAAACTTTTCGATTAGGGTGCCGATGGCGTCGGCCTTGGACAGCGTAGTGATCTGGTTGCGAAACTTGAAGTTCTCCAGGATATCCTGGACGTTCTGCGAGAAGCCGTCCAGGTAGTTTTCGAAGTCCTGTCGCAGCTGTTGTTGGCTGCCCCTCGACTTGAGGTCCCGGAGCGTGAAGCGGGAAGTGTTGTAAAATGCCTGACCGGCCGCCTCGCATAGGGCGGCCTTCTGCTCGGTGATACCTGCATCATCCAACATCTTCTTGGTGTCTATTACAGCCTGCTTGGTCGGTTCCAGTACTGCATCAAGCCTCCGCAATACACACATTGGCAGAATTACATCAGGATACTTACCCCGCTTGAACAGGTCACGAAGAACGTCGTCAGCAATCCCCCATATGAAGGAGATAATCTTATTGTGTGTTGCTTGATCCATCGGCAAATAATCCCCTAACTAATTAATTTCATACTGATATAATCAGCAAGATGAAGAAGCATTACCAGGCGACGGCCCCTCAATTCATCCGGCGCATCAGTTCACAGCCGGAACCCCTTCCCGTGGACCACATTACATGCAAATTACTACTCCCACGTCGCTAATTACAAGCGACATTCTTGGTTTGCTTTTATCTTGGCTTAAAAAATGATAGGGTGCCGATTTAAAAGTGCTCCTAAAAACTCGGCATTTCGGCTGGAGGGGAGAGGTATGACCATATTTGAAAAGCTCGATGCGATAAAGGCCAATGTGGATAGGTACCGGGTGGAACCGCTATTTTCAGAAGAGGTAGCCACTATAACATCACGATACCAGACGACCATTTCCGCCGAGAAGAATAACCTGCTTAGGGTAATGGCAAAAATGATTGCCTACAGCAACAATGCTCCCTCCGACAAGGTATCGGCCCTGTTGGATTCAGGCTATTTTGAGGAGGCTTTCCATGGATTTGACTTGTCCACCGTTGCCAATGCCAATCCGGAGAAGGTGATAGCCACTCATTGGCCGAAGATTCGGGCAATCCGTTTCCAGAAGAAAATTGGCTCCATTATCGACTGTGCGAGAGTCCTCCTAAAGCATGGCGGCAGGTCCACCATCGAATCCCTCTACCAACAGCAGAAACTCCCCGTCGTCCTGACCAACACCGGAGATATCGACCTCTTCTGGCAGAAGTTCACCCTACTGCTCGACCAGTACCATCATGAGAGGATGCCGTACTTCAAGAATATGACGACGCTACTGCATTTATTGCTTCACATTGGGTTTCCGTGCGTCAAACCCGACCTCATTGTTATGAGGTCCGCAGCACAATTGGGGTTAGTTCAAGGGAGGGAGAACCACAACCAGTATCGCCCACATGAGAGGAAACTGGTAGTAAAGACCATCCAGGAGTACGGGTTATCACGAAGCATTCACCCCGCAGTTATCGACCGCTATCTTCTTGTGCATGGAGGACAGAAGGATTCGGTTCAGTTCGTTAACCAAAGCTTTATCTCTTCTGTTATTTAACCCCAGTTAACATGTGCGGTCGATTCACCCTTCAAATACCCATTGAGGTCCTCATCGAGATTTTTGGCGTATTAGAGGTGATGGTTGCAAACAAATTGTGGCAATCACCATGACGATCAGTTCAACGATCAATCCATCTATCAATCAAACTGACGATCTATCTAACCCTCAAACAGGCTATTCATCAAACAATCAGTATAACAATCAGTTCAGCGATCTAGGCGCCAAGTCGCATCAGGGATGCCGAAGGCCAGAGTTGCCCGTGAGTTTAAGTGCAGCCGTGAGACACTATATAAGTATTTACGGGAGATCGCCGCATGACTCTGCTTGAATATGATTTACTCTCGGCTCTGAGAGAACTGTATGAAGCATCGAAGGAGATGACTTCTGGCGAGTTGCCAACCGATGAGCAGCTTGAAAGGCATCAGCAAGCATTGTCTTGGGCTGAAAGAGTGATGGCACGAGCAGAGAAAGGATGATTGGTTTATCTCCCTAGCCACTGAAACAAAACAGGTAACAATGTGAACCAGGGCGGAACAAGCAGTGTTGCTTATCGGTGACCGTTTCGCCTTTAAGGGGGCGATGGTTGCATCATCGGTTTCATCGCGGCTGGAGACCGGGATGGCGTTCTATCTGTGAGGCAACAGGTTTGGTCGTCTTAATCAGCAAATTACTCCCCTGCTAAGGCAGAAGAGCTTACTACCGTATTAGAAGGTGCTACGTAAGAAGTTCTTATAACAAGTACATTATTCATGCGATCAGATAAGTTTCCTCTTACCGCAGTTCCCGTATATTGATTATTCTCGGCAGCAGTCGATGGTCGATACAGGTAGCTTGCATCTGTTGATGATTTAAAAAAAATCATGGTCCTTTCCTCCAACCTTCAAATTTACGATTATCATGGATAGCTTCTTGAGGGAGGGCCGGCAGGCCAGGCATAACCTGAGGCATCTGCATCGTTGTCTTGGTAAGCGTCCCTTCTGACACAAACTGATGGCAACCAGTCTTAACACTTTCAATTGCTGAGCGTTTCAAAGTATAGTCAGCGGAAGGATTCGCACCGAGCAGCCCCATAGGATTATATGGCTCCAATAGCTTTAACTCTTCGACATAGCTGAGGTGTATTTTTCTTAAAAGCGTATATAATTCCAACGAGGGATTCTCAATATGCAAGCCAAGATCGCGAGCCTCGCGCCTATTGATGGTATAATCATGGCTTCCTGATTCAGCGCACAAAAAGTCAATAATCTCGTTAATCTTATCGTCCTCACGCACTTGTCTTTTAAGCAATTTTTTTGCCAAGAATCGTATTTGTGATTTCGACCGGAAAATCTGTCCCAGCACTAAAGGATGCACCTTATTTGACAGGTCTACTAGCAATTGCACTAGGTCATGCCCATCTCTGACTCCTATTTCGTTCGCGGCGTCTAAATAACCACGAACGGCCTCAACGCTCACTTGCGCCTTCATCTGAGGCATGTTAGGAATAAGTGGGTTCAGTGGGTGGTCAATACTTGGGTCAATAGGACCCAACACCGCTTGCTTTGACATAACAATATTATTTGCACCGAGCGAAACAAGCGTGCCAGCACTAAGCGCTTTCGATGTCACAATCACTTCAAGTTCGTCGCAGTAAATATGAAGCAGGTTAATAAGGCGCCATGCAGTTGCAGTATCTCCGCCATTTGTATGTAAAATAAGAGATATTTTTTGTGTCGGGCCGATCTCATCAAGATGCTCAACGAATAAATCTATTATCTCCGGCCCTATTTTTGTTTCTAAACCCCTTCGATCACCTGTGATGAACGATATAACGGAAGACCCTCTTGCGGTTTCGATCTCCTCAAATATTGGTTTTCGTGTGTCAAAATCGGCCATTCCTGGTGCCTCCTGCATGGATTCATCTCATTATTATATAATGACATAAATCCACGTGATCGCAAATAATAAGGGAGAGGCAGACAAATTACAAAACAATCCTAAGATCTTTCTCAACACTTTCGTAAGGCTGTACAGGCGAACTTATCAAATATAGAAAACCCCCGGAAACAGTGGGAACAATAGCATGTCACCAAGAATCCGGGGGCCTCTGGTTCCTTGGCAAAGGTCAGCCGACTACCCTCAATTTACAAAATATCTTATTTCATAAATCATTCCACCCCAAAAAACAAGCAAAATATAAAGAAACGCCCGCATGAGAAGGTTAGCCCCATTGAATACAAGGCTACGTGTGACGTGGCGTGTGACGTGGCGTGTGACGAGGCGTGTGACGAGGCGTGTGACGAGGCATTGCGCGAGCTGTCGGGGGTACATTCCAGCACATTAATCGGATTTAACCGGTTCGTTGGCCGCCTGATGGGCCACTACATGAGCCGGTACTTTAACCGGTCTACATGTGGTCTTTTGCCGAGTCTTGGAGGGACCTCGAAATTGTCCAACTATAAAAATTCAGTGGCCAAACTGCCATAAAACTCAGTCATGGGGAAAAGGGGGGCAAGGGTGGGAACCGGAGCAGTGTTAAAGGCGTTGAATATCTTTTGCCCTGATCGGTACCTTAAAACAGGCACCGCGTGGGCTTTCAACGGCGAGGCGTAATATTTGTGGCATTAAGGAGGCTAACTTTGAAAACATGGCCCATAAATCCATAGATTGCCAAGTTTTATCCAAGAAAAAACCCGTCAAATTAGCTGTCTGAAATGCAGCCTTTTCGGCGGGTTTTTTCATGATGTTTTTATCTTTTGTCAGGATAACCCAATCGCCTTCTTCAGCAAGCTTCGAGATCCATTCCAAATCAGTGCTGTCTGGCCGGAGTCCTGGAAACTCTCTAAGATGGATAAATGAATCATTTGGTTTCGCGATTTCATTGAAAGCCCTTGCCATTCTGGGTGGCAAGCAGTTATCAACGAAAAATTTCAAGCTGCCAGCCTCATTTCAAATTCAACGGCTTGTTCAACGTCTTCCGTGGGCACCTCATACCAATCTGCAACTTTTTTCGAAGATTTCCCGTTTGCCAAAAAGGCTTCATAGAGGGTTTCGGTGGCATATCCATTTTTTGCTAACGTTGGCTTCCCGAAATTACGTTGAGGATCCACTATGACATTGCCGTCACCTTTGCAATGCCACCACCTCGAAACCACGGCACTATCGTATTCGAGTGTTCTCAAAAATGGGTCAACGACTTCCTTGAAGACATGCTGCATTGACTTCAATTCAACCAGGCTCGAACAGCCATTGACCTCAAAAACTTCTGCCAGCAGGGTCAATCCGTCGGTTTTAAATCTTGCACTGCAAAATGGGTGCGTTGTCGCAAGAAGTCTGGCCGCATTCTCTGCCGCGTGCCGAATTGTCTGCAAAGACACGCCCTGAGTCCTGAAAAAGCGCACGAATCGAATCTGGATCATATCCTTGAAACTCAAATTCGCGATATGATCCATTAAATCAAACTGATGCTGCAATGCAGGATGTAATTTGTGGGTTTCATGAGGCGCCCCACCTGGACGATCCCCATAGAGCCAGTTGTATATGTTTTGTGGCGATGTCTCAGTCAATTTCGCCACGTCAGGAACCGTGTATATTCCCTGACCCACGAAATCGGATATTTTGTATGCCATAAGACCACCAGCCTCTCAGGCCAAATCGTAATCATTAAAATGTGTAATTGTATACTTTATACTATCAAAAATTTCCAGCCCTTCAAATGATGAATACGTTTGCAGCCGATTTTTTAAGCACCGCCGCAATGGGAAATGAAAGGGTTTTCGTACCGGAATCTCCTATTTATGCGGGTAATCGCTGAAACATACTCAGACGGACCAATTGTGAAACAGCCTGTTACACAATTGCCCTGGGGGCACGTAATCCAACTCATCCAGAAGGTTAAAGACCCGCAGGAACGCGAATGGTATTCCCGTGCCGTGTTTGAGCATGGCTGGTCCCGCGCTGCCCTTGTTCAGGTTGTAGCCGGTTGTCCGGTTCCTTGGCCGGTAGTTTAACCGGTTCTTTACCGAATCCGCAGTACTTCAGCGCAAACATAAAATGCCTCAAAATGCTATTGCAACAGCGTACATATAAGATGTGAAGACGTCATCTATAAAGTAATTCCGATAATTATTTCCAATTGGGATCCATGCATCAAACAACACGATGACTTGGACAAACTATCAGGGGCCACACCATCTCCGCGTTTGGGATGTTGTGGAATTTTTCCGCACCTGATGAAAGTTGATATCTGAGTGGTGGCAGAGTTAAGAGCTTTGCCGCTCGCGGCAGGCTAATTTCACAAGATCCAATTCGAGACTTTTGTCTTAGTTGGGCGTCAAACAAAATTATCCCCCTAAAACCGTATCAAAAAAACATGAAAAATCAGTCTATTGGGAAAAGTGTAAACTTTAAGGGGGAAAAAGGAGCGAAAATGGACTATAGTTTCCAAACGTAGCATTATTGGTAATGGTAAATCACTTATAAGACCCCGAGATTGTTAGTAAACTGTCAAAGTTTACAGAGGGAGAACCAGGCGTAACCGTTTTGACCAGTACCCTTTTCATCTTGTAAAAATTTTAAGCGCAACTCCAACGGGGTTGCGCTTTTTTAATTGCAAATATAGTGGGTTGTCCGGATTTTGTTGTTGATGATTCGAGGTTTTCTCACCGACGCTTTCCTCCCGTCTGGGGGGCCGATATCCCCATGGGAGCACTATCACTCTGGCCTGCTCCCTAATCTTTCGATAGGCCCGAAATAATCCGCACACTATTTGATAATCTCCTGAAATCTGCTACTACTATGAGAGGACAGGATATTTATGTTTGGGCACTTGAAAGCAGAAGGATACCGCCATGCCATTCAATACGAGCCTCAAGGCAAAGATATCCCTGATCTTCACCCTGCTGGGGATGACGATTCTTTCCTCTATTGCTGCTTTGACCTACCATTATTCCCACACCGAACTTAAGAAATCCATCACTGCCCAGCAGACCGCGCTGGTAAATGCCGTCGCCCAGCAACTGGATGACCGTCTGGAACTGATCCACGAGCAACTCAAGCGTTTCGCAGAGTTGAAAATGAGCTTGCTCGACGATCCCCGCAAACTGCAATACCTGCTCAACGAGGAAGAGGACCTGCGCGTCTATTTCAATGCCGGCATGCTCGTCGTTGACCAAAGCGGAAAGATCATGGCCGAGTATCCCTTCCATCCTGAACGGATTGGGGCAACGATCCTCAGGGACCGGGAATATTTTCAGAAGACACTTGTCGGCAAAAAGCCGTACATCTCTTCGCCGTACCGGGATGCGTTCTCCGGAGAGCCGGTGATCGCTTTTACGGTCCCGATCCTGAGCGGGGACGGTATGCTGCGTGCCATACTGATCGGCAGGCAAAAGCTGTGGTCCGAAAAGTTTCTTGGCGGACTGGCCGACGCCCGTATTGGCAGGACGGGGTATTTCGTCATTATCGATAGGGATCGCGACATTGTGGTTCATCCCGACAGAAACAGGGTATACGAAAGACTTACACCTGGCAGCAGCCAGGGGCTTGAAATGGCCTTCAAAGGTTTCGAAGGGACCGTTGAGAATGTAAACTCGAGGGGCGTGAAAGGTCTGAGTTCCTACAAGAGTCTCAGTGCCGCCCCCTGGATACTGGGCACCTTTTATCCGATCGACGAGGCCTATCGGCCTCTTTATACCGCAGTGTTCTACTTTCTGCTGATCGTCCTGTGCGTGGGGGTCCTTTCGGCGCTGATCATCCGATACACCATGAAGCGGATAACCGCGCCGCTCATCCAGCTGACCCAGCATGTCGTCACCATCGACGCAAAGCAGGGGGAAGACCGTTTGGTTCGTATCGATTCACGGGACGAGATCGGCCAATTGGCTCAAGTATTCAATACCATGATCCAAAAGATCGACGAACATCAGAACAAAATAATCGAGGAAATATCCTTTATCGAGAGCCTCGTTACGAACTCGGCCGCACCGATCTTCGTCCTGGACAGGGACCACCACATTATTTACTGGAACAGGGCCTTGGAAAAACTGAGCGGGCACAAAGCGGATGATATGAAGGGGACCATGCGACAGTGGGAGGTGTTTTACCCGGAGCAACGCCCCACCCTGGCGGATGTGGTTCTCGATCACGCCCAAGGATCGCTCCCGAATCTCTACGACAATTATCGCCCTTCGCCCCTCGTCGAAGGCGCCTTTCAGGCCGAGGGGTGGTACCATTTGGGCAACACCGCCCGCCATTATCTCCGTTTCAATGCAGCGCCCATCAGAAACAGTGCCGGAGAGGTCGTAGGAGCGGTCGAGACTTTCGAGGACACCACCGATATCAAACGTATCGAGGAACGGCTCAACGACCAATTCCGCTTCCTGCAGGAGATTATCGATACGATCCCCAATCCGGTCTATTACAAGGACCGTCTTGGGCGCTATATCGGTTCCAACCGTGCCTTCGAAGAATTTATCGGGCGTCCGAAGAAGGATATCTTCGGCAAGACCGTATGCGACCTGATTCCGGGTGAACATGCCGAGGAACACTTCCGGACAAGCCTCGAGTGCATCCGTTCGGCTGTCCCCCAGACCTATGAGTCCTTTCTTGAGCGCGCCGACAATACCCTGCGCAGGATCATCGTGACCAAGGCCCCTTTTTTCGACAAAAGGGGCAACCCGACCGGGTTGGTGGGAACCTTCATCGACATCACGGAACGCCATGCCTTGGAGGAGGAGGTCCGCAAGCTGTCGCTGGCTGTCGAACAGAGCCCGGTCAGCATCGTGATCACCGACACGGTGGGCTGCATCGAGTACGTCAATCCCCGGTTCTGTCAGGTCACCGGCTACACACGGGGAGAGGCCATCGGCCAGACGCATCGCATCCTGAAGTCGGAAGAGACCCCACCTGAGCGGTACGCCGAATTGTGGCACACTATCTCCTCCGGCAACGAATGGCACGGAGAGTTTCACAACAAGCGCAAGAATGGCGAACTCTACTGGGAGTTTGCCTCCATATCGCCACTTTTCGACAAGGAAGGCCGGATCACGGGCTATCTGGCGAGCAAGGAGGACATAACCGAACGCAAAGCGGTGGAGATGGCGCTCAACGAGAGCGAGGCGCGCCTCAACAAACTGGTCAACTCCGCCCAGGATGCCATTATCATGATTAACCCCGATGGGGCCATTTCCATGTGGAACGACTCGGCTGTGCGCATCTTCGGCTATTCGCCCCAGGAAGCCATAGGCCGGAATTACCATAGGCTCATCGCGCCGGAGCGTTACCATGCCCCGCACTTCCAAGCTTTTAATGCCTTCATGGAGACCGGTGAAGGTGCGGCCCTTGGCCAGGTGCTGGAACTCTTCGGCTTGAGAAAGAATGGGGAGGAGTTCCCTGTTGAACTTGCGCTGTCAAGAGTGCAGATCAATGGACAGAGGCATGCGATCGGAATATTCAGGGACATAACGGCCCGTAAGCAGGCTGAGCAATTGCTGACAGAAAGCAAAGCGGAACTGGAGGTCAAGCATGCCGAACTTGAGGAGCTTTTCACGTGGGTCGAATCGGCCAAGGTGGAATGGGAGCAGACCCTCGACAGCCTGCGTGATCTGGTGATCCTGACCGACCCGGCAGGCAAGGTCCGCCGCTGCAATCGTCTTCTCTACCAGCTTGCCAACAAATCGCACGATGAGATAATCGGTACTGACTGGCCCGATATCCTCACCGAGGCAGGCTTCACGTTCCCCGTGTTGAATGAAACGAGTGGTGAAGTTGTCCATAAATCGTCCAACCGCTTTTACAACCTGTATATCTACGATATCACGTCACCGGATACTGGCCAGGTAACGGGGAGGGTTATGTCACTGGTTGACACGACCGAATTGCGATCCATTACCGAGGAGCTCCAGAAGGCCTACGACGAGTTGCAAACCACCCAAATAAAGGTCTTTCAACAGGAAAAACTGGCCTCCATCGGACAACTGGCGGCAGGCGTGGCCCACGAGATCAACAATCCCATGGGTTTTATCTCCAGTAATCTGACCACGCTGGGCAAATACTTCGAGCGCACGAAGGAGTTTGTCGCCGTCATCTCCTCGGCATTCATCGACTGCGCAAACGTCGCCGCCCATGCCGGAGTGGACGAACAGCGGAAGCGCCTCAAGATCGATTATATCTTCGATGACTCCCCCCAGTTGATCGCCGAATCCTTGGACGGTGCCCATCGGGTGCGCAAGATCGTTCAGGACCTGAAGAGTTTTTCCCGTGTCGATGATGCCGAACAAAAGCGCGCCGACCTCAAAGAGTGTCTCGAGAGCACGATCGGCATCGCCTGGAACGAAATCAAGTACGTGGCAACCCTCACGAAGGATTACGGCGATATTTCACCGGTGCTCTGTTATCCTCAGCAACTGAACCAAGTCTTCATGAATCTTCTGGTCAATGCGGCTCATGCCATCACGGGACAGGGCGAGATCAGGCTCCGGACCTGGCAGGACGGCGATCAGGCCTGCGTGTCTGTCTCCGACACCGGCTGCGGTATATCGGAAGAGAACCAGAAGCACATCTTCGAACCTTTCTTCACCACCAAAGAGGTCGGTAAAGGGACCGGGCTGGGGCTTTCGATCAGTTACGACATTATCAAGAAGCATCACGGCGATATTCTGGTTGATAGCGAGACCGGCACAGGAACAACCTTTACGGTCCGAATTCCAATAAACGGCGTCGAGGGTTGAGATTTCTCAGGTAAGATGTTTTGTAAGCCCGGATGTTGAGGAAATACACCAATGAAATCTTCAGAAAAAACCCTTATTCTCTGCGTGGATGACGAAACGAATGTCCTGCGCGCCTTGGAGCGGACCTTCCTTGACGACGACTTCGAGATCCTTACCGCCACCTCCGGCGAAGAAGGGCTGCGGATCCTGGAGAATCACGGACCGTGTCAGGTTGTCATTTCCGACTATCGCATGCCGGCCATGGATGGAGTGGCGTTCCTCAAGGAGGTGTACCAGCGCTGGCCCGACACGGTCCGTATCGTCCTCTCTGGCTACGCCGATACAGCGTCGATCGTGTCCGCCATCAACGAAGGACATATCTACAAGTTCCTGCCCAAGCCCTGGGACGACAACGAATTGCGGGTTACCATCGCCAACGCCTTGGAGCGGTATGCCCTGCAAAAACGCAATCGAGAGCTCATGGCGGAGCTGTCCCGCGCCAACGATGAACTGGAGCGGAAAGTGCTGCAACGGACCTCTGAACTGGAGCTGCGGAACCATGCATTGACCTTTTCACAGTGCATGCTCGATGCTTTGCCCGTGGCGGTGGCGGGTATCGACATCAGCGGGATGATTGTCCAGGGCAGCCGCAGGACCACGGAGATTTTCAATTCCTTTGATGGGGGATTCTTTGGAAGTGACCGGCGCGCTACGCTGCCGGATGAATTCAACCGGGTAATCGATACGCTGCAGGAGGGGCAGGTCGTTCGTCTCGATTGGGCACAAGGAGGGACGGAATACGATGTGCGGTGTACAATGTTCCGCTGTTTCGATCAACCCGGGGTGGCTGTTGTACTGATTGAGAAGATGCCATGAACCGGGTGCTTTTTGTTGACGACGAACCATCAATCCTTCGGTCGGTCGAGCGGACATTTCAGGATACGGATCTGCGAATACTGACCGCTGACTCGGCGGAAAAGGCGCTGGAAATCCTGTTGCAGGAGAAGATTGCGGTAGTCGTTTCCGATAACAGGATGCCGGGGATGAGCGGTATCGATCTCCTGACCAGGGTACGAACACTCTCCCCCGACACGGTGCGGATCATGATGACAGCCTTCGCCGACCTGCAGACGGCCATCGCCGCAATTAACAACAGCGAAGTGTTTCGTTTCGTTACCAAGCCATGGGCCAACGATAACCTGATCAAGGTGGTTAGCGAGGGGGTGGCGCGCTACCGTGTCGTCAGCGAGTTGCAGGACGGGGATGAATCCCGCTATTTGCCGATCGCACAAGCTATTGAACTCAAGGACCCATATACCCGTGGGCATTGCGATCGGGTCGCAAATTATGCCGTCGGTTTGTCGGAGGCTTTTGGGCTCTCCGAAACGCTCTCCCGCGAGATCAGGTTCGGCAGTTGGCTGCATGATTGCGGCAAGATTGGCGTTCCCGAGTCAATCCTCAATTACGAGGGAGGTCTGCCCGTTGACCAGTTTGAGGTTATCAAGCAACATCCCCTCTGGGGGAGTGAGGTCGCTCGCCAGGCCCGCATGTCAGCAACGATCATCAATATAATCCTCCATCACCACGAGCGCTATGACGGGTCTGGGTATCCCTCCGGTCTTAGGGGGGAGCATATTCCCGTCGAGGCCCGCATTGTGACCATTGCCGATGTATTCGATGCCCTCAATACTGACCGCCCCTACCGCAAGGCATATGAAGGGGCGCACGTTCTTCGCATCATGCAGGAATTTACCGGTTCTTTCTTCGATCCCCGTCTTATGGAGTTATTTATGCCGATAGCCGAGAGGGCATGCTTGTCATGAGTGACATCGACAAAAACATACAGGTGCTCCTGGTCGATGACGAGGAAAACATCCTCAAGTCGCTGCAACGGCTTCTTATGGATGAAGAGTTCGAGGTGCACATGGCCTCCTCGGCTGAGCAGGCTGTTGCCGCCTTAAAGGGGCTCGACAATGTGGGTTTGATCGTGTCGGACCAGCGCATGCCCGGCATGAACGGTTCGGAGTTTCTCCAGTACTGCCGCGAAACCGTCCCGGATACCCTGCGGATACTTCTGACCGGCTATTCGGACATTTCGGCAACTATCGACGCCATCAACAAGGGCGGCGCCTATAGGTATATTGCCAAACCCTGGAACGATGTCGAACTGGTTCAGGTGCTCCGCGATGCTGTCCGCCAGTATGCTTTGTTGATGGAAAACCGCCGTTTGAACGAAATTGTCCGCCAACAGAACGAAGAATTGCAGGAGTGGAACCGAAACCTGAAAGGGCGCGTGCTGGAACAGACCACGGCCATCCGTCAGAAAAACGAGGAACTGCGCGGCCTTCTGAAGAAGGTGAAGGACGATTACGACGCGATTATTACGGTCTTCTCCGGGCTGGTGGAGATGCATGGCGGCAAACTCAGGCAACATTCCCGCAATGTGGCCGATCTTTCCGTTCATGCCGCCCGGGAACTCGGGATATCGGGCAATGATCTGGAAGTCATCCGTATCGCCGCGCTTTTGCATGATATTGGCGAGATAGGGATACCGGAACGTATCCTGGCCATGGACCGGGGGGCCATGAATTCCGACGAATTGAAACAGTATCAGCAGCACCCGATTCGCGGCCAAGTGGCCATCGACACTATCGTGGGGCTCCGACCGGCGGGACTGTTCATCCGGCACCACCATGAAAATCTCGACGGCAGCGGGTTCCCGGATAGGCTGGCCGGGGATGCGATCCCGCTGGGCGCAAGGATCATCGCTTTTGCCGACCATATCGACAAGGCCTCGGAAACATGCCGAGGAGACATCGCCGATCAGGCGCTGGCCAAAGCGGGGCTTGCCGTGGGGACGCAACTGGATCCTTCATTGCAAAAGGCCTTCAGGAAGGTGGCCCGCTACACCTATTATTCCATGGACGTTGAGGAAGGGGAACTGGTGGAAGTGGAACTCGACCCACAGGAGCTGAAAGAAGGGATGTTTCTTTCCAGGGATGTCAGCAGCGCTACGGGAATTCTTCTTCTCAGCCGGGGGATAGCGCTTGACGAGACAAAGCTTGCGTCCATCAGGCGGAATTATAGCATTGACGCCCCCTCTCACGGTATTTTTGTCATGGTAAAGCGCTGATGACCTTCAATCGAATAGATAATCGAATCCGATTTACATCAGGAGGAGAGCCTGTGAAGAGTAAAATACTGTTGGTCGATGACGAGGAAAACGTCCTGGCATCGCTGGACCGTGCTCTTTTCGAGGAACCGTACGAGGTTTATAGCGCCACCAGTGGTGAGCGGGCTTTGGAGATCATGCAGGCGCATTGTTTCAAGGTGGTCATATCCGATGAGCGGATGATAGGGATGCAAGGCTCCGAATACCTCTTGCTGGTCAAGGAGCGTTACCCGGATGCGGTGCGGATCCTGCTTACCGGTCACGCCACCCTGGATGCGGCCGTGAGGGCGGTCAACCAGGGCGAAATCTACCGCTTCTTTACCAAGCCATGGGACGATACCGAGGTCAGGTTAGCCATCCGTCTGGCTGTCGAAAGATATGATCTTGAGCACGAGAATCGCCGGTTGTTGAGTACGATCAAGCGGCAATCATTGGAGATGAAGGCGCTGGAGCGACGTTTTCCGGGCATTACCCGGATAGGCAGGGACAGACAGGGGAACCTGGTTCTGGATGACATGTCCGAGGAAGAGATTCGGCATTTGATTGGCATGTGCGAGCAGGAGATTGAGGAAGAGTTCGAGGAGGCACCTGGGAGCGATAGGTGAACTCTATGAATCTGTTATGGCAGTCCCGACTTGTCGGGAAAAGGATTTTTGCAGCCACTGTCTGATTTTGTAAACTTTCACGGGTCTTCTTTTAGTCCGTTCCAGCTAAAATATGAGCCGTAAGCCATTGTGCTTACGGTTTTTTTGTGTTTAAAGGCACATTGCATCACGGCATATTCCATTAACGTTGTAATCTTTTGGTCCAAGCTACTGTCTATTTATTATCGGATGATAGCCCGGATCCACCTTGTTTCCGGAGGCTAAAGAAAGCGGTGCCCGGCTATCCGTATTATCGGCAGGTAACAAGGAAACGGAAAAGGACGTAAGAAGGGAGACTCACATGAAAAGGTTCATGCAAATTTCAGTGGCCGTTATGGCGGTGCTCATGGCTTGTGCCGCGCCCGGACAGGCCGAGCGCTTTCATGGCGGCGGCCGGGGCGGTTGGGGATGGGGACCGGCCGTGGGGGTGGGGTTGCTGGGGCTGGGATTATGGGAGATGTCCCGGCCGTATTATGCCTATCCGTATTACCCCTATTCCTACCCGGCCCCCGTCGTGATTCAGCAGCCGGCGCCAGAGGTGTATGTGCAGCCGGCACCGCAGCAACCGGAGGAGGCGGGCTACTGGTATTACTGCCAGAACCCGCAAGGGTATTATCCCTACGTAAGGCAGTGCCCGGGCGGTTGGATGAAGGTGGTGCCCTCTCCGCCGCCACCGCAATAGAGAGGGGGGGCGCCACGAAGCCCTCGGTGCGGCAATTGCAGCGATAAGCGATACAAAAGGTTGACGTATGAACTTTCCTGGTCCTCAAGCGGCCTGAAATGGGGTATAGTCAAGCGAGATTGAACCAAACACAGGGAATTGAGTGGCAGGTCCGGCCGGCCTGCGCTCACTACAAACGAGGCAGCGCATCAAAAATCTCGCCCTTTTAACCCCGTACCTTGGAGCGCTCCGCCGCCGCTATGCCGGAGGGGCGCTCTTTCTTCTGCTGACCAACGGCTTTGCCCTGCTGATACCCTGGTTCACGAAGCTGGCGGTGGAAGGGCTGCAACGGCCCGCGGCATCACGCTTTTCGACCTCTTCCTGCGCCTTGGCAATAGCCGCCCTGGCTGCGGTTCACTGCATCACCCGCATCTTCTCCCGCACCCTGATCCTCAACGCGGCCCGCATCATCGAGTTCCGTATCCGTGACGATCTCTTCCGCCGCCTGATGCTTCTGGATGCGCACTATTTCTCCCGCAGCCGGACCGGCGATATCCTCTCCCGTTTTGCCAACGATCTCACCAATGTGCGCATGCTCGCCGGGTTCGGAGCCATGAGCAGCATGAACACCCTGATCCTGTACCTGGCGGCAGTGACCCTGATGGTGCGCATCCATCCCTGGCTGACGTTCTGGGCCGTGCTCCCGCTCCCCCTGATGGTCGTGGCGGTCAAGCGGATCAGCCAGCGCATGTTCCTGCGCTCCCTTGAGGCCCAGGAAGAGCTGGCGCGCCTGTCGAGCATGGCGGAGGAGTCGGTCTCGGCAGTGCGCCTGATCAAGTCCTACTGCCGCGAAGATCATTTTCAGGATCTCTTCAACGCAATATCAGGGACCTATCTGCGCCACAACCTGCGTCTGGCGCGGCTGCGCGGCCTGGTGCTGCCGGTGATGGCGCTCGCCAGCGGCGCCGGTACGCTCGTGGTGCTGTTCCTTGGGGGCCGCCTGGTCGTTGCCGGCTCCATGACCCTGGGAGACTTCGTGGCCTTCAGCGGTTACCTGGCCATGCTGGTCTGGCCGACGGTGTTGCTTGGCTGGATACTTACCCTGGCCCAGCGCGGCGCGGCGTCAATGGCGCGCCTGGCTGTCATCCTGACGGCTGAGCCATTGGTGGCGGATGCCGTCGATGCAGAACCTCTTGAGGAGGTGCGGCAGGGCATCGAGCTGCGCGGGCTCAACTTCAGTTACGGGAGCGAGGCCGTATTGGAGCGGGTTTCGCTCTTCATCGCTTCCGGTGAAAAGGTTGGTATCACCGGCGAGGTGGGCAGCGGCAAGTCCACGTTGCTCAGGCTGCTGCCGAGGCTCCTGCCGGTGGGGGACGGGATGCTGTTCATCGACGGCAGGGATATCAACCACATTGCCCTGGGTAGCCTGCGCCGCTTGATCGGCTATGTGCCCCAGGAGGCTTTTCTCTTCTCGCGCAATATCCGGGAGAATATCGCCTATGGCCTGGCGGCGGGCGCCGAAGAAGCCCTTGTCGATGAAGCGGCACGGCAGGCCGGATTTCTGGAGGATGTGGCACATTTCCGCGACGGCATGGAAACCCTGGTGGGAGAAAAGGGGGTTATGCTGTCGGGCGGCCAGAAGCAGCGGCTGGCTATTGCCCGCGCATTGGCGACCGAGCCACGCGTCCTGCTGCTGGACGACCCGCTTTCGGCTGTTGACGCCGGGCATGAAGAAGACATCCTGGCAGAGCTTGGCTCGTTCTACCGCGGCAGGACCGTGCTGATCGTCTCCCATCGCCTGTCGGCCTTTCGTGGCTGTGACCGGGTGATTGTGCTGAAAAATGGCGGGATCGCCGAGCAGGGCACTCCTGCCGGCCTGTTGGAACAAGGGGGGCTGTATGCGCAGATGTACCGCATGCAGCGCCTGCGGGAGGAATTGTTGTAGGGGGGTTGTCGAAAAGCTCCGGTTGTTCAAAAATAGTCAGATCGCCGCATCCGCAGAAGGCACTGAGGAGGCAGGCCCTCTCTCTATCTCTCCCCCACAGGGAGAGGGATTGGGTGAGGGTTCGCAGCGCAACGCCGCACGAAAGGGTCTTCGAAGATGGCGGCGTATAACTATGCGTGAGCATAGTTATCGGTGACGGAGCGATAGCGTAGTCATCCCGTTGAGCGGGACGCCGATAGGCGCTAAGATGGCTGTTTTTCAACAACCTGCTAGAAGGGGTATCCCAGCCCTACGAATATGGCCGGCCCATCACGGCCTACCCCCATGTCAACCCGGCCGATGATGTTCGGGCGGACGATGGCACGGAAACCTATGCCGGGATTGAATTCGAAGTTGCTGGTGCGGGCCTTGTCCAGGGCCTCCATGACCGCCCCCAGGTCGACAAAGGGGGCGACCTCCCAGTCGGCGGTCACATTGAATACCTCCCAGCGGAAAAGCCGGATCCGCTCCTCCAGGTTGCAGAGAAGGAAGCTGTTGTCCACGAAGCGGTTTCGGCCATACCCCCGGAGGGTGGTCTCCCCCCCCAGGATACTCTGTTCCAGGAAGGGGACGTTTTTTCCCAGGGTCTGGTTGTACATGAGACGGAAGACGCTGATGTAGCGGGCATTATCCAGGGGGATGAACCCCTTGGCCTCGGCCTCGTAGTGGCGGAAGTCGGCCGCGCCCCCCAGGGTCCTGAACGTGGGTTCGAAGGTGACCTTGGCAAAGCCGCCAAAGGTGGGGGCGATGGTGGAGTCCAGGGTGCTGTAGACCAGGGAGATCCGCTGGGCGTGGGTGGCAAAACCGTTGATTCCCGGGACGGAGGACTTGCCGAACTGGTCTTTTATGTAAGGGATGCCCTTGACGGCCCCCGGTTCGATTGCCACGTCACGGTAGCGTTCGCCCAGGACCAGCTGGAAATGGCGGCCGATGTCGTAGCCTGCGGACAGGTTGAAACCGACCTCTTTATCGGTGTAATTGGTCTCCTGCTGCTGGGGGCTTTTGGCCTCGAAGCCGAAAAAACGGGCCGAACCGTCGCTGAACACAAAGGTCGCAAGGTTTACTTCCAGTTTTTTGTCGAACAAGCTCTTGTCGTGCAGCTTGATCTCGTAGTCATTATTGATCTTGGTGGACTGGGAGAGGTTGATCTCGACATTCCGGTCGGGCGTGGGGTAAAACGCGCCATACAGACTCGTGGTGATGCCGAAATTTGTGTTGTGGTTGACCTGCGGCGCCACCAGCGCGTTGATCTCGTCATTTTTATTGTGGAAGAGAAAGGCCGTCAATGCGCCGGCGGTTATTCCCTCGTTGGGGCTGGAGGCGATGACCGGCAGCGGTATGGTGACCACCTTGACCGGGACGGCGCTCGAATAGGGCGCAAAAACGCCGGGGATTTTTTCCCGTGGCGTGTAACTGGTGCAGCCGCCGAGCGTCAGGGCAAAAAACAGGAAAAAGGTAAACGGAATCAGGCTTCTGCCCGCTATGCAACGCATTCTTGACATATCGGACGTATGTATCATCCTGCCGCGCCAACTGTCAACGTCACAGTTGGGCAGCCGCGTGATAGCGCTTGTTTCCGACGTTCCCCTGGGCTATACTTTTTCCATTTCTTTTCCTCCGGAAACGGCCCTTTTCCGCCATGGCGGCGTCAATCTTCAGGCTTGCTTGTGCGGCGTACCGGTGTGCGCCTCCGCGCAATCCCTTGATTTCCTGGCCATGACGCAAAATTGCTCGTTTCCGAATCAACAACAAATAGTTTCTCATCCGGAGCTTCCGGATGGAAACTATTTCCGGCTATGCAAGGGTCGCCATGAAGCTCAACGCCAAACTCGTCATTATCATGCTTACACTTCTGGTGCTGGCCATGCTGACCCTCTTTATCCTCAACCAGTCCGCCCAGGACGATCTGGTGCGCGAGATCCAGGAAAGCTCCCAGGAAATATCCAAAGCGGTCCAGATGAGCATCGCCGATCTTACTTCGGAAACGGAAACCTCCCGCCTTACCGATTATCTTCACAATGCCCGCGACAAGGGTATCAATGAGATCAACATCATCAGCAACGAGGGGGAGATCATCGACTCCTCCGATCCTGAGAAAATCGGCAAGAAGCGCGAGGTAAAGAAGCTGGAGAAAGGGGTCCGGGCGGTCCAGCGCCCCGTCGGCGGCTCCCTGCTCTCCCAGAAACCCTATGAGGTGGTGGTGCCGGTCATTGTCGGCGACGAACAGCTTGGCTATGTGCAGATCAACATGCTGTTGGACAAGATCCGCGATATCCAGCATGCCAACTTCATCCGTCGCCTGTTTGCGACCTGCATGGTGTTTGTTGTCGGTATCGCTCTGACCATTTTTCTGGCCCGCCGTTATACTGATCCCATCCATCGGTTGGTCGATGTCTTCAAGCGGGTGTCGGCGGGAGACCTGTCGGTGACCATCCCCGCCGACAGCAAGGACGAGATCGGCGATCTTGCCACCGGCTTCAACAATATGGTCGAGAAACTGCGCGAACGTGAAGCCCTGGAAAAACGGCTCTATGAAGCCGAACACCTCTCCCGGGTCGGCCAGCTGGCGTCGGGCATCGCCCATGAGATACGCAACCCTTTGAACTACATAAGCCTTGCCATAGACCACTTGCGAGCTGACATGCTTCCCATGTGCGGCGAGCGGCGCGATGAGCTGGAAAACCTGGCCGACAAGATCAAGGAAGAGGTGCGCCGGGCCAACTATATGGTGCTCAATTTCATGAATTACGGCCGCCCTCTCAAGCTGCGGCGGGTCCTGGTCTCCTACGAGGAAATCCTGGCAAAGACCCTGCCGCTCTTGAACGAGCGACTGTCAGAGCAGCATATCGCCCTGGAACAACATCTCGCCCCCGATCTGCCGCTTTTGTGGGTCGATCAGGAATTGCTGCGCAACTGTATCATCAACTTTGTCACCAATGCCGCCCAGGCCATGAGCGATGGCGGCGTCATCACGCTGGGAGCTGCCGGGGACGAAGAGTCCGGCCAGGTGCGGCTGATCTTTTCCGACCAGGGGAAGGGCATCGGCGAGGAAGATCTTGCCAAGATCTTCCAGCCCTATTTTACCACGAAAGACGTGGGTATCGGGCTGGGGCTGGCGATAACCGAGCGGATCATCAAGGAACACGGCGGCGAAATTCAGGTGGAAAGCCGCCTAGGCGAAGGCACGACATTTACCGTGTCGCTGCCGCTTCAACCCGAGGAACCGGATAATTCCAGAGAACAGGGGGCCGTGTAGTGGCTGCCACACAGGGTAGTATACTGATCGTCGATGACGAAAAGGGACAGCGGGATATCCTTGCCGTCATCCTGAAGAAAGAAGGCTACGATGTCGCCGATGTGCCCGGGGTGCGCGAGGCCCTGGAGCAGTTGGGCGGGCGCGAATTTGACCTGATCATGACCGACCTGAAGATGCAGGGGCAGAGCGGCCTCGACCTGTTGGAGGCGGTCCAGGCCGCCGACCCCCAGCAGTGCGTCATTATCATGACCGCCCACGGCACGGTGGATTCCGCGGTCGAGGCCATGAAGAAGGGGGCTTTCGATTACCTGGAGAAACCGCTGGAGCGGGACAACCTGATCCTCACCTTGCGCCGGGCCTTCGAGCGTATCGGGCTGGTTCGGGAAAACCGGGTTCTTTTGAAGCGGGTCGAGCAGATCCAGACCATCCCCAACATCCTCGGCGAGCACCCCAAAATGCGGGAGGTGTTCCGCATCGTGAGCAAGATCGCTGCAACCAATTCCACGGTGCTGATCGTGGGTGAATCGGGAACCGGCAAGGAGTTGGTGGCGCGGGCCATCCATGAGGGGAGTCAGCGTCGGGACAAGCCGTTCATGGCCATTAACTGCGCGGCCATCCCCGACTCCCTGATGGAAAGCGAGCTTTTCGGCCATGAAAAGGGGAGTTTTACCGGGGCCAGCGCCCGCGAGATGGGCATCTTCGAGGCGGCCAACGGCGGCACCGTGTTCCTCGACGAGATCGGCGAGATGAATGTCGCCATGCAGGCCAAATTGTTGCGGGCCATCCAGGAGAAGGAGATTCGCCGGGTGGGGGGCAAGGTGAATATCCCGTTGGATGTGCGCATCCTCTCCGCCACCAACAAGGAGTTGGAGCAGGAAATCAGGCGGGGTAACTTTCGCGAGGACCTCTTCTACCGCCTCAATGTGATCCGCATCAACCTGCCCCCCCTGCGTGAGCGTGGCAGCGATGTCAAAAACTTGGCAGAATTCTTCGTCAAAAAATACAGCCAGGCATCCGGCATAGCCGTGGAGGGCATCTCCAGGCCGGCATTGAAATTGCTTATGAATTACGCGTGGCCCGGCAACGTGCGCCAGTTGGAATCGGTCATCGAGCGTTCCGTGCTGATGGCGGAAAGCAATTATATCGAGCCGGAAGACCTGCCGGCCGAGGTGACCATGACGTCCGCCCTGGGTGGCGGTATCCCCTTTGATCTGCCACCGGAAGGGATTGCTTTCGAGGAACTGGAGAAGGGGCTCATCATCAAGGCCATGGAGCGGGCCGATTGGGTGATCGGCAAGGCTGCCCCGCTTTTGGGGATGAGCTACAAAACCCTGCAGTATCGCCTGGACAAATTCGGGATCGAGCGGCCGGAGAAACGGAACAAGTGAACAAGGGCAGAGGGTGGGGGGTCAGAAGGCCTCCGCACGGTCTTGAGCATACTGTATCAGGCAGCTTTTCAGGGGCTCTTCGTTAGGGATGGCAAAAATAACGTCGTCAATAATTTGAATATACGGCCGGCTGCGCCAACCCGCAAATGCTTCAACAATATCCCTGATGGTTGGCCATTCCGAAGGTTTGTGCGGCCTGGGAGGGGCGCTCAGAAACAGCCGGGCATCGTCAATCAGGACGATATCACCCTTGCGATCCGACAAGCAGGCCAGTTCTTCTAAAAGCGGACATTCATCAGCTGCGCCGGCCGTCTCTCCTCCAGACCAGTGCCCGTCCAGCCAAAACAACGCTTTTCGCTGGCCGATGCCGGCAAGAATCAGGGGCAATACATCACGGGAATCCCCAAAAAGCGGCTTGACCCCTTTGATCTGGGCGAGTTCCCCGTGGTGTAAATTGTAAAGGCCCTCAGCCCGCTCGATGGTGAATACCGATTCGAAACGGGTTGATGCCCATCGGGTCGTTCCACCCTGGAAGGTCCCCGTTTCTATAAAAACATCCGTATTATTGAGACTGGCGAGCTTCAGGGTGATTTCACTCGGCATTCCAAAATTTACGATTCCCATACATGATTCCTGTCTGACGGTTTCCGGGAGAAGTTTTCGCAGATGATTCCCCGTCGGCCACAAATTGACGCTGCCGGAGCAGGGAATACGGACATCCAATAATCTCCCGCTGAAACGGTATTTTTTGGAGAAAAGCCAACCTTTTTTCGAAAAATGCACCATGGACATGTTAAAGTCAATGGCAAACTGACAGGATTCCGTTGACACAATTCCGGACTTTTTTCCATAACCCGCGGGAATCAAGGTCTGTTGTGACGTCCGAATTATTCCGGAATTCGGATCGTGTTCACAAGGAGGGAAATCTTCTGGCAGAGGCAGGTACAGAGGTTCCCCGAGTAAGATGGCAGAAATGAAGAGTGCTTGATACATGGCAAACGGGAGCTAGATAATATGAACACAGGCCGGGGAATAAATGAGCTTATCAGTTCTGATGGCGAGGCTGAAGTAATAGAACGCTTCATCAAGAAAGGCGCAGTTGTTTTCGATGTCGGCGCCAACATAGGCGACTGGAGTTCCCATCTTCTTAAGACCGTTCCCGGTCTTACCATCCACGCATTTGAGCCGGTGCCCGACACACATGCCATCCTCCGGGGGGAACTGGCCAATTTTACAAGTTCCGGGGAAATAATATCCAATTGTTGCGGGGTCGGACGCACCGATGGGTTTCGTTCTTTTACCTTTTACAAAGATGCATCTTCCTGGAGCACTTTTTATCGCAGAACGAAGATCGAAAAAGAGTGCGGCCTGGAAGATTCATTGGAAATGACCATCCCGGTCGTCACGCTTGACTCGTACTGCGAAAATAACGGCATCGAGCGGATTGATTTCCTCAAGATAGACACGGAGGGCGGTGAACTTGACGTACTGCTTGGTGCGCAAAAGATGTTCAAGTGGGGACGAATCGACCACATTCAATTCGAATATGGGGGCACATACCCGGATGCCGGAATTACGCTCCGGGAAGTTTTTGATCTCATGGATTCCTACCGTTATGGCATATTCAAGATCCTCCCGGGCGGCGTAGAATATTGTCCTACGTTCCACCAGGCGTTTGAGGATTTCGAGTACGCCAACTATCTGGCCATCAATGAGCGGCTGCTCCCTTCATGCCTGGGGCTCGCTCCAAGGATGCTGAACCTGAGAACACTGTTTCTCAAGCATCGGATCAGACCGCGCGGCATTATCCACATCGGCGCTCACGAAGGCTCGGAACTGCAACAGTATATTGAAATGGGAGTGGAGCGGGTTCTCTTTGTTGAAGCCAATCCCGAGATTTACCAGAAACTCTTGCAAACGATCGGCGACAGAGGCGGTGTCATTGCCGCTCAATGCGCCATTTCGGATCATAACGGCGCCATCACGCTGCACGTCACCTCCATGGACCAGAGCAGTTCCATCCTGCCGCTCAAGCGACATCAGGAAATATATCCCGGCATCGTTGAGGAAAAAGCGGTGAAAGTCCCCTGCCGGACTCTGGACACCCTGATGACGGAGCTCAAGCTGAATCCCAGCGACTTCAACGTAATCAATATTGATATCCAGGGCGCCGAACTTCTCGCCCTCATGGGGGCTGAAGAAACATTGCCTCATATCGAGGCAATTAATAGCGAGGTCAACTACGAGGAGTTATACGAAGGATGCGCGCGTATCTGGGAGCTCGATGCCTTTTTGGATAAGCGGGGATTCGACAGGGTGGCCACGGTAACCCCCTACCACCCCTCCTGGGGTGACGGTTTTTACCTGAAACGCCCCTTGGTAACCATGTCTACGCTTGGTTCCAATGGCCGTTTCGCAAACCAGATCTTCCAGTATGCTTTCTTGAGAATCTATGCAATGGAGCATATGTTTCACTATGAAACCTCCCCCTGGATCGGCCAGCAGCTCTTCGGGCATCAGGACCCTCAGATGTCCTGTCAGTTGCCGCTGCTCAAGGAAACAAGCAATCTGCTCCCGGAAGCAATCATACCCAACAGTAGGGAGGTGTTCAGGTCCGTTGATTTCTGGGGTTATTTTCAGTACCACACAAGCTATTACGCCCCTTACAAAGAGATTTTCAGATCGTTGTTCCAGCCTGTCAAAGCCGTCAGGGATGCCATGGAAGCAGGATTCGCCAAGCTCTCCGCCATGGGGAAAACGATCGTGGCTCTTCACCTGCGGCGGGGCGATTACGGGTATGACTACTTTTATGTCGCGCCGAGTGCATGGTATCTCGATTGGTTGCATGAACTCTGGCCCAGATTGGATGATCCCGTACTTTTTATTGCCAGCGATGAACCGGAAAAGGTCCTGGCCGATTTTGCCGACTACCGGCCCGTCACCTCCCAAAGCCTCGGCATGGCCTTGCATGGAGCCGATTACTATCCCGACTTCTATATTCTTTCCAGGTGTGACATTGCCGCCATATCCAACAGCTCGTTTTCGTTCGCGGCATGCATGTTAAACCCTCACGGCAAAGCATTCTTCCGCCCAAGCCTTTCATTGAAACGGTTACTGCCTTTCGACCCGTGGGACAGTGAAGTGATCTTGCGTGATGATGTCGTGCCGTCGGAAGATGGCAAGGTCGGTGCTATTGCTTCATGTGGCGCCGATGGCTATAAAGCCGTTTTTCTGACGCTCTACTATCCTGCCTTTATTAAGGAACATTATCGCAAGCATCCCATGCTGGCCATAGAGCAGTACGAACAGCAACGAAAATCCCTGCTGGATGCGGCCTTTGGCGACAGCAACTTTTATTCTGAAGGTTTCAGGTGTGCAGGTTGGCAAGCGGAAGACATCATTCCCAATGCTGAATTTCTCCAGCAAGCCTGGGCTCGTGAACACAATTGTTCAGGCAGCGGTTTGGCGGTCGCTGTTGAGCAGATCCGGCGGGCCGCGCCGGATGTGGTTTATATTCAGGAGATGAACGCCATTTCGAGAGACATTTTGGACGCCATCCGGCCGCATGTGAAATTGATCGTCGGCCAGATTGCCTGCCAAATAACCAGCGATATTCCACTGGATCGTTATGATGTCGTCTTCAGTTCATTTCCCCATTATGTGGATCAATTCCGCAAGCTCGGAGTCAAGGCATATTATCAGCCATTGGCGTTTGAACCGAATGTCCTTACCATGATCAGGACCTTTGATTATAAGAACAGGCCTGTTCCGTGTTCATTTGTGGGAGGAATTTCAAATATCCATATGAAGGGTACCCAGCTATTGGAGATGCTGGCAGAAACCACGCCTATACATATCTGGGGTTATGGGGCGGAGTCGTTGCAGGCGGGGTCCGCAATCCACACCCGCCACCACGGTGAGGCATGGGGCCTGGACATGTTCTCCATTCTTGCCGCTTCAAAAATGACCGTCAACAGGCATGCAGAGACATCCGGCAGTTTCGCAAACAACGTACGGCTCTTCGAGGCAACTGGTTGCGGAGCCTTGTTAATCACGGACTACAAAGATAATTTGAGTACTTTTTTTGACATGGACAAAGAGATTGTGGTCTATCGATCATACGAAGAGTGCCGTGAAAAAATAGCATATTATCTCAATAATCCCCTTGAAGCTGAGACAATCGCCCGTGCCGGCCAAAAACGTACCTTGCAGGAGCATACGTTCAAATCCAGAATGAAATCAATTTCGGAACTATTGACGGAACATCTTCATATAAAGGCCAATAGTCACAAGAGACATGATTTTTGAGATTGCGGCACAGGGAATCAGGGCGTTTTTTTAAACCATACATTGAACCGATTCATGTAAGGAGCCGTCATGGATAATGAGCAACGGAATTTTGTCGAGCATGTGACATGGCATGATCAACATATTGCCACCATAATCCGCAAGGATTATATGCCTGAGGCCACTACATTCATTTCCCCCGACAGTTACTACCAGCAGGCCGGCTTTGTTGTGTACCCGAAAGAGGGGGTCGTTGCCCGCCACAGCCATTTGCCGCTGCAGCGCCATCTCATCGGCACACCCGAGACGCTTCTGTTGCGAAAAGGGAAAGCGGAAATTGAGCTGTATGGCATGGATAAAAGCTTATTGGGGACCTGGATACTGGAAGAAGGGGATATCATCCTGCTGGTAGCTGGCGGCCACTGTCTGAAGTGCCTGGAGGATACGGTCTTTTTTGAATTGAAACAGGGCCCTTACACCGGGCTGGTAGAGAAGGAGCGATTCTGATGATACCGGTGGCTGAGCCATGCATAAGCGAACACGATATTGCGTTGGTCAACGAAGCGCTGAAATCGGGGTGGATTTCATCCTCCGGGAAGTTTCTGGACCTGTTCGAGAAACAGTGGGCCGCCTTTTGCGACATGCCGTACGGCATCGCCGTCAGCAACGGTTCCGTGGCCCTGGATGTGGCCGTTGACCTCCTTGACCTGAAGCCTGGTGACGAGGTCATTCTGCCGACCTTCACCATTATTTCGCCGGCGCAGTCGGTGGTGCGGGCCGGTGGCGTTCCCGTACTCGTCGATTCGGATCCGCGCACCTGGCAGATGGACGCAGGACAGATTGAGTCCAGGATAACCTCTCGTACCCGTGCCATTCTGGTAGTCCATATCTACGGGCATCCCGCCGACATGGACCCGATCCTGGACATTGCCCGCCGGCATAAATTGACGGTGATCGAAGATGCGGCCGAGGTGCACGGCGCCGAATACAAAGGGCGTCGCTGCGGCGGATTGGGAGATATCAGCACTTTCAGCTTTTATGCCAATAAACTGGTGACAACCGGCGAGGGGGGCATGGTGCTGGTCCGCCGTCCTGAACTCGCGGAGAGGGCGCAGGGCCTGCGGAACCTCTGCTTTCAGAAAAAACAGCGCTTCCTGCACGATGAATTGGGCTACAATTTCCGGCTGACAAATCTGCAGGCGGCCCTGGCGATCGGACAGATTGAACGCATGGAACAGATTGTTGCCCGAAAACGTGCGATTGCCGCCATCTATACGGAACTTCTGGGCGATATCCCCGGTCTCCAGTTGCCGGTTGAGGAACCGTGGGCCAAAAATGTTTATTGGGTCTATGGCGTGGTTTTGGGAGAAGAGCTGGGCCTTGACGCTGTCCAACTGGCGGGACGCTTGCGTGATAGCGGCATCGAGACCCGGCCATTTTTCCTGGGGATGCATCAGCAGCCGGTGTTTCAGAAAATGGGGTTGTTTCGGGGAGAACGGTTTGTGGTGGCCGAACGACTGGCGCAGCGCGGGCTTTACCTCCCCAGCGGACTCACCATTGACGATGCGGAGATCGCCAAAGCGGCAGATTGCCTGAGGAGGGCCTTGAATTGACGGTTTTTGGGGATTATGCATGTTTTTATGACCTGCTGTATGCGGATAAGGATTATGCCGGCGAGGTTCAGTACGTTGCCGGGCTTATCCAGCGCTTTGCGCCAAGCTCCCGCTCCTTGCTCGATCTCGGCTGCGGTTCCGGGCGCCATGCCCGGCTTTTCGCCGAGCAGGGGTTTGAGGTTGCGGGGGTCGATCGTTCTGCGGAAATGTTGCGGCAGGCGTCAAGCCAGACAGCAAACGGTGCTTCTCAAAAGGTTTCTTTTACTCAAGGAGACATCCGCACCATCCGTATGGGACAGACCTTTGATACCGTTCTTGCCATGTTTCATGTCATGAGTTACCAGAACAGCAATGACGATTTTGTCGCCGCATTACGGACGGTGCGCGCCCACCTCGCACCCGGCGGAGTTTTTATCTTCGATTGCTGGTACGGCCCCGGCGTTCTGTCGGATCGACCCTCCGTCCGATTCAAGGAAGTCGAGAACGAGGCCATAAAAGTTCTTCGCGTTGCCACGCCCGCCGTAAACCCGAACACGAACGTGGTTGACGTGGAATACCGGATCATGGTCATTGACAAGCGCACCGGCACCTGCACGGAGTTGCGCGAAAACCACGCCATGCGTTACTTTTTCCTGCCCGAGATAGAATTGCTCTGCCGACAAAACGGGTTAAACCTCGTACAATCGTATGCCTGGCTTTCCGAACGGGCTCCGGGCTTCGATTCATGGTATGCCTGCGCTGTTTGCATCGCACGTTGAGGAACAAATTCGGAACGGGAGTTTATGATGGCCGTAGGAATAATCGTAACTGCACAACAGAGCTCTGGCGGCATCTATCAATACACCGCTTCCCTCATCTCCGCTCTTCACGATAGCCCCCTGTCCGAACGGTTCATCATCTTTGTTCTGCCCAACACCAATCTGGCGTTCTCTTCATGCTGCAAGCAGAATTGGTCGGTTGAAGTCATTGATCCCGCCATCATGACAACCGAAGCGGAAGTTCAGCGGCATGTCCAGGGCAATGGGATCGACATCAGCCAGCCCGGTTTCAACTCCAGAGCAGCAGGCTACTTCAGGAAGCGCGGCGTTGATCTGCTGATATACCCCGCCCCCGGGGGGTTCTCCTTCGAATGCGGGATTCCCTACCTTATGGCTATTCATGACCTGCAACATCGCCTGCAGCCCGAGTTCCCCGAAGTTTCCGCGGGTGGCGAGTGGGTACGGCGGGAATACCTCTTCCGCAACGGCTGCCGATTTGCTGCAGGAATCCTGGTCGATTCGACGGTAGGGCGCGAGGACGTACTTGCATGCTATGGCGATCTTATCTTGCCCGAGCGAATCCACGTGCTCCCGTTTATGCCCGCGGTGGCCCCCGGAGAAGATACCAATACCCCTGCGTCCCTGGCGGCTGTTGCTGCCCGGTATAAGCTCCCCTCCCGCTACTTTTTCTATCCCGCCCAGTTCTGGATGCACAAAAATCATAGTCGTCTGGTTGAGGCGATTTCATATCTCCGTGATACCACGCACATCGAGATCCCTCTCGTCCTGGTTGGCTCTTATGAGGGGCCGCCCCACGAAAAGCGCCGGGACGTATTCACGCAAGTTGGCGCTACAGCATCGCAGCTTGGCGTGTCCCACCTGATCCACTATCTCGGTTATGTGCCCGACAAAGATATGCCCGCGCTCTATGCCATGGCAGCAGGCCTGGTGATGCCGACCTTTTTTGGTCCGACAAACATTCCGATCCTGGAGGCCTGGGGTTTAAAGTGCCCCGTGATAACCTCCAATATTCGCGGAGTCAGGGAGCAGGCGGGGGATGCAGCGGTGTTGGTCGATCCGCGCGACCATATCTCTATTGCCGAAGGTATGTACGCCCTCTGGACAACTCCGGAACTGTGCTCTTCGCTTCGGATAAAAGGCGCTGCGAGACTCAAATCGTTCTCGTTCGAGACATTCAGGTCGCAGGCAACCGGTATTGTCGCAGGCGTTCTGGACCAGGTCAGGAATACCTCCCATGACCATGGCGTCAATGTCACGGCCATTGTTTCAGCCTACAACTCTGAACGGTTCATCCGCGGGTGTCTCGAGGACCTGACCAGCCAGACCCTCTACCGCAAGGGGCTGCTGGAGATCGTTATCATCGACAGCGGCTCCCCCCAGAACGAGGGGGATGTGGTCAGGGAGTTCCAGCAGAATCATCCAAATATAAAGTACATCAGAACCGAACGGGAGACCCTCTACGCGGCATGGAACCGGGGCATCCGGGAATCCTCGGGAAAATACCTCACTAATGCAAACACCGATGACCGCCATCGCCACGACGCCCTGGAGATAATGAGTACGTGGCTCGATGAGCATCCTGACGCGGACCTGGTCTATGGCGATTGCTATGTATCCACAACCCCCAACGAAACCTTTGCCGAGAACGCAAAAACACATATCTACCGGTATCCGAGGTTTTCCCCCCCCGACTCCCTGCTGCACTACCAATTCGGCCCGCAACCGATGTGGCGAAAGCAGGTTCATGAGAAGATCGGTTTCTTTGACGGCGATTTCAAGGCAGCAGGGGACTATGATTTCAATATCCGGTTTGCCCTGGAATACAAGGCCTTGCATATCCCGTATCAGTTGGGACTCTATCTTGAGCATGGGGCCGCTTTATCCTTCAAGGACAACACCGCAGTACTGGAAAATTATCGAATTAAGGAAAAATACAGAACGCCTGATTGTATTGAAAAACTCTACCGGCAGGCGGGAGTCCCGGCGGACACGAACGAGGAAAAAGCCAATATATACCTGAACATGGGAATCAGGTCGCTCGAATTCTATCCGCCCTGGTCGTCGGGGAAGGCAGAAACCGATCATGACTTTGCCCTGCAATGTCTTCAGAAAGCCAGCACCTTAGTGCCCGTTTGGCCCCCACAACCGGATTCCTCATCGCCCATTGTCCGGGGGAATGCCACCACCTACTCGCTGTACACTGCATTTGCGGATAAATTTGCCGCCGTCTCCAAGGGTGGGGCGAGTACCGGATCGAGCGACGTGCAGAGCGAAGCGGCGCCAGAGCCAAAGCATACGTTCCCCTTTTCTGCCTTGGCCCATAGATACTGCATCGGCAACGGACTCGAAATTGGCGGGTCCGCCCATAATCCCTTCGGGCTGAATACCCGTAATGTGGACTTCAGCGGTTCCATGGACACCATCTACAAACAGGAGGAGGTGCGTCTCTGCGGTAAAGCGATGCCGGTCGATATCGTGGCCCCCGGAGATGCGATCCCGCTGCCTGACGAAAGCCAGGACTTCGTTGTCAGCTCCCATGTGCTGGAGCATTTCCCCAATCCCATTAAAGCGCTGCAAGAGTGGTATCGGCTGGTAAAGCCGGGCGGTATCGTTTTTATGATTGTTCCGCACAAGGAACGGACCTTTGATAAAGCCCAACCAAGAACTACGCTGCAACACGTGGTTCAGGACTTCTACAACGATGCAACCGAACCTCATGAAAACCCGCAGGGGCATGACCACTGCTGGATTACCGAAGATATTGTCGAACTCGTCAACTGGATGACCGCGCATCTGGGGTTCCGGTGGCGGGTGGTTGACGTCCGGGATGTGGATGACAAGGTTGGAAACGGCTTTACCATCGTGCTCAAAAAGGATGACGCCCTTCCGCTGCCAGTCGGAGACAAGCCTGCCGCATCGGGAGCTGCCCCGAGATCCGTGTTGTATGTCGTACACGGTTTTCCCCCGACGGCGGTCGGAGGCGTTGAAGTCTATACCCGCAATCTCGCGTTGGAGATGCAGTCCCGGAGTGTCCGGGTTACCGTCCTCCATCCTGTCGTCGATCCGCAAAAACCGCTCTATTCATTTGCTGCGACAAGCGTTGAAGGGCTGCTAACCGTCAGCTTTAACGTGCAGCAGGGCAATTTTGCCACTAGTGTCGTCTCGCCGGATATTGAGGCTGCGTTTGCGGGTTTTCTCCGCGACCATGCTTTTGATGTCGTCCATTTCCACCATGTTTTTGAAAACATGGCCCTTGCCATGATTTCCGTCGCCAAGAAGGCAGGACTTCCCGTTGCCCTGACGCTTCATGATTTCTGGTTCATCTGCCCCCGGGCGCAACTTTTCATAGAAGAGACCGACAGCGTGTGCACGGGGCCGGAAACCCCCGCGAAGTGCGCCGCCTGCATCCGCAGGATCGGCCGGCACCACACCGTAGAGCAGGCATTGGTTGAGGAGGCCGTCGCATTCCGTCTCGCGTATGTCCGCAATCTCCTGAAGGAAGTGGACCTGCTGCTGGCGCCGTCGCGATTTGTCATCGATACCTTCCAGCGCTATGGTTTTGGAGATGGTGCCATAGTGTGTTCTCCCCTCGGCATAGCCATCCCTGCAACCGGCAATCACAAGCCGGGCGATACCCTGCGGTTTGGCTTCATGGGGACCATCCACCCCGTGAAGAATATCATGCGCCTCGTGGCGGCATTCAGCGCAACCCGGGGGAACGCCTGTCTGCACATCTATGGCGGAGGAGAGGAGTTCAGGGTCGAGGCGTTGCAAAACAGCATCAATGATCCGCGGATATTCTACCACGGTGCGTATGCCCCTGAGCAATTGCCGGAAATTCTGGCCGCCATGGATGTCCTTATTGTCCCGTCCCGCATTGAAAGCTATTGTCTGACCGTACGGGAGGGCCTCTCCGCCGGACTGCCGGTATTGGCGTCGAATGTCGGCGGTATTCCGGAAATAGTCTCCCACGGCCGCAACGGGATCCTGTTCGATCCTCTGCAGACCGATGAGTTGACCGGTTTGCTGCAGGGGCTTATCGACGCACCCCGCCTCCTGCAGGCGCTCACGGCTACCCCCTCGGCCGTGCAGACCATCCGGCAGGACGCCTCCTCGCTTCTGGACCGCTACCGCAGTATGCCCGGCCGGAAAGACCGGGCGCACGGCCAGGGGCCGGGACCGGAAACGCCAGCGTCCGGTCGTCAGCCTGATGCCCGGACGCTGAAAATAGCGGTGTTCTCCCTCGATCATCCCGAGCATGCCTGCGGCTATTATCGCCTTTACTCCCCGTTGAAGACGCTGTCTGAAGCCGTCTCATTCGGGTGGGGCATCCGCTTTCAGGGAAATCGGGCCGAGTTGCAGCCAGAGATAACGCTCGCTGCCGATATCATCGTGATCCAGCGTTTCTTCCCGTGCGCCGAGACACAAGGTCTTATCGATCAGCTGTTTGCGCTCAACAAGCCGGTCATCTATGAAGTGGACGACTTTCTGACCAATATCCCCGACAGCAATCCCAACCACGCGGCGGGGCAGCCGAATGTAGACTACATCCACGACCTCGTGCGCCGATGCACCGCGGTATCGGTTTCGACCGAAGAGCTCAGGCGGCATTTCAAACAATATAACGAGAATATTTTTGTCCTGCCGAATCTTCTCGACGATGATCTCTGGAACATACCCTCCCCCGATAGCGGCGGACGGCCGCTCGTTGTCAGCTATACCGGAACCATCACCCATGCGACTGATATAGCCTTGCTGGAGGAGGTGTTGGAGCGGATCAGCGCCGCCCATCCCGGCGAGGTCGCTTTCACCTTCATGGGGTGCGCAACGGAGCGTCTCTCCCGGCTCCCCGGCTTTACCTTTATTCCGTTTGAAACAACGTATGAGGCTTATGCCCGCAAACTGCAACAGACCCCGATGGATATCGCCCTGATACCGCTTGAGGACAATTCCTTCAACCGCTGCAAGAGCAACATCAAGTGGCTGGAGTACTCCGCCTGCGGTGTTGCCGGTATCTATGCGGACCTCCCCCCCTATAACACCACGGTGGAGCACGGCGTCACCGGGATCCTGGCCGGAAGCGATCCCCGGCAATGGTTCAGCGCCATCGACCTGCTGATCCGAAATCCGCAACTGCGGCGTTCCGTAGCACTGAACGCCCGCCGGAAGGTGTTGTCCGAATACACCATGAAGGTTGGAGCCCAGCGCTGGCTTGACGCCTATCGGCAGGTGGTGGCCGCCCATGGGGAGGCGGAGCAGCGCAGTCCCGAGAACGGCGCCGCGAGTTCCGGCACACCCGCGGCCAGGCCTGCGGCGGAACCCCTGGTTTCCATAGTCATCCCGCTGTTCAACCAGATCGACTTTACGAAGCGCTGCCTGGAGGGCCTTGCCCGGACGGTCGGGGATGCAATCCCCTGCGAAATCATCCTCGTCGATAACGGTTCGACCGATGCGACCGGTGAGTATCTGCGTTCGCTCGGAAACAGCGTCGCCATTATCAGAAACAGCTCAAACCTGGGTTTTGCCAGGGCCTGCAACCAGGGGGCCCAGGCCGCGGGCGGCACGTACCTGCTCTTTCTCAACAATGACACGGTTCCCCAGCCGGGCTGGCTTGAACCCTTGGTCAGGGTGCTGGAAGGCGACCCGTCCGTAGCCGCCGCCGGGAGCAAGCTCCTGTATCCCGACGGCACCATCCAGCATGCCGGGGTGGTGATCGTGGATAACCGCGCCGGCAATGACCCCTTGTGCGGCGAGCACATCTGGCGGGGCCGACCGGGTGACCTCCCGGAAGCGAACCATCCTTACCGCTATCAGGCCCTGACGGCCGCCTGCCTGTTGGTGAGGCGGGCCGCCTTCGAGGCGGTGCAGGGCTTCGAGGAGGGGTACTGGAACGGCTACGAGGACGTGGATCTCTGCTTCAAGCTGGGCAGCCGGGGGTGGGCGCTCGTTTACCAGCCGCAGAGCGTGGTGATCCACCACGAGTCCAAGAGCGGTTCGGAGCGCTTCTCCCGGGTCGCCGGGAATATCGGACTCCTGCATCGCACGTGGCTGGGGAGGGTAACGCCGGACATGGTAATCCAGGCTGGCGGCAGAGTCGAGCAGACGGCCTCGGCCATAGGGCCCTATGGGGCGGAGGGGCAGCGGTCGGCGCCGGACGTGTCCATCATTATCCCACTGTACAACCAGGCGCAACTGACAAAGGCCTGTGTCGAGGCGGTACGCGCGACGGCCGGCACCCCGGAGCACTATGAGCTGATCCTGGTGGATAACGGCTCCTGGGACTGGACAAGGGAATACGTGAAGAGCCTTGGCGATTCGGTCACCGTTGTCACGAACAGTGATAACCTCGGTTTTGCCAAGGCTTGCAACCAGGGGGCCCAGGTCGCCAAGGGGAGGTACCTGCTGTTTCTCAACAACGATACCGTGCCCCGTGCCGGTTGGCTTGAGGCCCTGCTGGCCGGGGCGGATGCTGATGGGGCGGACATCGTCGGAGCGAAACTGCTCTATCCCAACGGCAGGGTCCAGCATGCCGGGGTGGCGTTCAACAAGAACGGCATCGGCTATCATATCTTCAGGAACTTTCCCGCCGATGCCGCGGCCGTCAACAAAAAACGGTTCATGCAGTGCGTCACCGCAGCCTGCCTGCTCGTTTCTCGAGAGCTCTTCATCGAACTCGGGGGATTTGACGAACATTTCCACAACGGTTTCGAGGATGTGGATTTCTGTCTGCGGGGGGGGCAGTCGGGCAGGAAGGTGCTCTATACCCCCCATGCGGTGGTCGTCCACCATGAGGAGCAGAGCGAAGGGCGCAAACGGTTCGACGCCCGGAACATGCAACGCTATCTGGCGCGGTGGCAGGGAAAGGTGCGCTGCGACGACGAAGAACTTTATGCCGCCGAAGGCTACAGCGTCCAATGGCGCGCCGACGGCTCCTGCACCGTGCGGCAGAGGAGCGGTGAAGCCGCACGTGCTGCCGGCAGATATCCCCTTGTCCCCTTGGTGGGCTCATACGCGGAGACGCCGTTGGCCCGGCTTTCCGCTTCCCCGCGCATGAAGGCGGTCCTGAAGGCCTATTCCGGTGGTTCCGGCGTCAGAGGCGCGACGACTCTTTGAGCGCCCCGATAGAGAAAGGAAAACTATGAAAACCCACTCGCTGCATGATTGGATCAAGGCTGCGGAATACTACCGGGGGAAAGGCAGCTTCGAGAAGGCCATTGAGGCCTTTGCCCAGGCGCGCCTGGCGCTGGTGGCCGACATGGGGGAATGTTTCACCCGGCTCGGCAAGCTGGAAGAGGCGCAGGTCTTGTTCGAAGAGATCCTGGAATCGGACATCCGCAACATTCAGGCCAACGCCGGTCTGGGAATCGTTTCCCTCCTGGCCGGGGCGCCCGAAGCGGCGGCACTCGCCTTTGGCAACGTCCTGCACGTCGATCCCCGCGAACCCAAGGCGTTATGCGGCCTGGGGATGGCGCAGCTTCAGCTTGGCCGGTATGAAGAGGGAATCGACCTGCTTCAGCAGTCTCTCCAGGTGTCGCCGGACAACCTGGCGGCATTGGACGAACTGGTCCGTTTCGCCGCCAGCCCCGGCGGGGAACCCTACCGGGAAGCCGCCCTGGGCCACTGCCGAACATACCTGGAGCGCAATCCCGACGCCCCGGAGGTATCGGACTACCTGAAGATGCTCGATCCCGCGCCGTCCATCCGCAAGGCCGAGCCCGATGCGCTGGCCTCCCTCGTCGCCGCCTTCCAGGCCAACCCCTTCCATCGGCAGACGGTACTTGAGCTGGCGCAATGCCTGGGGGATGCGGGGCTGGTCCAGGACGGAAAAGAGGTTTGCGCCGTGTATTTGCAACGATATCCGGGAGATGCCGATGTTTTGTCGTTGCAAAGGTCACTGTGAAGTGATATGAAAATGACTCCACCGGCGTACCCGCCACGTGGGGGAAGAGAGTGCAAGGTTATGAACGGATTTTCGATGAAAGATCAGGTCGCCCAGGCCGCTTACAGCCAGTTGCAGTCGTATCTCACGGGTGACGTGTCTCTCGCCGTCGAACGGGTCGAGTATTTTCTCAAGAGCCACCCCGGCTTCGCCCAGGCCCATAATGACTTGGGGGTACTCTATTACCGGGCCGGAGACCTGCTCCGCAGCCTGGCGAACTACGAAAAGGCCAATCGCCTGGACGCCGGCAACCCCACCTTTGTCAAAAATCTGGCCGAGTTCTACACCGTTGAACTTGGTTGGTTCGACGACGCCATTGCCCTGCTGACCGGAGTGCTCGAAAGCCGGCCGGAGGATACGGAAATTCTCGGTTCTCTGGCCGCCATCGGCCTGAAAATCGGCAGGACCCGTGAGGCGGAGATCTTCCTCGACAGGATTTTGGCCCTTGAACCATGGAATCAGGAAGCAAGGAGCCTGCTCGATGGCCTCCGCCAGGGAGAGGCCGCAGGTCCGCATGCCGGAGCGCCCGCGCAGGAGGCGCCACCGGAGGCGCCGCACATCGACTCCGTACTCCAGGGCCTTCGCCAGTCGATTTCTCGCCTGGCGGTCTCGGCCGAAACACCGGAGGAGCGGTACCGTGAGGCGGTCCTTCATGCCGAGCAGGGGATGGTCGCGGAAGCGGTGAAGGGGCTGGAAGAGCTTGTGAAGGCAGCGCCGGAGCATGCCCTTGCCTACAACGACCTCGGGGTCCTGTACTACCGTTCGGGCGATCCCGGCCGGTCCCTGTCCGCCCATGAACAGGCGGTACGCCTGGAACCGCACAATCCCACCTTCAGAAAGAATCTGGCCAATCTTTGCTACTCGGCCCTGGGCAGGACCGATGAAGCCATCCACCATTTCACCGAAGTCCTCCGCGAGTATCCCCAGGATGTGGAAGCCCTTCTGGCGTTGGGCCAGATCAGCGCCGTCAACAACCTGCACGAACAGGCCAGGATTTTCGTGGGCAAAGCCCTTGAGCTGGAGCCGTGGAACCATGAAGCGCGCGAGTTTCTCGAACTCATAACCTGACCGGTCGTGCCGCGCCACCCGTTACCCATTCATGAACACATCTCTCCCCCATGATGCCGCGCCAGCCGTCAGTATTGTCGTACCGGCCTATAATCAACTGCATTTCACCCTGCAGTGCCTGACATCCCTGGAAAACCACACGGACCCCGGACAGTTCGAGGTCATCATTATCGACGACGCCTCCCACGACGGGACGGAAAAGGACCTGAACACGCTTGCCGGGGTCAAGCCGTGGCTGCGGTATTTCCGTAACCCGGTCAACCGCGGTTTTGCCGCATCGTGCAACCAGGGGGCCGTCCTCGGCCGGGGTAACTACCTGCTGTTCCTCAACAACGACACCATGGTCACGCCCGGCTGGCTTTCCCCCCTCGTGGGGGTCCTCGAGTCCCAGCCCGACATAGGGATGGTCGGCCCCAAGCTCGTCTTTCCCGACGGCACGGTTCAGCACTGCGGCAAGGTATGGGGGGATCATCACGCGCCCCGGTCGCACCCCGATCATCTCTACTACCGGGAACCGGGCCATGCGGCGCACGTCAACCGCACCAGGGACTATCAGATCATCACCGGAGCCTGCATGCTGCTCCGCCGGGCCGAGTTCTTCCGTTACGGCCCCTTTGACGAACAGTATCAAAACGGCTGGGAGGACGACGATCTCTGCTATGCCTACCGTGAGCAGGGGATGCGGATCCATTATTGCCCGGCCGCCACGGTTGTCCATTTTCAGAGCATATCCCTGAATGACGGGCTATCCCAGGACGAACGGCTGCTGAATGAACTCTCCGGCCACGTGGCTGCCGGAGCGCTGCCCGATCCGCGCTTGCCGGGGCTTTACCAAAAGGTCGAGCAGCGGCTTTTGGGGATCAGGTCGCGTTTTGAGCACAACCGCTCCCATTTTTTCAGTAAGTGGGGCCGACGGGTATTCCGCGACGATTACCACTATATCCAGGCCGACGGCCTGGAAGAGCGTTTTTTCGGCTCCGGGCAGGTCCCTCAACCGCTGGTGTCGATCATTATCCTCACCTTCAACCAGCTTCCCTATACCATCGAATGTGTTGAAAGCATTCAGCGCCACACTGCGGAGCGCTACGAGTTGATCTTCATCGACAACGGTTCTACGGACGGCACGGTCCCCTGGCTCAGGGGGCTGGCCGGTCGTGAGCCCGCCACCTGCAGACTGATCGAAAACGGCAGGAATCTGGGGTTCGCCAAGGGATGCAACCAAGGCCTCGCGGCTGCCCAAGGGGATTACCTGCTCCTGCTCAACAACGATGTGGTGGTGACCGAGGGGTGGCTTTCCGGCCTGCTGGCCTGTTTTCGCCACCATCCCGAAACCGGTATTGTTGGTCCGCTTACCAACAATATCAGCGGCATACAACGGCTCCCGGGCTCGCCGCCGTTGCCGCAGGCCGGCCTCGATGAGTTTGCCGCCGGAATCCGCACCCGGTTTGGCGGCAGGCGTATCTACAATCGCAGAATCGTCGGTTTTTGCATGCTGTTCAGCAGGGATCTGTTCAATAGCGTCGGTTATCTGGACGAGTCCTTCGGCAACGGCAATTTCGAGGACGACGATTATTGTCTCAGGGGGGAGTTGGAAGGGTTTCGCAATCTTATCGCCGGAGACGTGTTCATCCATCACTACGGCAGCGTAAGTTTCCGTGGCAACAACATGGATTACGCCCAGGCCATGGCGGGTAACCGGGGCATCTTCAACCGCAAATGGAGCCGGACCATTACCGAGCCGCTCCTGGCCCGCAAGGTGGTTACGCTCAAGACCATGGAGGAAGCGGATCGGCTCAGGCGCCAGGGCAGGCCGAATGCGGCGGTGGAGGTGTTGCTGAAGGAAGGCATCGCGCAGATTCCCGGCGAGATGCGTTTCTACTGCATGATCGCGGATATTTTCCTCGAAGGCGGTATGCCGTCCGAGGCCCTTCAGGCTCTCAGGGAGTCTCCCCGGCTCTACGAAACGCCCCGGGCGCTCTATCTGCTCACCCAGGCGGCAAGCCTGCTCGCCCAGGAAGGGGTGGGGAGCGATGCGGCACGGCGGGCCGACCGGTGCCACCCCGCCTATCCCAACATCCGGCTTGTGAGGGGGATGGCGGCCCTGGGCAAGGGAGACCTCGTCCGGGCCTCAGATGAATTTCACGCCGTAGCCAAGGATGCCTCCAACCCTGACGCCTGGTGCGGTCTCGCCCAGAGTGCGGAAGCGGCGAACAACCGCGCGGCCGCATTCGAGTGGTATCGGCGCGCCTGCATCGCTGCCCCGGGATGCCTGGATGCGGCCCGCGGGCTCCATCGGCTTGCCACAAGCCCGGACGAACAGGCCCTTGCCCGCGGGCTGTTCGAGGAAGCGCTCTACTTCAGGGACGATGACCGTGACATCCGCTATCTGTTGATCGACCTGCTCATTCGGGCCGGAGAACAGCCGGCGGCGCTTGCCCATGCCGAGCGCGCCATGGTGCTGTTCGGAGCCGACAAGGGGTTGGTGGACGCGAGCCTGGCCCTGCGGCGTTCGGCGGGGCCCCTGGTGGGCTCCCCGGCAGCCCGTTCGGCGGGCACATCGGTCTCGCTCTGCATGATCGCCAAGAATGAGGCCAAAGACCTGCCCCGCTGCCTGGCCAGCCTGAAGCCGGTTGTGGATGAGATCGTGGTCTGCGATACCGGATCGAGCGACGGGACGCGGGAGATCGCCGAGGCATTCGGAGCCCGTGTCATTGATCATGCCTGGACGGGTGACTTCAGTGCGGCCCGTAATTGTTCGCTGGCTGCCGCAACCGGCGCCTGGATCCTGGTCATGGATGCCGACGAGACGATCTCGCCATCCGATTACGCTGCGCTTCGGGAGTTAGTCTGCCGGCAGCCGAACGCCACGATGGCCTACACCATCACCACCAGGAATTATACCAACAAGCTGGTGGAAAAATGGCAGGAGCACGACGGCCGTTATCCGGTGGAGGAGGCCGGCCGGGGATGGATGCCGAGCGACAAGGTGCGCCTGTTCCCGAATCGCCCGGAGATCCGGTTTGAAAATTCGATCCACGAAATGGTGGAACCTGCCCTGGATCGCCTGAAAATACCCTATCCCGCTGCGCCGATGGTAGTCGTCCATCACTACGGCTATCTGGACGACGAGCGCCAGGAAAACAAAAAAAACCTCTATTATGAGATAGGGGTAAAGAAACTCGCCGAGAGCGGCGGCTCGCCGAAAGCGATCGTCGAACTCGCTATCCAGGCCGCCGACATCGAAAGGTATGAAGAGGCCATTGAACTCTGGAAACGGGCGCTTGCGTATAATCCGGAATCCGCGCTGGCCTATTTTAATCTGGGCTATGCAAATCTCTGCATCGGACGCTACGAGGACGCCTACGACGCAACAAAGCACGCGCTGGAATTACAAGAAGATTACCGTGAAGCCCGGGCCAACCTGGCCCTGATCGACATCTTCAGGGGGCGGCACCTGGCCGCGCTGAAGCAGCTCGACGATCCGGTCGTGAGCCGTGATGACTATGTCATGTTCGACCTGATCCGTGGGGTGGCCCGTTGTTGCAGCCATGAATTCGAGCGAGCCGGGGAATGTTTTCGAAGCGTGGTGAGTCGGCAGGTCGAGTTTGACAAGTTCGTCGAGACGGCCGCCCGGCATCTGCGGGGATCAGGTCGGGGACCCGATGCCGATGCCGTCGTAGAAACGGCCCGTAAGGCGGGCTGTCGCCTGAAAGGCGAAATGTAACCGGTTACTTATCCTCAGGCTTCACCGTCGACGACTCTCCGGCTTGGGCCAGGAGTTGGCTTTCGTATGTCATGAGTGCCTGGGCCGCCTTGAGGGCCTGATAGAATCTTCCCGCCGCGACCTCCCCGTCGATCTCGTCGAAAAACCGTCGGCTGCTCGGTACGGCGGTGGTAATCTCCCGTTCCAGTTCCCGAAAAGCATCACGATAGTTCGAATCATTCGCGCCGCTGTCGATATACATGAGCTGAAGCACGAAATAGACCCGCCGGGCCGGCGAATTCGTCTCTATTTCGGTCATGATGTCTTTCTGGCGGAGTATGGGCACGTTGTTTTCGACCGTGAACTCAATGGGACGATTGCCGCACTGTATGACGGCACCGCCGATGATGATCTTTTCGTGAGCCTTGAGATGAAGTTTCAGTGACATGGGATCGTACTCGGCTTTCCGACAGTGCTCATCTGGTCGTCGTAAGGATTGGGCTTATACCGTGTCGGTTTTTTTAGTTGAATGCCGACAGAAAAGTTTTCTGTTGATAGTAAAAAGGGGGGAAAAGATCGATCGCTCTTTTCCCCCCTTCATTGTTACCGTTCAGGCTGACTGCGTAGTGATTAGAACAGTTTCAGAACTGCCTGAGCTGCCTGGGAAGCCAGACTCAAGGAGGTGATACCCAGGCTCTGGCGGGTCTGCAGCATCAGCAGGTTGGCGCCTTCCTGGTTGGTGTCGGCCAGGGTCAGGTTGTCGGCACCGGTCTGGAGCGTGCTGACCATGTTGTCGGTGAAGTTCTGGCGGGCGGTGACAACGCTCAGGTTGGCGGACAGCGTGGAAGACTGGCTGCGCAGGGTGTTGAGTGCGCCTTCCAACTGGGTGGCCGAAGACTGGATGTTGGTAGTGCCGTTGGTGGCGTCCGCCCAGCCGTTGCCTACGCCGATAGTCGTTGCGGTCGACAGGCCAAGACCGGTGGAGGTGGCGTCAAAGCCCTGGATCTGCAGCGTGGCACCGCCGGTTTTGGGTGCGAACTCGACGGTCTGGTTCTGGCCGTTGAGGAAGTTGGTGCCGCGGTAGCCGGAGTCGCTGGCCAGTTCGGTGATCTGGGTCATCAGGGTGTTGAAGGTGGTTGCGTAGCTGCCGCGGTCGGTGGTGCTGGTGGTGGCCAAGGCGGCCTGAGCGACACCCTGGGCGGACTGGATCAGGGAGGTGATGCCGGTGATGCCTGCGTTGGCGGCGGAAACCATCTGTACGGCCTCGCTCATGCCGTCCTTGCGATTGGTCAGGTCGGTGGCGCGGGCTGTAGCGGTCTGAGCGGCGAAGAAGTTGGTCGGGTTGTCGAGGGCGGTGTTGACCGACTTGCCGGTGGACAGACGGGTCTGGGTCCTGTTGATCAGGGTGGTGGTGTTCTGGAGGGACAACAGGTTGTTCCT